>ERZ1106977.140-NODE-140-length-64897-cov-8.465254_pt1 | contig 64897 bp, 68 predicted proteins | sample MGYA00403688_ERZ1106977 | MGnify/ENA primary metagenome ERZ1106977 (study PRJEB35170, sample SAMEA104062426) | human gut metagenome | biome: human gut; feature: human-associated habitat; material: faeces | place: Denmark | collected 2012-06-23 ...
ATAGATGTTTGTGTATTAACATCATTAAATAATTAATACAAATATATTATACGAGGAGAGTGATAATATGATATATTTAGATAATATAGGAGTAATTAGAAATAAAGAAGAAATTTTAGCTAATTTTAATTATTTATTTGAAGATAAGCGTATTTATGGAATTAGTGGTACTAACACACAATCAAGAACACTCCTTGAAATTATTGCCGGTATTTATAAATCAAATAGTGGGAAATGCTTGTACGATGATTTAAAAAAATCTGATTTAGGTTATGTATGCTTTGGACATATGCTAGTCTTAAGTCAAACAATCGAAGATAATTTGAAGTTTATTTTAGAAATGTCTGAAATTAAATATGATCGTAATAAGGCAAAAGAAGTCTTAGTTATGCTTGATATTGATTTAGATTTAGATATGCAAATAGCTAAGCTATCTGATGGGCAAAAAACGATTATTGAATTTATAATTCCTTATTTAAAGAATAGTAAGGTTATTTTACTTGATTGTTTAGATGTTGCGGGGCCAGAATATCAATTTATTTTAAATAATCTAAAAAAGCTCTATGCAAATAAATTATGTATTATCACATCTTCTTCATTTAATGGATTAAATTTTGATGAGGTTTTATATTTAAATAGTGGTGAAAGAAAGACCTTTTCTAAGCCTAATAATATATCTAACATAAAGGAAAAAACTTCCTTTAAGGCTTTACTATCAGCTTTTAAGGGTTTCTTTTTAAATAAAAAGATTTATTTATTAGGAATGGCTTTGCTATTTTCTTTTATACTGGCAATGCTTAACATTGTTTTTTCTAATAAATTTTATTCATTTGATAATTTAAGTGAGAAAATGGCTAAAAATAATGATTTGATGCCTATTATAATTGAAGGTGATGTTAAAGATATAACATTATCAAATGTAAAATATCGTAATGCAATTGAACTTGGTAATACAAGAATCGAAGGAATGTCACTTCGCTACAATGGTAAATATAATGTTTTTAATTATTATGTTTACGATGATTCTTTAGGTGATAATGAAATAAAAATCACATCTCTTGTAGCTGATGAATTAATTTTAAGAGGTGTACTTCCTACATCTGATTATCAAAGCTTAATAGGAAAAGAGCTAACTATAAGTCATACATATACTTATGGTGCTAATTGGGAGCGTTCATATTTAGACTCATCAAAATATAAAATAAAAGATATTATTGTTTTTGATGATGAAAGTGATGAAGCTTCTAGAACTTTATATGGAAATAAAAATACTTATTTTGATTTATTTAAACTTTATATAAGGAGTCAATATGTAACTTCAAATGAAACTGAATTTTTTGAGGTAAATGGTATGCCTTATCTTGCACTTGATTATGGAACGGATTATAATTTAGAATTTAATGAACTATGTGTAGGTAAACAAGCTAGAAAGTTCTTACAAAATCAAGGATATAATCTTGTTGATGGCAAAACGATAACATTAAATGTATTGTCATCTACACTGACAGTTGGGGATACATCTAATTTAGAAAAATTATCATATACATTTAAAGTTAAGTTTGATGATTCTGTTGATGAGCTACAGATTTCTTCAGAAACACAAAACACATTATTACGTCTATCATTTTCTAAATATTTTGGTTTTAAAAATGATCAGTATAATTCATATTATGATGAGTATGACTCTTATTATTTTGATGATTTTTCAGATTGTATGCTATTTTATCAGGAAATAAAACAGGCTGGTATATATAAAGATAATTTAATATATACAAATGCTAATACAATAAATAGTATCTTAACTAATAGTTTTAGAAATGATTTTGAGAATATAGCCTTATTTTTAGTGAGTATTGGCTTAGTATTATTAACCTCAATATTGGTTGTTTATCATACACTACATAAAGAAAAGGACTATCAATATCTAACAAGTCTTGGTTTGTCGTTAAAGGGTCGGTATTTATTAGGTATTTTTGAAAATTTAATCATGGTTGGAATTGTATATATTGGAGCTAATATAATTGATATTGCGTATTTTTCTATTAAGGGTGCCTATATTAAGGCTAAATATAATATAAATTCATTTATTATAGGCTATAATTTTCCATTTAGCTTAATAGTCCTAATTATAATTATAATATATGCTACCTTATTATCTATTGTAGTAACAAAGGCTAAAAGTAAAAGGGTGTGGTTGGAGTGATTATTTTAAACGATATTACAATCGGTTATAAAAAGAAGAAGGTGTTAGAACACATTAGCTATAAATTTGAAGATAATGGTATGTACGCTATTGTGGGAGAATCAGGTATTGGCAAAACCACCTTGCTTAGCACAATTGCTAATTTAAAGACGCCTTTAGAAGGACATATTTACTATAGTGAGGATATTGCTAATTTATCTTCATCAATTGGTTATGTTTTTCAAGATGGAAACTTAATTGATAACCTTACAGTTTTAGAAAATATTAACATTATGATCGAGTCGGATGTTTCAAGTGAAGAAATTCATGATGTATTAGCTAATTTGGGTATTTTAAAATACGAGGATACTAAGATTAAATTTTTATCAGGAGGAGAAAGAGAAAGAGTAAGCTTAGCACTAGCTATAATAAGAAATTCTAAGGTTATTATAGTTGATGAGCCAACTGCTAATCTTGATTATGAAAATGCCTTAAATATTTTTAATATGTTAAAGGAAATGTCAAAGGAAAGGCTGATTATCTTTTCTTCTCACGATATGGATTTTGTTGCAAAATATGCTGATTATATTATTGATTTAAAACAGAGCTTTTCTAATATTGCGTATAATACGAAGGTAATTGAAGGCTATTATAGTAAAAGAAAAATAAAACCAAAATTCTTTTTCAATGTTTATCGTAAAACTAATCGGGTGAATTACGCTACAATGCTAATTACGTCTATAATATGCACAATCTTATTAGCAATTTTAGGCTTTTTTATTACGCTTAATCAGCACACAAAAGCTTTTGTAATTACAAAATATATAAAGGATAATGATATTCCAGAAATAGTTGTTTCTAAAGATTCTTTAGAAGAAAATAATATAATTTTAGATGATTATGATTTAGAATATAATATCGTTCAAAAAAAGTTAGTATCAAATCTTTCTTTTTATTCAGCAAGTCCTAATTTTGGTGAGACAAATCAAGCAATTAATTATATTGCTTGTGATGAAACGCTAGATGATATGAGTGTTATAATGACTGATTATAGTCTTGATATTTTAAGGAAAGCTAATATAATTTCTTTTAAAGATTATAGTGAATGCATAGGAAAAAAGATTTTCTATGAAACTCACGCAGGCTATTATGAATGTACTATTTGTGAAGTTAAATACACAGGCTATCAAGAAGTGATAGGGTCGAATTATGATTTTGATATTGACGCCTTAGATGATTACACAAAAATGTGTTATAAAACAATGTATTGTAATTCAATAACGAGCTTTTACTTATTTGAGAATTATGAAGTTCTTAATATTTCATTAGAAGGAATTAAAGCTAATCTTATAAACGCAACTGATTGTACGGATAATAAAGTGATGCTATCTAGTGTATTACATGATTCATATTTGAAACAAACAGGCAAAGAGTTAAATGTTGGTGATGAGGTATCATTTAAAATAAGTATAGGTAATAAAAGTCAAGTATTTTCATTTGTTTATGCCGGAACAATACCGACTCTTACCTGCTCTTTATATCTTAGTGATGATTATTACTATGAAGTAGCGGAAGCATTATTTGAATTTAAATATGATTCATATATTATAATACCAACGAATGATTTTAGTGCTTTAATAGAAGCGGCAGTAGATAATGATATTGATTTAGTATATAAAGGCTCTAATTCTTTAGAAAGAGTATTAAATCAAATAGATAATATTTCTTCAAGTGTTACAATAGCCATTATTATTGGAGTGCTAGCTATTTTTTGCGTAAATGGATTTGCGATTTTTATCGAATCAAATAATAATAGATACCAGTTTTCAGTCTTAGAAAATTATGGAATAAATAAAAAATATGAGGCTTATGCTTTAATTTTAAATAATTTTATTCAGTACTTACTTGAGCTAGTAATAAGTAGTTTATTTGTTTTAATGATTATTGCATCCTATAATGCTTATATAAAGACTTCGTTTGGCTTTGCTAGTCTTTTTGAATATCGGTTTAAAGCTATAGCCATTTCCCTTGCTTTTGGGCTTATAACTAATATATTGAGCTTGGGTGTATATCTTTTGATTATGATGAAAAGAAAAAGAGCAAGTCATGTTACAAATTCGTGAGGTAGGTTATGGTAGAGCTTTCTAATTTAACATTAGGTTATAATGAAAAGAAAATAATTACTAATCTTAGTTTTAAATTTGAAGTAGGAAAATTATATGCTATTTCAGGACCCTCAGGGATTGGCAAAACGACCCTTTTGAATGCTATTGGGGGAATTTTAAAGCCTTTAGAGGGAAATATTTATTATAATATGCCTATGAATTTAAGTAAGGATGTAACCTTTGTTTATCAGGACACTTCGCTTATTGATTCTTTGACGGTTCTTCAAAATATTAAATTAATGCTAATCCTTGCGGGTGTAAAATTTAAAAAAACAGCGATATTAGAGGTTTTAGATGAGCTTAATGTTTTAGAGTATTTAAATACTAAAATTAAGTTTCTATCAGGTGGAGAAAGACAACGTATTAATATTGCAATTGCAATTTTAAGAGATTCTAAAATTATTTTATGTGATGAGCCTGATTCTAGTCTTGATGAAGATAATATAAGAAAAATAATGAAAATTTTGAAGGAATTAGCTTTAACAAAGCTAGTTATTTTCACCTCGCATAAGCAAAAAGCTTTAGAGTATGCAGATGAGATTATCAGTCCTAATTCTTCAAATGAAAGCTATGAATTAACTGCTAAGTATAAGGGATATCATAAAATAAACATAAAAGCATTTCTATATATTTATTTTAAAGGCCTTAAAGGTAAGATTGTAAGTTTTATTTTTAGTCTTATAATTTTTACACTTATGATTTTTGTTTCAAGCTATTTCTATTCATTAGGACACTATGATAAATCTAAAAGCTTGATTAATGAGCTTAATGAAAATGAAGGCACATCGTTATTAATTAAAGCTCGTACGGATACTTTAAAAGAAAATAATCTTGATTTTTCTTATTATAGTAAGATAAAAATTACAGGTGAAGAATTAGGAATTTTAAATTCTAGTGATGAAATATTCAATGGTGTTGTTATAGATGATACTTTGGGTGACGATGAAATAATGGTTACTGATTATAGTTTGAGATTACTTAGAAAAAATAATCTTTTATCATTTTCAACTTATAATGAATGTGTTGGTAGTGATATTCATATAACCTATAAGAAAAATAATTTATTAGTCACTAAGAATTTGAAAATAAAAAAATATCTTTCTACTAATTATGATAAAATTAATCCTTCATATAGTAATAATGATATTTATACAAAGCTTATGTATGTCAATGCAAGTACCTATTATCAGCTATTTTATAATACATATAAGAAGCAAGCTATTACTTTAGGCGCAGATAAGTATAAGCTTATGACATCTAATCAGTATAATCTATTATATAATGAGGCTATTATTGGAAGTGATGTTTTAAGCTATTGGCAGAGTCAGGGCTATGATATTAGCTTTGATAATAAATCAAGTATTAAGCTATATGTAAATGATATGGAAATTACAACTAACCTATCAATTAAATATAATGAAATGGTCGAAGGAATATATGTTAATGAAGCTACTAAAGAAGGCTTAGATGAAACTTTTTTTGTAAAATATTACTCGTTATACGATGAATTTAAGGTATTCTTAGTAACAAAGGATAAGATAAAGACAATTGCACTATTATACTTTAATGGCAGTGAAATTGAATTTATAAATTCCGATAATTTCTTTAAAGCATTAGCAGAAATTGATGATGATAATGCCTTATTTGAAATCTTAAAGGTTGGATTAATTGCCTTAACCTTAACGATTGTTTTTTTAAGCTATTATAGTTTTTGTAAGGTAAATAATGTTCGCTTTCAAATTTTGGAATTATATGGACTTCCTAAAAGAAATAGACCATTAATGCTATTAATAGGTAATCTAGCTTCATCCATCATAAGCTTTTTAATTTCTTTTAGTATGCTATATAATATATTTAATCAGAAAGACAATGTTATAAAGAATAAATATTTTTTAAACTCATTCTATTCATTATTTAGTTTTAAATATATGCTTTATGTATATTTGATTGTGTTAGGAATTATTGTTGGAGTATTTGCTATATTTGTTCCTTTTATTTTCACAAAGAAACGATATTCTTATATTTCTAAATAAAATTTAAGTAAAAGTATAATTAATTATTAATTTTTTGGTATAATGTTAGTAGCATATTAAAAAGAGGTGCTTACTATGAACATTAAAAAGCCTGTTTTAAAATATAATGATGATGATTTAGATTTAAATTTTGAATGCGATATTACAAATGAAAATCCTAGTTTTAGTGCTATGGACCAACAAATTAATGATATGAAGCGTGATATTGAAGAATATGATAAAGATATATATCGTCTTACAAGTCACGCTACGCTTTTAGATTATTCCCTTAGTGTAGCTTCGGGCATACTTGCAGGATTTTTGGATATTATTTTTACTAAAAATTTAGATTTAAGTAGTCCAAGTAGCTTAATTAACGGTGTTGCAACTGAGTTTTCAGGTGAGCCTATTTCCTCAACAAAGGAAGCTATTAATGTTTTAAATAATGGTTTAAATGCATCCTCATCAATAAATAATTTATACCTTGCCAGTCAAGCATCTTTAATAGGACTTGTATTTAGTATAATTGGGGCACTAACGGGAAGTAAAATATTATATACTAAAAATGACGAGGTAAAGGTAGAACATGTTAAGCCCGTCATTGATGCTAGTCTTTTTAGTGGCGTTTTTTATGGAACGATAGCGTGGATTTGTCATTTAATTTCAAGTAAAGCATCGCTTGAATCTAATATTCCTGCGGGTTTAAAAAATTTAGTTTTTGATGCTACAAATAGTGGCTTAAAGGTAAAAGGTAATGATTTATATCAAGCTATTAATAATAATATCGATTCCTCATCCTTAAATGCTATTTCAACTGGCTTAAACACTTTAAAGCTTTTAGGTAGTCAAGCTCTTGTTGTAGGAATTAATGAAGCAGTAGTTAGAGCAGTTTTTTTCATCCGTGAATTTTTTAAAGAGGTTAAGCAAAAAAATATTAAATCAGTTAAAGAATTAGGTAAGGTTGATTTTAAGAAGACAGTTCCCTTTAATAGCCGTACCGTCGCTAGAATGATTTCTGTCTCTCTTGCAACGATGATGGCTATAGATATATGCGATGCATCAATTGAAGCGGCAATTAAAAGTGATGGAAATAAAGCTTTGTTTGCGTCTAACCTGGCAATTAGAATCAATTTTATAGGCGTAGGAAGAATTATCTTAGCTGTTTCAACAGAGCTTTATATGGCCAAAAGCCTTAAGAAAAAAAGAAATGAACGTATTTCACTTGTAAGTGATTACGTAACATTATTAGGAAGAAAAATATATTGTATCCAAGATGATGTTTGGAAGGAATGTCATAAGGCATCAGAGGTTATTGAATCAGTAAAACAAGTAGCGGCTGATACAATATTAATGGCTTCCTCAGAACTTGATAAAACCAAAGAAAGTCTTGAAAATATTGAAAAAACAGTTGATGATGCCTTTAAAAAGAATGAAAATCTAAAAAAAGATATTAAAGACATTCTTGACTGGGAGTGAAGTAAATGAATGACGATGTAAAAGAAAATGTAGATAATATAAGTGTAGCTGATGTACCTAAATTAATTGAAGACCAGTTTGAATTAATGACAAGTCTAAAGGAAAATCTTAATCTTGCTAAAAGTCATGCAAAAGACGCTGATCTTAAGGTTCGTGAGGCTAAGGAAAAAAGGATTGGTTTATTTAATAAAAAGGATGCAATGGAAGCTATGCAAAATAGCCAAATGTCTTTAAGTGAAGCTACCTTAAAAAATACAGAAGCACTTGAAAAAACATTCGAGTATCAACAAGCATTAACTAATATAACAAAGTTTTTGTTTGGTCTTGGGGTTTCTAATATTGCAGTAAATAGAACGATTGTAAGAGAGCTTGAGCTTCGTCTTGAGCATGCAAGTGAAGAAGAAATTGATGATATGGCACGTCAAGAGCTTTTAAATGTTGTTCATGACCTTAAGGCTCAAGAGGATATTACTAAAAAACAAACTGATTTTTCGTTGAGACTTAAGAATGTAAATGATGAGCTTGATGGAATTGATTCGGATCTTCAAGGCTTGAAGCAGCATTATAATAAGACAATAAAGGCTTTAAATAATAAAATAACGGAGCTTGAGCATAAAACTAAAGTATTACAAATTATCCTTATTTTAACTTTTTTATGTGCAATAGCGGGAATAGTATTAGCTATTTTATTAAAATATTTACTTTAATTGTGAAATAAGAAAAAAATTACTTGCTTTTTTGTTTTACCTAGTGTATAATGAAAAGGCATTAAGTAAATAGGACTATAGCCAAGCGGTAAGGCAAGGGACTTTGACTCCCTCACGCGCTGGTTCGAATCCAGCTAGTCCTGCCAGTTTTTAAAAATTAAGTCACTAGAAATAGTGATTTTTTTGTTTTTATAGCTAATTATATTTTTCTTGACATGGAAAATTTTTATGTTATAATGTAATCGTTCACAAAGTGAACAAAAAGGAGAAGACATGATGCTTGAAGAGGAAATGCTAAGATCATATATTAACATGTCAGCCAACATTAAGGAAAATAGATTATTAAGTGATTTATCATTTAATGAAATAATGGTTATGAATCTTATAGTTGAAGAAGAAATGTCATTTAAAGAACTTCAAAATAGATTAAATATACTAAAATCTCAGTTGAATCGTATTATTAATGATTTGAAAAATAAGAGCTTAATTGAAACTTATATTCCTTTAGATGACAAAAGAAAGCTTATGATTAAAAAAGGCAGTAATATTGCTTTGTACTTTAAGGAACATGAAAAAATGTTAAAGCTTATGTCTCTTGTAAAAAAAGAATTAGGAGAAAATGATTTTAAAAAACTAATAGAATTATTAAATAAAACAACAAGTGTAATAAAAGGAGTAGAAAATGATTAGAATTATAACTGATTCAGCTTCAGATATTTCTCAATCTGAGGCTAAAAAATTAGGAATTACGGTAATTCCTTTAAAGGTTAGGTTTAATAATATTGAATATATAGATGATGTGACAATTACAAATGAGGAGTTTTTTAACCGTCTAGTTGAGTCAGATGAACTTCCTAAAACAAGTCAATTAACACCATTTGACTATACTAATGCTTTTGATATGGTTGATAAAAATGATAAAGCAATTGTGATTTGCTTATCTGGTAATTTATCTGGTACATATAGTAGTGCTCTTTTGGCTGCAAGTGATTATCCAAATATCTATGTTGTTGATAGTAAAAATGTGACAATTGGTCAAAGATTATTAGTTTTAAGGGCATTAGAGCTTATAAAAGAATATAATGACATAGAAAAAATACTTAATATTTTAGAATCAGAAAAGGAAAATATTAGGCTTGTAGCTTTATTAGATACTTTAGAGTATTTAAAAAAAGGTGGTAGGATTTCTGCTACAACAGCTATAGTTGGTGGGTTGTTAAACATTAAGCCTGTTCTTGCAATTGAAGATGGTAAGATAGTATCAATTGGAAAGGCTCGTGGTTCTAAAAATGGAAATAATAAATTAAGAGAAAAGATTGAACAATATCATGGCATTGATTATAAAAAGCCTTATGCAGTAGCTTATTCTGGTCTTGATGATTCGTTGCTTGAAAAATATATATCTGATTCAAAGGATTTATGTGATAAGGATTTACCTAAGATATTAATTGGTAGTGTAATAGGAACGCATATAGGACCTGGTGCTATTGCGGTGGCTTTTTTTAGCAATGGAGATGATTTAGATGCAAAATAATAGAACTGCACAAATTGTCTATAGAACAATTTACATTACTTTAGGTTTTATAGGAATTATTGGCAGCTTTGGTTACTTTAATAGAAGCTTTAATCAAAATTTTTATTTAATGTATACTAATTTAAGTAATTATTTTTGTATTGGTATTACGCTATATTTATTAATAGGAAATATTAGAAAACAAGATGAAAACAAAATATCGAATTCAATATCGATTATTCGCTTTGTATCAGTAATTATGATTCTTGTAACCTTCTTTGTATATAATATTTTACTTGCAAAAGAAAAAACAATAAGCGACTATTTTTTTAGTATATCAAATCTAATTATGCATGTAATTCTTCCTTTAATGTTTATGGTGGATTGGATATTGTTTAATAATCATAACAAGACTAAATGGTATTATCCGTTCTTATCAACGATTCTTCCTTTAATTTATGTAGCGTTTATTTTAATAAGAGCATTAATTTTAGGAAATTCTTATAGTGGGACTTTGTATCCTTATTTCTTTTTAAATGTAGAACGTCTTGGTTTTGGCGGTGTAGCATTATGGGTTATTATACTTGTTGTTATTTTCATAGCTCTTGGTTATATTTTATTCATGTTTGATCGTTTCCAAATGATAAAAGGTAAATTAAAGAAAAGTGAAAAATAACAAAAAAAATAACTAAAAATAGAGTTTTAAGGCAGGAAACCGCTTTCTTTTTAAGAAACTCTAGTATTCTTTTAAGCTTTATGCTAATATATTAATGTATTTATTATTAATTATTTTTATATAAAATTTCTTGTATAATAGCTTTAATGTGGTAAGCAAGTTTCTACCCCATAACCGTAAATTTTGGGACTACGAGATTAAATAGAATTTTTAATTCTTTTTTGTTTACTCATAAAGCAAGAGGTGTATTATGTGTAAGCAATATTTATTAAAACCTAATATTTTTAACCTTTATTATATGGGAAAACCACGTAAAAGCGGTGACTTTTTTGTCGCTGCTTTTTTTCATTTTTAGGAGGAAAAAGAAAATGGTTGGAATAATCATGGGCTCAAAAAGCGATTATGAAGTAATGCAGGATGCAGTTAAAGTTCTAGATGAATTTGGTATTGAATATGAGGTAAAGGTTGTATCAGCTCATAGAACGCCCGAATTATTATATCAATATGCAAAGGAAGCACCAGAAAGAGGAATAGAGGTAATTATAGCTGGTGCTGGAGGTGCGGCACATCTTCCAGGAATGGTAGCTGCAGTTACACATCTTCCGGTTATTGGGGTTCCTGTTAAATCTAAAGCTTTAAATGGCCTTGATTCTTTAATGTCAATTGTTCAAATGCCTGGTGGTGTACCGGTTGGTACAATGGCTATCAATGGTGCTAAAAATGCGGCCTTATATTGCACCTCGATTTTAGCCTTACATGATGAGAATATAAAGAAAAAGTATTTAGCGTTTAGAGATAAACAAACAAAGGATGTGCTTGAAATTGAACTCTAAGATAGTTGGAATAATTGGTGGGGGACAGCTTGGAATGATGCTTGCTATGGCTATAAAAAAGCTTGGTGGTAAGGTTATTGGCCTTGATCCTAATCCTAAATGCTCTATTACGCATGTTTGTGATTCCTTTATTTGTGCATCATATGATGATGAGACTTCCCTTAGAAAGCTATGTGAGGAGTCAGATGATGTAACCTATGAATTTGAAAATATTAAGGGTAGCCATCTTAAAATGCTCAATGATGAATTTAATATTAAGCAGGGAATTAAAAGCTTAATTGATAGTCAAGATCGTTTAATAGAAAAAAATACAGCTAATAAGTATGGACTAAAGACGGCTAAATATTATAAATGTGATAATGAAGCTGATTTAAAAGAGGCTGTTAAAAATTTAGGATTTCCTTGTATTTATAAAACAAGAACGGAAGGCTATGATGGTCATGGTCAGGTTATTCTAAAGAGCGAGGCGGATTTAGAGCTTGTAAGGCCTTATTTTAATACGAAGGGTATTGTTGAGGAGTTTATAAAATTTGATTATGAAGCGTCAGTTATTATGATTGGAGAAGGAAATAATATCGTTTCTCTTCCTGTTGGACACAACATTCATAAGGAAGGAATTCTTGATATATGTGAGGTCCCCTTTAATGATATTAATAATATTGGACCTAAGATGGTTGAGGCTTCTAAAAAATTTATGAAGGAAGCTGGCTATAAAGGAATTTTATGTATTGAATATTTTGTATCGGGTAATGAGTTTTATTTCAATGAAATGGCTCCTCGTCCTCATAATAGCGGGCATTATTCGATTGAAGCTCTAGATCATAGTCAATATGATTTATTTGCTAGATATCTTTTGGATTTACCTTATGAAGAGCCTAAAATCATGCATAAGTCTATTATGAAAAATATTTTAGGACGTGATTTAATTAACGTTGATTATTATTTAAAATATCCTAAAAGCTATCTTCATATGTATTTTAAAGAAGAAGCTCGTGCGAAAAGAAAAATGGGACACATTACTTTTTTAGATATGGATTTAGATACATTTATGGCAATTGAGAAAGGAATGGAATAAAATGAATTATCGTGTGTATGTTGAAAAAAAGCCTGGCTTTGAGGTTGAATCAAAAAGTATGCTTAAGAATTTGAATACTAATCTTGAGCTTAATTTGACGGGATTAAGGATTATTAATACCTATGATTTGTTTGGCTTTAGTGAATCATTATTAAAGAAAGCATTATATAAGGTTTTTGGTGAGATTGTAACAGATCATGTTTCCTTAGAGCTTGATTTAGAGGGCTGTGATTATATTGCGATTGAATATTTACCAGGTCAATTTGATCAAAGAGCTGACGCGGCTGTGAGCTGCTGTCATTTAATTAATCCTAAGGCGCATATTAAGATTTCTTCTTCAAAAATTATTATTATTGAAGGAGCCTCTTTAGATGATATTCAAAAAATAAAGCATTATTTAATTAATCCCGTTGAATCAAGAGAAAAGGATTTAAGCATTTTAGCTTATAATGATGAGACAAAGCCTCTTCCTGTTAAGGAAATTTCAAACTTTTTAAATTACAATGAAGAGGATGCAAAATCACTTATTTCAACAATGGGACTTGCGATGAGTGTAGCTGACTTAAAATGTGTTATTGATTATTTCAAAAGCAAGGGACGTAATCCTAATGAAACAGAAATTAGAATTATTGATACTTACTGGTCAGATCATTGTCGTCATACTACCTTTAATACTGTTTTAGATAAAATTGAATTTGAAGATTCTTTTATAAGCCCATCTTTGAAAAAGGCTTATGAATTATACCTTGAAATGAAACATACCTTAAAGCGTGACTTAAAGCCTACTACTTTAATGGATATGGCATGTATTGGTGCTCGTTTTCTTAAAAAGAAGGGCTATCTTAAGGATTTAGAAGAGTCAACTGAGAATAATGCTTGTTCTATTTTTGTTGATGTTTTAGAAGATGGAAAAAAGGAAAAATGGTTATTACAATTTAAAAATGAAACCCATAATCATCCAACCGAAATTGAACCATTTGGTGGAGCTTCAACCTGCTTAGGTGGTGCTATTCGTGACCCGCTTTCAGGAAGAAGCTATGTATATCAAGCAATGCGTGTAACAGGTGCTGGTGATATTTATAAAGAGGTTAAGGATACAATAAAGGGTAAGCTTCCTCAACGTGTTATTTCTCAACAAGCAGCGGCTGGTTATTCAAGCTATGGTAATCAAATTGGTCTTGCAACAACTCATGTTAAAGAAATTTACCATGAAGGTTACACTGCTAAGCGTATGGAAGTTGGTGCCGTTGTTGGTGCCGTTAAATATGAAAACATTATAAGACAGGAGCCAAGCGTTGGTGATGTTATTATTATGTTTGGTGGACGTACTGGACGTGATGGTATTGGAGGCGCTACAGGCTCATCTAAGGAGCATAATCAAAAATCAATTGAAACCTGCTCAAGTGAGGTTCAAAAGGGTAATGCTCCTGAGGAACGTAAGATTGAAAGATTATTTGCTCGTCCTGAAGTAACTAAGATTGTAAAAAAATCTAACGACTTTGGTGCTGGTGGAGTATCTGTTGCTATTGGTGAGCTTGCTCCTTCATTAGATATTTATCTTGATCGGGTTCCTGTTAAATATAAAGGTCTAAATCCAACTGAGCTTGCTATATCAGAATCACAGGAGCGTATGGCTGTTTGTATTTCTAAGGAAAATATTTCTAAATTTATGGAATATTGTCATGAAGAAAACCTAGAAGCCACCTACGTTGCGGATGTAACTGATACAGGTATGATGAATATGTATTATAATGGCCATCTTGAGGCATCACTAGATAGAACATTTATTGATAGTGCAGGTGCTACTCATCATGCAGAGGTTATTGTAGAAAAGGTAGAAGAGAAGAATCCTTTTAAACAAACTTATAATTCAAATTTACATGATAGCTTCCTTAATAATTTAGCATCTTATAATGTTTTAAGTCAAAAGGGTCTAGTTGAAATGTTTGATTCTACGATTGGTGCGTCAACCATTTTAATGCCTTATGGAGGAAAGTATCAATTATCTGAAACACAGGTTTCATGTCAAAAGCTTCCAACTAGAGGTGTGACAAATACTTCATCAATGATGGCATTTGGTTATAATCCTAATATTGCAAGCTTTAGTCCCTATCATGGAGCTCAATATGCGGTAGTAGAGGCAGTAAGTAAGCTTGTAGCTGCAGGTGCTTCAATAAAAAATGTTCGTTTTTCTTATCAAGAATATTTTAAGAAAATGACTGATGCTAAATCTTTTGGTCTTCCTTTTGCGGCCCTACTTGGTGCTATTAAAGCCCAAAATGCTTTATGTATGCCATCTATTGGTGGAAAAGATTCTATGTCAGGTACATATCTTGATAAAAATGTACCTCCTACACTTGTAGCCTTTGGTATTACAACCCTAGATGCTAAGGATGTTATTTCAACTGATTTTAAAAAGGAAGGTCATTATCTATATTTAATTAATCCTGGCTATGATAGTAATTATGAGCCTAATTATGAAGCCCTAATTGAACTTTATAATAAGCTACATAAGGATATTAAAAATAAGAATGTTGTATCAGCTTATGCTTTAGGCTTTGGTGGTTTAGGTGAGGCATTAGCTAAAATGAGCTTTGGTAATAAGGTTGGCTTTGAGGTTTTAGTTGATGAGGAAAGCTTATTTGATTTAAATTATGGCGCTATTTTAGTAGAGGCTAAAAATCCTTTAGCTTATGCTGAATGCTTAGGTCGTACCTCAAGCATTTATAAAATAAATGATGAAGAGTTTACTTATGAGGAAATGGTTAAGGCTAATTTTACTAAATTTGGGGAGATTTATCCTGCTATATCAGGTGTGAAGGGAACACTTCCGCTTCCTCTTAAACGAAGAAAAAGAACCTTTGTTTATGAAGGCGAAGCTCATATGCCTGTTGTGTATGCTCCGGCTTTTCCTGGTACAAATTGTGATTTTGATACATTAAAAGCCTTTAGGTTAAGAGGGGCTAAAACCATAAGTTCAGTATTTAAGAATTTAACAGAAGAAGATGTAACAAGTTCAATTGAAGAAATGGCTTCTTTAATTGATAAGGCTGATATCTTTGTTTTATCAGGAGGCTTTAGTGCTGGTGATGAGCCTGATGGTTCAGCTAAATTTATCGCTAATGTTTTAACATCACCTGCTATAAAAGCATCTATTGCAAATTTATTAAAACGTAAGGGTTTAATTTTAGGTATTTGTAATGGCTTCCAAGCTCTTGTTAAATCAGGACTTTTACCAGACGCAAAGCTTGGTGCTTTAACCCAAAATTCACCTACCTTATTTAGAAATGATATTAACCGTCACGTTTCACAAATGGTAAAAACGCGTGTTTCTTCTAATCGTTCTCCTTGGCTTTCTTCATTCAAGCTAGGGGATGAATTTACGATTCCTGTATCACATGGTGAGGGTAAATTTGTTGTTAGTGATGAACAGGCTTTAAAGTTATTTGAAAATGGTCAGGTTGCCTTCCAATATGTTGATTATGATGGTGCCCCTACAATGACATCACCAATGAATCCTAATGGTTCATCTTATGCAATTGAGGGTATTATTTCCAAATCAGGCTTGATTCTTGGTAAGATGGGACATACTGAAAGATATAATGAAAATTTATATAAAAATATCAATGGTAATAAGAATCAGGATATATTTACAAATGCGATTAATTATTTCTTAAAAAAATAGTCTAAAGTGATAATAATATACTTATAAGCTGACGGGAGATAAGAATATGAAAAAGAAGAAAATGATAGCAATCTTTATAACGATGGAATGTATATATATATCGCTGCTATTAACTGGGTGTGTGTTGGTGCTAAGAAGTTGTAATCCAAAAAGGATATTTGAATTGGAATTAGTAACAAGTGGTGATTTTATTTATACAGAATCTGGGAAAAAAGCCTCAATAATGGGTATAAGTGAAGAAGGAAAAAAGAAAGATACTTTAGTTTTTCAAACTAAACTTGATGAATATAGGGTAACATCAATTGGGACGCAAATCTTTAATCATAGATACGTAGATAATCTTGATATAACTAATCCTAATGTTTATTTTTGTAATGCATATACATATAAAGGAGTTTATATGAAATATGATGGTACAAAAAATATTTATATTCCTTCAGATTATGATAACTGTTTTCCAAGGGAAAAAACATATTATGCAAATGTTTTTTTAAGTTACGATTTATATAATTCATTTCTTAAATATGACACTGATTGGTATGATATAGACAAGGTTTATTGTGCAAATGTTATGTATTATAGTAATGAATATGATTATCAAAGTGATCATTGTTTCTTTGTAGATGATGTGGATGGTAAAACAATAAGTGTTATACCACCAGATCCTTGTAGAGAAGGCTATAAATTTATTGGCTGGTATAAGGAACAAGAAAGAATAAATAAATGGGATTTTGAAAATGACGTTGTACCAAAAAAGAAATATGATGAGAATGGGAAATATATTTATATGGAAGATGATAAATATACAGGAACAATCTTATATGCTAAGTGGGAGGAAATATAGAATATTTTTAAATAAATTGTGATTTGATAAAGGAAGAGTAGCTATAGGTAATCTAAAAGTACAAAAATAAAAATGGAGATATAACTACAATGGAAAAAAGAGAACTTCTATATGAAGGAAAATCTAAACAAGTTTATAAAACTGATGATCCTAATAAAATTATTATTCATTATAAGGATGATACTACCGCTTTTAATGGTATTAAAAAGGCAATAATTGCAAATAAAGGTGTTTTAAATAATGCTATTTCCTCTCTTATTTATGAAAGATTAAATAAAGCAGGAATACCAACCCATTTCATTAAAAAACTAAATGATAGGGAAGAACTATGTAAAAAAGTAAATATTATCCCGCTTGAGGTTGTTGTAAGAAATGTTATTGCTGGGTCAATGGCCAAGCGTTTAAATATTGAAGAAGGAACAATTCCTTCTAATGTTATAAGAGAAATTGATTATAAAAATGATGCTTTAGGTGATCCTCTAATTAATGATGATCATGCGGTTTCCTTAGGCATATGTAGCTATGATGATTTAAAGAAGATTTATGAATTAACGGATAGGATTAATAATGAATTAAAAAAGATGTTTGATTCGGTTGATGTTATATTAGTTGATTATAAAATTGAATTTGGCTTTGATTGTGATGGTAATATTGTTCTTTCAGATGAAATATCACCTGACAGTGCAAGATTATGGGATAAGAAATCTCTAGCTAAGCTTGATAAGGATAGGTTTAGAAGAGATCTTGGTAAGGTTGTAGAAGCCTATGAAGAGATATTAAAGCGTTTAGAGAAAATTGCTTAATAAGGAGGCAATATAATGGATAACATGGAAGCGTTTAGGGGGCTTCATGAGGAATGTGGGGTTTTTGGTGTATATGGAATACCTAATGCAAGTGAGCTTTGTTACTACGGACTTCACTCTTTGCAGCATAGAGGTCAAGAGGGCTGCGGTATTGTAGCTGTCAGTGATGACACACATGAGCTTAAGCGTATTAAGGGGGAAGGATTAGTATCAGAAATATTTAATAATACTAATTTATGTACGCTTAAGGGAAGTATGGCAATCGGTCATGTAAGATATGCTACAACGGGTGGAGGTGGAATCGAAAATGTTCAACCATTTCTATTTCGACACCATACTGGTGATTTTGCCCTTGCTCATAATGGAAATCTTGTGAATTCAAATGAGCTTAGAAAGTTTTTGGAGGAAAGAGGAAGTATGTTTCAATCAACCTCTGATTCCGAAATTCTTGCCCATTTAATAAAAAAGGATAGTGCCTCATCAAAAAGAATAGAGGCGATATTACAGGCTTTAAATATGCTTGAAGGAGCATTTGCCTTTGTTATTCTAACTAAAGATAGACTATATTGTGTAAGAGATAAATATGGCTTGAGGCCTCTTTCAATTGGCGTATTAAATGGTGGCTATGTTGTGGCATCAGAAACTTGTGCTCTTGATATTTGTGGAGCCACCTTCTTAAGAGATGTAAATCCCGGTGAGGTTGTTGTGATTGATGATTCCGGTCTTCATTCGTATGATTATTCTAAATATAAGCATCGTAATATGTGTGCTATGGAATATATTTATTTTTCAAGACCTGATAGTGATATTGAAGGGATTAATGTTCATGCCTTTCGAAAAGAATCCGGTAAGGTTTTATATAAGGAAGCTCCTGTTGATGCAGATATCGTTATAGGTGTTCCTGATTCAAGTCTTTCTGCTGCTATTGGTTATGCAGAGGCTTCGCATATTCCTTATGAAATTGGTTTGGTTAAAAATAAATATGTAGGAAGAACCTTTATTCAGCCTAGTCAAGAAATGCGTGAAAAGGCCGTTAGAATGAAGCTTAGTCCGGTGCCATCAATTGTAAAAGGTAAAAGAATTGTTTTAATTGATGATTCGATTGTACGTGGTACAACAAGTAAAAAAATTATAAAACAGCTTCGTGATGCGGGAGCTTTAGAGATTCATGTTAGAATTGCATCTCCCCAAATAACGCATCCATGCTTCTATGGTGTTGATATTTCAACCTATGATGAGTTAATTTCTGCTCATCATAGTGTTGAGGAAGTAAGAGAAATAATAGGAGCGGATTCACTGGCATTTATTTCTGAGCATGCTTTATTTGAAGTAGCTAAAAGAAATGAATTATGCACAGCTTGTTTTACAGGTAAATACCCAACAGCACTTTACTCAAGTGTTTGGGAAGCTAATAAGGATCATAAGTTTTAGGAGGATAAATATATGGGTTCAAAAGCGTATGGAAGTTCAGGTGTAGATTTAGAGGCTGGTTATGAGGCTGTAAGAAGATATAAGAAGCATGTTAAGAGTACTAATCGTCTTGGCTGTGTTTCTAACATTGGTTCATTTGGTGGAATGTTTGATTTATCACTATTAAATTATAAGGAGCCAATGCTTGTTTCAGGTACAGATGGTGTTGGTACTAAGCTTAAGCTTGCCTTTTTAATGGATAAGCATGATACTATTGGTATTGATGCTGTTGCGATGTGTGTTAATGATGTTTTAGCTCAAGGAGCTGAGCCATTATATTTCCTTGATTATGTTGCAGTAGGACATGCTATACCACAGCGTCTTGAGCAAATTGTTAAGGGTGTTGCAGATGGATGCATTCAAGCGGGCTGTGCACTAATTGGTGGTGAAACAGCTGAGATGCCAGGAATGTATCAGGATGGCGAATATGATATTGCCGGCTTTACTACGGGTGTTGTTGAAAAGTCAAAGCTAATTGATGGTTCTAAGGTTAGCGTTGGTGATGTCTTGGTTGGTATTGAGTCAAGTGGAGTTCATTCAAATGGCTTTTCTCTTGTAAGAAAGATAATTTCTGATAATAATTTAGATTTATTTAAAAAATATGAAGAACTTGATGAAACTAAAACCTTAGGTGAGGTTTTACTTACACCAACTAATATTTATTGTAAAGAGGTCTTAGACGTAATTAGAAATGTTGATGTTCATGGAGTTGCTCACATAACTGGTGGTGGCTTTGATGAAAATATTCCACGTATTTTACATGAAGGACAAGGAATTTTAATTAATGAGGGTTCATGGCCAATTTTACCAGTATTTAAATTCTTAGAACATTATGGTAAGGTAGCTCATCGTGAGATGTTTAATATTTATAATATGGGTATCGGTCTTGTTTTAGCTTTAGATGAGAAAGATGCTTCAAAGGCAATTTCTATTTTAGAATCTCATGGACGTAAGGCTTATAAGATTGGCGTTGTTTCTGCTAAAGAAGGAGTCGAAATTAAATAATGAGGCTGGCTGTATTTGCATCAGGTTCAGGAACTAATTTTGAAGCGATTGTTAAATCTTGCCTTAAAGGCGAGATTTCTTGTCAGGTGGAAATTTTAATTTGTGATAAAAAGGATGCTTATGTTTTAACAAGAGCTAAAAATTTAAAAATAAGAACCTTTGTTTTTGACCCTCATAGTTATAAAAAAAGAAGTGATTATGAAAAAGAAATTGTTAAAATTTTGCGTGATCTTAAAATTGATTTAATTTGTCTTGCTGGGTATATGCGTATTGTAGGTAATACCTTGCTTGATGCATATAAGGATAGGATTATTAATATTCATCCGGCTTTACTCCCATCATTTAAGGGAGCCCATGGAATTGAAGATGCCTTTAGCTATGGTGTTAAGGTGTTTGGGGTTACGGTTCATTATGTAACAAAAGAGCTAGATGGAGGACCTATTATTGCTCAAAGGGGCTTTGAGTACTATGGGGATAGTATTGAAGAGGTAGAAGCTAAAATTCATGAGATTGAACATGAGCTATATCCTTTTGCAATTAATAGAATTATTAAGGAGAACTAAAAAATGAAAGCTTTAATCAGTGTATCAAATAAAACAGGCGTAGTAGAATTTGCGCGTAATCTAATTTCCCTTGGGTTTGAGGTAATTTCAACAAGTGGAACAATGAAATGTCTTCGTGAGGCTGGACTTCCTATAACTAATATTTCTGATGTGACAGGATTTCCGGAAATTTGCGATGGTAGAGTAAAAACTCTTCATCCTGCAGTTCATGGTGCTTTACTTGCAAGAAGAGATAACAAAGAGCATCTAAAGGCTTTAAGTGATAATCATATTGAATTAATTGATCTTGTGTGTGTTAATTTATATCCCTTTAAGGAAACAATTGCTAAAGAGGGTGTTACAATGGAGGATGCTATTGAAAATATTGATATTGGTGGACCTTCAATGTTAAGAAGTGCAGCTAAGAATTATGCATCAGTAACGGTTGTATGTGATCCTTCGGATTATGATAATATTATTAATGAGATCAAAGAAAATGGCAATACGCTACTTGATACGAGACTAAAGCTTAGTGCTAAGGCCTATACACATACCGCATCATATGATATGGCAATTTCGGATTTTATGAGAGAAAATGCTTCTCTTTCACCTGTGCTACATATTGAAGCGCCTTTATGCCAAACCTTAAGATATGGTGAAAATCCTCATCAAGCGGCTAACTTTTATAGTTTAAATCCTGGAAGCTATAGCCTAGCAAATGCTACAAAGCTTCAGGGTAAGGAACTATCATATAATAATATTCAGGATGCTAATGCCGCTTTGATGATTGTTCGTGAATTTGATCCATCTATTCCTTTTGCAGTAGGTCTAAAGCATATGAACCCTTGTGGTGCGGCTATTGGTTCGGATTTGGTTGATGCATGGACTAAAGCCTATAATGCTGATCCGGTTTCTATTTATGGAGGAATCGTCGCAACTAATCAGGTGATTGATAAGAAAGCTGCTAAGCTTATGAAATATACAATTCCTCAAAATGGTGAAGAAAAAGCTCCCCTTTTCTTGGAGGTTATTTTAGCTCCTAAATTCACCGATGAAGCAAAAGTTGAATTTTCAAAGCGTAAAAATGTAAGATTAATTGAATATAAGCTTGGTCCTACCACTCCATCTAAGCAATATGTGAGTGTAAATGGTGGTATTCTTGAACAGGATAGTGATATTAAGATGGTTAAGGTAGATGATTCGATGACTGTAACCTTGAGGCATCCTACACCTGTAGAGTTAAGCGATATGCAATTTGGACTTAAGATTGTAAAGCATGTAAAGTCAAATGCAATTGTTGTAGTTAAGGATGGTGTAACCCTAGGTGTTGGCGCAGGTCAAATGAATCGTGTTGGTTCAGCTAAGCTTGCCCTTGAAGAGGCACTTGCTAAGGGTTATACAAAAGAATTAGTTTTAGCTTCTGATGGCTTCCTACCATTTGGAGACACAGTTTCATATGCTAAAGAATTTGGTGTGACTGCGATTGTTCAGCCTGGTGGCTCTATTCGTGACGAAGAGTCAATTAACGTGGCTAATGAAAATGAAATATGCATGCTATTTACAGGTATGCGTCATTTTAAGCATTAATTATGAAGGTATTAATTGTTGGTGCTGGCGGTAGATGTCACGCTATTGCCTTAGCACTTAGTAAATCTAAGTATGTAAGTGAAATATATTGTGCTCCTGGAAATGCCGGAATAGCTCAAATAGCAACACTTGTTCCGATTAAGGAAACAGATGTTGAGGCTTTAAAGGCGTTTGCAATTAAGCAAAAAATTGATTTAACTGTTGTTGGTCCGGAAATGGCTTTAGCTGCCGGAATTGTAGATGAATTTAATGCTGCAGGCTTAAAAATATTTGGTCCGACTAAAAAGGCAGCAGAAATAGAAACATCAAAATCCTATGCTAAAGATTTGATGAAAAAATACCATATTCCTACTGCTTCCTATGAGGTTTTTACTGATTATGAAAAGGCAATTAATTATGTTAGGGGACATAGCCTGCCAATTGTTTTAAAATATGATGGACTTGCAGCAGGAAAGGGTGTTGTAATAGCTACAACCTTAGAAGAGGCTGAAGAAACCCTAAAGGATATGTTAATCGATGAAGAATTTGGAAGTTCATCCGTAGTAATTGAAGATTATCTTGAGGGTCCGGAGTTTTCTTTTATGTGCTTTGTTTCAAATGATAAGGTTTATCCTATGGAGGTAAGCCAAGATCATAAGCGTGCGTATGATAATGATTTAGGTCCAAATACGGGGGGTATGGGGGCTTATAGTGGTGTACCAATTATTAACGATTCAGACAAAGAATATGCTCTTAAGCATATAATGGAGCCTACAGCTTTAGCTTTAATGGCTGAAGGTTGTCCGTTTAAGGGTGTATTATATGGGGGCCTTATGAAGACTAAGGATGGTATTAAAGTGATTGAATTTAATGCTCGCTTTGGAGATCCTGAAACGGAAGTTGTTCTTCCTAAATTAAAAAATGATTTATTTGAGGTTTTTTGTGATATAATAGATGGAAATAAGGTCGAGCTTACATTTGATCCTATGTACTATCTTGGTGTTGTCCTTGCAAGCAAGGGCTATCCTTCATCTTATGAAAAGGGCTTTTTAATCGAAGGCCTTAATGATGTTAATGGTATTGTTTATCATATGGGAACTAAAGAAGATGGTGGCAAATACTACACTAATGGTGGTAGAGTATTAATTGTTGTGGCTAAAGGTAAAACTTTGCTTGAGGCCCAACAAAATGCTAATTTAGAGGTAAGTAAGATTAAATGTAATAATCTATATCATAGAACTGATATTGGACATCGATCACTTTAGGAGGAAATTATGGCAAGAATTATTAGTGGCAAAGAGCTATCACTTAGTATTAAAGAAAAAATGAAGGAGGAGATCCTTTATTATAAAAGGGTTTATGAGCGTTTGCCTCATCTTGTCGTCGTTCTTGTTGGTGATGATCCAGCATCAAAATCTTATGTTAAGGGTAAGGAGCAGGCTTCCCTTGAGATTGGAATTGAAAATACAACTATTTGTTTACCGGATGATATAACAGAAGAATCACTTTTAGCTAAAATTGATGAGCTTAACAATGATGATACTGTTGATGGTATTTTAGTACAACTTCCCCTTCCGTTACATATTAACAAGGAGCATGTTATTGAACGAATAAGACTGGATAAGGATGTTGATGGCTTTCATCCTTTAAATGTCGCTGCCTTGTGGCAAAAAAGAGAAGGTATGATACCTTGTACACCAAGAGGAATTATTAGTCTTCTTAATTCCGCAAACATTCCTCTTGCTGGTAAAAATGCCGTTGTAATGGGAAGATCAGATATTGTAGGGCTTCCAATTTCTAAGCTTCTTTTAGATCAAAATGCGACTGTGACAATTGTGCATTCTCGTACAGAAAATGTTAAGGAAATTACAAGAAAGGCCGATATATTAATTGTCGCAATTGGTAAACCCAAATATGTTACAGCTGATTTTATTAAGGATGGTGCAGTTGTAATTGATGTTGGTGTAAATAGAGACCCTCAAACACATAAGCTATGTGGTGATTGTGATTTTTCATCATGTGAGCCTAAAGCATCCTTTATTACAAAGGTGCCTGGTGGTGTGGGTCCTATGACAATTTGTTGCTTAATGCAAAATACACTTGAAGCATATTTACATCATATGGAGGAAAAATAAAATGATTGAACGCTATAGTCGTAAATGTATGAGAGATATTTGGACGGAAGAGTCTAAATTTAATGCCTATTTGAAGGTAGAACTTAAAAATGCTGAGGCTTGGTCAGAGCTTGGTGTGGTTCCTAAGGAGGATCTTCCTAAGCTTGATAAGGCATCATTTACTATTTCAAGAATAAAAGAAATTGAAGCACAAACTAAGCATGACGTAGTAGCCTTTACTAGAACTGTATCAGAATCACTGGGAGAAGAAAGAAAGTGGATTCACTATGGTCTTACTTCAACGGATGTTGTTGATACAGCAAATGCGATTTTAATTAAAGAGGCTAATAAAATATTACGCAAGGATATCTTAGATATTATGGCTGTCTTAAAGAAAAGGGCCTTAGAATTTAAAAATACACCTTGTATTGGAAGAACCCATGGTATTCATGCCGATATTACATCATTTGGTCTTAAATGGGCCTTATGGTATTCTGATATGCAAAGAATGCTTAAGCGTTTTGATGATGTTGTAGCAGAAATTGAAGTTGGTAAATTATCAGGCGCAGTTGGAAACTTTTGTAATATTCCACCATTTATTGAAGAATATGTTTGTAAGGCACTTGATATTTCATATGCTCCTATTTCAACACAAGTTATTCAGCGTGACCGCCATGCTCACTATATGGCTGTTTTAGCTCTTATTGCATCTGAGCTTGAAAAGATGGCCCTAGAGGTTAGAAATCTTCAAAGAACCGAAGTTCATGAAGCCGAAGAGGCTTTTAGTAAGGGACAAAAGGGTTCAAGTGCTATGCCTCATAAGCGTAATCCCATTTCTTCTGAAAATATCTGTGGATGTTCTAGAGTTATGCGTGGGTATATGCTTACATTTTATGAAAATATTGCATTGTGGCATGAAAGAGATATTTCTCATTCTTCAACAGAAAGAATTATTTTACCAGATGCGACTTGCTTATTAGATTATATGTTAAATCGTTTTAAAGGAATTTTAGAAAATTTGGTTGTATATCCTGAAAAGATGCTTAAAGATATTTATATGACTAATAAGGTTATTTTTGCTCAAAGAGTACTTTATGCTTTAATTTCTAAGGGCCTTGTACGTGAGGAGGCTTATGATACAGTACAGCCAATTGCGATGGAGGCCTATAACAATAATATTGATTACCAAGAGCTTCTTAAGAAAAGTGAGGCTGTTTTAAAGCATTTAACTAAGGAAGAAATTGATGCATGCTTTACTCTTGATTATTATTTTAAAGAGGTTGGATATATTTATAAGAGGTTAGGATTGGAGGATTAATAATATGTCTAAATTTGATGATATTCGCATTGGCTTAACTTTTGATGATGTACTTTTAGTACCTCAAAAGTCTAATGTTTTACCTTCTGAGGTTTCATTAAAAACCCATTTAACAAAGAATATTGAGCTTAATATTCCAATTGTATCTGCAGCGATGGATACTGTTACGGAATCAGAGCTTGCGATTGCTCTTGCACGTGAGGGGGGACTTGGCTTTATTCATAAGAATATGTCAATTGAAGAACAAGCTCGTGAGGTTGATTTAGTTAAGCGTAATGAAGCGGGTATGATTATTAATCCCGTTACGATGACTGAAGATAAAACAACAAAGGACGCCTTCGAAATTATGTCAATGTATCATGTTTCAGGTCTTCCTATTGTTGATGAAAAGGGTGTACTTGTTGGTATTTTAACTGCTCGTGATTTAAAATATCTTACACCTGATGATACTAAAATATCAAAAGTTATGACGCATGAGCATTTAATTACGGCTCCTGAGGGTACAACGCTTGAAGAGGCTCGTCAAATTTTGTGGAATCATCGTATTGAAAAGCTTCCTATTGTTGATGATAAAAATCATTTAGTAGGACTAATTACAACTAAGGATATTGATAATGCTAAAAATTATCCTAATGCATGTAAGGATGAAAAGGGTCGTTTACGTTGTGGAGCTGCAGTTGGTATTGGTGCTGATATGATGGAGCGTGTTGATGCACTCGTGGCTTCTGGTGTTGATATTATTACGATTGATTCAGCCCATGGACATTCAGAAAATGTTATTAATGCGGTTAAAAAGATAAGAGCTAAATATCCTACTTTAAATTTAGTTGCAGGAAATATTGTAACAAAGGAAGCTGCTAAGGAGTTAATTGATGCAGGTGTTGATACTGTTAAGGTTGGTATTGGACCTGGTTCTATTTGTACAACTCGTGTAGTAGCTGGTGTTGGTGTACCTCAAATTACGGCGGTAAATGATGTTTATGAATATGCTAAAGAGCGTGGATGCTGTGTTATAGCTGATGGTGGTATTAAGCTTTCTGGTGATGTTGTTAAGGCACTTGCGGCGGGAGGAGATTGTGTAATGCTTGGTTCCTTACTTGCAGGTTGCTCTGAAGCACCAGGTGAGGAGATAATATTTAATGGTCGTCGTTTTAAGTCATACGTTGGTATGGGCTCTCTTGCTGCAATGAAGCGTGGTTCAGCTGATAGATATTTCCAAAAGAAGGATACAGTTGCTAAAAAGCTTGTACCAGAAGGTATTGAAGGAAGAGTAGCCTTTAAAGGCCCTGTTGCAGATACAGTTTATCAGCTATGTGGTGGTATTCGTTCTGGTATGGGATATTGCGGAGCTAAGGATATTCCAACCTTAAAGGAAGTTGCTAAATTTATTCGAATTACAAATGCTGGTCTTCTTGAGTCACATCCTCACGATGTTGAAATTACAGTAGAAGCACCAAATTATTCTAAGTAGGAGTTTTTATGACTGATAAGATTATTGTTTTAGATTTTGGATCTCAATATAATCAATTAATTGCCCGTCGTATTAGAGAAATGGGTGTGTATAGTGCTCTTTTACCTCATACGATTAAAGCCTCAGAAATTAAAGCAATGGAAGGGATAAAAGGAATTGTTTTTTCAGGTGGGCCTAAATCTGTTTATGATGATGATGCATTTAAAGTGGATGAAGAAATTTTTAATTTAGGTCTTCCTATTTTAGGAATTTGTTATGGTATGCAGCTTACAGCTAAGTATTTTAAGGGTGAAATTTTAAGTAGTCCTAAGCGTGAATATGGTAAGATGAATATTCTAATTGAAGATAAATCATTATTATTTAAGGATTTATATGATGAAGAAGAGGTTTGGATGAGTCATGGTGATCATGTTGCTAAAATTCCTCAAGGCTTTAAGCTTCTTGCTAAATCACAAAATGGTCTTGTAGCTTCCATTGCCAATGAAGAAAAGAAGATTTATTGTGTTCAGTTCCATCCTGAGGTAAGACATACAGTTAATGGTAATAAAATGCTTCATAACTTTGTTTTTGAAATTTGTCATGCTAATAATAATTGGTCAATGAAAAATTATCTTGATATGCAGATTGAACAAATTAGAAAAACAGTTAAAGATAAAAAAGTATTATGCGGTCTTTCAGGTGGAGTTGATTCAACTGTTGTAGCAGTGTTACTTCATAAGGCAATTGGCCATAATTTAACTTGCATGTTTATTGACCATGGGCTTTTAAGACAAAATGAAGGCGATGAGGTAATGGCTGCCTGCAAGAAATTTGATATGAATGTTATTCGTATCAATGCTAAGGAGCGTTTTTTATCGAAGCTTCAGGGGGTTACAGATCCTGAAAAGAAGCGTAAAATTATTGGTAATGAATTTGTATATTGCTTCGATGAGGAATCACGTAAGCTTGGTGATTTTGATTTTCTTGCTCAAGGTACATTATATACAGATGTTATTGAGTCAGGTACTGCTACCGCTCAAACAATTAAATCTCACCATAATGTTGGTGGACTTCCAAAGGATATGAAGTTTAAGCTTATTGAGCCACTTAATGTTTTATTTAAGGATGAGGTTAGAGCTTTAGGTCTCGAAATGGGACTTCCTTATGAAATTGTGTGGCGTCAACCATTCCCAGGTCCTGGACTTGCAATTAGAATTATAGGCGATATAACAGAAGAAAAACTTGAAATAGTTCGTAAAAGTGATGCAATCTTAAGAGAGGAAATAGCATCTGCAGGGCTTGATAAGGAAATTTGGCAATACTTTACCGCTTTAACTAATATGAAGAGTGTAGGAGTAATGGGAGATGGAAGAACTTATAATTATGCAATTGCAATACGTGCAGTTACATCAATTGATGGAATGACAGCTGATTGGGCTCGTATTCCTTATGATGTTTTAGATAAGATTTCAAGAAGAATTGTAAATGAAGTAGCAGGAGTTAATAGAGTACTACTTGATTGTACATCTAAACCACCTGCAACAATTGAATTTGAATAAAAGAATATTATTTTGGTTTAATATTTAAAAAATGGCTTAGCCAAGACATTAATTAGTGTTTATTGGCTAAGCTTTTTTGTTTTATAGATTATAGGAAGAGTATTAGATTAAATTCTAGTTCCCCTCAATATTGTCTGCTATTGAGCAATTTATTGAGACTGATTTTAAATCTTCATCATTTAAATCAATGTATCGTTGTGTCATACGTAAAGAAGAATGTCCTAAAAGCTTTCTAACAATTTCTGGATTTACATTATTTTTGATTAAATTTGTTCCAAAATAGTGTCTTAGTCTATGTGGTGATATTGATGTTATTCCTAATTTGTCTCTTATTTTACTAAAATTTTTAGTAATTGTAGTAGGTGGTATGGGCTTTAATGGGTTTTGACTAGTAAATAAATATTTTGATTTTAATTTTTTGTTAGTTTCAATAAATTTAGAAATAAGAGATTTAGTTTTATTACCAAAATAAACTTTTATTTCGTTATTCTCTTTAGTGTGTGAGGGTATTATTGATTGTTCATTAAGATCGATATCAGAAATTAAAAGATTTGCGATTGAGCTTCGTCTTAAACCAGTATCAATTAAAATGTAAAAAATAACTTGATATTTTAATGAAGCTTTTGTATCAATGTAATTTTTAAATTTTAAAAGTTCTTCTTTAGTTGGTATTGTAATTTTTGCTTGTTTAAATTTTATGTTTGATATTGTAATATGACTTTCTGTAATAAGATTTTCTTTTATCAAAAAGTTTAACATAATTTTAATAGTACCTAGCATTTTATTTATAGTGATATTTTTAACTCCCTCATTTTTTTTGATTGTGATTAATTTATTTACAAAATCATTATTAAGGTCTTTAGTAGATTTTATATTGTACATTTTGAAATATGGTTTTAAGCAATTAAATTCAATTTTATAATATTTAAGAGTTTCAATAGAATTTTTGATTTGATTATTTAGAAAATGAGAAATTGCTTCATTTAAATCCATTTCTTTATTTTCTGTAATTGTTGGTGTTTCTTGATTTCCTAAAATTAAATTTAGTAAGTCTTTAGCTGAAATATTTTCATTCATAATTAAAATCTCCTTTGTATTAATATATTTCAAAAAAATATTATACTCATATATATGTCTTACGTATGACTTTATAAAAAAACTAGAAAAAATCTTTTAAATCTTTTCTAGTTTGTAATGAATTATATTTATGGTTATGTTTTGTTATGTTCGATTAATTTGTTAAATATTAATATTAAATAATCTATTGATTATTAAAAATGCTTGATAGTAAGAGATAATTTATAACGTATGGATATAAAACTTTAAGTGATTCTATATATTCTTGTTCTGTGCATTCTCCGTTATTGACTTTAAAAATTTCATTATTATGTGCTGTAAGATAATTTTCGTTATATATATCATGATTAAAAACGTCAAAATAATATGCTTCGTCGTTAAATAAAAATAATTTTCTAATTAATATAATTTCGTTATTTGCTTTTTTATTTAATTTAATTGCTTTTAATTCTTTTGCTTCTTCAAGAAAAAATAAATTTGTTTGTATATTATTTAAAGTTTCTGTTATTTTTTTGAGAATTTTATTAGTAAAAAAGAAATTATTTTGTTGAATTAAATTATTAATTTTTTGATTAGTGTTTTCTATTGTATATGATAAGTTATTTATGCATATTGTTTGCTCAATATAAAATGGTGTATTAGAATTTACTCCTAAAATAGTATTAAAATTTTGTAAGATAAAATAAAGCATATATTCTCTTACTTGTTTTGTTTTTTGAATGATAAGATAATTTTCATTTTCTTTGTTTATGTGACTATATTCTATGATTAAAAAAGAATTATTATTTTGAATAATAGTATCAATTCTTTTATGAATGTTTATTGTTTCTTTTGGATATTTTTCTTGAGTATGGCTTAGATTAATTATTTGCTTATTATAAGGTATTGTATAATCTATTTCATATTCAAAATATATTGTTATATTTTTTAGTTCTTCATCAGAATATTTATCTAATAATTCATAAGTGTTTTTTATGTTTGCAAACCATGTTACTTGTTCTGATTCTGAATTTTTTGATATATTAAAATAACTTACAAAAAGTTTTTCGACTGAATTTTTATAAATGCTTTTTATATATTCATAATGATATGTATTGAGTTTGAAAAAATCATATATTTGTTTTAATTGATAAAAATTAACTTTTAATTTGGCTTCTTTTATTTGTTCGAGTTTTAAGCTATTGATAAAATTATAAAAATTTTCTCTCATTATTTATTTTCCTTTGTTAAATCTTTGTAAATTAAATCATCAATAGAAATATTAAGTTCAGAAGCAATTTTCATAATTGTTAAAATACCTGGATTTGGTGTTTTTCCATAAATGATGTCTTGTAGTGTACTTCTTTTAATTTCTGTTTGTTTACAAAATTGAATTTGATTAGTTATTAAGTGCTTTAAATTTGATTGTAAAAACATATTAAAACTTCCTTTCAAAAAATGATAAATAAATTGAAAATATTACTTGACTACTTGACTACTTGCTTTTTCGTGCTATAATATAGATGTAAGGTGCTTGGAATAACAAGCACACTTATAAACTTAATATAGAAAAATTGGTTAAATATGAATCATCATAAATAACCAGATTTTCTAAAAATATTAAAAATAGGCTTTATGATTGAATCATTTTCAATCACTGATTCCAATTATATAATATTCGTCGCAACTTTATTATATATTGGAATTGGTGGTTTGTCAAAGGTTTGATTATTTGTAAGTCCTATAATCAAGCTCTTTGACAAATACATATATTAATACGTTGTTGATAACGTTGACTAATTGTGATGATTAGAGTTAATTGTGTCATAATTAGTATTCTTAATTAAAAGGCTTCTCAGAAGTTTTTTATTGAGGTGCTTGCTTCTGATTCCATAATGATTATCTTAATTCTGCTTTCTCTTTTCCAGAATTAACATTTACCTCCTTGAAATTAGACATTTGTTATAAATTAAATTACGATTACACACAATAAGATGAGGTTTATTTTTTATGGTTCATTAGTTTACTTGTTTACTCATCTGTTAAGTTTTGAAGCCTCTTAATTAAGAATACTAACGTTGCAAAGAAATACACTTTACAACGAAAAATAAAGAGAATCTGTACTCTAAAAATAGCAGATGAAGTAGTCTAGTTGGGCTAGACAAGGGGCAGCTCCCTTATAAATCTGAAATAGATAAAAGAATTTAAGTATTAATTCTGTCAGAATAAGAAATACGTCTGTAATAGAAGACTTTACTTAATTAGCTTATTGAAATATTTAATAAGTGAAAAGCTTGTTTGATAAACATAATAAAAGTAATTAAGAATGTTATTAAATAATGTTCTTTTTTATTTATCCGTTGTTAAATCAATGTGACGATTTAATGTTTTATTTTTTTCAATTAAAAGAAAAGAATTTGTTTAATGTGTTTTGTTTTTAAAAATCAAAAGTTAAGTTATTTGAAAGGTTAAAATGGTGATTATATTATGGCAAAAAAATTAAATAAAAAGAGCGCAACTCAGATTTATAATGAGTATAAAGAAATTTTAAGAAAAAAAGGTCTTAAATGTGAATGGGAAGATGAAAATGGTGTTATCCATACTAAGTATATTCCTCTTGAGCCTAAGAAAAAAGGTCGATTAAAAGATTTCTGTTTAGTATATGAAAATGTTCAAAAAGGTATTGGACTTGATAATCATTCTTTAGAGGATTCATATGAATTTGCTAAACAAGCTATTGCTGAACACGGTTGGGAAACTGAACGTGGTAATATTAGAAAGGTTTCTCGTAAGATGGAATATTTAGTGTTTATTTATGAAGATTTAAATAATTTAAAACAACCAGATACAAATTTGTATGATATGTTTGATGATGTTGATATTCTTGATTCTGATTCTCGTCCTATTGGTCGTACAATGGCTGTTATGCCTTTAAGAAGTAGAGGACGTTTTTAATTAAATATTGAAGTAGTTAAGAGATAGTTTTAAATGATTATCTCTTAATTTTTTAATTTAAATGAAATGTGGTGAAAAAATGACAAGAGTTACTAAAAAAGATGTATGGTGCTTAATTGATTCTTTAAATCAAAAATATGGTCTTGATGATACTACACCTTGTAAATTTTATCTTTTAGAGGCGTATGGCGGTTGTCAGATAGTTCTTAAGAAAAAAGGTTCTGGATCTGTTACAGATATTACTTATGGCTATCTTAGCCCTAGAGAAACTATTGATGATTTTTACAGACGTAAAGGAATTTATGGTGAAGACTTTGTTAAAGAAAAAATTAGACAATTTGTAAGATATTAGAAAGGATAATTTAAAATGAAATATTTTGATTTTTGTAAAAATGTTGTTTTAGAAAAGCTAGATGAATATGTTGGTAGTAATACTTATTTATGTGATTTAGACTATATGTTAACTGAGCGTGAAAATGCTAATGGTTCTTGGTATTGTTCAACATATAAAGCTAAAAAAGATGTTCAAGAATGGTTTGACGATCTTGATGATTTTGTTGAATATTATAAAGATAATTTTGGTGATAATAAAAATCTTAATGTATTTGATAATGTAGATGGATTTCATTGTCTTGCCGTTATTTGTGGTGTTGCTGATATTGTTCAATCTGCATTGTATAAAATGAATGTTGATACAAATGAGGAAGTAGAATTAACACCTCAATTAGTATCTTCGATTAAGAAGAATATTGCTCGTGTTCGTGAGTTTTCTTGGTCTTAATTACTTGAAAGGTTTTATTTAATGAAGTATAATAATCCTATCGGTGATGTTAAATTTAAGGAAAATCGTGGTGAATATGGAATTTATGTTGATAAAGTGAATCACGAGTTTGTAAAAGTTTATCAATGTGTTGATGGGTGTATTGAAAACAATAAGCAGAAAAAACATATTGTAAATCAATATTTTATGCCTATTGAAGGGTTTGAATTTATGACTGGTGAAAATTTACATTTAAATTCTTTTGGAAAAACTTTTGTATATTCAATCAATGAATATGAAAATAATGGTAATGATGAATTAATATTAAAACGTAAAAATGATATTGTCAGAAATTCTTTAGGTAATGTTAAATCTGTTCATTATCATAATGAAAAAGTTATTCTTAAGAAAAAGATGAAATGTAAAGATGATTCAGATGAGATTCCTAAAAGGAAATCTATTATTATTCACGATAAAAAACATCACGTTGATGAAAAGAGTAAAAAGCTTAAGAAAAAATTAAGAAAATAAGAGGTGTAATTATGAATAAGCGTAAAGAATTATTAGAATATTTTAAGTTAATGATGAATAAAGAAGATTATGATTTTGTTGTTATTAGAAAATATGATATTGTTGATGAAAATAATTATAAAGCTTATTCATTAAACTTTTCTTATGATTTTAATAATAAAAAAATTATAATGTCTGATTATAATTTTGAAAAAAAAGTATATAATACTCCAGAAGAGTTTATTAATACTTATGTTTATCCAGATAAAAAGAAATTAATTGATGTTGTTAAAGAATTAGAATTTGACAATTAATATTGTTAATTTAATATTAAATAAAAGGTTGCTTATATAAGTAGCCTTTTTATTTTGATTTAATGAGGTGGCGTTATTTATGAGAGAGGAAAAACAAGTTTTTTTATTAAAAGACAATTCTAATATTCTTGTAGTAATTGAGAAAGAAGAAAAACATGGTTCTGGTTATTTTTTTAGATATGAAGTTTATCTTAGGGACGCTGAAAGTTGTTATACTCAATTTGCGTTACATAAGGTTGACAGCACGTTTGCTTATACTTTTAATGAAGTTTATCGTAAGCTTAATGATAGATGGAATCATTTATTGTATAATTATTGATTTAAAAAGGAGTGATGTGAAGTGACTAATGCAAATTTAGGTAAAGTTGGTACTGAAAAATTATTGGATTTTATAAATAAAAAATTGTTACCTATTATTAAAAAGAAATTTGGTAATAATCAAGATGTAATCAGAATAGTGAATAAAATTGCTTTCTTTGTATCTTGTGATAGAGTATCTGTTTTATCTGCTTATTCTCAACTTTTATTACTAATTACTTATGGTGATAGAAAATTGTTAATGGATATATTTGATGATGTTGTTGAAAGGGATAGTTTATAATGCAGTTTAATGATGTTTATAGCAAAGTATCTGATTTTGTTCATATTTATTTTGATAAATATTGCACTCAGACTGTTAAAGATCTTGTTGATATGTCTATTTTAAAAAAGAATGGATTTAGTTCATCTAAAACAATTAAAATTACAGATGATGTAATTCTTGTTAGATTGTTTGGAAAAAAGACTGATGTTATTACATTTAGATTTGAAAGAAATGATAATGATAGGGTTAATTTTTCATTTGATTTAAATTTAAGTCATACTAATTGTGAGCTGTTAGATGAATTAAAAACATTTGCTGAAGATATTAAATATGAAGTTACTGAAAATTATGGTTTGAAGTATTAATTTTGTTAATGTTTGTTTTAAAAAATCAAACATAAAATAAATGAAAGGAAATTAAAATAAATGAGTGAGCTTTGGTATGGTGAAAATAGTAAAAATTCACAAAATGCTTATGTTATTAGTCAATTAACGATTAATAAGTTAGCTAAGGAGCTAGATGTTGTTATTGAAACAGAAGTTGTTGATGGAATTACAAAAAATGTTGTTTCTGATAAACAAGGTCTAGTTTTATGTGCAAGTGATAGTCCACTTGCTATTTATCATTTTTTAAATGGTATGTTATCTGTAAAAGGTAATAAGTAATTAGGTAATTTATTTATCTAAAATTAATTAATAATAAAAAAAATAAAATTAAAGAAAGGTGCTAATGAAGAAGAAGTAGTTAGCAAAAAGGTATTAAAATTATTATGGAAAATTTACAAAATGCAAAAGTTGAAAAGAATGTTGAAGTAAAGGACGCTAAAGAAGTAAAAGATGTTAAGACTTCTGATGTTAAGGAAGTTGCAAAAGAAAAGCGACTTGAAGATATGCTTGATGAGTCACAATTATTGATTCAAGATGATGAGTTTAAAACTACTATTGCTTATAAGAAGTTATCTGAGTTAACTGATGAAGATAAGAAGAAATTTGCTAAAGGTATTTTAAAAGCTGAGATTAAGAAAACTAAGGATAAGAAATCATCTTATATTCATTTAAGTTTAATGCTTGCTGATAATGTTGTTTTACAAGATAGCTTAACAACAGAAAAATCATTAATTTTAAAGGAATTACGTCCAGAAATTATTGGTAATAAAACAGAAGTATTAGTTAAGTTGGTTTCAATGCTTCCAGTTAAAAATAAGAAAGAAAATCCTATTACTGGTGAAATATCTTATCCAAGAGCATATACTTGTGTAGCTCCTATTTGTGAGGGTGTTGTATTTAATGGTGGTTATTCAACAGATAGATTTAACAATAATAAGAAGACAAGTAAAGCTTATTTAAGAAATGATACTATTATTCTTATTAAGATTCATAATGCTAAACACCCAGAATCAAAAGTTCAATTCTATGATATTGGTGAAGTTGGTGAAGATGAAGATTCATCTGTTTCTACAATCTAATTAAATATAAATTTTGTAAATTGAGATAGCTCTTAAAAGGGGTTATCTCTTTTTTGCTATATAAAAAAGTAAAATAAAATTAAATGAAATGAGGAAAAGAAAGTGGATTTAAGAAGTAATATTTGTTTTCAAAGATATAATGGCTTAATTGCTTATTTTAAAACGTATGATTGTGTTTTAATTGAACATTTGGATAAAAATATTTGTATTGTTTTTAAACCTCTTAATGTCAAATTCTATTTGTTTAGTAAGGGATTTGCTAAGTATGTAAAACGTTCTAATATTAAAAAAGACGATAAATATTATGTTACTAATATTGATAGTTATCCTTTATATTTTAAAAGTATTGATGAAGCTAAGATGTATTATGAAAATAATTTGTATGGTGGTAATAAATAATGGAATCTGTATTAAAGTGGGTTGGTGGAAAAAAACAATTATTAGGCTATTTATTACCTATTATCCAATCAAAATTAAATGGTCATAATAGATATTATGAGCCTTTTGTTGGTGGTGGTTCGGTTGCTTTTGCATTAGAATATAATAATACAATAATTAATGATTTAAATTCTGAACTTATTAATACATATAAAATGATAAAAGAAAATCCAAAATTACTTACTTATTTACTTATAATTCACGAAAATAATCATTATTCTGATTCTAATTATTTTTATGAGGTTAGACAGATAGATAGATTAAAAGATTATAAAAATGTATCTGATGTTGTAAAAGCTTCGAGATTTATTTACTTAAATAAGACTTGTTTTAACGGATTGTATAGAGTTAATTCTAAAGGATTTTTTAACGTACCTAAGGGTAAGCAATTATCTAAAGTTGATATTGTAATTAAAGATAAAATTTTTAATTTAAGCAATTATTTAAATAGTAATAATGTTGTAATAAGAAATGAAGATTTTAGAAAATGTATTAGTGATTGTAGAAGTGGTGATGTTATTTATTTTGATCCACCTTATGACTATGAAAAAAGTGGATTTACTTTTTATGTTAAAGATGGATTTAATAAAAAAGATTTGCTAGATTTAAAAAATATTTGTGATGAATTAATTGAAAAAGGTTGTTTTGTTGTAGTTAGTAATAATGATACAGAATATGTTAGGCAATTATTTTCTGATAATAAATATACGATTAAAGAAGTTTTAGCAAAAAGAAGTATTAATAGTGATGGCAAAAATAGATCTAATGCTAAAGAGGTAATTATTTATGGGTAAGAAAAAATGTGAATTTAAGGTTTGGAAACCTATTTCTAAGAAAGAATTTATTGAATTGTATAAGCAAGGTAAGATTGTTAGTGTGGCTCCTTGTTATGCTAATATTGACGGAATGTATTATAATGACGGAATTATACCTAAAGATATTTCTGATTTGAAAAAAGAATATCAAAAAGATTTAGAAATATCTAGGGGTATTCTAGAATTGAAAAGTGGTATTGCATGGAATAGTTATGTTATTAATTCTATTGAATTTTGGTTATTAGATGTTAAGGAAAAATATTGTGATGAAGAAAGTGGCTTATATTTAAATTATTTTGTGAGGCTAGATTAATGAAAAATAATGTATCTGTAGAAGATTTAAATAAGAATTTTGAAATTGTTGAAAGTGTTCTTACTTCTAGTTGGTCTTATGCTTTAGTACCTTTATTATATCAAACACTTTATTTTAAAGATAAATTAGAAGAGATAGTTAATGACGATAGTGTGCCTTTACAAATTCAATTTGCTAGTTTAGTTAAACTTAAAATTTCTCGTACTTTTATTGATGAATTGAGTATGTATAATTACAGAGTTTTTATAAAAGAATGTTTAGAAATTTTATATAAAAAAATTGTTCAAGGTCAATGTGATATGCTTGATGTAATTGATGTTAAAAATAAAGCTATAATATTTTTTATGCCTTTAGAAGTGGTAGAAAATAGAATAATATTTGGTATTTATATTTTAGATCGTGAAAAATATTTAAAACTTTATTAAGATAAAAAGAAAGGTGTGATGTGAAGTGCTAGTCAAAAATATAGATAAAAGATTTGAAACAGATATTATAGAATCTGTAAGAGTTCAACATAGAAATCCAGTATTTAAGAAGTTTTATCAAAAGAAAGCTTATGCTATTGAGGTATTAAATGCTTTATTATCTGGTGAAGCTTATTCAAGAAATATTTATTTAATATATGTTTATACTGGTTATGATGAATATGTAGTATTGTTAACTGATGATAATAGGATTTATAAAAATAAGGTTACTTGTGTAAGTGGTGATTCAATACCTACAATGATAAAAGAAGTAATGCGAGATTTATTTCCGGGTTTTTAATTAAGGTGGTGTTTTTTATGAATGAAATCGAAAAATTTAGAGGTAAAAATATTTCTTTAGATATATATATTGATAATACATATAGACCTTATTCAGATGGTGTGCCTCAATATCGTTATATTTGTAAATTTAATGGTAAAATAGTATATGATAATAAGTTAGGAGTCAAAGAAATATCTTTTAGGGATATTTTAAATTTAAAAAAATATGCACTTAAAATTGGAGCATATAATAGAGAATGTAATGCTTATGGGTGTTTTAATTTGTATTGTAGATTTATGTTTTATTGATAATTATGTAAGGTAAGTTATATGAAAGGCTATTTTGTTTGTGGCTTTAAAAAATCTAGTTTTTTGTTTATAGATGTTAGAAATGAGCTTTATAAAAATAATATTAGATTCGCGTTAATAACAGATAATTTAGATTATCAATTACATATAACGAATCCAGATGAAGAAATAATTAAAAAAGTATGTGAGATAGTTCGTAAGGTATGTGATAATGTAAATTCTTATTATTATGCTTATCTGCTTAGTTCTGATATGAAATTTTATAATGATTTAACTAGTTATTTTTTTAGTAATAATGAATTAATTAATATGAATATTGAGTCTAATAGTACAACTTATACAGATAAAGATTTTGTTAGGGTATTTGAATTATCTGATTCATATAATTTTAAAACATTAGGTAGTAGGTATGGTGATTCTTTGATATGAGAAAAAAATATAAAAAGAAAGGTAAGCTAAAAAAGTTTTATTATTTTTTGTATAAAGCTTTAAATTTAGCAGAAATTGTTATGGCAATCATTTGGATCGTATTTATTGTTCAAGATTGCATGAATGATATTTATAATCCTTTTGATATTGCATTTGTAAGTATTGTAATATTGTTATTTATATTAAAACATATAAGGTGGTAATAATGAAAGATGATAAGAGATTTTATATTGTTATTGGTATTACTTCTGAGATTGATTTAAGAAAATCAATTACTAAAATTAGAGTGTTATGTAAGCTTGAAAATGGTAGTTATTATTGGGCTGATAGTAATAATGAAGATGATTAAGTTTATTGGTGGTTATTTAAATCAAGAAGTGAAACAAAATCATATGCAAAAGAAATTCTAAGAAATAATAAATTTATAACTTATGGTATTTCTTTTGAACGTGGTTTATACCCTATGAAAATTTGGAAATGGTTTGAAAAATAAAAACCATTTTTTATTTTGTATTGGTGGTGGTTAATATGGGGTTTCCGGTTTTTAAAGAAACTGATTTTTTTGTTATGAATCATACTAAAAATAGTGATAAGAAGAAAAAGAAGTGTGGTAAACCTAGATATTATGTAAGAATTGCATGTTCTAATGGTAAAATTTGCTGTGCTAAGATAATGTCATATACAACTGAAAAGGTTGAAAATAATCTTAGGTTGCCTTTAAGTGATTTTTGTAATAATAGTCGATTTAATTCTAATTCTTCGATTGATAAGACTTTATTTACTATGGTTGATTCTAATTATATTAATGATGTTAAAACCTATTGTGATGGTCTTTCTTTTACTAATAGAGAGAGTAAAATTATTTTTGATTTTTTAATGGAATCTGATATAAATAAAGATAGGTTTGAAAAATTTTGTATTGATAATAAATGTTCTAAACTTGATTTTAAGATTAAAATGAAGTAAAATATTGATAGGTGGAATAATCGCCTTTGGCACTATACCAAAAAATACGGGTAATCGGCTTTATGGATATATAGGTTTCTTTTGTAAAGCTATGAGGTTATGAGATGGTTTTCTAATTATTCTAGTAAGATTCTTAAAGGAAGTCGATTTTGATTTCCTTTTTGTTTTATATGTTTTATTTTTAATGATTGTTTAGTTGCAATCATTTTTTTGTTTTTGGTTTGTTTTTTAATTATTTAATAAAAAAAGGATTGGTGATTTTATGAAAAATAAACGTTTTTTGAAAATTTTTAGTTGTGGAGCTTTAGCTTCATTATTAGTTACACCTTTAGTACTAAATGGTGTAAGTGATAGTGTTCAAGAAGAAGCTATTGCTCAAAATGCTGAGGATAGTCGAAGAAGTATAAAAAGAAGTGCTGTATCTGATGATACTTATTCATTGGAATCTGCTTCTACTTGGGCTAATGCTACGTATGCTAAAGATAATGATGATGGAAAATATTGGCTTAATGGTTCTGCCGGTAATCATAGTGCTGAAGCTGATTCAAGTACTGATTTAATTAGAATTCGTTTTAATGTTAAAAAAAATGTAGGTTATACTTTAAAATTAATTTGGTCTTTTTATAATTCAGATGAAAATTGTGGAATTACTGTTCGTGGTTTTCCAATTGTTGCTGGTGGCTCTTCTACGTATGGTAGTTCTTGTACGTGGAATGGCGCTAAACGTGGCTCTATATCTAAAGATGGATTTGAAACTTTTTTTACTGGCGATGAAAATGGTACTGAAGAAACATATCATTTTACTTCTTCTAGTGGCGTATATTATTTAATAATAAATGCCGATTTATATGATGGGTTTACTTTTAATTTAATGACAGAATTAATTCAAGATGAAGTTGTTGATACACAAGAACCAGTAGTTACGGCTTCTAAGTATGCTATTAGTTTACCGGTTAAAACTTCAACTCGTTTAACTAAAGAATATTTGCTTAATCAAAAAATATTTAAAGTAACAGATGATACTGACGGAGATATTACAGATAGATTAGTAATTAAATCTGGCAATATTAACTATGATAAAACTGGTACATATCCATTAGTATTAAGTTGGACTGATAAAGCCGGTAATGAATCAACATTAACATTTAATGTCTTGATTGGTGATTTTGAAAAACCATCATATAATATTAAACAATCAACAATGTACGTTGAATGTCCTAGTAAATTAAGTGAAGCTGATTTACTTGCTAATGTAACATTCAGCGATAATTATGATACAAGCATTACTAAAACTATTGTAACTAATAATTATAATCAAAATACTAATTGTGGTACTTATAGCGTAACTATTAGGGGTACTGATACTAGTGGCAATTATACTGAGGCTACGTTTAATGTTTGTGTGCGTGATACAATTGCTCCTACAATTACTGGTATTACTAATAATCAAGTTATTAAGTGTGCTAATGTTAGAGTAAGTGATTCTGGATCTGGTATTAAATCTGTAACTATTGATGATAAATCTGTTATATTGGCTGATGGAGAATTTGCTTTTAATGCTTCTAGTTATGCTGATGGAGCACATACTTTAAAGGTTACTGATAATCAAGGAAATGGTACGATTATAAAGTTTATTTCTGATAAGTCAGCTCCTACAATTACGGGTATTGATAGTTCTACAAGATTAAATAAATCTGTAACTATTACACTTGCTGATACTTATTCTAATATTGTATCATTTAAGTTAAATGGTACTTTAATTGAAGTAAATGCTAAGACAAAACAAATTACTTTGGGGGCTGATAATCTTGTTCAAGGCACTAATAAGATTACAGAATTAAAAGACTCATTAGGAAATGTTGCTAGTGATTTATCATTTATTTATGATACGATTGCTCCAGTAATTACGCCAAATGTTTCTGGTGGTGGTTCAATTAAATCTGGTGATTATATTACATCTGAACAAGTTAAAGCTCAATTTACATCTACTGATGAGGTTGACGGAAGTTGTGCAATAAGTATTGTATCATCAACGATTGAAGATAAAGTAGGTAAGTATGTTGTTGTGTTGAGGTCTGTAGATAAGACTGGAAATGCAACAGAAATTAGTGTTAATGTTGAACGTCTTGATGTTACTGCACCAGTAATTTTTATAAAATCTTCTGATGATATAACAATTATGAAAGTTGCTTCTGGTACAGAGATCACTTATGAGAATTTATTAAATATCTTTATGTATTTATATCAAGATAAGGTAAATGCTCAAGATTGCTCTATTGAAGTATTATCTGATGGATTTGTTGCTAATGGTACTGAATCACAAGTAGTTCGTTATATGGTAACTAATAATGTTACTGGTGATACTACAATGTATAGTCTAGATTATCAATCTTATGTAATGGCTTCTGATGATAAGAAAGATGATAATAAGACTGATGATGATAAAAAAGATGATACTAATAAGGATAATAAAAAAGATGATACTAAAGTAGAAAATTGGTTTGTAAGAGTCTTTAAGGGTATTGGTAATTTCTTTAAAAAGATTTGGAATTTTATATCTGGTCTTTTTGGTGGAAATAAAGATACTGATGTTAAGACAACTGATAAGGTTGAAGCGTCTGAAAATACTCCAGAGGTTACAACTGAGCCAGATATTGCAACTGATGATAATAATAATGAGGCAGAATATATTGTTTGGTAATATTTGTTTGTGGTGAGCTTTTTCGCTCACCACTTTTTTTGCTTATTTTTTTTAATTATTTAATAAAAAAGGATTGGTGATTTAATGAAAAATAAACTTTTATTAAAAATTTTATCTATGGGAGCTTTATCAAGTTTATTGGTAACCCCTTTGGTATTGAGTGGTGTAAGCAATAGTGTTCAAGAAGAAGCTATTTCTCAAAATGTAGAGGATAATAAAAAAATTGTAAAAAGACGTGCTGCAACTGATAATACTTATTTTTTGGAATCTGCTTCTACTTGGGCTAATGCTACGTATGCTAAAGAAGATGATGGAAAATATTGGCTTTCTGGTGGTGCTTTTAATCATAGTTCTGAATCTGATTTTAGTGATGATTTGATTAGAATTCGCTTTAATGTTAAAGGCGGTGTTGATTATACTTTAAAATTAGGTTGGGGTATTAACCATGCAGACGAAAATTGTGGTATTACATTGTGTGGTGTTCCTAATATTTATGGTAGTTCTTGCACGTGGTCTCAAGCTAAGTTTGAATCTGAGCAAAATGGTGGATTTCAAACTGAATTTTGTGGCGATTCAATTGATGAAGAAATATATCACTTTACTGGCACTGCTACTGGTGTATATTATTTAGTAATAAATGCTGATTTATATGATGATTTTTCTTTTTTTCTTAAGACAGAATTAATTCAAGATGATGACAATGATGATGTTAAAGAACATTGGTATGATTGGATATTAAATTTATTAAATAAAATTGTTGAGTTTTTTAAAAAGCTTTTTAGTGGTGATTCAAGTGACATTACTGATACTACTACAACAACTACAACTTCTAAAAAAGGTGTGTGATTTTGATGATTAGAAAATTACTTGGTATATGTATTACAATAGCTCCTTTAGCTTTAATGAATGGTAATATAGCATTGGCTGATACTGGTTCCTATAGATTTACAGATATTTCAAGTATTAGAGATGATATTACACAATTAGGACTTGATTATCAAGATTATAAATTGATAAGTGATAAAAATTATAATCGTACTGATGTAATTGCTTTAAGTGAATCTTATATTGATAGCGGTAATACTAAACAGATTGTTAATTATGTGTATGTTTATAATCCGTATTTGATTAAAGAAGATGTTAAGAGTTTTACTTTAAAATATAATGATTTAAGTGTTACTCAAAAAGTTGAATCATATACTAAAGATTATTTAACTAATATTGTTCGCTATAAAGTAGATTTTAAAATGCCTACTTATAGTGATTTGGAAAGAAGATATGAAATATCGTCTTTAACTTTTAGTAATGGAAATAGTTGTAAAATTGATTTTGCTTGTACTTATAATCAAGATGGAAGTAATGTTAAGTTAGATTATGACTCATACATATTTATAACTGGTAAGGAATTATTTGATTATATTCCTTTTTATTTCGAAAATACTACTTTAACTAATGGTTATCAATTTAAACATTTAAAGGAATATGATAAATCTGATAGTAATTCAAAGTCTTATTATTCCAATAATAGTTCTCAATATTTAATTGCATATAATAAAACAAGTTTTTTTGATATGGATTCAGTATCTGCGATACCAGATTTGTTTTATTTGAATTTTGATACTAATAAAAAAATTGATAGTATTAATGAAATTGATTTGTCATATAAACTATATAAAGGCTTAACATATGATTATGATTCTAATGGTTGCGATTTTAAGGAATGTATTGATGAAATTGAAAATCATCAAGGGCGTGATTTTAAAATGACTTTAGAGGCTGATTATACTGAAAAATATGTTACTTTGAAAAATGAAAATAATGTATTTACATTAGGCTCTTTATCACAAAAAAATGAAAATGAAAAAGAATGGGTTACTTCAACAAGCAATATTCATAATTTTGAAGTTCCGGCTAAAAATAGATTAAATGATTGGTCTAATTCGAAAATTTATTCTAATTTTAAAAATGATGTTTTAAAAAATAGTTCAGATAAATTAACGGCTCGTCAATCTTTTGAAAAAAGACAAGTTTCAATTTTAGTTGATATTTTACCGGTGTATGTATATGGTAATATTATGTGGGAGTCAATGTGGTCTCATAGGATTGAAAAATATATGATTGAAGATTTATCTGTGATGAGAATCAATTATACAACGGATATGAAAGTGGTAAATGCTCGTACTAATAGTGGCGCTTTAATATCGTCTGTAAATGCTAATGATAATACACCAAAAGTTAGTTTTTGGGATCGATTAATTGCGTGGTTTAACGATAATTTTCCGTACTCATTATTAATAATTGGTGGAGTTATAATTGGACTTCCTATTATTATTTCCGTTGTAATTTCATTATTCACAACTGGAAGTTCTGCTTTACTTTCTGGTATTGGTAAGGGTATTTCTAAGTTGATTACTTTGTTAGTAAAAGGACTGGCTAAATTATTGGTTGGTATTATTTCATTACCATTTAAGTTTTTAGGTGCTTTATTTAGTCCTAAAAAAAATAATAGTAATAATAATAATTCTAAAGAGAAGTAGAAAGGTGGTTATTTTATGAATACGTTAGTTGATATATTTAAGAAAATAGGAGCTTTGTTGATGGCTCTTATTTATTTTATTGTTTTTGTTTTTATGCTTGGTATTGATTTTTGTACATTTGGTATTTTAAAGATTATTACTTGGCTGATTTGTAATTTCTTTAAGCCTTTTTGTAAAATACAAGAGAATTTATTTAATTTTTTTAATTCGCATACGACTTATAATTGGTGGATATTAGGCTGGGTGACATCTGCGATTGGCTTATGGTATATGATTGTTCGCTTCGTGCATTGGCTTAATGATAAGCTAAATAAGCTGTTTAGTTTTTGTTATGATAAGCTTAAGGATTTATCTACTAATATAGGTCAAAAGGGCTTGGAAAAAATTCAGTTTAATACAACAACAGAAAATCATTCAGAAGAATAGGGGTGGTTTAAATGAAAGGAAATTGGTATTGGTGGTTAACTATTTCTTTTTTCCTTGTTGATGTTATTATATGGATTTTTTTCTTTTGGCTTTATAGAAAATATAAACAAGATGATAATTCACTTGTTATTTTACAATTTTTATTATCTGATGAGAATAATAGAAAACATTTTATTGATTTTATTATAAATAATGGTACTGATGAAGAAATAAAATTTTATATGAATTATTTAAAATGATTTTAATTGATTTTTTAATAGTGAAATAGTATAATTTGTTATGGGGATATGCCCCCTTGTGTTATATGCAAAATATACGGATTGGTGGCTGAGGGCAAACAAAATATAACTTTGCTTGGTTACGACCATGTAAGAAAATAATTGTCGGTATATAGGCAGATATTTATGCAACTATTTATTTAGTTGCTTTTTTTAATTTTAGGTTTAAAGTTTAAATACTTTAAGCCTTTTTTGTTATTTAAAAAAGAAAAGGTGATTTTATTATGGGTATTGCTGTTAGTGATTATAATAAAAATGGAAAACATTATTTTACAATAAATCAAATTAATAATAAATTGATTCAACAATATAAATTACCAGTTAAGGTTGAATATCTTAAATGGTTTTGTGTGAATCATTGCTATTATCATTCTTTAAAGACTGGTGGTATGGGTAAATTTAAAATGGCAAAATGTTATGAAATATCTGAGGTAATTCAAAATTTAAGATATAAAAATTTTTATATTCCTCGAAGTTGATGTGAGGTGATATTATGGATTTGAAAAAAAGATATTATGATTATGCTAAAAAACATACAGAAGAAGAATTGTGGCAATTATTTAATGAAGATTTAAAAAATAATGTTAATAGTGGTTCTGATTATTTTTCTTGTGATGATTATGCTAATTTAATTAAAAAGGTATTGTTGGTTGTTTTGTAGTAAGCAATAAGCGCTACCATCATACATCCATCGATATAAGTCCATCCTGGTTTTTTAAGTCCAATTAAAACCTCTTTATTCCATAGTGGAGATTCCACTGTGGAATTTACTAATAAATAATTTAAATATTCCTTAAATTGTGTATAAATCTTTTCGTTTATCATATTTTTGTTCCTTTCTAATTTGATTATACTAAGAATAAGAATTAGAGTCAAGTTAAAATTCATATATATAATCATAATTCATATATGCGAACAAAAATGATAAAAAATAATTTCCTTATTTTGGAATTTGTGCTATAATTACTAAAAACGAAGGAGATATGTAATATGAATAGAACGGTGAGAAGAGCATTTCAAGTATTAAAATATGTGGCTAAAGAAGATGATGGCCTTACTTTAACAGAAATTACCGAATTACTTGATTGCCCTAAGAGTAGTGCATTTAATATTATTCAAACCCTATTAAATTTAGATCTTTTATCTGAATCAAAGGCTAACAATAAAAAATATCAATTGGGACCAGAAAATTATGTTTTGGGAATGAATTATTATAAACGTTTAGATTTGGTGGATTTATTTAAAGAGTTTTTACCAGGAATTGGGGATAAACTTCATCGCAATTGCTTCGGCGGTATTCTTGAGGGTGATAAGGTTCTTTATATATATAAATATGCTGGTGAAGGTGCCAAGCTTGCAACATGTGATAAAGGTACAAAGGCTGAGTTATATTGTACTGGCTTAGGGAAGGTTTTACTTGCTTATAGTTCTTCTGATTATCAAAAGAAGGTAATTGATAATATGACATTTATTAAAAAAACGGAAAGAACTATTTCAACTAAAGAACAATTATATAAGGAATTAGAAGAAGTTAGAAAAAAAGGATATGCGTGTGATAATCGTGAAATTGAAGATCATATGATATGCTTTGCTGCTCCAGTATTTAATTTTTCGGGAGAATGTGTTGCAGCTGTATCGATTTCTGATATGTATACGGAAAGTACTGATTGTGAGTTCTTAGGCCAACAAATTCGTAATGTTGCATTAGAAATATCAAAGCGAATAGGTTATAATAGATAAAATAAAAGAGTTTAAAGCTCTTTTTTATTTTATAACAAAAAAATAACAAAAATGTAAGCGTTTTTATTTTAGGTGTTGACAAGGAGTAAATTTATGCTAAAATATAAGCGTAAAGAGAAAGTTATAAACTTAGTTCATATATATGAACGGCAGGATTTAATCCTGCTAATAAAATGAACTATTTTATAAACTTAGTTCGTATATATGAACAAGGAGCTGATGTGAATGAATAAAATTCGATTTTTTGATTTATTTATATTTACTATTTTGGCTATTTTGTCGGAATTTTTATCATCTTATTTTTTTAATAAGGTTGGTTCTCAATTTTATTTAAGCTTTGCTACTCTTATTTTTATTATCGCTTCAATTAGATGGGGTGCTTATTCAGTTTTTGTAATAATTCTTTCAGGAATTCCGCTTTTATTTACTCAAAATCAAAATGATGTTTATAGTGGAATTTTATATTATTGTATTGCAAATATCTTTGCGGTTTTACCAATTTTACTATATGGAAGAAAAAATAGAAATTTGATTGTTAAGTCGTCATACAAGCTTTTAATTTATATTGTTCTTGTTTTGGTTTCACTTTCAATATCTAAGGGAATTGCCCTTATGATTATTAATCATGATTATCTTGGTTTTTATAAATATTTTGTTTCAATGATTTTTACATTTTCTATTAATGCTATCATCATATTATTGTTTAGGCATTTTAAATCTGAGCTTCTTGTGGATATGAATCATTATTTGTTAGACGCAAGTAATGAAGAAAAGACTAAGGATCCTGGATTTAAGATAGAAGAAGAGAAAGGAGAAGAAAAAAATGAAGACTGGCTTAAAAATGAGAGAATCGAAAACGAGAGCAATCATTAGTGGAATAAAGAAGGACTGGCAGCTTTATGTTATTTTACTTCCAATTGTAATTTGGTTTTTACTATTTGCATACAAGCCTATGGCTGGTTTAATCGTAGCGTTTAAACGTTATGATGCAACCTTAGGAATTGCAGGAAGTGAATTTAAAGGTCTTAGTAATTTTAACAACATTGTTGCTGGAATTAATAAGGAAGCCTTCTGGGGTGCATTTAGAAATACCTTTATTATTAGTGCGTATGGATTAGTTTTTGGATTTCCTATTCCTATTATTCTTGCTTTGCTGTTTTCTGAAATAAGAAGTGAAGGATATCGTAAAATTACACAAACTATTACATATCTTCCTCATTTCTTATCAGAGGTTACAATTACAGGTATTGTAATTACTCTTGTTTATACTGGTAAGCAATCAACTGGTGTTATTGCTCAATTGTTTTATAACATGAATATTTTGCCGGAAGGAACGGAAATTATTAATTCGGCTAATTATTTTAGACCATTATATATAATTACAGGTATCTGGAAGGAAAGCGGTTATAACTCAATCGTTTACTTCGCAGCTATTATGGGTATTTCCCCTGTAATGTATGAAGCTTTAAAGGTTGATGGTGGAAATAAATGGCAAGAAATAAGATATGTTACTATTCCTGGTATGGCTCCTACACTTATTATCATGATTATTATGAGAATTGGTAAGATGCTATCAGTTGGTTACGAAAGAGTCTTATTGCTTTATAATTCAAATACGTATATCACGGCCGATGTTTTATCAACATTTGAACAGCGATTAGGTATTGAAACTGGAAACTTTGGTTTAGGATCTGCTGTTGGTATATTTAACTCTGTAATAGGCTTTGCCCTTGTTATTGGAGCTAATGCAATTAGTCGTCAGGTATCAAAAACTTCTTTATGGTAGGTGATTATAAATGAATTCAGAGCGTTTAAGTAAAAGTGAAATAATATTTAAAATATTCGCATATCTTTTAGTCACAATCTTTGCCATTTTATGTTTATACCCACTTATTTATGCCTTTAGTGTTTCAATTAGTGGAAAGGTTGCATATGAAAGTGGATCAATTGTACTTTGGCCTAAGGATTTAACGATTCAAGCCTATCGTATGGTTATTCTTGATAAGGGGTTTTGGATTTCTTATATAAATACATTATTCTATACTGTATTTGGTACTGTATGGAGTATGTTTATATCATTAACTGGCGCTTATGCATTATCAAAGGACAAGCTAATGGGAAAAAGAAAATGGAATTTCTTCCTTGTATTTACAATGTGGTTTACAGCTGGTATGATACCACAATATTTAAACTATAAATCACTTGGTGTAGATAATAAGTGGGGAATGGTTGTAGCCTTCGGTGTTCAAGCATATAACATAATTCTATTAAGGAATGCCTTTAGTGCTGTACCTAAGGAAATAGAAGAGGCTGCGACAATTGATGGAGCAAATGAATTTCAGGTATTTTCAAGAGTATATATACCTATGTCAGGAGCCTCAATTGCGACTGTTACCTTATTCTATGCCATTTCAAGATGGAATGGTTATTATTGGCAAAGAATGCTTCTTAAGGATTCAAATGAACAAGCATTACAGGTATATTTAAGAACCTTAATTGAAAATTATCAAAAGCTATATGATGAATCTGCAGTTGTATTACCTTATGCAGCTGATAGCCTTGTATATGCGATTATAATTTGTTCAATTATTCCTGTTCTTATTGTATATCCATATATTCAAAAGTATTTTGCGAGGGGTGTTAACTTAGGTGGCGTAAAGGGTTAGAAATTAGAGAAATTAAGTAAATATTATAGATAGGAGGAAAAAATAAAATGAAAAAGAAAATATTTACATTGACATTAGCCACTGCTGCAGCCTTATCACTTGCAGCATGCGGTAAAACAACAACTACTAGTGGTGATTCTGTTAAAGATGATTTAACAAAATCAGTTGAATTGAAGATGAACTTGGCATACGGAAATAAGAGTCAAACTATTACATATGCTCAATCTTCACCATTAACATTACCTGATGGAAAGACCGTTGTAACATCTGGACAGTTAAAGCCATTCTGGAGTTACGTTGCAGGTGAACTTAACATTAATATGAAGGATGTAACAGTTCAAGACCAAAAGGCTAAGGATATGATTACAACTGCTGCCGCAACAGGATTTTCCGATGCAACAGTATATGGAGGAAACTCTATTGGTGAGTCATTAATGAGTTATGGTACTCAAGGAATGTTTGTTAGTATTTCAAAGCTTATTGATCAAGGAAATCTTCCTAACTTTAAAGCATATTTGGAAAAGAATCCTAATGTAAAGAGCGCTATTACAGCATATGATGGTCAAATATATCATATTCCGTATATTGCTGAAATTGGTCAATATGCACGTGATTTCCATATGCGTAAAAGCTGGGTAACAGGCTTACTTGATGGTGATAGTCAATCATATGATACTGAGACAGTAATTAATAAATCTTATACTGGAAACTTCACTGGTGCTAATGCTAGAACTGGTTCAAACGGTGGTAGTGTAACACCTAAGACAGGAGTTACTATTACAAAGAAAACAAATCAGAATATAATTGAAATTATGAATAACCTTTCATCTATGAATGGTGTTAATTTAGCTCAAGCCTTAAAACAATATATTAAGGATAACTATGATTATACTAATCCAAGTGAATTATATTTAGGCGAAAAAGCTGCTTATGATATGGATGAACTTGTTGCTTTATTTAGAGTAATTAAGGCAAATCCTAAATTCTTAACAGGTGGAAAAGCTAAAGAAGTATATCCATATTTTACAAGACAGTCAAAATATCGTGAGGATCTTTTAAGGTTTAGTACTTATTTAGATGGTGGAAGAGTTCATGGTTCAGATTCATATGAATCTCGTTTTGAAATTGATAAGAATGGTGAACTACAATATACATATTCTAAAGAATCCGTTTATAACAATTTAAGTGCGTATTCTCAAATGTATAAGGAAGGTTTATTCTACAATGACTGTTTAGATTTAAAGAATACGGCTAACTTTAGAAGTAGATTGTATGGTACTGATAGTGCTGATAATGCTCAATATGGCTTTATGACATTTGACTTCACAGCATCTACAACAGCTGATGCTTTAAATTCAGATGTAGTTGGTGTTTTACCTCCAGTTTCAAAGGTAAATGGTGTATGGCAATATTATATTGACAATTCTCGTGTTATTAAACCAGATGGATGGTCAATTTCTACAGCATCATCACAAGAACAAATTTTAAGAGCTGCTTCTTTATTTGATTATATGTTTAGCGAAGCAGGTGCTAAGGCTCAAAATTATGGTCTTCCTGATATGCTAGATAATAGTAATACCTTTGTTGGACCGGATGGTGTGACTTACCCTAAATATGATTCTTGGACAACTACAACTGCAAGTAAAGTTGCTAATGGTGATTTATCAAGTTTCTTACGTAACTGGGTTGGTTCTTTAATGCCTGTTGGTTATGCAAAGGAAATTGGTTTTGAATATCAATATACATCTGAACGTGGCTTTGATGCATGGCGTCTTCTTCAAAATTCAACCTGCAATATTCCAACTTATGATGGTAATGGTATAAGTGGCGATAACCCTAATTATTATAAACTAGTACCACCTGTATTCTCATTAACAAAGATTCAAAATGAAACATTACAAAACGAGACATCAATGTCAAATAGTGATTTCATTGAATTTATGTTTAATGTAGTAAGGTATAAAGAGTTAGGTAATGAACCTTCTGGTACAAATGTTCCAAGAACATATGATGCATATTTAAAGGTATTTAAGGATGCTGGTCTTGATATATTTGTCAGAACATACCAAGCTGCCTATAAGGCCCAAAATATAAAATAAAAAAATAAGTATTCAGGACTTTGTCCTGAATGCTTATAAAACAAATAGATGCTTCTTTCTTATTCTTTTCAACTCTCTTTTTCTTGTCATCTATTTGTTTTATAAGCATAAGGAGGAAAAGGAAAATGAAAAATATATTTAAATTACAGAGGATATGCTTTTATTTATTCATTGTTATAATGGTAGTTAATTTTATTTTTTCACTATCATTTATGACAGATTATGATGATTTGTTTGGATTTGAGCTTGAAGCAAATAAATCAATTAAGATATTTCATGATAACATGCAAGCATTTAATAAGGTTATCTTTTATTTATCACTTGTAGGTGCTATTGCAATCGCTGTTGTCTTTATACTTGAGTTAAATCATAAGGTTCCAGATCGTTTTGCTATAATTGTTATTAGTGCTATTGCATTGGTATTAGCTTTTCAGGCTATATATTCGTTTATTAAATTTGGTTCATTAATGAATGAGTATAAGAATGTTAACTTTTCATATATGTGGTTAGAAAATAGTAAACTTGATGCTGATTATGTTTATGAACCAAAGCATTTAATATTTTATTTAGGATATGTTGTAAATGCACTTGTTCTATTAATTTCAATTGCTTTTCCTAGCGTACTATTAATTAGTCACAAGGATTATATCAAGCAAGGAAAAGAGGAGGCGGTTTTAAATGCTTAAACAGTTTAGAAATAATCTTCTTAAAAAAAGACTTGATAAATTAAACTTAAAGCTTGAAGAGAATAAAAAGTTACAATCTACAGTAAGTGATGATACGGCTCTTTATAAGCTTAAGAAAAAGGCTTGTGATTATACACGTAAGATAAAAAAGATCAATGATGATATTTGGTGGTTAAATTTACCTAAGGAAGAGAAAAATGAACAAAACACAAATTTATCATTTTATAAGCTTGATTCAGGAAATTATTGGTTGATATTACTTGTAACAGCCATAGAACTTTATTATTTAATTATCCTTTTAGCAATGATGGAAAGAAGCTTCTATGTAGGAATTGTTATTTTATTTAATATTGGTGTATTATTATTCCTTTTTACTTGTGCGATTAAGATTAGAGCTTATAAAAAAGTTTTTTCTTATTTGATGGTGGTCTATGGCATCTATTGTGCTTTAAGATTTGCTATTATTCCTTTATTAATGAAGGTTGACTTATATAATGGAAGTTCAAAAATGTGGCAAATAATAATATGCTTAATAATTAGTGGCGTTATATCAATTATGGCTGGTTTTAATTCGATGCTTAAATGTAATCGTCAGATTAAGTATATTAATGATGGTAAAATTGTTTTAAAAAAATTATCTAGGTAGGTGATAGCATGGCTAGTTTAAAGCTTGTTAATATTAATAAGATATATCCTAATGGTGCACATGCTGTTCATGATTTTAATTTGGATATCAAGGACGGCGAATTCATTGTTATGGTTGGTCCTTCTGGTTGTGGAAAGTCAACAACATTAAGAATGATTGCAGGTCTTGAAAGTATTTCTTCGGGTGATTTAATTTTAGATGGTGAAAGAGTTAATAAGCTTGCACCAGTTGATCGTGATGTCGCGATGGTTTTCCAAAATTATGCTCTTTATTATAATATGTCAGTTCATGATAATATTGGTATTTCTTTAAAGATAAAGCATGAGCAAAAAAATACCATCCATAATAGTATTCTAGAAACATCAAAGAAGTTTGATTTAGTTGATTATTTGAATCGACTTCCTGCTAATTTGTCAGGAGGTCAACGTCAAAGAGTAGCGTTGTGTCGTACGGTAGTTAGAAATCCCCGTGTTTTCTTAATGGATGAGCCATTATCAAATCTTGATGCTAAGCTACGTGAAAAAACAAGAAGTGAAATCGTTAGTTTACAACGTGAGCTTAAGACAACAACTATTTATGTTACACATGATCAAATAGAAGCTATGACAATGGCTGATCGAATTGTTATTATGAATAATGGTTATATTATGCAAGTAGGAACGCCAACTGAGCTTTATGATAAGCCTGATAATCTTTTTGTGGCAGGCTTTATTGGAACACCTAATATGAATTTTATTAAGTGCATTGTTGATGGCACTTCACTTCACATAAAGGATGAAATTATCCCCATTGCTGTCTCTCATCAAGAAATTTTAAAGCCTTATGATGGTAAAGAGGTTATTTTAGGTATTAGACCTGAGCATATTGATATGTCAGAGGAGATTTATAATCTACATAAAGCAGCTTTAACTCTCCCAATTGATTATTATGAATATTTAGGAAAAGAATATTACGTTAAGCTTCGTCTTTATGATGATATTATAACTGCACGTCTTGATAGTAGATATGATGTATCAAAGGAAAAAATAACAGTTTATTTTGATATGGATAGGGTTTGTTATTTTGATCCTCAAACAGAGCAAAGAATTGGGAGGTTAAAAGAAGATGGAAAAGAAAACATTTAAAGGTGAAATGAAATATCTTTTATCCAAAATTGCTTTTGGAATAAAATCATTATTTAAAAAACCAATTAAGCTATCGAATTTCTTTGTAGTGATAGCGGGAATTGTTCATTTAATTATTTCAACTATTCAAATAAATACGATTAATACGCTTTCTAATCAGGAATGTGGTGTTGTTCTATTTATGTTTATCTTAGTTGGATTAGCTGCCGTATTTAATGCAACAAGATTTAAAGAGGCTAAGGGTCCAAGAGTAATATTTGTAGTAGCTGTCTTAGCTGTTGTAATTGGTTTTGGTGTTTGGCTTCTTGCAATTTATTTTAATGCTTATACTAATCAAGCGAATGCTAATAAAGGACAAATAATGAAAGGTGTTATTGTTTCAATTTTAATGCTTGCATGTTATTTTGTAGGTGTTGTTGGAGCACTTTGGGCTTATATTAAAAGAAAAAAGGCTTTAAGTGCCTAAAGTATAAGGAGGTGCAGAATAATGAAAGAGGAATCTAACGGCTTTTTAAGTAAAATCAGTGATAATGTTAAGGTTGGCTTCTTTAGATGGTGGTTTGTGGGGGCAATTTACTTCTTTGTTGGTTGGGGTACTGGACTTGGTAATAGTAAAAGTGCATTTGATCTTATCTTTATTCTTTCCCTTGCAACCTCTGTTGGAATGATTTTTATTTTCAATCCAATTGTTTATGGTATGTTTGAAATTGAACGTAATGGTGTAATAATTAATAAAAAAATTAACGAACGTAGTGTATGGGTTGGAGCTTTAATGAAGATTGGTGAATTCTTTAAATGCTTCATTGTAACTATTCTTGTATTTTTCTCATATCAATTTATTAATCTAGGAATTAATAAATGGTTGGGTAAAACGGCTGATACAGTTGTAATTAAGGGTGAACCTATTATCTATGCAACTTTGTTTGTTATATTTTACAATTTCCTTTGCTTCATTATTTATAAAACCTATTATTTATTTAAAAATATAAAAATAAAAAAGGAGGTTAAGGAATGAACGATTTAATTTTAATTCCTAATTTATCCTTGTTAAAAAGAGAATGTAAAACGCTTAAGCGTAAGCAAATATATAGACTTCTTGATGAGGTAAATAGATATCTTGTTATAACACTTCCTAAAGAGCCTCCTAAGCAAAGTACGACATTTATTGGAATATCAATTATGAACTTAGCACTTGCGTATTTGATAACAGAAGATAGCAGGTATTTAGCTAAGGCTCGTGAGTATATAAATACTGTTTGTGGTTACCAATTTTGGGGAAATGCTCATTTAGTAAATGTTGATCTTTCTGCTTCTTGGATTTTATTTGGATTATCACTAGGTTATAATTGGCTATATGATTTCCTTTCTTTAGAAGAAAGAAATCTGATTTTAAATAAACTTAAATATCAAGCAGATATTATGCTAGAGTATAAACTAAAAACAGCAGGGAGCGGTTGGTCAACTAATTACTGGCAAAATCATAATTGGATAAATATGACAGGTCTTGCTTGCTGTGGATATGCTATTTATAAGGAGTATCCTAAAGCAATAACATATATAGATGAGGCTAAAAAGAATTTTTCAAAGGTATTTGGATATTTAGCTGATGATGGATCTAATTATGAGGGTGTAACCTATTGGCGATATGGTGGTATGTGGCTTTTTGTATATGCCGATTTATTAAATGATAGAGAAGGAATTAATTGGTTTTTAAAATCAGATTATTTAAAAAATACATTTTATTACCGTCTATATCAAAGCTCTACCTTAAATCGTCAGCTTAACTTTGGCGATTGCCATGACCGTTATAGTTCTCATTCAATTGCGGTATATTATAAATATGCTGCGATGTATAATGATGGTTATGCTCAGGTCTTAGGTAATTTAGTTTTAGATAAGTATTTGTATGAGGAACAATATCAAAGTAAGCTTAAGCCAGGTATTTTATATGAAGCAGGTTTTGAATTATTATGGTTTGATCCTAAAGTTAAAGAGTGTAACTTTGCGAATTTGCCTTTAGTAAGAAAATTTGATGACTTAGGTCTTGTTTGCATAAGAAATGGTTTTAATGAAGATTCAACTGTATTCTCATTTAAATGTGGATATCCAGGTGGACGTAAGCAATGGCTTAATGGCTGGAAGGAATATTATGATAATCATAAAAAGGTGCTAGCTCTTGCTCATAATCATCCGGATAATTTATCTTATATTTTAACTAAAGGACATGAATATTTAGTTATTGATGATGGCTATAACCGAAATATAAAGCCATATGATCACAATAGTCTTTTAGTTGACGGACTTCTTTGTGATGCAAGTGATTGTAGTGATGTATATATGGAATCTGCAAGTCTAAGAATAAATCATAATGAGTTTGATTACAAGAATTATTATGGCGAATTAATATATTTTAAAACATTTAATGGTCTTACAATTTTAAAAGGAGATAATACTAGGCTTTATCCTTTAAATTTAAAGATGAAGCAGGTAAGTAGAAGTGTTTTAACTGATAATTTAAAATATATCGTATTTATTAATAATTTTTTATCAGAAATTGAACATCGCTACGAAACGGTATTTAATACAGATGTAAAGGGTATTAATAAGGAAAATGGAATATTTAGCTATAAGGTTGGTATGGAAAGTTTTAAGCATTACATTTATGCTCAAAACGCAACTTATAGTCAATTTTATCATGAGGTTTCAAGTGTTATGACGACGCAAGAGCCTGATAAAAAATGTATTACTAAAATGGAATGCATGAGCTTTTATAATAAAGAAAAGTGCAAAGACTATCAACAAATTGAGGTTATTGATTTATGTAATGCTGATATTTCACTTGAAAATAATATTTTAAAAATAGACGATGATTGTATATTATTTGAAAATAACTTAGGCTTTGAATTTGATGGAGAATATATTCTTGTTAAGGTTAGTAACTCCTTAATTAAAGAAGTTATATTAGCAAACGGTACATATGTTAAGTATAAAAATAAAGAAATAATTAAGGAAAGGTTAAAAGGATGTTATGTGGGTGATGTGAATGAAGTATTTGAACGATAATTATGTTGATGCAATAAATAAAAATAGTGCTTATAAGGCAGCTATTATAAAGATAAAATCAGAGGTTGATGATTTTTATAGTGATTTTCATGATGATCCAAGTGTTATAAGTGAATGGGGCCACTACTATTTTTGTAATTATGATGGTGGAAGGTTAATTTATGATCGTAAAAATCCTCACTCTCATAAGTGTGAAATTTGTAGTAAGGATTATACTGATGAGGTCTATGATGGTGTTTGGACATATTTTTATCGTAATGAAGCAATTTTAACAGCTTGGAAGGCTGCCGCTTTATATGCATATGATAAAAATCCTCACTATTTGGATGTTTTAAAAAATATTATTGGCTTTTATGCTAAAAATTATACTAAGTTTGTTATTCATAATAAAGAGCGTGAACGATTTTTAAATGTTTCAGATATGAAATGGGGCTGTGGAAGAATTTTACCGCAGGGTCTTAATGAATCAATTATTACCATAAGAATGATACAAGCTCTTGAAATTGTAAAGAACGACCTTCCTGCTGAATTCCTAGGTGAAATTTATAATAATATGTTTAAGGAAATATTTAAGCTTTTAAAGCCTCAGGTAAATCAAATTCATAATATAAGATGTTGGAATAACTCGGCAATTGCTGTGATGGGATTTTTCTTTAATGATAAAGAAATGCTTGATTTCGTTTTTCATGGTGAATATAACATCATTCGTCAAATTAAAGAGGGTGTTACAAAAGATGGATTCTGGTATGAGGGGTCAATTCATTACAATTTCTTTACCTTAGAGGGTATTACACCAACTTTGTTATTTGCAAGTATCTATAATTATGATTTTGACCCAGAAGCTAAAGCGATTGTAAGAAACATGTTTGTCAGTGCATATAATTATGCCTTCACAAATTTATATTTGCCTAATCCTAATGATGGTTGGCCAAGTATTAATTTAAAAACCTATAGCTATATTTACAGTGTAGCGGCTAAGGTATTTAGTAGTGATAAGGAAATTGTTAACATATTAAAAATTATATTAAATAATAAATATCCTCGTACAACCCTTCCTTTATCTAAGCCATACTATATAAATAATGAAATTGCATTTGAGCAATTACTATTAAATACAGATATGGATATTCATGATTATCATAATATTTGCCAAAAGACATTAAATTTCCCAATGTCTAGCTTTGGAATGTTAAGAAATGACAATATCAATATTTTTGTAAAATATGGTTTAAATGGTCCGTCACATGCACATCCTGATATTATAAATATTGAAGTTGTCCACAAGGATGGAATAATAAGCCGTGATATATCAAATGCTGGTTATATTTCATTATTATGTAATGAATGGCATAGAAGGAGTTTAGCTCATAATACGGTTATTATGAATGGACTTGATGTGACATCAAGAAGTCCTGGAAAAACGCTTAAATATAGTAAGGAACACATTATTTGTGAGGCCTTAAATGTATACGAAGGTGTTAATGAAATAAGAGAGGTTAAACTTCTTAAAAATGGATTTGAGGATGTAGTTAAAATTGAATCTAATGATGACGCTACATTTGATTATGTTTTCCATCTTGAAAATGATATTACATTAGAGCTTAATGATGATTTTATATCAAGTGATTTAGGCTTTAAGGAAAACGGTTATCAATATGTTAAAAATGTTATGCATTATGATAAAGTTTGTGACAATATTGTTTTAAATGCTAAGCTTCATGACTTAAAGATTAGTCTTGATATTGATTTAAAGGATCATGAGCTTTTTGTAGGTAAAACAATGGATAATCCAGTTAATAAGGAAAGAACGACCTTAATCCTTCGAGGTAAGGGTAAAAATATAAATTATAAAATGGTATTAAGGATTGGTGATAAAAATGAGTGATGTTAAGCATTATTTTATTGGTAAGGAAATTGAAGCTAGAGATTGTGATCCTGGTGTTACAAGAAAAATTTTAGCACATAGTGATAATTTAATGGTATGTGAGCTTCATTTTAAGAAAGGTGCAATTGGAAAGCTTCATGAGCATTTCCATGAACAATGTACGTATATTATTTCTGGTAAATTTGAATTTAATATTGGTGGCGAAAAGAAGATAATTGGTCCTGGGGATTCGACTTATAAGGAGCCTCATATTGTTCATGGGGCAGTATGCTTAGAAGAAGGTGTACTTCTTGATATATTTACACCTGCAAGAAAAGATTTTTTGAAAACGGAGGGAAAATAAAATGAAAAAAATTGCAATTGTAACTGGTGGAACTGGTGGTATTGGTTCAGCTATTTGTAAAGAATTAGGAACAAACGGATACAAAGTAATCGTTAATGGTATTGATGATGTAGCAGCTTCTAAATTAATGGATGAACTACATGAACTTAATGTTGAGGCAGAATATCTTCATTTTGATGTTACAAATGAGGATGAGGTTAATAAGAATGTTAAGTATGTTGGTGAAAAATATGGCCATATAGACGCTCTTATTAATAATGCAGGTGGTCTTGGCGGACGTTCTCGTTTTGAGACGATGACAACAGAGTTTTACCGTAATGTATTAGCTTTAAATCTTGATAGTGCCTTTTATATGTCAAGAGCTTGTATTCCATATTTAAAGAAGGGTGAAAATCCATCAATTATTAATTTCTCATCTAACGCTGGTTGGAATGCTGGTGGACCTGGTGCAGGTATCTATGGTACTGCTAAGGGTGCTATTGTTTTACTTACAAGAGCATTAGCTAAAGATTTGGCAGTTGATAATATTAGGTGTAATGCCGTATCTCCTGGTACAATTGATACACCATTCCATGATAATATTAAGAAAACTAATCCAGCTTTATTTGAGTCATGGAAAAATAACATTTTAATGAAGCGTTTTGGTCGTCCTGAGGAGGTAGCTTCTGTTGTTGGCTTTTTAGTAAGCGAAAAGGCATCATTTATTACAGGTGAGGTTGTTCAAATTAATGGAGGTCAAGATTTACTTTAATGGATTATTTTAATAGTGCAGTTAAATATGATCCAGTAAATTATTATATTTTATTTACCAAAAAAGAGCTTATGACCATTAAGCATAGGCTCTCTTTGGAGGAAATTTCAAAACTTAAAAATGATTTGAAATGTCTAGATATTGACTATCAAGCTATCAAACGTTCAATTGTATCAAAAAAAAGACCTCCTAATGTTAAAAGAAATGATTATGTTTCACTTGCAACCTATTATTGGCCCAATCCAGAAACTTTTAATGGACTTCCTTACATTCTTAAGGATGGAATGGCTAATCCAGAAGGTAAGGAATATGATAAGGATGATTTAAGAGAATTAGCTTTTATTGTCTATTATAAAGTCTTACTTTATTATTTAACAGATGAAGTATCCTATTATGATGATATAAGAAAAAATATCTATTATTATATTCTTGATAAAAAAACAGGTATGAATCCTAATATGGATCATGCCCAAATGATTAAAGGTAAATGTCTTGGAAGAGGAATAGGAATGATCGATTTTACGGCTAATTTTTCCTATGCTATTTATATGCTTAAATTGCTCAAAGATGATAATAAGATTGACAATGATTTTAATAATGACTTAAGTGACTGGCTTAGACGCTTTATGAATTGGTATAAGTACAGTCCTATTGCAATGGAGGAATTAAGAAGTGCAAATAATCATGGAATATTTTATGATTTTGGACTTGCGATTATTTCGGATTTCTTAGGTGTTAGTAAGGAAATTGTTCCTTTATCTTATTCAATGATTGAACGTATGAATAAAGAAATTGAGCCTGATGGAAAAATGCCACTTGAACAAGCTAGAACGAAATCAAAGTGTTATTCATTAATGGCAGCTAAGGGGTTATATGATTTTTCCTTAATCTCAAGAAAATATAGTTTTGATCTTTATGAATCTAAAGCATGGTCCAATAATAGATGTCAGAAGGATATTAAGCCAGTTATAAATTTTTTGATTAATGGCTTAGTTTTAAAAACAGAACCATGGCCGTATAAGCAAATCATTGAATTTGATGAGACGACATTATTACCTTTAATTCATGAGGCGGTAAAAGTACTTGATTATAATTATAGTGAATTAAGATTGCATTTAAATTTAGATAAGATTAAATTTAAGATGCTTTTAAAATTAATGGATATATTGGAGAATTATCATGAATAGAACGATTGAAAGAGCCTACGATATGCTAAATATTGTTGCTAGAAGCAAGGATGGTTTATATTTGGTTGATATTATAAATGAAATGAATATTCCTAAGAGCAGCGCTTTTGATATTTTGCATAGTTTGGTTTCTTTAAGAATGATTGAGCCTAGTCGCTTTAATGATAAAAAATATGTTTTAGGAATTAATACTTACTCCTTAGGAATTAAATATAGTCAAAATAAATCATTAATTGATGTTTGTAGCAAGTATGTAAATGAGCTTGCGGATAAACTTAAGCGTACTGCCTTCGTAGGACTTTTAGATGGAACGGATATTATTTATATTTATAAATATATGGGTACAGGTGCAAAGCTTGCAACCTGTATGGTTGGTACTAAGCATGAAGCTTATGCAACTGCTTTAGGTAAAGCATATATGGGTTTATTAGATGATAAGATGCAAAACGACTTAATTAATAGTATTGATTTTAAAAAGAAGACATCTCGTACAATCGATAATGCAATTACCTTAAAGAAGGAACTTCAAGATGTAAGAGTAAGGGGCTATTCAATTGATAATAAGGAAACTGAGGAACTTATGATTTGTTATGGTGCACCTATTTTTGATTTTACAAATAATGTTATTGCCGCTATATCATTTTCCGATATGAAAAGTCCTTCTATGTCAGATGATGAAATTGGTAAAGAAATTAGGAATTGTGCCTTAAAAATATCTAAGGAATTAGGTTATCAAGCACAAAAGTATTGGCTGGAGGTATAGTATGATTATTAATGATACAATAAATTTACATAATGTAGGTCAAACTAAATCATATAAAGGTGGCCTAATGCTATTAAGATATCCATCAAATGTGATATCTAAAATGGGGTATGGTCCTAATATAAAAGGCAAGACAAAGGCTTTATATCCAGCAATGGTGGAAATCCAAGTTAGTACATTATCTAGTTATGTTGAAATTTCTTTAATGTCAATTGAAAGTGATGCACAAGTTATTTGTTATATTAATAATTTCAGCGTTGGTATTGCAAATATCAGAAAAGGAAAAATCGAAAGAATTCGTTTTGAACTTCATAAACGCCAAATGGAATATCTTCATAGTCTTGGTGATAAACCTGTTTTGTGGCGTTTTATTATGCCTTCTTATACAAGAATATCATTTTATGAAATTGTAGCGCAAAATAAGCTTAATAAGCTTTGTGATAATGAATCTTATATTTTATATGGTAGTTCTATTTCTCAAGGAGTGGGAGCACTTAATGGTGCAAGCTCTTATGCATTTTGTCTTCAAGAAAATCTTCATATATCAATTTTGAATAAGGCTTTATCCGGAGCATGCTTATTAGAGCCTGATGTTGTTAATTATTTGGCATACTTAAATGCAAAAGGATATATTTTAGAGCTTGGATGTAATGCTAGAGGTGTAATGGATGATATTGAGTTTGCTAAAAGATTAGATTATATGCTTGATCTATTAACAACCCTAAAACCTAATTGTCCAATTGTTATTGTTAATATCTTAGAAATGCTTGAAAATATTTATAAAAAAAATAGTATTGTAAGTGAATTTGCTCAAAAAGATGTTTTATTTATAAAACAGATAAAACGTCTTGTGAAAAAATATAATGAAATAGGTCATATTTATTTAATTAGTGGTAGTAAGTTAGCTACAACGTTAGATTGCTTAAGTCAAGATTTATTACATCCTTCAAATAAGGGGCATGAAATGATTGCCTTAGGTATTTCTAAAGTAATGAAAAAATATAATTTATGTTGATAAATACATATATTAGTGATATAAAATATATGAGATTGCAATGCAATCCTAAAACTCCTTTCGTATAATAATGTTTCTAAGCAATTCTATTATACATAAAGGAGTTCTTTTTTTATTTTAAAAAGAGAAGATAGGGGGACACATTCCCCCCCCTAATCCCCTTTGAAATATCTACACTTATTAATTTAAAGATTATCCTACACTTCATAGTTTATAGTCTATACCCCCTACACCTTAAAATTTAGTATAGCTTTAAATGTAAAATAAAAGGGGCTGTAAAAAAATAAACAGCTTCTAAAAATAAAAAAGAGGTTCAAACTCAGATTAAAATCT
>ERZ1106977.141-NODE-141-length-64750-cov-88.251812_pt1 | contig 64750 bp, 61 predicted proteins | sample MGYA00403688_ERZ1106977 | MGnify/ENA primary metagenome ERZ1106977 (study PRJEB35170, sample SAMEA104062426) | human gut metagenome | biome: human gut; feature: human-associated habitat; material: faeces | place: Denmark | collected 2012-06-23 ...
CTCTCGGCTCTTTTTTATATAAATTTGTAATTTACACCATTATATGGACTTTATCTCTCCACCGCCCATTATAGGGAAAATGTGAGGTAAAAACAAGATGCGCTTCGCTGTCTTGTTTTTTGTTGTGGGGCGCCTGCTCTGCCGTCCGCGTTACTCCGTATATGCCTTTTCACCACTAAGTAATCTATCCAGCATATCTGCCACCGGTATCATCGCATTTTTAACCTCTGTACTTGTATTAGTCTGTGCTCCTGCTTCTATAAGCATCGACCTTCCTTTCATATGCAGGCAGTAACGATATGCATTAATATAAATATTCCGTAACAGCCCCGGATAATACGCTTCTCCTAAAAGATACATCTGAAGACTCATTGCCAGATTATCATCTCTGTTTGCATTGTAAAGATAGCCTATATCTCCTTTTGCCTTGCTGTAGCTTATTCCATTAAAAAACATTACCTTTGACATTGTTACTCCATTTTCTTCGGTTACAAGTCTTGTAGTATCCGGAACACCATCCCTGTGAAGGTCTATTACAACCTCAATTGACGGATTTTCTTTCAGTATTTTTGCCACATTTTCTTCTGCATATGTATAAGCCTTGCTTCTGTCAAGCTTCCCATCAACATAATCATACACACTCGTATCATGATAAACATTGTAACCATATGTATTAGTGAGTATATCTGTTAGATAATCTCCGACGCCAACTATTGTTGTAGACGTATCTCCTTCAATCGTATCCATAAATCCCTCCTGTGAATGTGTATGAAATATAAGAATCTGCGGAGAATCCGCATTTTTCTCTAATGACAGGTCTTTTGCCAGAAATTCCTCGGGACGCATTATCTGTGTTGTCAGGCTTGTGATGGATGTGACTGTATAGAACTTCATAAGAAAATCATAATTATTTAAATCTGCAATATTATAAACATTTCCAGCTGCATTTTCCTGTATAGGCCAAGGACAAACTTCAGCGCCTGCCTCCACGACCCCCTCATCCGTCTGTGTAGCAGGTTTTTTATCCTCCTTTGCCATGCTAAACATATATTCCGAATCGACCCACACCGAACCTGCATTTTCATCATAATTATCTTCAAAATATGTCTCTACAGGAAACAATGTCTTAACTGCATTTTCATAAATTCTGTTCTGAATATAATATATTAGATTAAAACTATAATTCATCATTATTACCATAAGCATTAAGCCCATGAATATAAACATATACACAGGCCTGTACTTTCTATCACTCATATATCCTCCTTACTTTACATTACCATTATATTGTATTCACATCAGCCATGAATATGAACACCAACACGGTTAATTGCTTTGGATATTATGATACTTATGTTTCTAATGTCTGAATCAATGTCCTTCGGGGTTACATACATTTTTCCTGCCCCCTGAATAATCCCTTCGGCATCTATAACAGTAGGCACGCCAATTGCAAGCACCGGAACACCTATATTGTCTTTTGTTATTCCTATTCTGTGATTTCCAACACCTGAGCCAGGATTAATTCCCTGGTCAGAAAGTTGTATAGTACTATTTAATCTGTTCACACTTCTTGCAGCAAGAGCATCTATTGCTATGCATACATCCGGCTTTATCTGACTTACAACGCCTTTAATAATTCCTGCAGTTTCAATACCTGTCTGTGCCATAACTCCCGGACTAAGTGTGCATACTCCCGTCTCATCGCCCTCACTTATCTTAACACAAATGTTATCTACAACCTCAGGACCTAATGAATCCGATGTTATATTTCTGTTACCAAGTCCGATAACAAGAATCTTTTCTGGTTTGACATTTTTATTCATACGCTTTAAAAGCTTAAATATATATCCTGCCAGTGTCGATATAACTTCTTTTGCATATTCTTCGTCCCCACCTGCAATATCATCTGCCTCTATAGTAAGATAAGTTCCTTTGGGTCTTCCTATCGCGGCTTCGCCCAAATGATTCGTCACCTGCAATTCTGTGACTTTCACCCCCATCCTTGATTTATTGCTTTCTCTTAACCTTATCCCCCGCAGCTTTCCTGTTCCATTCATTGCTTCTTCATTTGCCTCTACTGCAAGGTCAGTTCTTACAACTATATTATCCATTTTTCACATCACCTCCCCAACATATTGTGCAGAAAAATGAAATTTTTATACCAAAATCTTCATTTGGTTCTTGACATATAGATGTTTGTACTATAAAATGTGTGAGTATGTTTACATTAGATCGTCCGTGTCCGGCTTTAATGCGAAACAGATATTATTATTGAATTATGATTTGGAGGTGTACGGATTGGCTAACATTAAATCTGCTAAGAAGAGAGTAATTACAAGTCAGGTAAGAGCTGAGAGAAATAAGGCGGTTAAGTCTAGAGTTAAGACTTATATCAAGAAGGTAGAGGCTGCTGTTGCTGCTGGTGACAAGGCTGCTGCTAACGAAGCTCTCCCTGTTGCTATAGCTGAGATCGAGAAGGCTGCTTCTAAGGGAATCTTCCACAAGAACGCTGCTGCAAGAAAAGTATCTCACATTACTAAAGCTGTTAACGCAATGGCTTAATAAGAATTTTAATAATTTAAAGAACCCGGTGCTGACACCCACTCGCACCGGGTTCTTTTTTATTTGCTGTATTTAATTATAATAAGTTCTACTCCCAGCCTGTCATTAAGCCGTCCCTGCTTAACTGCTTCTTCAGTTTTCGCACATTCATTCAATGCATCCAACAGTGTATTCATCTCAAAATATTTTGCCTGTGCCTGATATTTACCGACAACAAATGGCGCTGCTCCTATCTTTGATGCAATCTCTTTACCTGAAATCCCCCTTGACATAAGATCTTTTACCTGTAATATTCCGTTAAACTGCCTTACTATAAGATAAAGTATTCTCATAGGAGGTTCTTTTAATTCCAACAAATCATAATATAAATCAAGTGCCTGCTGTTGTTTCTTATTTGCAATTGCACTTATCATATCAAATATATGACTTGTTGTCTGTGTTGCGCATACTTTCTCTACATCTTCTACTGTCACAACATCCCTTCCCTGACAATAACTAATAAGCTTCTCTGTCTCCTGCTTTATATAATCCATGCCTGCACCTGTCTTATCAAGTATCAAATCACATGCTTCCCTGCTTATTTTAAGATTATCCTTAGCAAGAAGCCCTGCTATCCATTTTTCAAGAGTAGCAGTTGTCTGTGGCTTCATCTCGCATACATATCCCACAGAATCAACTGCCTTATATACCTTATTACGCTTGTCCACATCTTTTTCTACCATAACAATAACAAGATAATCAGGAATATGTTTAATATAATCTGCAAGCTCGTCATTAGAACTTTTCAAAAAGCCGGTATTTTCCATTATAACAAGTCTCTTCTGGGCAAAAAAAGGCAGTGTTTCACACACATCAATTATATCCTTAACGCTGGCATTATCCGAATCATAATATGAATAATTCATTGTATCATCACCAGCTATAGCATTCTTTAATCTGTCTCTATACTGCTTCTTAAGATACTCTTCCTCTCCATACAGAAGATATACACTCTTAAATTCACCCTTCTTAATATCATCATTTATGACCTTCAAACCTGCTGCCTCCGTTTCTAATCTTAAACAATAGTATCAGATATGTACAAGTGGTTCAAGTTAAAAAATATTTTCTCACAACCTGTTATGTATCTTCACAGTTCTATCCTTTCAAAGCTTTAAACACCTCAATTTTATACGAACCATCCCTGACACGCACCGCAATCTCTCCACTTTCGTCTGTCCTATACACTTTTGCTCCAATCCCCGACAATCTCTGTAAAGTTTCCGTATGAGGATGTCCATATGAATTACCTGCCCCACAAGATATCAATGCATTTTCAGGCTTTACATAACTTAAAAATTCTTCTGAACTCGCCCCCTTACTTCCATGATGTCCGACTTTCAATATATTAACTGACACAAGCCGTACCGGTTCGCCAGCATCTCCTGCCATCCTATTGACATCCTCAACAATACACTTTTCTGCTTTCTTTTCCGCATCACCTGTCATAAGCATAGAAAAATCTCCATATTCCACAAGATATACAGCAGAATAGTCATTAGCTGACTCGTAATCATAACCCTCGCATGGGTGCATACACTTAACCGAGAATTCTCCCGATTTTATACAGTCACCTGCATCAGCATAAACAACATTAATCCCAGCATCTTTCAATATTCTCTCTAACTTCGACATATCATCATCAGCCTGCTTCTTTACTGACGTAGTCCGCCTGATTCCCGGCAGTACAACAGTACCTATCTCAAATGTGTTATCACACAGTTCAATCAATTCATATATTCCATTAACATGGTCTTTATCCGGATGACTTATAAACACATAATCGAGCCTTCTTACCCCGCAATACTTAAGATAAGTATATATAGTATATCTCCCGACATTCTTCTTGCTTGTGCTTCCTCCGTCAAACAATACATTCATGCCCTCCTTAGTATGCATGACAATTGAATCCCCCTGTCCAACGTCAAGCATGGCAATCTTCATGTCTGAATTAATATCGTAATGCAGCCCTGTCAGCACGCACGCTAATAAAGCAAAACATACAGCATCAATCTTCTTATTTATCAATATAATATGTACACATATCCATATAATTAAAACCGCAAAATATAAAAACACCCTTACAGTATCAGGGGTTCCCGTAACAATGACTGCATATTTAAAATGTGATGACAAACTGCACAGCTTATAATAAAAATCAAGAATATATCCACCTGCTCCCGCAAAAAAATATGCTGCTTCAAGAGATAGCATGCCAGCAATTCCCGTAAATATACCGCTTATCATTATCAACGACATAAGTGGAATTACTATAACATTAAGAAACAGGCTTATTACAGGAATCTGCCCAGATATAATAAGAATTACCGGAAGTGTCGCAATTGTAACACACATGCCTGTAATAACCGAATCTGCGATTCTGAATAAAATTAATTGAAAAAATCCTGCATTCTTTTTATCAGGACGTCTTATATATATAAGAATAGTTTTATCATCAGACAGTATGGGTTTAATATATATAATTCCTGCCACAGCAAGAAATGACAACCAAAAAGCTGAATTTATAAGATTATATGGATTAATCCACAGAAGAATAACACTTGCTATCCCTAATGTATTAGCCATATCACTGGTTCTTCCAAGCACGTCTGCCAGCATATATACAAGAATCATTATTACAGCACGGCTGGCAGATGCACTATAACCTGTCATGCACAAATATGAAATAATAAGAAATATACTAAAACATGCAGATGCGATTCTGCCAATTTTCTTCTTTAACCAGTCATATATAAACATTCCAACAAGCGAAACATGAAGTGCACTTATTGCCAAAATGTGGGAAATTCCATTCTTCTGATACATTCTCTTTACATCATCATCAAGCCCTGACCTGTCACCTAACACAATCGACTGCATAATTCCTGCATTCTGCTCAGAATATACATTTTGGTAAATATTTTTTATGGAATCTGCAAATCTGTAAATACTGGAAATATAACTACTTCCAGACTGTATATTCACAATATCTGACAAATCTGCACAATAATTAAATCCAAGTGATGTATAATATTTTCTGGCATTAAACTGCCCTTCATTAGATGGTATATTAAAATCCTTTAATGTTACTTTAATCTTAACTTCATCCCCTGGATTGGCAAATCTTTTTTCTGAGTATACTACCAAACCGCTTTTAAACTGCTTGCCCCATGAATCCGGCATAACAAAGGCATTTCTTATATACACCGCATAACCGTTTTCTGACTGTTTAATATCTGCTATGTATCCATTTACATAAGCAATATGTGTTTTATCTGACAATTGCCCCTGATAGCATAGCTTTTCCATACTTACTTCAGTTCTTAGGCACATAATTGGAAACATCATGATAAAAATCACATAAAAACCAGGAATTCCTGTTTTCTTAAGATATATAAGGAATCCGGTAAACACCATTAATCCCACTATAATAACGATATATGGCTTGGCATATAATGACAAATATACTGCAGCAATGCTCATAACTGCTGCCACAAAAAATGGTCTCTTCAATAATATCCTTTCCAGAAATGACCATTAATTATCAGATAAATCTTTTTTTACAAGTTCATTATTCATATAAAATACTGTATCAAGGCTGATTACATCTCTATACATCAGATTAGAATTTCCCTTGACAAGTATCTTAACGCCATCAATTCCCTCCAGTCCTGAAAGGGAATTAACAATTGAATATATAGTTACATTGCTCTTTGCATTAACCATATCTGTTGCAAATTCCTGACTGAGATTAACATAACATATCCTGTCGACAACAGATATACTAAGCAGCTTGGTATTCGACGGAATACTCTGGTAACACCCCGACTCTGTTGTTCCTTTAATAAGCTGTTCCATTACAACCTTCTCAACAGATACATTCTTATTATAACAGATTCTCTTGCTGTTCTTTACAAGGGCATCTCCTGACTTGTTAGCAAAATACAGATTAATCGTCTTCCACTTCACATCAGCCATAGCACCTTCCTGTGTATCTACAAAATCCTCATCACTCATATTTCCTATGATTGTTCCATCTTCATACACAGCATCCTTACCATCAACATAAAATCTTACATATAGAACATCACTTATCTGTGATAATTCTTTAACAACTGCTGCCCTGTAAAGTACTTCGGTACTTGGTTTCATTCCATAATAAGAGCTGTCATAATAGACACCTGCGTATATTCCATTAATTTCAACCGTTGGCTGCGATACAGACACCGGCTTAATTATGCTTGTATGCCTGCCTTTTGCAACATTCATTTTTTCAAGGAGTTCATTTGCAACTGAAACAGCGTCCTGACTTTCAATGTATACTCTGCCTTCAGTTAGTGATGTTCCGTCTTCATTAAGAAAATATACAGAATATGCTGTTCCCTTCTTCTGCGAAGAACATGAAACAGTTATAAATGTTACTGCAATAACAATTATAACGGATATCAATTTCATAATAGCTTTCCTTATATGTCCCATCATAACTGCTCCTTTCCTATCCTGATATTCTTAACAGCTTATAAATATGTCCACTGGCATACTTCCGCCTGCATTACTGCTGGTTTTCAACATAATTAAGAGGTATTCTCATTGTAAATGTTGTTCCTATATTTTCCTCACTATGAACCTTAATAGTTCCATGATGCATAAGAATTATGTTTCTTACAATAGCCAGTCCAAGTCCTGTTCCGCCCGTTTCACGCGACCTTGCCTTATCTACCCGGTAAAATCTTTCAAATATTTTATTAATACTTTCCTCTGGTATTCCTATGCCTGAATCTTCAACTCTTATATAAAAATATTGATAATCTGCATTCAGTGAAACATGTACCCATCCATCTTCGACATTGTATTTGATAGAATTCTCCACAAGGTTGGATATAACCTGTGTCATCTTAACTTCGTCAATCTGTGCAACAACCGGTCTGAAACTTTCAAAAAGCAGTTCAATATTCTTTTTCTGTGCTAATGGCTTAAGTCTCTTGAGTGTCATCTCTAATAAATCATTCATATTAACAGATATAATATTAAGTGTTGCAACAGATTTATCCATTCTGACAAGAGTAAGTAAATCTTCTATAATCTTACTTTCTCTGTCTATTTCACTTACAATATCCTGCATGAACTCCTGATACACTTCTATTGGCACATTTTCCTGCGTATTAAGAGACTCCGCCAATACTTTAATCGAGGTTATAGGTGTCTTTAATTCATGTGACACATTCGAAACAAATTCTGCTCTGGACTGGTCTGTTTCATTAGCTCTGTCCATTATATTATTAAAATCATCTGCAATCTCACGTATTTCGGTATAACTCCTGACAGGGATTCTTTCATCAGTATGCCCTGCACTTACATTTGAAACAATATCAAGCACCCTTTTTACAGGCCGGTTAAGAAAATATATGCCTACGATAAGTAATGCCAGACATATTGTTATAATAACCAGTTTAATATTATTATTCTGACTGTTCACATCGTGAAACATTGCATCTATCTCTGTGTAATCAAGATCAGCTACAAGAACGGCTATAAATGTACCTGAATCATTGTATACCGGAACAGCAGCCTGTATATTACCCGTTTTCTTATCATAGCCGGAACTGTTCTTATGATTACTGAATATATCGAATACCCTTGGATTAAGAATTGTCTTATTAGTATCAATAGAATATGTGTCAACACTGACAACATAATTAAGATTAACAATTCTTATTCTTATCTGATTAAGTGCCGAATAACTGCTGAGTCTGCTGTTCATATCATTATTCTCAGCTGCTTCCAGACTTTCATAATTAGAATATTCTGCTGCAATAAGAACCGCTTCATTCTGTATAACCGCAGTCTGTCTTGTAATTACAGACTGCCTGTAAATATACTCAAAACCTTCAAATGTACAGATTACCGCTGTTGCAACTATTACCGCCATAACTGCGAACTGTCTTGTTGAATATTTATTTATGAACCTGAAAAATGACTCAAATTCTCTGTCAAAAAAGATTTTCCTATGGTCATTTCTTTTTTTAATCTTATTAAACATTAAAATAGTAACCTACTCCCCACTTAGTGTGAACATACTTTGGTTCACTCGGATTATCTTCAATCTTCTCACGAAGTCTTCTCATATGGACATCAACCGTTCTGCCGTCACCTGAATAATCCTGTCCCCACACAGCTTTAAGAAGATTATCCCTGCTGTATACCTTTCCTGGATTAACTGCTAACAATTCAAGAAGATCAAATTCCTTAGCAGTAAGATTAATAGGTCTTCCTGCAATATACAGATTACGGCTGTCACAATCTATCTTCATATCACCCGCATTAATAATATTGTTCTTTGCTGCTTTCTTCTCTGTCACAGCATTTCTTCTTAAAATAGCTTTCATCCTCGCCTTAACTTCAAGAATATTAAATGGTTTTGTAATATAATCATCTGCACCATACTCAAGGCCAAGAATCTTATCCATGTCATCGCCTTTAGCTGTCAGCATAATTATAGGCACATCTGAAAACTCTCTTATCTGCTGGCATACTGATAATCCATCAAGCTTGGGAAGCATAATATCAAGAAGGATTATGTCATATTCATTGTTTTTAGCATACTCGAGAGCTTCTTCACCATCATATGCACAGTCTACAACACTATAATCCTGCATAAGACTGAACTTAAGTCCCTTAACAATCATTTTCTCATCATCAACAACTAAAACTCTGCCTGCCATAATCTACTCCTTTTACTCTCTTTGCATATGCATCTTATCATACGCAAATATAATTCTTTATCTTATTAAATGCTGCTTCCTTAATTCCAGACACTTTCATTATATCTTCTATTGTCTGGAATCTGCCATTATCTGTCCTGTATCTTACTATATCTGCCGCCCTTGAACTTCCAATTCCCGGCAGTGTCATAAGCTCACTTTCTGTAGCTTTATTAATATTAACAATCCCCTCTGTCTGTTCTTCTATAACAGAAATATCCTCTCCATATGCCGGAATATATATCCGTTCCCCATCAGCAACAAGTGCTGCAAGATTAACTGCAGACATATCAGCCGAATCATCAGCACCACCAGCCATTGCCACTGCTTCATACAGCCTTGTTCCCTTCAGGCACTTTACAACACCTGGACAATTAACATGTCCACATATATACACATATATGTCTTCAAATGATGATTCACTTTCCATATGCCAGCTGTCTTCTATACTACTTGATACGACATTATCTGCAAATGTATTCTCTGACACTGAAGCGTTCTTTCTTCCTGCCAGATATATCAATCCGGTTATAATCAGAAAAACTGAACATATTCCGTATTGTACAGCCCTTTTGTGTTTTTTATATAATTGTCTGTATTCCATGTACACTCTCCTTAAGCATTACCCTTTGGAGATTCCTTTTGCGTACTTTTCTATTTTACAAAATTGTACTATCGAATACAAGCCTAATTTGCCTATAATTGTTTACACTTTTTTCGTTCTTTGGTAAAATGTTACTATTACCGGCTAAGGGAGGGAAGCCATGAATTCATCAAAGAAATCAATTCTTAATTCTAACTTTACATATCTTGCTGCCTTTGTACTTCCAGTTATAATGATGATGGCACTGTACTATACAAGAGGCATATTTCCATGGGGAAACGAATGTTATCTGAGGTCTGACATGTATCATCAGTATGCGCCATTCTTTTCAGAACTGTGGCACAAGATAAGAAATGGTGAAAGTCTTACTTACTCATGGAATATAGGAATGGGAACTAACTTCACATCTCTGTTCGCATATTACCTTGCAAGTCCATCTAACTGGTTCGTTGCACTTTTTCCACAGAAATACACTATAGAGATAATGAATGCATTTATAATACTTAAGATAGCTGGCAGCAGTCTTTCTTTAACGTATTATCTTACTAAACACAATAATAACAAGCATGTTATTGCTGCCATATTCGGTATATTCTATGGTATGTCCGGCTTCATTGCGGCATACAGCTGGAATATTATGTGGCTTGACTGTGTTATTCTGATTCCACTTATCATGCTTGGACTTGAACGACTTGTTAATGAGAACCGCTGCATATTCTATTGCATAACTCTAGGATTATGTATATTTACTAATTATTATATTGCAATCATGGTATGCCTTTCAGTAGTAATTTACTATGTTGTTCTTATGATTGCTTATAACGGTATTAAAAGCCCTATGCAGTATGTGAAGAAATTTATTAATTTCTGTGTATATTCACTGCTTGCCGGTGGACTGGGAGCGTGTCTTCTTCTGCCTGAATTCTATACATTTTCACTTTCAGCCTCAAGCGACACGACATTCCCTGATAAGCTTATTTCTTATTTCAGCATATTATCAATGCTCACAAGACAGCTTATCAACATTCCGGTTCATTTAGGACTGGATCATCTGCCTAACATATACTGCGGCGTTGCTGTTTTTGTACTGCTACCGCTTTATATTATGTGCAGCAAAGTCAATGCACGTGAAAAGATTGGCAAATGTGTCATCCTGCTTATCTTCCTGACAGCATTTAACTTAAATATACCTAACTATATATGGCATGGTATGCATTTTCCTAACAGCCTGCCTTGCAGACAGTCATTCATATATATATTCTTCCTGCTTGCAATGTGCTATGAAGCTGTTATTAACCTTAAGAATTCTACTAACAGGCAGCTTGGTGCATCATTATGGATTGCAATTGGTCTTCTGCTTATTATGGAAGAACTTTTTATTAACTCAGAGACTGAATATTCATTTAAGAGTGTATATATAAGTGGAATATTTATTCTTATATATGGTCTGTTAATGTTTATTCATAACAACGCCAAGTTCAAGATTCCTGTCGTTCTTATGCTTACATTCTCAGTATCAATCATTGAATGTACAATGAATATGGATGCAACCGGTATTGGAACAACAAGCCGTACATCATATCTTCTTGATTATGATGCCGTAAAGACTGTTACAAAAACCGTATCTGATAATGACACATCCTTCTATAGAATGGATAAGCTTTTTGGAGCGCGTTCTAAAAATGATGGTGCATGGCATAATTACCGAACTGTTTCAACATTTTCATCAACATGCAATGCAGGGATGTCAAAGCTTTACAACCTTATAGGAATGGAAAATTCAACTAATGCATATGGCTGCAATGGTCTTACCGCTGTTACTGATTCTCTTTTCTCTGTAAAATACACTATTTCTAACCGACTTTTAGTTGAAAGTGATATAAGAAATTATTATACAGGCAGCGATGGTGAATTTGTGTATAAGAATAATTACACACTTCCTATTGGTTATGCGATTAACAGTTCAACAGCATATGACCTTGTTATGGCTAAGAATAACAATGGTATTGAGAACCAGAATATTCTTATTCAATCTCTTACCGGAATAAGTGATGTATTTGAATATACTACTTCATTCCCTACTGAAGCCGATTGTATTATCACACCTTCAAAGAGTGGTCATATGTACCTGTCAGTTGCGAATAAATCTGTTGATTCCGTAACTGTTACTATTAATAACACAACCACTTACACCTACAATAATATAAAGAGCAATAACCGGATTCTTGATATTGGTTATGTCCACGACACAGATACTGTCGAAGTAACTTCTGATACCGGCGGAATGAATCTTTCTGTATACACACTCGATGAAGACAAATTCATCAGGGCTTACAATAAACTCAATTCAGAAAGCTATCAGGTTGAGAAATTCTCTGATACTAAATTTACAGGAACTCTTACTGCTTCCTCAGACAAAGCAATATTATTCTCTATTCCATACGATGGTGGCTGGTCTGTGTATATTGATGGCAAGAAAGCTGACACTTATGCCTGGGAAAATGCATTGTTATGTGTTGACGTAAGTGCCGGAACTCACACTGTTGTATTAAAATATCGTCCTGTTAATTTAATATTGGGTTGCGTTATTACTACACTTTGCATTATTATATTGATTGGCATTTATCTTGCCAGCTGCTTTATTAAAGCAGGAAAAGTAAATATGGCACATTTTCCGTTAGTTATCAGAAAATATCTTGATGATCCGTCTCTTACTAACAAAGACATTAAGAAACTGTCTGATGATAATATAGAAAGTTCTATTCTTGATGATATGGATGATTTCGAGAATCTTGAATCACCTGATATTGATGATGAACTTACTGACAGTCTTCTCTCTTCTATTGAAGATGAAGAAGATAATTTTAATGAAGAAAATACAGATATTTAATTCAAGGAGGATTTATAAATGAAATTATGGGGTGGACGATTCACCAAAGAAACTAATGAGCTTGTTAACAACTTCAACGCATCAATTTCATTTGACCAGAAGTTCTATAAGCAGGATATTGAAGGAAGTATTGCACATGCTACTATGCTCGGCAAGCAGGGAATTATTCCTGAAAGCGAAAGTGAGCATATTGTAGAAGGTCTTAAGGGAATTCTTGCTGATATTGAATCAGGAAAGCTTGAAATCACTGATGAATACGAGGATATCCATACATTTATGGAGGCTACTCTTATTGAGAGAATCGGTGATGCCGGAAAGAGACTTCACACAGGACGAAGCAGAAATGACCAGGTTGCTCTTGATATGAGACTTTTCACAAGACAGGAAGTTCTTAATACTGATGCTGAGCTTAAAGAGCTTATGGCTGTTATCTTAAGAATCATGAAAGAAAACACTCATACATTCATGCCTGGATTTACTCATCTTCAGAAGGCACAGCCTGTTACTGTTGCTCATCATTTCGGTGCATATTTCGAAATGTTCAAGCGCGACAGAAGCAGACTTCACGATATATATGAAAGAATGAATTACTGCCCTCTTGGTGCAGGTGCACTTGCAGGAACAACCTATCCATTAGACAGAGAACTTACTGCTTCTCTTCTTGGTTTCTATGGTCCAACACTCAACAGCATGGATTCTGTTTCTGACAGAGATTACCTTATTGAATTCTTATCTGCATTATCAACTATCATGATGCATTTAAGCCGTTTCTCTGAGGAAATATGCATCTGGAATTCCAATGAATACAGATTCATAGAACTTGATGACGCTTTCAGTACAGGAAGCTCTATTATGCCTCAGAAGAAGAACCCTGATATCGCAGAGCTTGTAAGAGGTAAGACAGGCAGAGTATATGGTGCTCTTATGAGCCTCCTTACAACAATGAAGGGTATTCCTCTTGCTTACAATAAAGATATGCAGGAAGATAAGGAATTATCATTTGACGCATTTGACACAGCCAAAGGCTGCATCAGCCTTTTCAAGGGCATGATTGATACTATGAAGTTCAACAACAAGAGAATGGAAGCTTCAGCAAAGAACGGCTTCACTAATGCTACTGATGCTGCTGACTACCTTGTTAAAAAGGGAGTTCCTTTCAGAGAAGCCCATGGTATTGTCGGCCAGCTTGTTCTTATGTGCATTGAGAAAAATATTGCACTTGATGACCTTTCACTTGACGAATACAAGGCTGTAAGCCCTGTATTTGATGAAGATATCTACGAGGCTATCAGCCTTCAGACTTGTGTAGATAAGAGACTTACTCTTGGAGCTCCTGGTCCAGAGGTTATGAATAAGGTTATTGCTATTTATGATAAATATATGGAAGAGAATTAAATAGTATTTCGGGGTTGTACAGTCTGTGAGTTAAGCATTAGTGCCAACTTTAGGTAAGCTGACCTAGTGGCTGTAAATGCCGCCATATACAGAGTTTATTACGGTGTAGGAAATCAAACGCGCTTCGCTTGAACGAGATTTCCTGCACCGAACTTTTGTATATAGCGGCATTAACACCCACACGGTAAGCTTACATGCAGTTGTCGCTAACGCTTAACTCACAGACACTACCACCACGAATTACCGATTTTGATTCATGCCATATGTCTCCAGTATAAAAAAATGGTATGGATAATCCCATACCATATTCTGACTAACAAAGTGAACTCGCTGGTCAAATTATTCTTTCAAATGTAGTCTCGACAATCCAAAAACAATTTAACTAACTATCCATTTATATTTTAGAAAAATATACTTTTTTATCGGTGGTCATGTCGAAGAAGTGCTTCACACCATCACAACTAAATTGTAAGCTGTCCGTGTGGGTGTTATGCCGCCATATACAAAAGTTCGGTGCTGGAAATCTCGTTCAAGCGAAGCGCGTTTGATTTCCAGCACCGTTATAAACTCTGTATATGGCGGCATTTACAGCCACTAGGACCGCTTACCTTAGTTGTGATGGTGTGAAGCACTTCTTCGACTCCCCAACCGTTAAAATCATACTCTTATCTTAGTCCCCTTAGTATCTCTGTGTGCCGTCTTCATCTTGGCAAAGCTGATACTCTTGCCCTTATATTCCATTGTGAACTCATCACCTTCTGTAAGCAGGAATACATCTTCTATATAATCATCTTTTGAAAGCTTGATTCCTCTTACGCCAACAGCACTCTTCTTCTTCATTGGAATGTCTGTTAATGGGAACTTTAAGAACACTCCATTTTCTGTCTGTACAATTACATTCTGGTTGCTCTCGACAACCTCTTCTTCCTTGATTTCTCCATCAAGTGAGAACTTTGAATAAATCTCTACTCTTGCGTCTGTTGAATACATTCCGATTAGCTTGTCGTCATCTGCTAATTTTGTACATGCAACTGTACGCTTTGCAACCTGGAATTCTTCGCTGTCTACAAGCTTCATCATTCCTTGTCTTGTGACAAAAAGCATTTTCTGATTCTTAAGTCGTTCAAATGGAGTAATGTACACAATTATCTCCTTAGAGCTGTCATAGTTACACAGATTATCAATCGGTGTGCCTTTATCTCTGAACTTAGTGAATGGCAGATCCTTTATCTTTAACTGGTGCAGATCTCCCGTATCAGTAAATATGCAGATTTTATCTGTGTTCATTACCGGAATGACATATTTGTTCTCATTAAATACAGCATCTTTATTTCTCTCAAATGCAGCCATATCAATGGTTCTTGCATATCCGAATCTGTCCATAATAAACATAACTTCCATCTCTGGAATCTTCTTTTCCTCAAATACAGCAGCTTCTCCGTCTTCAATTACAGTTCTTCTTGCAACACCATATTCCTTCTTAATATTAAGAAGGTCAGACTTGATAACCTTAGCCATCTCTTTTCTGCTGCCAAGTATCTTTTCATACTTTTCAATCTTCTTGACACATTCATCATATTCTTTCTGAAGATTAAGAATTTCAAGGCCAATCAGCTTATACAGACGCATTTCTAATATTGCGCCAGCCTGTCTCTCTGTAAAATCAAGACCTGAAGCCTGCTTTTTTGACTGCTCTGACTTAAACTTGATTCCCTCAACATTACCATTAACAAGGCAGTCCTTAGCCATCTTAAGATTAGCACTGCCTCGTAATATCTCGATAATAAGGTCAATAATATCACATGCTCTTATAAGACCTTCCTTAATCTCCCTGTTAGCCTTCTCCTTTTCAAGAAGTGTTGTGTACTTTCTTGTAGCAAGCTCATACTGGAAATTAATGTGGTGTTTTATTATATCCTTAATACCTAAGGTCTCAGGTCTTCCATCAACGATAGCCAGCATATTTACGCCAAATGTATCTTCCAACTTGGTCTTCTTGTAAAGAAGATTTTCAAGATTCTTGACATCAGCGTTCTTCTTAAGTTCAAGGACAATTCTTATTCCTTCCTTAGAAGATTCATTGGAAATGTCGACAATATCGGTAGTTTTCTTAGTTTCTATAAGGCTTACAACATCAGATATGAATTTACCTATGTTAGCACCAATCATTGTATATGGAATCTCTGTAATAACAAGCTTGTCCTTCTCAGAACGGTTCTTGGCAGGCTCGAATACGACCTTGCCTCTTAACTTAATCTTACCTGTTCCAGTCTCATATATTGCACCAAGCTCGCTTTTATTAATTACAATTCCGCCTGTAGGAAAATCCGGTCCAGGGCAGAGCTGCATAAGCTCGTCTGTTGTGATATACTCATTATCCATATATGCACATAATGCATCAACAACCTCTGAAAGATTGTGTGGAGGGATATTAGTTGTCATACCAACCGCAATACCATCTGCACCATTTACAAGCAGATTAGGTACTCTTACAGGAAGAACCTCAGGCTCTTTTTCTGTCTCATCAAAGTTAGGCACGAAATCCACAACATTTTTATCAAGGTCAGCAAGATATACGTCCTGTGTGAACTTTTTTAACTTAGCTTCTGTATATCGCATAGCGGCAGCTCCGTCACCTTCGATAGAACCGAAGTTTCCGTGTCCGTCAACAAGAGCCATACCCTTCTTAAAATCCTGTGAAAGTACAACAAGTGTCTCATATATTGAACTGTCACCATGTGGATGGTATTTACCCATTGTATCACCAACGATACGTGCAGACTTTCTGTGAGGCTTGTCGTAATTAAGCCCCAACTGGTCCATGGCATACAGCACTCTTCTCTGTACCGGCTTTAAACCGTCCCTTACATCAGGAAGTGCTCTTGCTGTAATAACGCTCATGGAATAATCTATATAGGACTTCTGCATAACCTCAGAATACTCAGTCCTTATAATCTTCTCAGCCATTTTCTACTCCTTTAGCTTTTACGCATCAATCTCAGCTTCATTAGCATGCGTATATATAAATTCTCTTCTAGGTGGTACATCTGTACCCATAAGCATTGCTGTAACCTCAGTTGCAAGCCTTGCGTCCTCAATCTCAACCTGCTTTAAAATTCTTGTTTCAGGATTAAGAGTTGTCTCCCATAGCTGGTCAGGATCCATCTCTCCAAGACCTTTGTATCTCTGAAGTGTAAATGTTCCTGACGTATGCTTCTTTCTGTAATCCTCAAGTGCCTTGTCATCATATAGATATTCACCCTCGCCTTTCTTAGGAACAACCTTATAAAGAGGTGGTGTAGCAATATATACATGTCCCTGATTAATAAGCTCAGGCATGAATCTGTAGAAAAATGTAAGAAGCAGTGTATCAATATGTGCTCCATCCACATCGGCATCAGTCATGATAATAATCTTATTATATCTTAATCTGCTAATATCAAAGTCATTACCGTAGCCCTCTAAGAATCCACAGTTGAATGAATTAATCATTGTCTTAATCTCGGCATTGGCAAGTACCTTATCAATACTTGCCTTTTCAACATTAAGAATCTTACCTCTGATTGGAAGAATTGCCTGAGTTCTTCTGTTTCTTGCAGTCTTTGCTGAACCTCCGGCTGAATCTCCCTCAACAATGAACACCTCACATTCCTCCGGATTCTTGCTCTCACAGTTGGCAAGCTTTCCGTTGCTGTCTATAGAGAACTTCTGCTTTGTAAGCATATTTGTCTTAGCCTTTTCTTCTGCTTTTCGTATCTTCGCAGATTTTTCAGCACATGCAATTACAGCGTTAAGGTCGTCCAAATGTCTGTCGAAATAAAGCTGTACCTCGTCTCCTGTTACATTTGCAACAACTGTACCAGCATCCGGATTATCAAGCTTGGTCTTGGTCTGTCCCTCAAATCTTGGTGCAGGGTGCTTAACTGCAACAACTGCAGTCATACCATTTCTTACATCAAGACCTGTAAAATTCGCATCCTTATCCTTTAAGATGCCAAGTTCTCTCGCATACTGGTTGATAATCATTGTAAACTTGGTCTTAAAGCCTGTAATATGCGTTCCACCCTCCTGAGTGTATATGTTATTACAGAAGCCAAGAATATTTTCCTCAAATTCATTAACAAACTGAAATGCTACTTCAACCTCAATATCTTCCTGCTTCTTCTTAAAGTAGACGATATCGCATACTGTCTCTTTGCCATTGTTAAGGTCTTTGATATATGCCTTAAGTCCGTCAGGCTCATGAAAAGTTTCCTTATCCTCGCTGCCCTTTCTCTTATCTTCAAACTCAATTGTAAGCCCCGGATTAAGATATGCAGTCTCATGAAGCCTGCTCTTTATCGCGTCTGCTTTGAATCTTGTCTTTTCAAATATTTCTCCATCAGGAAGAAATGTAACAGTTGTACCAGTATCATTTTTTCTGCATGTACCAATCTTTTCAAGTGGCGCTGTTGCTTTTCCACGCTCGTATCTTTGCTTGTACACACCACCATCAACTCTTATCTCAACCTCAAGCCATACAGAAAGTGCATTAACTACAGATGCACCAACGCCGTGAAGTCCTCCTGATATCTTATATCCGCCATCTCCGAACTTGCCGCCTGCATGAAGTACTGTAAATACAACCTCAACCGCAGGTATTCCGGCTTTAGGATGGATTCCGATAGGAATACCTCGTCCATTATCCTTGATAGTTGCTGTTCCATCATCATTAAGAGTTACATTTATCTGTGTACAAAAACCCGCAAGATGTTCATCCACTGAATTATCCGCAATCTCATATATAAGATGATTAAGACCTTTTGTTCCGACACTTCCAATATACATACCTGGTCTCATTCTAACCGCTTCAAGACCCTCGAGTATTGATATACTGTTAGCATCATATTTATTAGCTGCCATTATTAATTACTCTCCTCTTTACTTTCCAAAATACGCATTGAAAATATCCTCAAAGCTGCTTCCCAACGTATACGCATCCTGAATACTTAATTTCTTCCATTCGCTATTATTAAATTCCATATATATACCAGCTTCATATTTCTCAAAATCAGTATTAAACTGCTCTAACTTTCTCTTTTCAAGAATTGCAGACTTATTAACCTCAGTCTTAGCCTTATCATTATCCGATGTACATCTTATAATGTAATATCTGCCTGCTGACTCAACTATACTGCTCATCTCACCAGTAGACAGATTGAATGCTGCTTTTTCAAATGCTGCATCCATCTCGCCACGTTTCAGTTCGTACTCATATTCGCCATCCGCATTGTACTCCTTGGCAACAGCAAAGAATGAACTTCCTGAATTCACAAGATTATATGCTTTATTAATATCTTCCTCTGAATCTGATACAATATACTGGATATCAATAACTCTTGCCTCATCTGCGCTTACTTCAATATCCATGCTGGAAGTAAGGTCATCGTAGAGTTTCTGTGCTATTGCAAATTCAGTAAACATTGTATTCAGTTTATCCTTAGTTATTCCTGTACTGCTTATCTGCGATTCAGTTAATTCATTGTAAAATGCATCAACAGCCTTACCCACAGAATCTTTTTCTTCTCTTCCAAGCACAACACCGCGTTCCTTAGCCTTAACATTCATAGCCTTGACGCGCATTAACTTACTCTTAATCTGGTCCTTAATATAGCTTTCAAAATCAGCATCACCAATTTTCTCTCTCCATATATTACTGCCAAACATTTCCTCATATTCCTTCTTCACATCAGACATGAGAATATCTGCCTCGCATGTATTAGTTGTCTTCTGTCCTGCTGTCTTAATAAGCTCACCGCTCTTCATTCCTGTTGTGAAATATATCAGACGTCCATTAAAGAACTTAATATATCCTGCAACTAACAGAACTACAACAAGAATAACTGCTAATATAATAAATGTTTTTTTTCTTCTTTTCATATTCTATCCTCTTTAATTATTTGTGATATGGCTCATTCTTCATAATCCTGTAAGCCCTATATATCTGTTCCAAAAGAATAACTCTCATAAGCTGGTGCGGAAATGTCATCCTTGAAAAACTCAGCTTATAATCAGCTCTCTTAAGTACTGCATCTGCAAGTCCCAAAGAGCCTCCTATTACAAATGTTATGTTACTTGTTCCTTCTATTCCAAGTCTTTCAATCTTTTCTGATAGTTCAACAGAATCAAGCATTTTCCCTTCTATTGCAAGTGCACATACATAAGCATCATCTTTAATGGCAGAAAGGATTCTCTCCCCTTCCTTATTCTTAATCTGTTCATTGACTATATCACTTGCATTATCCGGTGTTTTCTCATCAGGTAGTTCAACAATATCAAGCTTACAGTATCTTGAAAGTCTCTTAGAATACTCTTCAACTGCCTGGGTATAAAACTTTTCCTTAATCTTGCCTACACATACAACATTTATACGCATCTGTACTATCCTTCCACGAAGAAATATCCGCCATTATCAAGCCTGAATACTTCTAACTGCTCAAGAAGCTCATCATTGCTTAAGTCAGATACATCCATTCCCTCATCATCCATCACTTCTCTTAATTCTTTAATATCCTTGCAGTATACCGCCATACAGTCCTCTAAGAATTCCTTAGCTTCCTCTAAATCATATGCAACAGGCTCATCGAAAAGCTGTTTCTGATCTCTTAAAAACACCTTCGCACACTCATCAATATGTTTATCCATAACTTAAATCTCCTTATCTTATCTCTTTAAATTGCTCTCTTAATGTTCCTTCTACCCATCCTGTTACGAAACGCCCGTGTTTCTTAACATCTTCTACAGCTTTCTCCATAACATATGAATAATATACCTTATCCAACATAGCGATATCATTATAATTATCACCAAATGCCATGCATTGTTCAGGTTTTAGTCCAAAATACTGCTGAACCTGCTCAATTCCTCTTCCTTTATTAACATTAGTGTCCATAAGGTCTAAGTAAAGTTCTCCCGATACAAGTACTGAAGCCTTATCACTCCATTTGTTAATAAAATGTTCTTTAGAGTTCTTAATTCCTGTCATATCACACACAGCTATCTTTAATATATCCTCGTCAATGTCTGTGAACTTATCAACTAATGTAGTATGATAATTGACCACCTTGGTCATCCTGTAATAATATTCTTGAGACTTAGGCTTAATATATGACGTATGTTCTCCTGATACAAGCACCTCACAATTAGGCTGTTCAATTACATCCTCAATTATCTCTAACGCAAGCTTCCTATCCATCGCAGTCTTTCCAATAGTTTCACCCTTGTATTCCACAAGTGCACCATTCTCTGCAATATATGCAAGCTTATCACTGACAGCCCCAAAAAGTCTCTTAAGACTCGTTATCTGCCTGCCACTAGCCGGTGCAAATATAACGCCTTTATCAACAAGTTTATTGATATACTGTATCGTAGATTCATCGACGCTCTGTGCTCCGTTAAGAAGCAATGTCCCATCAAGGTCACTTGCTACGAATTTAACCATATATTTTCTCCTTAAAATGTTTTAAGCTCATGTACAAGTCTTGCAACAGGCAGACCGACAACATTATTATAGTCGCCTTCAATACCCTTAATGTATGCTGCGAATTTTCCCTGAATACCATATGCACCAGCCTTATCCATAGGCTCTCCTGTGCTTATGTAATCCCTGATTTCCTCATCAGTCATATCATATACCCACACATCAGTCTTTTCATAAAAACTTACATTCTTATGTGTGCTGCATATAGTTACACCTGTATACACCTGATGTATCTGACCTTCTAAAGACTTAAGAATTCTGAATGCATCCTCTTCATCCTTAGGCTTGGTAAGAATCTCTCCTTTATGATAAACAATAGTATCTGCACCTATAACGATTACAGAATCATCTTTATCTGCATATTGCTCTAATACAGACTGTGCCTTAATAGAAGATAATTCTCTTACATAATCTTCAGGCTCCATCTCTTTAATATTCTCATCTGCATCACTTGTAACAACAGTAAAATCAAGTCCTACCTGACTCATTAATTCTCTTCGTCTTGGTGAACCCGATGCAAGTATCAAATGTTTCATAAAACTTCCATCTCCTTGTTCTTCACTGTATTTTGTGTTCAAAGCCTACTTCGACTCATACATATTGCATTATAGCATAAAAAAGCAGAGTGCTTCAATACCACCCCAATAAAAAAGGCACAACATAACTGCTGTGCCTCTCTGATATCATTAACATTTATTATCTTTTATTGCTCTTTTTGCTTATCACAATAACGGTTCCAGAAATAACAGCTGCTGCTACAAGAATCACAATATATACCCATACATGATTATTGTCACCAGTCTTTACAACCTCTTCATCAGCCGCAACTTCACCAGCTTTTCTGACTCTTGAGCCATCAACAGTCTCATCTTCTTTTCCTGTAACTAATTCTTCATCTCCTGCAACTTCACCAGTCTTCTTTGTGACCTGGGTTGATGAAGTTGTATGTTCTTTTGTCTGTTTATTAGAATCTACTGTTGTTTCATTTGACTTTGTTGTCTCATTAACAGCTGTTGTTTCGTTTGATTCTGGTTTTGTCGGCTTAGTTTCCTTACCAGCATCAACTGTTGTCTCATTCGACTTTGTTGTCTCCTGCGCAACTGTTGTCTCGTTTGACTTTGTTGTCTCCTGTGCAACTGTTGTCTCCTGTGCAACTGTTGTCTCGTTTGACTTTGTTGTCTCCTGTGCAGTTGTTGCCTCGTTTGACTTTGTTGTCTCCTGTGCAGTTGTTGCCTCGTTTGATTTTGTTGTTTCCTGTGCAGTTGTTGTCTCGTTTGACTTTGTTGTTTCCTGTGCAGTTGTTGTCTCTTCTGACTTTGTTGTTTCTGATGAAGACTGTGCTACAGATGTTGTTTCCTTTTGTGTCGTCTCCTGCTGTTGATTATCTGATATAAAATGCATTTGTCCATTGACATTAACAAATGACTTAGAAATTGCTCTTCCATTACATGTAGATGTTAAGGTAATATCTGCTTTTGGTGCAACAACTATACCACATACCTCACCTATATTAATATTACCAGTTACATTAACAGCATTGAAAATAACCGTGTCTGATACATCAACATCTGTTAATCCGCCTGTATTCTTTCCATTAATGCTGAATCTTTTAATGTCTGCATCACCATCACCGCCAAGCAGATTAATGATAACAAACTGTCCCTGTGCTTTATTTGTTATGTTGAGCTGTCCTTCTCCATAATAAGATGAAACTTCTTTTCCCTGCCAGTCAATATAATTATTAGCATACATATTTACCACTACAATCTGCTTATTCTTAAATGAAGCAAGATCAATCTTTCTATCATCATAAGCACCAATAACTATATCAGCCTCCGAATCTGGTGTATCTGCATACGCCTTGAAATTATCGTATACATTATCAAGTGCTGCAGTTACATCCATATAATCCTCTGCATAATAAACATTGATTGTATCCTTGCAGTTAGCAACATTAATAACAGCACCTGTTCTTTTTCCGTCAGCATCTTTAATATAATATTTATTCTCTCTGGGTTCATAATCATAATCAGTTCCAAGTACAAGATTATTAAATGCATTCCTATCCACATTAACCTCTGATGAACCAGAATTATCAAAACTCTTGATATATGTTGTTCCAACGCTCATATCAAGCCATGCACTCATCCACTGATCTGTTATTACAAGCTTGTTAGTCGCGAAACATGTCTGATTGTGATTACCATTCTTAAATTCTTCAGCAACTACACCGTAAGGTTTTGCTGCTCCTAATAATTCATTAAGGACATCCTGTGTTTTTGAATATGCGCCAGCTCTTAAAGACGTACCAGCAAACACAGAACCTGCAACTATTGCAACCAAAAGAACGCCAACTGCAGTTTTCTTAATCTTTGCATCCAAACCACTTAATCGTTTTCTAAAAAGCATTACTATCCCTCCAAAAATGTCTGAACCAATAGTTTCCCCTTAACTATATTTCCCTCTCTCAGCGTATAATAGCATTAGTACCAAAGTACTGCCCCCCCCCTTTTTGGGGGTTTTTTATTCTACATTAATAAAACAACCCATATCCTGAATCAGTATCATTCTAGTATACGTTCCGGACATGGGTTATATTACACATTATTCAATTTAAATATTATGCTTCAAGGCTTCTGTTCATAGCTGACTCTAACGCATCAATAGAAGCTCTGATGATATCATGGTCAATACCAATACCAAAGTAATTCTTTCCATCCTCTCCTGTAATACCAACATATGCAATGGCACTAGAATCAGAACCCTTCTTTAATGAATGTTCTTCATAACAGAAGATATCACAAGGCTTTCCAAAATGACTGGCAAGAGCATTACTTACAGCATCAAGACGACCATTACCACCATCTTCAACATTGTACTTCTCACCATTCTCATTAATAGTTACGACTGTCTGTATTCCATTAATCTGCTTGAAATGTACTTCAGAAATCTTGAATACTGGTGTGTATTTCTTATATCTCTTCTCAAATATTTCAAGAACTTCATCTGCTGAAAGCTCCTTATGATTAACATCCGATACATCCTTAACAGCATAACCCAGATCTTCTCTCATAGCCTTAGGTACAACCATTCCATAGTTATGTTCAAGAACATAAGCAACACCACCCTTACCAGACTGGCTATTAATTCTTATAACATCTGAATCATATGTACGTCCTACATCTTCTGGATTAATTGGAAGATATGGAACTGTCCATTTATTAGGATCATTTTCAATTCTGTAATGCATTCCCTTAGATATAGCATCCTGATGTGAACCTGAGAAAGCTGCAAAAACAAGCTTACCACACCATGGATGACGGTCATCAATCTTCATCTGTGTAAGTCTTTCAAATACTTCTGCAAGATGTGGCATATCAGAAAGATTGAGTTCAGGATTAACACCCTGCATATACATATTCATCGCAAGTGTAATAATATCTACATTACCTGTTCTCTCACCATTACCAAAAAGTGTTCCCTCAATTCTGTCTGCTCCTGCAAGAAGTCCTAACTCTGCATCAGCAACACCTGTCGAACGGTCATTATGTGGATGAAGAGAAATAATAACATTTTCTCTGTTGTGCATGTACTTAGACATATATTCAATCTGGCTTGCAAATACATGTGGAAGTGACATCTCAACTGTAGCAGGAAGATTGATGATACATTTCTTATCAGGTGTTGGCTGCCAGATATCAACAACAGCGTTGCATACCTCAAGTGCATACTCTGGTTCTGTTCCTGTAAAGCTCTCTGGACTGTATTCAAAAAGGAAGTTTCCTCCATCAGCTTCAGCAAGTTCCTTTAATAACTTAGCACCTTCAATAGCAATCTGCTTAACTTCTTCCTTAGACTTCTTGAATACCTGTTCTCTCTGTGCTAATGAAGTAGAATTGTATACATGAACTATTGCTCTCGGAGCACCCTTTACGGCTTCAAATGTCTTCTTAATAATATGTGGTCTTGCCTGGGTAAGAACCTGGATTGTAACATCATCAGGAATCATATTCTTCTCAATAAGTGTACGGCAGAACTCATATTCTGTCTCAGAAGCTGCAGGGAAACCAATTTCAATTTCTTTAAATCCAACTTCAACTAACATCTGGAAGAATTCAAGCTTTTCATCAAGACTCATAGGTTCAACAAGAGCCTGGTTACCATCTCTTAAATCAACCGAACACCAGATTGGTGCCTTATCAACATACTCCTTGTTAACCCAGTCATTGCACTTAACTGGTGGCATGAAATAGCCTCTTTCATACTGTCTGTAATCAAACATTCCTAAAACCTCCTGAAAATATAAATATGTATTGTTAATAAGTAAAGGCTTCCTTAAAGATAAGCATAAAAAAATCTTTCGTCCATGGGCAATTCCACCCAAAGAGACGAAAGATAAATCTCACGCGTTACCACTCTTCTTCATAGCTATGCTATGCACTCACCGAATACGTACAACAAATGTGCTGCATTATATTCTGTCCACTATAACGGTTGGCTTCCGGCTACTCCTACTTCTCATAATGATTTCAGGTAGCAGCTCCAAGGCGAGTTCAATAAGTTCCTTCGACTGCCTCGCACCACCCGGCAGTTCTCTGACTCTGGTTCCTATCTAATAGTCCTCTTCACAGCATTTACTTATTATGTACGCTTATTATACTTGTCATTTTTTATAAAGTCAAGCATAAATTCAAGTTCTTCTTTGGAAATATTCTTATCAGAATATCTTGCTTTCTCATAACTTGCTGTAATTCTGTCTGCAGCATCAGCATCGTCAGTTATTCTGTTTATTGTTATATCCTGTGGTTGCATATTTTCAAGTGATTTACCATCCGAATCCCTGGCTGCCTTTGATGATTTTATTGCTGCTTTTCTGAATGCCTTCCTGTACTGCATATTAACAGGCATATTCTTAGCTTCTTCTGCTCTCTGACGTCTCTTTATCCTTGCTTCTGTTCTTCTGTCATTACCAATGAATTCAATCTCATCACCATTATTATCCTGTGACTTTTTGAAATTCTTGGCATATCTGATAATCATATAGACAATAAATACAACAAGTGCAATTACAAGAACTATTGCAAATGCTGTAAATAATGCACTCATAACAGGATTATCAGTAAATGCAAGGTCGTTATCTCCCTTTACCACATCATCATCAGTGACTGGATTCACGGAATCTTCGGGCATCGTAGAGACTTCTTCTTTCTCTCTTATAAGTCTTAAGAACAGCTTCAGCACTATCCTTACAACTGCTACAAAACCTGAACCAATCAGTGTAAATATATTGCCATAATCCCCACTATAGAACAGAATCATGCCAAGAATCATAAGTCCTGACACAACCATGACCATTATCATGTTAATTCCTGTAATTCTCTCAGCAGGAAATTCTGATTTGCCAGCATTACTTATAAACAGAGAATTAAGCTCTTTTAACTGGTTAGCAAGAAAAGCAAGCAGAACAAACAGCACAAATAATACTGTTTCATAGTTAACAAGCAGTCTGTTGCCTGCTGAACCGCCATAAAGACTTCCTGCGACCATAACCAGACAATACAGAGGTGACATTCTCTCTCCTGCCTGCAAGGCAGCTTTCTTGTCTTCCTGAGTTACATCAGCAAACTGATTCCCATAAAGCGGTTCATTCACATATTCAGTTTTTCTTGCATTAGCCACTCTTATGCTTACAGACCTTATACACACAGCAAGTACACTTACAAAATATGCTGTAGACTCTGCATCTCCATTACCAATTATAATGGCTGTTATAAGCAAAGCAGCATGAATCAGCATAAATAGAAAATTCTTATGTATATTCTTTCTTGCCACATAAGTTATAATAACCGGAACTGCCATAAGCAGTGTTGCAATAATATAACTGTCAGATTTATTCGTAAGTCCCAATATAACAAATGCAGAAAATGCGAACGCTACAATACACTGGCTTATTATATCTGTCAATGTTCTTATTGTTCTCAGTTTATTATAATTATAAACTTGTCCCGACTCATTCATATGTTATCTCCTGATAAACTTATTTCACTTCCCAGCCCTCTGGTCTGATACCACAATAATCAAGGCTGTATTCTCCACCAGTCATATATGGAACAATCCATATAACCTGTCCATACTTTTTCTCAAACTTCTGCATAGTCTGCTGCAGCTTCTTTCTTCTGCTCGCTGATATAACAACATATACACTGTTGTCACTACTCTGGACAGAAACATTTTCTATAAATGTTCTGTTAATAAGCTCTGCAAACTCTTCTTTTTCAAGCTTTAAATCCATTCTTGCAAGTACAGTATTAATACTTCCAAGATGTCCAACTCCTGCTCCTTCTCTTATACCAACTGCTTCCTTTGTGTCAACATCACATGCATTACTAATAAGAGAGACATTTATTCCCTGTCTGATGAATTCTTCCGCCACAGAAGCTGCAAGACTTATTGCTTCTTCATTAACCGAATCATATGTAAGCATTCCATCATCCTCAAGATTAAGAAGAATACATACATTACGGCTGACTGACTCATTATATTCATTAACACACAGATTACCTGTTCTCGCTGTTGCCTTCCAGTTCACATTCTTTAGGCTGTCGTTGCTTGTATAATCTCTTATTCCTCTGAACACAAATGGATCTTCAAGCATATATTTCTTACGTTCTGCTTCTCCTGATATTCTGCTTCTTATAAAGCTGAATCTCTTACTATCCACAGTCTTAGGATAAACTGTTATCTCACAGGTACTATCCACTTTGAGAACATTAATCTCGTTCATAAATGGTCCGGCAAATGTAAGCTGTACGCCTGATATTTTGAACACACCTCTGTGATTGCATTTAACAGGAATTCTTCTTGTAATTCTCTGATTAGCCAGAAATGAGAACACATCATTGCGGTATGTAAGGTCTGACACACTTGAATTAGTATCTGTTCCAGGAAATTCAAGTTCCCTGTCCACCTGAAACTTAAGATTCACACATGGCAGCGGCAGACGTTTTTCGTTGGATATAACCTCAACAACATTAACTGTTTCGCCATTTACAACATGCTTTTTCTCAAATTCAAGAGCGACACCCAGCCCCTTATTCCAGTTATAACGAAATACAAACTTAATTGCCAGATATACTATAAGTACACCAATAAGCATCAATAATACATTCATTATCTTTTCCAATCTTCAGTAGGAACTGCTGTGTTATTAACAACATGTTCTATAATCTGTTCTTTATTATCCATATTCATGTAACCTGTCTGTAACACAATTCTGTGTGCCCATACTACAGGTGCAAGTATCTTGATGTCCTCTGGTACAACATAATCTCTGCCTGCAATATACGCATATGCTCTCGCCACATTGAGCATACCAAGAGTTCCTCTCGGGCTTACACCGATTGATACATTATCCTCCTGTCTTGTCATCCTTGCCAGTTCAACAATATAATCAATAAGCACTGGGTGAACATATACATTTTTCACATCTTCTTTCATTGCAACAATATCTTCACATGTTGCAACTGTTGAAAGTTCTTTAGAAGGATCTTCTTTTAAGAATCTGTTAAGAATAAGTACCTCATCATCTTTCTTTGGATAACCCATGTTAATCTTCATAAGGAATCTGTCAAGCTGTGCCTCAGGAAGCTGATAAGTTCCTGCTGTCTCAATAGGATTCTGTGTTGCAATTACAACAAATGGTTCTTCTAACTTAGAATATTCACCATCCACAGTAACCTGATGTTCCTCCATACATTCAAGCAATGCTGACTGTGTTCTAGGTGTTGCCCTGTTAATCTCATCTGCAAGAATAACATTAGCGAATACCGGACCTCTTCTGAATACGAATTCACCCTCTTTCTGGTTAAACACATGCACACCTGTAATATCTGAAGGAAGCAGATCTGGTGTAAACTGAATTCTTGAAAATTGTCCATCAATGCTCTTTGCAAATGCTTTCGCCATCATAGTCTTACCGGTTCCTGGAACATCTTCTAGAAGAACATGTCCACCGGCAATAATACTTGTCAGAACCAGTTCTGAAACATTTCTCTTACCCACAATCACCTTACTTACATTATCTAATATATCTGAAGCCTTACTCATAATACCTCCTCGTAACACGAAATTTAAACTCAGATAATTATAACAAAAACACTGCCAGAACAGCAAGTGTCTGACAGTGTTAATAGGTTAAATAATTATGAACTTTTGGTGAATTTAATTATCTGTAGGCATCTCCTGATTAACATCAATACCTCTTGGAGCAACAGGTGTTGAGAACACAATCTGTGTACTTGTTCTTCCGAACTTCTGAAGCTGGCCGATAAATGTATCAAGTTCCATGGTACTTGGGAACATAACTTTTAATAGCATTGAATAATTGCCTGTTACACAGTTACATTCAACAACATTAGGGCATGACTTGATAAATGGATAGAAATCCGGTTTCTGCACAGGAGCAACTTCAAGATTAATAAATGCTGTTATATGATATCCCAGCTTTAACTGATTAATCTTAACTTCATATCCTTCAATAATCTCTTCCTTCTCAAGTCTCTCAATTCTTGCTGAAACAGCCGGTGATGAAAGGAAAACATTCTCGGCGAGTGCCTTTAATGGCATTCTTGCATTCTGCTGTAATAATGTAATTATCTTCTTATCGATTTTATCCATGGCGTGAACCTCCAGATTATAATATTCGTTGTAAATGCTATTAATTTAACCAAAAAGGGGACAATCCTAGCGTTGTTGCTAAAATCGTCCCCTTTGACTTAAATTATTAACTTATACATAATATACACCTTACATAATAAAATGACAAGTGTTTTTTCTTTATTTTCATTGCTTTTATACATAATATTTGTTAGAGTAGAGAAAATACTAAAGCCATTACTGGCAGAACGGAGACATTATGGAGAATAATAATCAGGAATATAACACAGTAACTCTTATGCTTGACGATAACACAGAATGTGAATGTGCAATAATACGCATATTCCCTGCTGGAGATAACGACTATATCGCACTTCTTCCACTTGAGGGTGAAGCTGCAGACAACGATGAGGTATATCTTTACAGATACAAGGTTGAAGGCGACAACGAACCTATACTTGAGAATATTGAATCTGATGAAGAATATGAGCTTGTATCTGAAGCATTTGACGAAGAATTAGATGCTATGGAGTATGAAGATCTGTACGAAGAAGAGGATAACGAGCAGTAAGAAGTTCTTCTATAAAGCGTGAACGGGTTGTATCTTTGTTGTACCTCTGCTTGGGGTACAGAAGATACAACTTTTCTTTTGCCCTTGTCATTGCAACATAAAAAAGTCTTCTTTCCTCTTCTATCTGCTCATCAAGAACTGCCTTATTATACGGTATTATCCCCTCACATACATCCATCACCATCACAATCTTATATTCAAGCCCTTTAGAGCCATGCATTGTAAGCATATGCACACCTTCCACCGTGTTGTTCCTACGCTGAGTATCACACTGCTTAAGGTATTCTGTAATACCATCAAGCCATTGTGAGAGGCTCATATACCGCGACGCCCTGTGTGCCAGTTCATCAAGCACATTATATAATTCTTCCTTATCAGCCTTATGTTCATATATATAATTTCTTATATATTCATCGTAGCCAATACCCTTTCTTATATAATTAACAGCTGCAAATGGAGACATATTTCTTATCATGTTAATATCAGATGCCAGCTTTTCCACCTGTTCACTCATCTGTTCATTCCCCTCATAGCCTCTCTTCAATGCATTAATATCTGCCGGCTGTGTAATATATGAACGGCTTATATATCGGAGCGGCTTATTAATAATCCGCAGAAAGTCTATTCTTTCCCTGCTGCCAAGTGCTATCCTTATATATGTAAGAATATCCTTACTTATCCAGTGCTCATATATATCCTGTACTACTGAATAATCGCAGCATGGAATTCCATCACTTTCAAGCCTTGACATATACATATTCCCAATTACATTAGTTCTTGATAACACAGCAATGTCATCAGCAGCTATTCCAGTATCAATCAGTCTTCTTATCTCTGATACAAGAAATGCTTTCTCATCATTCAGACTGTTAAATTCATATACAGACACAGTATCTCCTTGTGAATTGTACGTCGTTATATCTTTATAATAACGATGCTCATTCTCCTCTGCTACAGCCCTTGAAGCAAACACAATATTGCCCGTTGACCTGTAATTAATACACATGTCAATTCTCACTGCATCACTATAATACTTATTGAAATCTAACATTATCTGTGGAGCAGAACCCCTGAATCCATATATACTCTGGTCATCATCCCCCACCACAAAAAGATTTCTGTATTCATCAGCAAGAATCCTCACGACATCAAACTGTGCCTTATTAATATCCTGAAATTCATCTATCAGAATGTACTTATACTTATTCTGCCACGCCCTCCTGTAATCTTCTCTCTGCATCAGAAGCTCGCGGCACTGTACAATCATATCATCAAAATCAATCAGATGTTTTCTTACAAGCATATCATCATATGCCCTATACATTATTCTAAAACTCTGTGGTGGAATACATCTGCTCTCATATTCATCTATATTAACATCTTCACCCTTAACACAGCTTATCTCAGATAAAACACCAGCTACAGCTTCGTTCTCATCATCATACTCCAGTTCAAGCCTGCACATCTGGTCTTTCACGAATTCATGCTGTATCTGCGGCTTAATAATACAGTGTGCAGAATAATTATATGCTGCCTTAAGTATTGTAAAAAATACTGCATGAAATGTGCCAAACGTCACTGCAGAGTTTCTGCCCTCTGACAACCCCTTAAACTTAAGCTTCATCTGTTCAGCAGCAGCCTTAGTAAATGTAATAACAAGAATATCTGATGGATTAACGCCGTACCTCTCAATCAGATATCTCACCCTGTGTGTAAGAACCGTTGTCTTTCCTGAACCCGGTCCTGCAATTACCATGCACGGTCCTGTATTATGTTGTATAGCCTGAATCTGTGCTTCATTAAACTGCAAAAGCGGCACCCCTTATAATAATCTTACACAAACAAATGTATACTAAGATTATATAAGCATGCCGCCATTATGTCAACTTAATAATATATTTTTTTATTTATTAATAACTTGTTATATTATCATCAGAATCATCAGTATTAGATATACTCTTGATAACAACATAATATTCAACCTGTGGATTTACCTGTACAAGCACCCTGTCACCCTTCTTATGCCCAAGAAGAGCCTTGCCAAGAGGCGACTCTATGCTGATCATACCGCTTAATGAATCAGCTCTGATTGTAGTAACAATCTTAATAGTCTCAGTACTTTCATCATCCTCATACAATACCTCAACCGTATTATTAACGCCAACCTCATCATCTGCTGATGAATCATCAATAACAGTCGCATTCTTAATCGTTCTCTGCAGATATCTTATTCTGCTTTCATTCTTATTCTTAAATCTTTTCGCTGCATGATACTCAAAATTCTCACTTAAATCCCCCTGAGCCCTTGTCTCCTTGACATCATCAAGTGCAGCCTTTCTTACCTCATGTATCCTGTACTCAATCTCTTCTTCCATCTTTTTGATATCATTCTTAGTAAGTTCGTGTCCCATATCTATCCTTCTTTCTTACATTTAATCAATGAAATAATACGAGTATATTTTGCCCTTTTAAGATACATTTTGCAAGTTTATTCTGTCTCGACTTTATTACTTGTCGGCTCATCAAGAAGCACGAATGGCGCGTCATGTAAAATGCTTTAGCAAGCCCGATTCTCTGCTTCTCTCCGCCTGATAACATATCTCCCAGTTCACCGACATTAGTGTCGTATCCATCAGGAAGCTTTGATATGAAATCGTGTACTGAAGCCTTTTTGCACGCCTCAATTATTTCCTCATCTGTTGCGTCAAGCTTTGCAATTGTTGATTTACCGCTTCCGCTTCTTCCTGAAATTCCAATAATGCTTGCTTTTAAAACCGGAATTGATACATCAGAAATTATAGTTTCCTCACCATATGAGAATGTAACATTTTCAGTAGCTGCACCATTAAATTCAACTTCCTCACAACCTGTGATATCCTTAGTTACCGGCTGTTCATCAAGAATATCCAACACTCTGTTTCCTGCTGCAAATGTGTTCTGCAATGTACTTCCAAGATTATCAAGTGCAACAACCGGTCCGAAAGAACTCATCATTGCAACTACAGACACTAATTATTTATCAATAGCCTTTATCGCTGCTTCAGCTTCTTTCACATCTTCTATCGATATCCCTAACATGTCTGCCGCTTCCTCATATGTTCTTCCTGATAGGATATTCACTATTAATCTATAATTTCTTTCAATTGCTTTGCCAGCTCTGCTCTCCGCTTCTTCAGCTTTTCGTTTTTCTTCTTCAGCTTTTTGTTTTTCTTCTTCAGCTTTTTGTTTTTCTTCTTCAGCAAGTTTCTTTGCTTCATCTGCCAGTTTCTTTGCTTCATCTGCCAGTTTCTTCGCTTCTATTGCTTCCTGTATTGAATTCTTTGCATATTCTTTAGCATAATCTTCTACTATCTTGCACATTTCACTCTGACCTCCTTCTGTCTCCTTGAAATAGCTTATCGCATTGCTAATCTGTGGAAACTTATCATTATAAAATGCTTCTTTATTAAGCATTAACTGCAATAGTTCTGATTTGTCCGAGTCATCATTAACACAAGTGTTTGCAAATATTATATCTTCTCCATCTTTCACTGGAACGTAACTTTCATCATTCTTCATACACCTTGTTACATGCGTCACTGTCTGATTATTCTTTAAGACATCATACTCAGATATATATACAATTGTAACATCTGGAACATTCTTAAAATCAGCACCTTTAGGTGTATATTTTGCTGTCAACGCTGCCGCATGAAATCTTGTCCTTCTGATATCATCATTGGAATTTCCCTTCTGCACCTCAACATTGCAATATCTTCCATCTTGTGTCATGCATAACGCGTCTAATGTTATTTCTCTTTGAAAGCTCTGGACCACACTCTGTACAGAAACCTTCACAACCTGTAAATGTGGCATATCAAGAAGCGTTCTTAATATTTCTTCACATACACCCGGCTTTTCTCCCATCAATCTAAACAGTGCGTCATCTATAATTCTAAGATTAGCTGCTGTTTCTTTTATTTCTTTTGAATATTCTTTTAAATTCCCCATACTCTTCCCCTTTTTACTTACGGCAGGTAATACCACATATAAGGATAGAGTGATTTCATTTGTCTTATATATTTATTATATACTACTCTTAAACCTATTTGCAATAGCATTCCCACCTTATTATCGCATTGCGTAATGTTATTTATATAGTATATATCATATATCATTTCTAAAGTCAATACAGCAGTTATTTTTATCGTATAAATATATATAAATATATTTTATTCTTTCTCTTGCACTTCCTCATAAATACGCTATAATATATAAGTCACATTTAAATATCGGCGTGTGGCTCAGTTTGGTAGAGCGCGTGGTTCGGGACTACGAGGCCGCAGGTTCAAATCCTGTCACGCCGACTTATAAAAAGCTCATGCAGATTGAAGTAATCACATTTACCACAATCTGCATGAGTTTTTTATATTATTTATCCAATTATTCTATACAAGATTATTTTTAACATATGCCAGTGCTTTATTAACAGGAGGTAGGGATATAACTACAAGAGTTACCACTGCTTCAAGCCCAATATACGAGCCATTGTAAACAACTGAATAAAGTATCGCACTATTAAAAAAATCCGGTGTATACACGGCAAAGAATATCCAGCCAGACAAGAATGAACATATAAATCTGCCTATAACTCCTATAATATATCCCTTCACAAGACCGTGTTTTGATTTAGAAAATATTCCTGACAACCCAAGTGCTCCAAAGCCTAATATATAATCAAGAAGCACCTGAGGAATATTCAGGATATATGGATCAAGTAATAACTGCAAAACTCCATATGCAATAGCTGCTGTCAGACCAGTCTTTATTCCATACCAGTATCCTATAAGCACTATGAATAACATACTGAACAGTGTTACAGAACCTCCCATTGGCAGTTTAATAACTTTAATCATGGAAGTCGCAACCGCAAGAGCTATAGCCATTGCTGCAAATGCAATATGTTTTACATTCAGTTTACTATTATTATCTCTTGCAAAACATCCTATAGTCATTAATAAGACACAGACAATTATTAATACCACATATCCTGAGCCTGTAAGACCATATGAAACGCTACCATCATCAAGTATTTTATTAACTAAAAAATTCATAATCTTCCTTTCATTATCTCTCAATATTTTTATTCCGTAAAGAATATCCACATTTCCACTAAAAGTCAAGCATTAAAAAAGAGAGCAACAGGTTTTTATCACCTGTTGCTCTCCAATATTTTGTCAATTACTTTTTATTAGAACTTACCGTTCTTAGCAGCTTCCTCAATGGAAACAGCAACAGCTACAGTAGCACCAACCATAGGGTTATTACCCAACTTTGAAATCAAATTTTTACAATTTATTTATGTTTATTTTTATGCTGTTTTTATCAGTATTTATGCGGGTTTAAGAGCTTTACACATTTATATCAGATTATTCTGATTTATTCTAAATCAACATTATTTAAGCCATATTGTGTACAGAATGTGTACACTATTACAATGTACACATTCTGACTGTCTCTCTTCCTATTTATATAGGTTATCACAATGTTGCTATATGTGCAATCCAGTATGAATAATTAGTTGGGAAGTCTTAACTCCATACCAACATAGAGTGGTGTACTAATATCCATGTTGTTAAATTCTGCTAACTCAAGATATCTTGTGCCATCTCCTAATGCTCTTTCTGCTACCTGCCAGAATCCTTCGCCAGCTTCTACTGTAGTATACGCTACATCTTCTGTCTCATCTTCCTGTTCTTCTGGTGGTGCGTCATTAGGCTCATTATCATAATGGCCTGTAATACAATTATCATCTACAAATCCTGTTCCATCACCGATAAGGTAAGGGTGTCTGGCTCCTTCATATACATGTGTTATAACTCCATCTGTATAATATGGTGCTGCACCATCGGTCCAGTCACCGGTCGTATAATAGATTCTATTATAACAAACGTGATCTCCTTCGCGGTACATTGTGCCCACATCTTCTATATCCCTTTCAGGTATAGGCTCTTCTGGCTCATATTCTGGTACTTTAATCTTTGCATAAGTACTAAAAGCTTCTTCGTTGATATATACATCTGTATCAGTTCTTGCAGATGAACCATCTATGCAGCCATCTGAACTATCCTGCCAGATTTCAGCCCAATCTACCGGGCAATTATCAGGTCCCCAGATAGCAAGCCACTTCTTATCTGTAAGTGCTTCCCTATCTAAGATATTAGAGAACCAGTCAAGGTTAGCATATGTGCCTACAACCTCAAAGCCAGCCGCCTTTAAATCATCCATAACGATCTGGCAATATCTAGTGTATGCTTCTCCATTAGTGCGAGGATCTTTGTTGTTTCTTACTTTGTATCCATCTGCATCTTCCATATCGAGGTAAATACCTAATGCTGGATTAAAGCCGGCAATCATTCTTAAGATGTGTGCAGCTTCACTATGTGCCTCTTCTTCATTAAGTGCATAGCTGTAAAGATATACAGCATATGGTTTACCAATTCTTTCAAGCTCCTGCATATTCCTTACAGCCTGCTTATCGTCCTGTGATTCATAATTAGAGCCATATCCTACTCTAACAATTGCAAAATCAATTTGCTCCTTGATAATGTCCCAGTTAAGTGTTCCGTTGTTATCGCTAATGTCAACTCCTCTAATACTCATATTATTTATCCTCCTGATTATCAATTGTTGTTTTCTGTTCTACCTGACTCTTTAAATTCTTAACAATAGGCTGCAAGAATGGTGGAAGTGCTACACCGATATCATTGATGTTTTCCAATATACTTATAATTTCGTTACAGATCAGCCATATTGCCACAACACAAGCCACTAAAAATGTAAATGGCAATGTTATTCCAATAACACCTGCAGAATAAGAAAGGAGCTGGTCTACTATCACACCAACTCCCACCAAAAGCCACATACATATTTTCTTTGCAATCCCTCTTATTCCTTTATAACTATCTATCTGCTGCTTTCTAAATTTAGAAGCCGCAATACCTGTGAAATAATCTATTAGATTACATGTTACCAATAATAATACTGGAATTGCCAAAATTCCCAGGGCACTTAATATAATGCTCCACACCGCTGTTACAATTACTTTTAATTTTTCCATAAGTCAATATCCTTTCTGTTACTGGTGCAATTTCATTTTTTCCATTGTTATATGTTCACAAAACAGTAATAATATTAAATACGACGGTACAATTACTAAGGCAGCATTCGAAACTTAGCTAAATATAAGTGAGCCTATAATATAATCACCCTTTTGGAATTCGCTTGTTGCCCATGCGCCTTTCTTTCCATCTTTCGTATAGTATCTTGCAAAGGAATAATGTTGGCTTGCAGAGCTATATAACAATGTTGTTCCATAGCCTATCAACTTTGCTCGAACTACACCTGTGGCATCATAAGGAGTATAATTGCTTTCCAATATTTTATTAAAGCTAGTAATACCCATATTTTCAAGAACTGTTGTCACATCATAATATCCGGTAAAATTATTCTGTGCAGAATCTGATGTTTCAATTTTTGAAGCATAGTATAAAATCCCTGTTTTGGTAGATTTATTATAATAGCAATAATTGTAGCCATAACCTTCCCAAGTACCATCTACACTTGCAATATTTTTGCAAAAACAGTTTTTAACGTCAATATTGTTGTTTAGTGCACTTACCTCACTTCTGAGATTAGCAATCATGTCATTGTTATCTTTAATTCCCTTATCCATTATGTTAAGGTTTGTTGGGTTCCATGGCGTTTGCCCCGTCCAACCTACTCTTTGGTAGGCTATGAATCCTGATAAACTCATATATTACATCTCCTTAAGTGTTGCCATCACCTCTGCTTCAAAATTAGCAAAATCTGTATCGCATTCTTCTTGATTCTCAATATATGCTCTTCTGTCTGCAATTCTCTTATTAATAGTTATCTCACCTGCGGAAGGTATGCTGGCTGAAAATGTAACTACTGCCTTTTCCTCTATAGAACTATTTCCATTCATTGATGTATTCTTTGTTGTATTTAACATATTGTTTTCCTTTCTACCGCTGTGCGGATTTATATTAATTATTTGCTATGTCTTTGACATAGTCTTCTAATTTCCACCATTCACCATGGTGCCTTATATAGTAATAACCCTCTATATAACAGTTATTTCCACTTATATCTACCGTACCAGCTGTCTCACTATGTCGTATCCAATCCATTAAGTTATAATATGCATCACCGCTTCTGATATAATAATAATCATCAACATATATTCCATCACGGCGAATGCTTACAGCATTTCTTGTTCCGTCTTCGTTTGACAGATTTATAAAATGTCCTTGTATTTTCAGATAGGCGCCAGTGCTACTTTTCATAAGGTATTCACCACCAATAAGAGTAGTGGTCATTGTAATACCTTCTTCAGTTACATTTACATTTTTAAATGTGCCTTCTAAATCAGCATTAACAGCTTTTAGCTTCTTACAGTCTATCGAACCATCTGCTGAAATAGTAGTATTAGTAGATGTAAGCGTGAACAGATTACCATTGATATTAACAGACTTATTACCACTAATATTAATTGTTCCACTTGCATTAAGTGTTATATCATCTGCAATAGCTTCAATTGCAGATTTAAGTTCCCCTGTCGTTGGGTCTTTCTTAATGTATGCTTCAAGGCTTGCTGTTGTAGCATAATTGTTAAACTTAACATCAATATCTTCTTGTGCTGGAGAATAATCTGTAGCTTTTGTACCCTTTTCTATTTTTAGCTTGTTTGTATCTACATGTGCAAAGCTAAAACGCATATATGCAGCATTAGAAGGAACTGGCAGAGAACCTCTTACTCCAGTAGATTTATCTGCTACTCCGCTGATAAACTTTTTATTGCTGTCATAAAAACAAGTAGCCGGTGCATTACCCAGATTGGTCCATCCACTCGCTACATAGTTTTTCCACTTAGACACATCTATGTAGTCCGTCAAATCCCAATAGTTACCGCCATCTGTTATTATGCCAGTGGCTGTTATATACTTATTAGGAGTTACAGTGCTTTTTATGAATCTATTGACTCCACCAATTTGTAGATTATTAATATCATTTTTAGTTGCATAGGTGCCAGATACTTCTAGCTTAATACTATTACTTTCCTTAGTTATTGCTTGTGTTATAGCGTTATTCATCTGCGTTGTTGTGCTATAATTGCCCTTTAAATCCTGCTGAGTTAATGACAAACTGCTACTTATGCTATCAAGATTGATTCTTAATGCAGAATTTTGTCTTAACATATAAGCTGTTTCCGAATTTGGAATCTCTTTCCAGCCATGGCTTCCATCCTCATTACGAATAAACCGCCATGCTCTTCCTTCGTTTTCCCAGTAAGCAATCTTTCCAATATACTTATCCCACTCAGTATCGTTGTACTGCCATGTTTCTTCCCTTGGAAACTGGGTATCTGATGGATAAACAGGAACACACCAATCCCAAGCCGGATAATTATCCTTCGTTGGCACATAAGATATCAGGTATATTTCATCGTCATACTTGGCCATATTAGATAAACTTACACTATATTCCTGCAGCGTCTGGTTTACATTAGAAAACTTTTCCTTAACGCTGGTTCCGTCTATGTTTTCAGTCCACCAAAGCTTCTGTGTTATAAAATCATCAGACTGCTTTAATAAGCTCCCCCATTCGGAATAATCCTTTCCAGAACCGGTTTTTATATCCTGCAGAAGAACATTAAGTGTCTGTGCTGCATCATCCAGATATATCTTGTTGCTCTTAAGCGTATGTGTGCCATCATTATTAATGACATTAAAAAGGCTTCCTATATCCAGTTTCCCGGCAGATATGTTAGCATCCTCTTTTACCATGTCATTACGGATAATTTCACGCTGTACGCCCTGTTCTGTAAGACCTAGCGCGTCAAACATCAAGCTGCCTTTTGCATCCCACACATACATGTTATAGTCTCCAGATGTATCTTTACCTATCTGAACGCGAACACGCTTAGAATCACTTATCTGTATCGTATTATCAGACCATCTACTCAAACCGTCTTTGCTATGTACTGCAACATCTGTGGTATCAATGTCCAGGGCCTTTATTTTCTTTGCATCTAAAGAATCTATCATAGAGTCCTTTATTTGTGCTGTACCTATCATGCTCACAACACTATTTGCAAAATCTGTAGTAATGCTTTCGCCAGTGGAAGAGCCAAACATTAATGTTTTAATACCAGCAACATCACCATCTAATATGCCTACTTTCTCATATTTAACATTAAGCTGCTCTATGTCAGATTTTATTACCTTTTCTTCTTCTATTGTTGCAAACTTTATGTCTGCCTCATTAGATTTAAGGTAATTATTCTTAATATTCTGCAGCTCATTGTTTACAGACACAATAGTCTCTGCAGTTACCGTATTAGCCTTAACCCATTCTGCATCTACCTTTTTAGAAACCAGTTCCTTAGTAAGCATCATTTCCGCATATGTTCGTTCTGCAAGCTTAGTAGATGGTCCTTTATAATCTGTCTCTGTTTCAGTTTCTGTTTTGCCATAAGCTGTAATAGTCATAGCAAGACCGCCATCATATTCCTGAGTTATATTCATAACCGGAACCTTATAAGTCTCCCCTGATTCTTCAACAGTTACAATATCCCATGGATCCAGTCGTATGTCTCCAAGCGTCTTTAAGCTTGCACCTCTATACGCAAATCCTCTTACTTTCTTATATACAGAATTAAGCTTTTCTTCTGTCATAAGTGGATTATCAAATGTTATTCCCAGAGTTCCACTTCCTGCTGTAAAAGAAGTATTACTGTCAACATTACATGTGAAATAATCTAAATGGTAATCACTCTCATTCTTTTCAAATGTCATTATCCGGGATTCATTTATCGTATAGCCATTATCCTCATACCACTTAATAACAATTGTGCCGGTTCTGTCTACGCAGGCAAAACCTCCAGCTAAAGAAGCGATATATCCAATAACCTCACGATAGGTATATCCTACCGGTGCAGTATCAATAGTTATTCCATTCAAGCCAGATACATTACAGGGAACGCCACATCCATTACTTATCTCTTTTAAAACAGATTCTGCACTTGCAGGATATGTCAATTCAGATACATATACACCTGTGGTCTTCATCATTCTGTCGTAAGCCGTAAATGTTGTGGTTGCCTGGTCAAGCGTTGGATGTTCTGCAGTAAAAAAGCCAAGTGGAATATACTCATACTTTCCACTTGGCAGTTTCAATCCTATCTCTATAGGAATCTCTGTGTTTTCAAACAACTCATTTATTCTTTTTACTGTCAGTTCTATCTTAGCTGCAACAGCCGAACCTATCTGTATACCCTCATCAGATGTGGAAGCGGTCTCATAGCTCATCTTTTTAAAGCCAGCGTCAATCCACTTACCATTTATCTTTAATCGTAAGTTAAATGTTCGCGATGGTGATCTGATCGTTGTCGCAAATTGCTTTGATACATTATTATACATAGGCTTAATCCTCGATCATAAATTCAATGGCTGCAATATCCTCTAATGTAGTTCCATCGTATCTGCTGTCAGAATCACATACAGATATGTCTTCCATCTTAATCATATGTACATCAACATCCGTTTCCATGTTGTACATCTCATCAATCTCTTTTACAACTTCCTGCTCTTTACCTTCTGGGAACTGGTAAGAATCTCCATCCATGACAGCATTCCCATTTTCATCTTTAAGCACATTGTTCTGTATTACTTCAGTTCTCTGTGTAACAAAAATATCTACTTCTCCTAACAATGTCTTAAGGTTCTTTGCAATCGCATAGTTTACTTTTACAGGCCAATGCTTTCTTAAACCCTGTAAATTCTTAAGCATTGTTGCACTATTATCAATCTGTTTAATAGTCATTGTTTTTTTCATGTTCTGCTCCTTACTGTTGTATTATAGATACACTGGCACTTCTGTAGTAATAGTTACCGTCCCCTATATCACCCAGCACCTCTTTACTCAATGTACCTCTATAGCTTGTTATTGTTATATCCTGTCCATCGTCATGGAATGTTATTGGAAAGAATCCGGCGATGAGTTTGTTCTTAATAAGTGCCATCTCATCTTCCTTCAATATTCCCCAATTAATAGATAAGGTCTTCTTTTCAGCGACAACATCACCCAACATTGTTCCGTCAAGTGCTCGTCCTGTAGAAGAAGACCATATAATCTCATCATCCACCTTGATGGACACAGGAGCCGGAAGCTCCTGCCCGTCACATCTCAGTATCAATTCATCACATCCTTGTTAAGTTATAATCTCACATTTTCCTGTCTGCTTTGTATGCTCGTTAATCTTATCAACCACATATTTTTTTAGGCTCTTTCCATCTAGCTGTATATCAAGGTCCAGTGCCTCCAGTATCTTAAGTATTTGTTTAAGAATACTTATGGCTTCTGCCAGCAGTTCTGCACTGGATGCCATAGCAGCTGCCTTCTGTGCCATATCAAGTAATTTATCCTCAGGTGCTACAACTTCGCCCTGATGCCTGTTATCGCCAATCATGGCAAGCTGTGGAGTGTTTGGCTTAACATATCCACCTTGTGCAAGGTATGGAATCTTGGAGAAGTCGGCTTCCGGTAAATGGAATCCAAAATCTTCGCCACCTATACCAGGTACCCAGTTTGGTACTTTAAAGCTAAGCTTATTTACAGACCTTACTATTGCATTTATGCCAGATTGAACACCTGTAATCAGTCCGTTAATAAATCCAATAACAAGATTGAGTGGTGCTTTCGCAACATCTGCCAGTAAAGAAAAAATCCCGCTAAATGTATCTATTATTCCATTCCACGCTTTTTCCCAATCTCCTGAAAAAATTCCTGTGATAAAATCAATCAAGCCGTCAAATATGTTCTTAATATCTCCGAATATATTTTTCACATTAGCAACATATGCATTCATAATGTCGCCCAATGAACCGAAGCTCTTTGAGAAATCCATATTAAAGATATTCTGCAGCCAGTCGTCAAATTTAGAAAAGGCTGATGTTATACTCTCCCAGATACCTGAAAACCATTCTCCGGCAGACTGCCACTTATCTACAATCCAGTCCCAACATATTCCTGCTGCCTCTTTTACTGTATCCCAGTGCTTTACCAGTTCATATATTCCAAGTCCTAACGCTGCCAAAGCTGCAATTACAAGTGTAATCGGGCTTGTTAATATAGACATTGCCACACCAAATGCTGTTGTGGCTGCCGTAGCAAGCCAAGTTGCTGCTGTGTGTGCCGCTGTTGCTGCCGTATCTGCTATTTTGGATGCAGTTGATATTCCCCATTGTACAGCCTGTGAAATAAGTGCCTTAGTAGCTAAAGCCATATTAACAACAAAATCTTTAATTCCTGTTGTCACATCTACAGCTTTATTTTTTACCTTTTCCGCTGTATTCTTCACCCATTCAACAGACTGAAGTGCAAGTTCTTTAGTAGCTTTAGCCATATAAATAGCCAAATTTTTTATACTCTGTCCTATGTCTACAGCTTTATTTTTTGCTTTTTCAGCCGTATTCTTCACCCATTGAACAATATCGTCTTTTAATGCTAATGTTGATTCCTTAATAGCAACTACTATGCCCTTTAAATTTTTTACAACATCAGATTGCAAAACATTTACTTTAAACCATGTAGAGTAATATATTCCTAGCTGTGTTATAGATGAAGCAATACTCTTTACAAAATCTTTTGCATACAGCGCACATATTTTAACCGTTTCTAATTTGTCGGCTATCTTTGCTACTGTGCAGGCCTCTATTGCAGTCTTCATCTTATTTATAATTCCAACTACACCGCCAGCATTCATTATGAATTCAGCAAGTTCTACAGCTTTCCAAGCCGCTGCAAACGCTAATATCGTTACAACTATTGCATCAAATGGTCCTTGGTTATTGCTAATCCAAGTTGATATTCCTTCCAGAGCTGCTGCCAGATCTTTTAAGATATCAACTATCATTCCACCAGTCCATTCTGCTACCGGCTCAAGGAAATTATCCCACGCCCAGTCCCATAATGGCTTTAGTGCATCTAATGCACTGTTAAATACATCAAGCCCTGCTGATAAAACATCTAAAAAAGCTGGTAACGCATCTTCAATTGTCCATGTAGCTAATGGTACAAATATATTTGTCCAAGCCCATTCCAAACCTGAAAACAACTTTTCTGTCAGTGGTTGCGCTGATTCTTTTAAATTATCAAGTGATGTTATCAGGTTATCAAATGATATTGACTTAAGTGGCTCTAATGCCTTTTTAACTTTAGATGCCATATCTGATATTGCACTTGATACATTTGTTGTTTCAGATGTTACTCCTGTGTCTATACCAAGACCACCTGAAGATGTGCCACCTCCACTAGAACTACTGCTGTCCGTCGGCTCTGAAAGTTTTTCTATCTGGTCAAATCCGGCCAGCGATTTCTCTATCTGCTTTGCTGTAGAAGATGCTGCATCTCCTATTCCACTTACATTGTCTGCTGTGTCTGACGCTATATCTCCAAGCCCTGAAATTGTAGCGGCCGATGAAGATATATCCGCTCCTGTAAGCATCTGTGTAAATGTAGCAAAGCCATCTGCCACTTTCTGTAATCCGGCAAGTGCACTGTTAAGCCCTCGCAATATAGGCGTAAACAATGCTATAAAGCCCTTGCCAAAGCTTGCTTTTAACTGTTCAAATCGTAATGTCAGTATTCGCGTCTGATTCGCCCAGGAATCCTGTGTCTTAACAAAATCACCAGTGGCATTGGACAGTGCACTAGTAACATATTGATAACGGAGCATTACTTTTTCCTGCTCTGTCATCTTAGCCGTAGTCTTGCCGAAGCCATTATTAAGTGCATACTGGTCCAAGTTTGTCTGAGTCATGACAACACCCAGGTCCTTAAGCGTCTCTGTTTCACCTGTCCAGATGGATTTCAGCTTCGTATACGCTTCATCTGTACCAAGATTGTAAAATGATGCAACATCACCTGTTAATCCAGTAACATCTTCTGCCATATCTAGTGCAGCCTGTCCTGTAATGCCCATAGCATTACTCATCTGGCCAAATACACCCATGTACTTCTTAGCAGATAATTCAGATAGTCCAAAGTTAGTCATGGCGTTAGAAGCCCACTGGTCTGCCTGTCCACTTAAGTCCTTAAATGCTGTATCTACAACATTCTGTACTTCCGTAACATTAGAACCAACTTCTAAGCAGTCTTTCGTAAACTTAGTAAAAGCTGCTATACTTAATCCAGCAGCTATTTTCTTCCCCATACCAGAAAAGATGGATGTTGCCTGCTTAGCTGCCTTATTGGAAGCACCTGTAAGCTGATTAACTATCTGTGAACTGTCTATGCCAAGTTCCAGAGCTATCTGTCCTACTGTATCTGACATTCCCCCTCCTTTCTGGCACGAAAAAAAACTGCCTACTTCTTTGAGTAAGCAGCCTTAAAATCTCTTTGTAATCGTGTCCAATATTCTATATACTGTGGTGTTCCCACCATTTTCCTATTACGCTTCAGAATCCAGTCATCATGTATCTTTTTCTGTTCCTTAGTAAAGCTATTGATAGCTTTAATGTCTTTCTCTGCCCTTATACTTACCACTCTTCCAAGTGGTGTTTCAGGCATTATTCCTGATAATAAAGAACAGAATTCAGACCATGACATATCATCTTCTGTTCGCAATCGTATGCCATACTGGGACAGGAAGCTGGCTTCTATCAGCTCCCAATCATCCCATATATCATAATATATCTCATTATGCTGAGGGTGTCTGCTCCTCGCCGTACGTTCCCATAGCAACCTGCATGATTGTATTATACATTTCCTTATATTCAGGAATAGGAAGATCTAATGCCTCAATCTTATCTGAAGCATCTTTTCCTACAAGCATTTCAAGGCCTTTAATCATAAATGCCATATCATCCTTGTTTTCCTTGTTTTCTGCTTCCTGTGCCATAGCCTGTATATTAAGAATTGTACTCTTTCTGTTATTAACAGTAACAACCAAATCTTCTGTAATACGAATCATAGGTAACTGGTTCGTAATCTTCATGGAGATATCTATTACCCTAAAATCTGTCTTTGCCATTTTTCAAATTCTCACTTTCCTTATTCCTGATTATATTCTATATATGTTGGTTTTCCGTCTGACTGTGCTTCCCATTCAAGTGCATCAATGCTTGTTGAATCTCCACCAAGAGATGTTACATTGATAACCGCCGGTATAAGAAGCTGGTCAAGATTAGGAAAGATAATCGATACCCATGTATTACAATCCTGTCCTGTCTTTAATGCCAGGCTTGCGATATAATCATTACCTTCATCACCATAATTACGCTTACCACCCATAGCCATGCCGAGTGACTTACCTGTTGTGAGTCTTCTTGTCCAGCCCGCCTGATCCATTGGATTCCATTCTTCAATAGTTCCATCCACGGATATGCTTAAGCTCTCTGCATCTTTTACAACCTTTGTTTCTACTGTTTCCGGTGTGTCTGTGCTCTTTCTTCCTGTTACACATACCCCGAACCGAATTGTATGTACCGGATTAACGCCAGTGAGTGGTGTTGCTCCTGCATTATATCCGGCTAATTTAGTATTCTGTGCCATGCTTTTACCTACCTTTCATAATAAATATCTAATTCTATTACACTCTCAAAGATACCTTTATCATCTGTCCCTACATCAACAGGCTCATCAACCAGCATTTTGGTGAAGAACACTTTAGTATCATTGATTGTAATATGGTTCATATCCCTAAGCATATTGTAGAGCTGTTCTGCGGTCTTCTCTGTGTCTCTTACACTCGTGTTCCAATGAACCAATATGCTTACAGACTTAACACGATAAGAGCTGTTATTTAAGCCGCCTACCGCCATCAGCACAGGTCTTTGCTTGTTATTATTGTAAACACCTATGCTCTTATTCTTTTTGTCGTCTAATTTGCCGCAATAGACGTTAGTATTGTCTGCAATACCAAGACCTGCTATATAATCTCTTACATCACCTATTCCTAACATCACACCCCCGCATTCTTTTTATAAAACTTTCCAAATGCTTTAGGTGCAAGATTCTGCTTCTTACCACCTTTCATGTAGTCATCAAGCCATCTGCCTTTAGCATTTGCATTTCCTTCATGTTTCTTGCCGCTTTCATCTGTCCACGGCGTCTGATGGAAGTTGTATTCCGGATGATAATACAGCCGTCTGGCGTATGGTGTGCTAGACACAAGATATGCTTTTCCCTGACCTATATCAGATAAATCAACAAATGTGCTTTCATTCTGTAATGCTCCAGTATCCCTCGGTATAACCTGACTCTGAACAACATCTGTATGTATTGCTTCTGCTGTTTGTGCAACTGACACTTTTGCTGCTGCCGTAAGCTTCCTTACCATAGGCATATTAAGCTTAACTGTAGATTTCACATTTCTGGCCATTACATCACATCCAATCTTACATAATTAACTGTACCATCCGGATTACGGCACTTTGTACCCTTATATATATGCCTTGTAACTCCATAAACGGTTATATCACCACTTGTAATTACCGGAAGTTCTGGTGCAATATCTCCGGGTATCAAAGCACATCCTTCAAGCTTTATAAGCACCTTTTCTACTGTTAATTCTGTCTTACCGCTGTCCTGATAGTTACATAAGCCATCCCAAATAATAGGTTCAAGAGGTTCTCCATAGACATTCCTGCCTTCCTGCTCTATCTCAAGGTGTATTTCTGTCTTACACATGCTCTTTAATATTAAACATGGGTACTTCATACTCACACCCCCAGACTTAAGCAGCACAAGCCAGTCTGACAGAGTATCTGGTATGTATCACGCTTTATAGCAATTCCATTCTGTACAAGGACATTCCAACTGCTGCCAAACTGCATAGATACTCCATTTAAAGAATAGTTCTGTAAGACACAATTAATCATGTCCTCATTCTCATATTCAAAATCAGCCATCTCACAACACACATCTATCAGTATGCCTTGCTGGAACTCTGTCAAATTATTAAATCCTCTTGATGTTATACGATTAAAAGTAAGCGAGTCGATATGCCGGCTCGCCTGTTTTAATCTTCGTTCTATCTGCTCATCTGGGATAAGTCTATGTTCACTAAGGTACTGCTCTTTACTTGCATATACCATAGGCTTACTCTGCAATCTCTTCTGCAGGATCTACATCAACGAATACAGAATCAACCTTACCATCCTTGCCATTAGGGAATACAAATGTATCACTTAACTGGCGATTCTGATAAAGATATCCGTCTCCTTCTGTATGTGCTCCTGGTGCGAAGAAATAAATAGATGAAATCTTAGGTACTGTCTTACATGTCTGTCCACATGCGACAAGTACATTAATCTTGCGTGAGCCCTGAACAGTTTTTTCATAATATGTGCCTATATTAGTCTTTGTAGGCTTTGCCACAACTGTATAAGTGCTGTCGCTCTTAGTGTAGTATGTCTTTCCTTCTGCCACATCTGTATCTGTTGTTATGGCATACTTTGACTTAAGCGGAGCAAAGCCGCCCTCTGCAACATCCCAATCGAATCTGTCATAGAATCTTTCATCATCCACAACTTCCATAAGTGTCACACCATCAATATCAGTTACACGTGTTTCAATGCCAAGACCACCTTCTGCAATCTGAGTCATTTCAATCTTGCGTGTAAATTCCTTTGACATTTCCAGCTTATCCATGATGTCTGAAGAAACATACATGATAAGGCTTCCATTTGCCTTATATCTTCTAAGCTTTCCTGCTGCCAGAATAGCTTTAAGCTTAGCAAATACATTCTCTGTTGTGTATTCTGTAGCTGAAGTTTCAGAATGGTATAATTCTGTATTCTGTGCAGCCTGTGCAACCTTACTGAAGAATAATGCATCTGTCTCTGGTACAGCCTGTGTCTGCTCAAAGATGCGTGAAATATTCTGCATAGATGCTGTCTGATTGGTCTCATCTACATCTGCCTTGTCAACCATGAACTGTACATCCCTGTCATGTGTTACTGTGTAAGGAACATCTTTCTGGTTATATTCTCCTGTGTTCCATCCGCCTGATCTCTTGTGATTCTTATAACCGCTTACACTCATCTGAGTAAAGTGAAATGTCTTTGCATCTAACCATCTGACATTACTTGTAATAAATGGTGATGTAAGTGTGCCCTGCATAAGAATTGCTAATAATTCCGGACTCCACTGTTCTGCGTAATTCAAATTTGGCATATTGTTTTACCCTTTTAACCTTTCTTAATTAAATCTGTTCCATCTCTTTGTTGGAACATTTACATTGTTACCTGTAGAGGACTGCTGTCCGTTATTCTGCTGTCCTGCACCAATCTGAAAACCAGCATTGCCTTCCTGTATTGGCTTAAGTGCAGGTACGTCCTTGATAACCTGCTCAAGTGCATCCTTAACATTGTCCTCTGATATCTTCCCATCTGTACCCTTTACCTTGCTGAAATCAGCCATCTTAAGCACATATGGAAGTGTCTTGGCATTAATACCAAGTGTCATTGCTACCTTTGTAGCTGCAAGCTCAATCTGAGCCTGTTCAGCAACCTTCTGTGCTGCTGCCACTTCATTCTGAAGATTAGCATTAGCGTTCTGTTGCTGTTCTGTCTGCTGCTGCTTATTCTGTTTAAATGTTGTAATAGCCTGACTTATCTCATCTTCTGATAATCCCTGCTGCTGAAAATAGCTTTTTAGCACAGCATTCTCTTTCTTTGCAGTTGCATTATCCAGCATTGCCTGTATCTTGTCATAATCAACACCAGCTGTCTGCTGATTATTCTGACCACTCTGCTGTCCTGCCTGTCCATTATTGTTACTTCCAGCGTTCTGGTCGCCGTTACCATCTCCGCCCTCTGCGAAGAACTGTAAATTCATAGGTAATGTCTTTCTCATCACTCTATCTCCTTTCTTCCGTTTACCGCCCGTCGGCATTTCCCTAAAGTTTAGTGCCATTAAGTTTTGGGCATAAAAAAAATAGGCACACACAGCTTATTTGCCATGTGTGCTTAATAACTAATATTAAATTGTGTTGCACTGGTGCAACTTTGGACTATTCTACTATAATCCAATCTTCAGCGAGACAATCGTTAATACTTGGAACCCACATTGAATGTGAACCATCCACATTTTTTATCTGAAAATATGGGTTACATATAAACAAATCGCCTTCGTTTAACCCCCATGCTTCCGCTGTTTGCTTATTGCAGGGGATTCCATTCGGATATGCTTTCTGATATACAACAAACATTCCTTTTCCGTTCCAACCTCTTCTTGCTACCTTATTACCTTTTTTCATGGCCTCAATAGCAATTCCAAATGTCATATTGTCACATTTTCTATACGCTTCATTAAATTGTTTCTTAGGGCACCAGCTTTCATATCCATCAGGATATCTTATATGATAGCCTTCATCTTCTGGATTCTCGTCACTTGGTATCTCCCATCCTCTGTATTCACCCCTGCTCATTGGCTCTGCTGCCACCACTTTTACTCCAATATAATCCTTCATTTTTAAATCCTCTCTTTCTTAAAATTGGGTATAAAAATACCACCAATCTCTCGACTGGTGGCTGTTAAACTTCTAAAAAATCCGCAAAACCTAAAGATTTAAAATATTCTTTTGTCTCGTCACTATTCATCTCTTCATCAGTAGCTGCATACTCTTCTATCATAAGTTTCTTAAGACGTTCAAACGCAATCTTTCTTGCATACTCCCATTCAGCATTTGTCAGTTTTAATTTGGAATCACTTTTAATAAGTTCTAAAGAATCCACTGGGTTTGATGAACTTATCAAGCCATCTATTAAAAAATTTTTTAATCCGCTCTTTTTCCCTCCAAGTTGATGATAATAATCCATTAAGCCTTTCTTATCCAGTTCATACTCAAATTGGCTAATTTCTTCAACTGTAGCATCACTTGAAAACATTTACATCACCTTCCTAATGCTGTTTCAATAATTTCGCCAAATATTTTTGCTGTTTTTCTTGGATTATCACTCATCATATATTCTGCAAAACATTCTGCGAAAAATTCACGTTCAGAATCTACTTTAGTTCTATTTTTAACATAATCATACTTTGCTGCATAAACACTAACATGTTCAGCTATGAAATCTCTTTCTTTTTTTTCTAAAATATCACGTCTTTGAGATAGCGTCAAGCCTTGTTTTTTCAAATCATCCGCTAATTCCTGCTTATCAAATCCCGCTAATTTCAGAGTCATATCTTTTACTGTTTTGCTCGTTGTTCTGTGAACATTTCCATCAAGCAGTCCCTTTTTTGACATATATCCATCTAAGGCATGACCTAATTCATGTACAATAATACTGTTGTGGTCTGTACCAACTGGATGAAACCCTTGAGCAACATCATTTGCATATGCTTGAACTAATTTTTCATAATTAGCAAATTTTCCATATGCTTTGATTTCTCCCGTATATGTTACACAACCTGCATATGTACCACCTTTTAAATCGCTACTATATTTGAAAGATGCTAGCTGTCCTTTCAGTTCAGGGAATTTTTTCAAAACAACATCATAAGAATCATATACCATTTTAGCGGTATCATATTTCAATCCTGACATTTCAACTTTATCTATTGGTATTCCAGTTCTTAAAGAAAGTTCCTTTTCCATCTGTCTAACAGCTTTTGCTTCTTTTCCTGACAATCCTGCTTTCAAATCTTTAACTATCTGTTTCAGATTTTCTGTTTCATCAAATTTTTTATTAAATACCTCTTCATACTCTGCTGCTTGAGGTGTATCCATAACATCCATATAAGCATTAAGTGCATTGTCTGTTTCCTTTTCAAGTTTAGCTAACTTGTGAACTTGTGCATCATATTCTTTCTTTGATGATGTGTATTCATCAATAGCACCATATTCCTGTTTTTCCCACTGCTCCTTCCTCGCCGCATACATTCTCTTATTATCCGGATCAAGTGAATACTCTGATAGTCTGCCGTACTGCTCCGCCATTCTGCCTGCATACTGCTGTTTCTGGTCCTGCCTGTAATCTTCCTTAACCTGCTCAAGCTCTTTCTTGGAAAACTTGCTATCAGGCTCATCATCAAGTTCAGGAAAATATGTTGTATGTACATCTTTGCAGTTAGGGTGGTAAAGTCCTGCTGCCATAGCAGAAGACATAAGCGGATAAGGACCATCTGACGCCTTTCCTCCACTCCACACATCATCTATAAGAATCTTACCAACAAACGGAAGGCATTTAGGACAGGCATTAGCACGCTTATTCATAATAACTGTACTAATTCCCCATGATTGTCTCATTTCGCCCTCTCCAGTCAAATAGGCACGCTTACACGCTGTCTGAATTGCCATCTTGGCATATGATTTTATTGAATGTCTTGCACCGTTGGAATATTCTATGCAGTTAATACCAGCCTTAAGAAAATCCTTTGTAGCCATATCTACAGCCTTCTCATATGTTCCTGCACCTGTATTTGCATATACCTGTGCATTAAATATTATCTGTCTGTATTTGTCTTCGGACATCCTGAGCATTGCCTTCTCTGCTGTACCAAAATCATTCTTTGTGGCTTTTATCAGAGCTTCCAGTTTTCTTGTATTAAGCTTAAAAAAAGCACCTTCAGCGCCCTGTGACACCTTAGATGCTTTCAAGCCTTTCTTCAAAGCTCTTAATATCTTCTGTTCCTGCTCTGTACCGCCTTCCTGTCTGGCTGCAAATATCATTGCGTCAATAGAGTCATTTATGTTGCTAAACGACTTCGTGAACTTCTTTTTATTCTGTGCTTTATACTTTTCCAGAGCCTTAAGCTGTTCTACCTGCCACTGTGACCAGTTAAACCCCATATCTGTCTCTTCTGCTCTGTGGTTCGCAAGATTACGCATCATAGAAGCAATCAACTCATCTTCTATGGCTTTAAAGGCTTTCTCTATATCATAATCTGTGTTAAGTGCCATAAGCTACCTCATTTGTTATCAAAGCCTGTAAAATTGTTATCAGCACCATCAACTGTGAAGCCATCTGATTCCATATTGAGCGCCGGCTCTTCCATATCAGATATCCCCTGTTCAGCCTTAAGCCTTGCAACCTCTTCCTGTTTCCAGTCATCATCTTTAGTGTCACCATACAGTTCATCAACAGATGTTTCAACGCTCATGATACCACCCTGTTTAGCTTTGCTTACTGTCTCAACCTGGCTCTCAAAGCTAGGATTTGCATATTCACCAAATGTCACATCAACATCTATATCCTGTGTCGTTGAATTATTAAGTGTATCTATCGCCTGCAATGTCAATTTTACAAGCTTTGGAAGAACCTTCTGGAGCTGATTTACAATATTATTCCTACTGTACAGCGTTGCTTTTTCCTTCTCCCTCTGTGCTTCTGCATTATCAAGCTTCTTTACATCTATTCCTAATGTAGAAGGGCTCATGATTCCCTGCAAACAAAGATCAAATGCCGTGATATATGTAGCAAGATACCCTTCATGCGGTATTTCACTTTGTTCCCTCTCTATCTTATAATTTGCACCTTCTGCCATAGGAGACGAATATTGCATATAAGCGTTGTCAAATGGATTCGGCAGCATAACTTTTCCATCGTATGGATTTCTAGGAAGCAAATTCTCCGGGATATATTCCTTTGTACGGTTATGTCTTAAAGCATCCATCCACTGGCTCCATGCTTCATCTAGCGCGTCAAATCCATCTATCTTGCTGTCATATATGCTTTTGCCTCTGCCTTTAAATTTTGCTGATTTATAGAACATAAGCGGTATGGCCATCATAAAGCTTTTATCTTCCCATGTTACTGGTCTTAAACCTGCAAGCTCCGGCACAGTGCTGATATCACATTCTTTATTATCTCTTGTGAGCATATATGTGATATAGCCTTTGCCATATGTTTCAAGCAGAATGTACTCTTGATTCTTAACTGTATATACTGTCTTAAACACAACCTCTTTCACTCTGCTGCGTTCTCTTATTATCTCTATCCTGTCGCCGGGATAAAACTCTATTATTGGATACTGGCTTAGGTTTGTATCTATAGATAACTTAAACGCTCCATCTCCAACAATAAGGGCATCTGAGATTGCCTGCTTTACAAGTTCTGTAAAATCGTTCTCTTCCGCTATCTTATCCCAGTCTGACTGCCTGCTGCCAACATCTACCTCGTTCATATCAGCAACAACAATACTTGCAAGCATATCAACTATCATTGCAGGTAATCCTACATGTATCTTTCTTATTGCTAATCCAGGAGAGCATTTTGCAGCCCAGAATCTTGTCTTATCTCCATCCACCTGATCATACAGCTGCGACAGCTCTTCGCTTACACCTCTGTACCATATCTGATTCTTAATGGCATTGCCTTCAAAGTCAAAGATTTCCTGTATATTAATTATTCCTCTCTGTGCCGGCTGCACACGCAACCATGTCCTTATTCCATCTCTTATCTTATCAGCCATAGTATTAAATATGCTCACCTCTCTCACTCTCCTATCTATTCTCTACTCCAACTTTGTCTCTGTATGGTATCCAGCCATATTGCGTACTGTTAACCATATGATCATTTCCATCTTCCGGCTCACAGTCTTTATCTTCCAGCCAACTGTATACCTGCAGTTCCCCCGTATAGTTCGTGCATGTATCTACAACATAATAGCTTGGCTCTTTGCCCTTTTCATCGTTAAAGGACATCCAACCAAGCTGCAGGTTAATTCTGTCTATTATTGTTACTTTCTTATATGCATTGTTGAATATATACAGGCATTCATGATGTTCTCTCTTATACTTGGCAAATTCTGTTATTGTCGCCTGATCAGCGTTATCAACAAAAGTGTTCTTTGCCATGCCGCCCCATTCTCTTCTGTTACGCTCCAGGAAGTCTATGTAATTCCTTACTGTATCAGACGGTGCTATTGGAATATCAAGAGCAGCATTGTCATATACCCTTTCTGCCAGTATAATTAGCTTTCCTTTGTTGGTTATTCCCATATAGGACATTGCAATAGTATCAGGGCTCTTAGTTGAATATGCCGTATCAAGACCGCTTGTATATATTACAAACCATTCTGTCTGCTTATCGTCATATTCTCGTTTAATAAATGCCTTTGCCTGTTCCTTTGTAATAACATGTCGTTTGCAGAAATTAGAAAAGACAAGACCTGTGGCCTTGCCTCGTAATCCTAATATCTTGTTTTTATATATCTTAGTACCGGGCGGATAACTTAATTTCTTCTGTTCTATCTTTTCAGGTGTCATAGATATGTTATCTTCCATCCTGAAAAACCAATACACCCAGCCGTTAATAGGTTCACAGCTGTTAAGGTCCTTCCATATCTCTTCCGGCACATCCGCCTTATACTTATCAATCGGTCTTGCGTGATTAATGTATTCGCTGTATATGGGTAATGTAGGTGCATCCGGATTAAGAGTGCCAACAAAGTATTCACTTCGTCCGAATATCTCTCGTATGAAATCTATGTTGGCTGTGTTGCACTCATCTACCCACACACATCCAAACTGTGAACCTAAAGCATTTTTCCACTTACTGGCATTATCATAGCCAAGAACATATATTATCTTGGTACTGCTGCCAGTTTTGAATTTAATGTGTGGAAGCTTATTCTCTTTATCACCGTTACCGCAGTATTCCAAATTAGGGAATATCTGAAGTAATCCCATATCTGCATTGATGATATTCTTCTCAATAACACCTGTTGTATTACCGGCTATAACATGCAGCTTCATATCTGATTCTGCTACATTCATGATAAACTTCACAGCTACTGTTGTTGTCTTGCCTGATGCAGTAGAACCTTCAAGGAATTCTGCTCTTGCCGGTGTATCTATGTAATCCCAATACTTATCACTTAGAAGCACTAGGCTCACCCCTTGCCTTACGCTGAGCAAGAAGCTCTGCAAGCTCGTTCTTTACAGAATCATTAATATTAGCTTCTATCTTGTCTGTAAACATACCAAGATGTTTGCCGAGAAGTTCCAACGCCCTTACCTTATCACATGGCTTGACCTCCAATCCATCTCGCCCTTTCTTAATAACAGCTAATGCACGCTTCTGTTCTTCTGTAAGTTCTTCTGTCAATACTGGCTCTACAGTCCTATATGTAGCAGGTTTTCCATCTTCGTCCAGTATATCCACAAGCATTCCGCCTACTTCTGCTTTCATCTTCTTCTCGACTACATGTGCATAATCTGCTGTATTAGAAAAAGCTATCAGTGCAAGTTCCTTGATTACTCGCTCCTGAGTAATCTCTGTCTTGCGTGATAGTTCTTTTTGTCGCTCTCCTATGCACTGTGAAATTGTAGTATTTTGTAGTAATTTTGATGCATTTGTATTTGCATACTTTTCTGTGTACCCCGCCCTAATAGCCGCTTGTGTGGCATTAAGGTCTATAAGGTATTCATCACAGAATTTCCGTTGTTTATCTGTTAACCTCACACAATCAGCTCCTTTCTTGGCATACAAAAAAGACACCAGCCTTAAGCCAGTGTCTTGCCGGGGGTATTAATATTTAATAATGGAGAAATCATGCTGTCCATCATGTCCAGTTTAGATATTAACACAGACAAAACGAACAGAGCGAACAAACTTTAAATTTTTGCCAAAAATCTTTCTACGGCCATTCTGCAGCCATCCGCTGTGTGGTGTTTTCCCATCTTTCTTGCTACCTGCACCCAAGATAAACCTTCTATGTATCTTAATGTTATAAGTCGCCGCATTCTGCTATTGTCAATTTCATTTATACATTGTTCTATTAGATTAATCTGCGCATCTATCTTTTCTTTAACATCCATCTGCTGCCGCTGTCGCACTAGAAGAAGTGTCTTCTTGCGTGAATATGCCGGATAAGGGAAGCCTTCTACAACAAAATGCTGCTTACCTCCATCTCCACCGGTAACACTATCCTTTTCCGTATATCCTTCAGCTTCCATTTTACCCAATTCTCTTTGTATCTTATCAATCGCGGCCTGTATTTCCTGTTTCTCCTTAATCAAATCATTGTACTGCTTAAGAAGGTCTTTTATATTATTGTTTTTCAATTCTTTTATCACCTGCCTTTTTGAATAAAAAAAACCAACCATCAAATAATGACGGCTGGCTTTATATTTTTTATTCATATCTAGTTTTCATTATGCCTTTTATTGTATCCAATGATATATTATCTGTCGTTTTATAAAAAACACCTCTATATTCGCGTCCCACATCAAACTCCGCTCTTTGAACTATAGAATCACTTATACCAAAAATATTACTTATTGCTTCAGGCACGCTTCTTAATATAGTTCGTGAGCTTGCACAATTTTCTAATTCATCATCAAATAAAACAGACTCACTTTCCAAAAAATACTTTATTTTTTCTCTGTTATCATTAACGATTCTCTCTGCACTAACAAGATATTCATTTTTCATCTGCTAATACCTCCTTATATTTATATTATATCCGTCATTATTCAATTGTCAAAGAACAATTATAACTATAACCAATCTTGCGGCATTGACACCTGTGCATTACAATTCTTAATCATCATCATGGTATTGGTACTTGGTGTCCAGCCTCTAATATATTCCACAGCTTCCTCATATTTAAGCCTTGGCGTATTTGCTCTTGAATTAACATTAAAATAGTCTTTATAATCATGATTAATTTCTGCAAATACTTTCTTCCCTACCTCTTTGTAAGCATTAGAATTCTTCCCACCTAACATCTGTATAACTTTTGATGATACAAGTTCATTCAAGGTCTTCTGTTGACCATAATCAATGTTCATTGTATTTTCTAACTTTTCCACCCTATCAGACACATCATCTATCATACCTAATTGAATTCTCATCATTTCTTGTTGAGTAAGTTGTCTCTGGTAACTTCCATTTTTCCGTATACTTGGGAGCACCTCTGACGTAACCCAGTCTGTAAATCTCTCTGCGCTGTCTTTACGGCTCTGAAAGATTGTCTTGTAAAGATTGCTCTCATTAACATATAAAAGCTTCTGTTCTCCGCCTTTTGTAAGGGTAGGAATAATATCCACACCCTTTGAGTTTAGTCTTTCCTTGACCTTTGATGGCTGTGTAAGTTCCAATGCCTTGCATACATCAGCCAAACAGAACATTGGCTCACCATCTACTACAACTGTTCGTATTGGTCCAAATTCTTTGTCTTCAAAAATCATTAAATTGTCCATAAATATAAATTCTCCTATTCCTTTTATTTTTGTTATGTTACAAATTTCCGTCAAAACGAATTATCCTTATTGATTTTTATTTAGGAGTACCTTATACTATCCTTACAAGGTACTCCTTGTGTTCTGACAATCCCTATGTGCTGGCTAGGCTGTGAGGGATTGTCTTTTTTCTTGTCTTTTCCGGCTTGCTAATGCAATAAGAATCTCAAAAAATCTTTTTGTATCATCAGATACTTCTGCATTGTTTATGAATTCTACACACTCCCTAAAATTATTTTCTGACATTTCAACCAAGTTCCTTAACATTCCAAATGTTTCAAAGTCATTCATATTTGTACCTCCAATAAAAAATATATTTAATTTATGATGTAATTGTAAACTTATAAGTTTCTTTTGTCAATATATTAATTACATTTATTAATTTCTATTTAAACTTAATAATTGCTTTGTAAATTTATAAGTGTTATAATCATGTCATAATAAATAAAGGAGGTGATATATATGCCATTATCATTTGGTGAAAAAATCAAAGTACTATTAAAACGTAAAAATATGACTATAACTGAATTAGCTGAATTACTTGGTACAAGTCGCCAAAACCTTACTAACAAACTTTCACGCGATAATTTTCAAGAAAAAGAAATGCTTGAAATTTCCCAAAAATTAAACTGCACATACAAAGGTAACATTATAATGAATGACACTGGAGAGGAGTTATAAAATATTGAATAATGATATTCGTAATGAAATTAAGTCATATATAGCCAAAAGCGGTATGACATTGACAGATATCATATCTGAATATAATAAAACTCACGAACCAACAACTACACAGAATATATCTAACAAATTAACTCGCGGAACAATCAAATATAGTGAATGTCTTGCATTAGCAGATATCATGGGTTATGACATTACTTGGGTTAAGAGAGGGTAACACCTCTCTTTTTTCATGCCAAAAACTTGTTTATAAAATACTGCTGCCCTTTTCCAGTTACTTTAGTTGTTCGGTTTATACGGACTGAACCATCTGGATTATTCACTGTACTTTCTTTAACCTCAAATAAGTTCATATCCATGCTCTTCTGCGTCGGCATATTGTAATCTGAACCATTCCGCTTTATTAAGTATCCATTTTCACGCAGCCATAAAAACAACCTCTTCTGCCCCATATCAACACCATTCTGTTTAATCAGCTTTGCTAAATCACCGATTAATATTGATGTATGACTAGCCGAAACTGCATCAGCGAATATTTCTTTTGGTTTCATACGCTGATAATCAATAAGGAGTGTAGTATTTGTTTCCTTTAGACTATCAATTGTCTTATTTGCTACTTTCAGCGCTCTAGCCATAACCTGTTCTGGTGTATTCCATGCCTTTTCTAAATTAATCAGATACTGACGGCACTTCTTCCCTTTTTCTGTTCTACTCATTAAGCAGATATGTTTTGCCATATCAACTGTCATGTTATAGTCTTGCAAATCTCTTATTTGCACTCCACCATTGTTTTGAACCTCCGTACCTTTAAGTACACTGGTAAAATCTTCTCCTTCAACAAATCCTTGAGAATTAGAATCAAACCAAGCTGAAAATCTCTTGCTAATTTCAAGAGCATCGTAAAGTTCTCTCGCTGACACAGTCTGTGCTTCATCATTTACCGTTATTAAAGTATTCATAATGTTAAAATCTCCTTTTTATTTTACTTATGTTACTAATTTCATTCAATTTTATAAAAACAATAAATTTAATTTTAATTTCCCATAAAGTCAAACAGTGTAGGTGTTTCTATCTCATTTTCTGCTTCCTGAAGATATCCAACACCATCTCTGAAATAGTCACAGCTCAGTTCTATTCCATAGCCGTATCTTTTCATCTTTACTGCCGTCATTGGAACTGTCATTAAGCCTCCAAACGGGTCAAGAACCATATCACCTTCATTACTGTATCTGTTAATGATTCTTTCAACAATATCAAGCTGCAGTGGGCATACATGCATCTGCTGCCTGCGTCTGCTCTGTGTTGTATTAAGTGTTCTCATTCTGTTTATATCATCCCATACATCAAGGTTATTCCATGAACCGGGAGCGACAACCATAAATGTGGCTGGGAGCTTATCATTTTTATCTAACTCTTCCGCAAGCTTCACATGTTCTTCATAGCTGTATACATTGGAACGGCTGTATTCCCTGTAAACTCTCTGTAAATCATCAACACTAAATTCCTTAAGCTCATCTTTGCTTATAAGCCTGTCGCCTGAACTTCTCCAGTATCCGTGAGCGTCTATCTGCCATTGTGCCCTTGTATAATCTTCCTTGGTTTTCTTTACAGGATCATCCGCATATGCATTAGACTTATCCGTTGGAAGTTTTCTAAACAGAAGTATGTATTCAGGACAGCCTACGCCCATCTTTGAACCGTCTTTACACTGTTCAGACCATCCAAGGCGGTATGTCTGGTTATTCTCCCTTACCACATCTGTGACAACTGTTATCATGCCAAAATACTGAAATCCGTGTTTCATGTAGTGTTCTATACACTGTGCGTGAAATGGTTCTATTGTAGGCATTCCAGTTCCTGTAGCATTTCCAAATAATACCCTGTCTTTAACATGGATGGCTGCTACCCTGCCAGGTTCAAGAATCCTTAAAAGCTCCGGTGTAAGGAAGTCCATCTGCTCAAAGAACTTTTCTGTATTCTCGTTATGTCCGAAGTCGTTATAATTGGCGCTATACTCATAATGGTTTCCGAATGGAATGGATGTGTGTATAAGTCCTACAGAATTACTCTCAATCCTTCTGCACTCTTCAACACAATCATCATTTACCGCTGTATAATGCTTTCCCTGTACTTTCACTGTCTCAACTCCCATCTTTCTCTCTAACCGCTTTATTTTAGATGCCGGACTTAAACCATATTTCTTTACAATATCCGTCATTTTCTTAACCATATGATTATGATTCTTCCATTTCTCTAGCAGTGCTTCTTTTATCTGTCTTTCGTTCTCCATGTATATAATGTCTATAACAACTGTATCTGTCTGTAAGAACCTGTAACATCTATGTACTGCCTGAATAAAATCGTTAAACTCATAATCAATACCCAAGAATATCTCCCTGTGGCAGTAACACTGAAAATTACAGCCCGAACCTGATATTGATTTCTTTGTTGCAAACAGATTGATTCTTCCCTGTGCAAAATCAATAACACGCTTTTCCCTTAGGTCATAATCCTGTGAGCCGTATATATCTACAACTTCCGGTATTGCCTTAAGAATTGCTTTTCTTTCAGACTCTAAGTCATGCCACAAAAGGAAATGTTCCTCAGGCGAACTCTCTACAATCTCTTTCATTTTTTCAACACGCTGGTCAATGCTGTTCCTTTTTACTTCTGCAGCTTCCTTCAAGCCTGCTGCCGCTTCTGTAAATAACTGCATTTGTCCTGTTTTATCAGATGTATCTCCATAATGTATTGGTATCTCATGCCACCTTACATCAAGCGGCGGTAATACATATCCTTCATCGGAATATTCCGGATTTACATCTGAAGGTTTCGTTATGAACAACGCCCATGATGAAACCCACAGCCAGAATTCATCTTCCATATTTGGGTACAATGTAAGATTATTTGCCTTAGTGCTGTCTCTCTGAAAGAATCTTGTAAGTGCCTGCCCTGTATCCATTACCTCAAGATATCCGGCATAATGTATAAGCTCTTTGTATTTGTTTGGACTTGGCGTTGCTGTGGCTACCAGCTTGTAAGGAACATTCTTGAACTTATCAAGAAATGTCTGGTATGTCTTGCTTCCAAAAGACCTTAAAACACTTGCTTCATCTAACGATGTCGCAACAAAATAATCCGGTCTTATATCACCGTCTCTTACTCTTTCATAGTTGGTAAGCACAATACTGCTGTCACAGGATTCTACTTCTTCCATGCTTCTGCAATAAACAGGTGCATCATATCCAAGAACATTCACAGCGTCCTGTGTAAATTCCTGTTTTACTCCAAGTGGAAGAACAATCAAAGCCCTTCCGCCCTCGTGATCTATTACCTGTTTACAGAATTCTATCTCCTGTATGGTTTTACCTAAACCAAAACTTTCAAATAGCGCTCTTCTTCCACCTTTAAGCGCCCATATGACAGCATCCCCCTGATGTGGCTTTAATGCTTTGTTAATATCTGCCGGATTTACTTCAAATCCGCTATCCTGTGCAAGTTCTATCTTGCTTTCTAAAAACTCTTTGTATGTCATTTCTGAAAGGAACATCGTACGAATCACTCTGGCCAGAGTTCCAGGCTCCTTTCTGATACTCTTATTTCTCTGCTGCCCTCATGCATTTATATGAGCAGTAATATTTACAATTTCTTTTGTAGCCCCATGTCTCTCTGCTTACCGTTATTGTGGATACATATTTACCACATTGTGCACAATAAAACCCAAAAGCATCATTGCGCTTCTTTACTGGGAGACTTCGCCTTTCTGTCTGGCTTGTCCTCTTTTACTGTTACTGCATCGCTTAATGCAGAAATACAGACTTCTAAAGACTTACAATGTTCTTCAATTACCTCTCCCAAACGATTCTTTATATATTCGGCTGCATCATCTGCTATATCTTTCATGCCTGGGAGCTTGTACAGCTCTGTATATCCTGCATAATGGCTTCTGTCTTCATTTGGCTCTCCCTTAAATAAATCTTCTCCTGTAAGTTCTTCCTTGACTCTGTACATATCCAGTACCATATTTGCACCATCTTCAATTGCAAGTCCAAGTTTTCCTATCTGTAACAATGTTTCCTGTGTCATTAGTTGTCCTTTCCAGCTTTACAGAATCCGACGATAACACTCGCTAATGCTACTCCGGCTATAAAGCTTATTATCTCTGCAATCATATATCCTCCTACTCCCTGTTGTTCTCTAACAGGGCATTATAAAATTCAGGGTCCTTAGGCGGACGCTGTTCGTAATTTGCAAATTTTTTCGCGCGCGCAGGCGCTATATTATTTTGTTTTTGTTTATGTTTATATATGGCTACGGTTTCTCCTACGCTTTGTCCTACGGATTGTACTTCGGTTTGTACTACGGTTTCTCCTACGCTTTGTCCTACGGATTTGAAAGTACAAATTTTATATTTATTAGGACTCCCTTTCTTCCCTCTTTGGAATTCTATAAGACCTGCATCTATTAATCTGTTCCTGTTCTCGACTAACGTAGCCTCTCTTGACATCTGACAACGAGACATTACTCGCTGGTTATCTACTTGTATCCACTCGCACCACCCAGCCATGTTATTAATACTAAGTAATTTGTAGTACAATAACTGCGCTGAGCCTGGCAAGTAATGACTTTCGAGCCACCTTTCAAACCCGTTCAGTTGTTTTATGTAGTCGATTCTCTGTTCTGTCCTCACTGCACCACCTCTTCCAATACCACCTCTATTCGTGGATTATGCTTGTCTGTGAAAAAGTGGTCTTCAAAACCTCTCCATATAATCAAGTGTTTTTTTCAATAAATTCAATACTTTTTGATACC
>ERZ1106977.149-NODE-149-length-60726-cov-14.759325_pt1 | contig 60726 bp, 63 predicted proteins | sample MGYA00403688_ERZ1106977 | MGnify/ENA primary metagenome ERZ1106977 (study PRJEB35170, sample SAMEA104062426) | human gut metagenome | biome: human gut; feature: human-associated habitat; material: faeces | place: Denmark | collected 2012-06-23 ...
TTGCAAAAAAATAGCAAGGGGTTGCAATTGTATTAAAATAGTTAATCATTGCCATTTAAAAAACAATGACTTGATACAATTGCTATCAGGTCTTTTTTTATGCAATTTATACCAAAAGCAGTGCTTTAGCCCATATTTTGCCCTTTTTAGGCCCTTTGTGGGCTTTTTCTTTTGCTATTGGATTAGTTTTCCAACGTTAGAAAAGAAGCAAAACACGAGCCAAACACAAGCCTGACGTCCAATTTTACACGATTACTCCTTTAAGGGTGCGAAAAATAACACGATTACTAAGCTAGGGGTGCCAATTTTTACACGATTACCATTTTTGATGGTATAAGAAAACTAAATTTCAATTTATCGATTTGCCCTACAAATGAAGCAAAGTCATCTTGTTTATCTTTTTGCGGGAAAGGAATCATAATATTTTTTATCTTATCAACAGATAAACCTGGCTGAGCAGCTCCAGACTGAAATCTAGTTAAATCTAATGATTTAAGACTGTAGTAATACCAAATAGGATTTAAATCAATCAATGGTGTTACAACTACTGCATGTTCTGTAGAATAGAATTTTCCTCAAGCTAAATTAATATTGCCTGCCCACGCTCCTTGTCTTCAAATAATTGGAAGAGTTCCTTCATGCGAATATCTATTTATATAGCCTCTTAAGCCGTTACCTCCGTAGCAAGGATAATAATCATTTTTTTAATTATTTTCGAGCTCTCCAGTTATAATTGCTTTACCAGCTTTTAATTTACTAATTTCAGATAATTTTTTTAAAGGGAGATTTTTACTATTTGCAATAGAATCTCCAAACATCTCGATAAATCGTGATATCTATAAAAACAATTTAACATATAGTATGCCTGTTTATTTTATTTCCGGATCATGCGATTGGATTTGTTCAATTGACTCTATTAAAGAATACGCTAATGCAATATCAGCCCCAGAAGTAAAAATGATAACAATTGAAGGATGTGGACATAATGTTCAATATTCTAAGCCAAGATTATTTTCAAACAAATTAAAAGAATTACTAGTTAGTAGATAAAAATGTTGAAAAATTATAAATGTTTTTAACTAAAGGCATAAATAAAACATTGAAATGAAGATGAAAAATAAAATATTTAATTTTATAGTTTCTTTGCTTTAAAGACCCTCTTTAACGTTAGAATTAAAGCTAAAACAATAAGTTCAGCAAATCCTAATAAACCATACTTTATAAATAGCAGTATACCTGTATGAACAAACAAATTATAAATAAGTCCAACAATTATTGGTAAAGGAATTAAGATAATAATGAATGCTAATTCATAAATAAATTCTTCTATAAACACTCTAAATGATGATGCGCCTATCAAAAACTTTATTTTGTCATAATAAATATTTTTTCTATCAGCCATATAGAACAAATTAATTATAGAAAATGTGAAGAATAAAAATACACTCAAATTCACTAATTCTATCAACATTCTATAATTCTTAAATGTTTTATTCCAATTATTTTTAAGCTGAGCACCACTAGAGATAGAAACATCTTCAGTAACCTCGCTACTATAATATTTATCAAACAAATCTATTGACTTAACGACAATATAATTAGCAGACTCAACTTCAATATCTCTATTGAATACAAATATTAATGGCATAGTAGAATAATCATAGTGTTCATCAGGATTACCAATACTTGTATATTTAATATCGATTACATCTTTAATATCAAAAGTATCTTCACCTACTGTTATCTTACTTGATACTTTGTTTTTATTTGTATTATTTACATAAGCATAATTTGTATCAATATTGCTATCATTATTAAATTTAGCAAATCTCAAATTCATAGTTGGAAATCCTAGTTCTTCAGCACCAGCACTCATTTCGATAATGCATGAATCATCAGTATAAGTTAATTTATATGCTACATATTCACTTTTATCAATAGAAGATATTTCTGAAAGAATATCATTTTTAGTGTTATAGCAATTGACATAAGTATAATTATCAACACAATATTTATATTCGTGTAAATATGGTGATATATATGATTCAAAGTAACATGTTGTAATCATGTAAAATACTAATATCACAAAATAAATAAGAGCTTTAATTATTGATAAACTTTTATTGCTTCTAATTTTAGATGCTATATTTTTAATCATATATTAAACCTCTTCTTATCTAATGACATTCTTACTAAACAAATAATAGCTAACATAGCTTCCATAATTAGCAAATATAATAAAACGTTAACTAATATTTGAAGTAAGCTCACAGTAACACCAAAGAATATTGAAGCACATATAAATAATGCTAAATATATCAACAATGATGATATTAATGAAATAGCTACATAAATATTAAAAGATAACATTAGAAGTGAAAATTCCTCTTTGTTAATCATTCCAATAAGTCTTCGCATATATAGTTCATCTTTTTTCAAAATTAATTTTAACGAAACAAAGAACCCATACATAGCAACAGCTATTATGCTAAAAGAATATATTACAAAATTTACCATTTTTAAAGAAGTTTTTACTGAACTAATAATATCTTGTGTCAGATTATTTTTTGTAACAATATACGAAGTGTTTTCACCTTCAACATTGTTATAAACATTATATTTTAAATTTGCATCTTTTAATAAATTAGCATTTTTCTCGTTTAATTTATAATTTGCTTTTTTAACATATATGGCATCTTTGTTATATTCAAATAGATTTTCGTAAGTATTTATAAAACTACTGCTAAAAACACAAAATGGGTTTTGAATTTGAGAAAATATACGTAATTGATCATCAGCATCAATTACAGCTTTAAGTTTAATTGGTATATCAAACCATCCAACATTAAACACTTTGCCAACAACATCATTTTCTTCTAAATTATTTACCTCTAAAAAGTTCTTTGTTAGCAAAAATTCGTTATCTTTTAATTCGAATTTTTCTTTTGTATTTTTAATCTTTATTACATCATTTAATTGCTCATAATTATCAATAAAAAGACAACTTATATATGATGTATTTATTACATTAGGATTATCATTTGGTATTAATTTTCCTAGATCAATAGTATTTAAATTTAAGACGTAAGAATTACCATCTATGTTAGAAGTATAGTAATCTCCTTCTTCCTTAACTTTATCTATGTACTCACAATATTGCGTATAATTTTCAATATTGTCGAAACTATTCTCTTTTTGCCAAGTTAAATTCTTGCAATATACAATATTATCACTAATTCCATCATATCTTTTTGATATGTTTGCTTTAAAAAAAGGTGATATGGAAACACTTATTAACAAAACTAAAATTATAATTATATTTTCAAAAAGCAAACCTTTTTTCAAGCTTTTTGGATAAGCATAAAAGCCACATAAATCTTTTTTCATCATAATATTTTGCCATCTTTAATCTCATATACTTTATCAAAATAATCAAGTATGTTTACATTGTGAGTAACGACAACTATAGTTGTTTTAAATTCTTCTTTAATTTGCTTTAATGTATCCATGACTATTTTAGTTGATTCCATATCAAGGTTACCTGTTGGTTCATCACATAATAAAAGTTTTGGATTAGTAACTATAGCTCTAATAATAGCTACTCTTTGCTTTTGTCCATCACTTAAAGTTGATACTGTCTGATCAATTTCGTTTTTTAAATTAAATTTTTCAAATAATTGAATAATATCTTCCTTAACGATTTTCTTTTTTTGATAAACTAATGGTAATATAACATTATCGTATGATGATAAATAATCTATAAGCAAAAAATCTTGAAAGACATTCCCTATCATTTCTTTTCTAGTTTTTTCTTGTTCTGAGCTTTTTAAATCAGTAACACAAATATCTTCAATCTCATATTTGCCATCATAGTTTTTATCAATAAGTCCAATCATATTTAAAAGAGTAGTTTTACCTATTCCTGATCGACCTATAATTGCTACTAATCGACCTTTTTCTATTGAAATTGATGCATCTTTAAAGATTTGTTTTGTTCCAAAATGTTTATTATCTATTTTTAAATTAATCGCATTCATGTAAAATTATCTCCTTAGTAAGTGGGTTATAGAAAATAGCAGTAATATAATAATGAGATATAAAGTTTGCTTTTATAGTTTCATCAGTACCACTCAAATGTTGCCAGCCCCATACGCCCCATCTTTGAGTCCAAATTTTGGCCTCCACTGTATAAAAATCAGCAACAACTGCAACACATATTTGATATCTTCCAGCTTTTGCATATTTAATAGCTGCATCAGAAAACTCGAATTGAATTGTAGTATCAGCTTCTATTGAACATGAAAATGAATACGATTGCTGAAAAGATAAATCAAATTGTTTTTTGCTTGATGCCTTAATCATATCTTCTGGGACTCCAGCAATAGCTTGCAACCCCCCATTCAGATTGGTAACTAGTACTCTTTGTTGTTGTAACTGAAAAAGAATTAAGTAATGCATAGCGATTTGTTATAATAACATCTAAGTTATTTACTGACATCCATGGACTTAACTTAGCTAATTGTTTATTTTCTGAATATGTATATTCTGCATCTTTCTCAATTTTAGCTCTTTTTCTGTGGGCATGAGCATCATTTGAAGCATAATACTCTGGTGAAGAAACTTCCTTACCTAAAAAATCACTAGGTGTTATTCCTTCACTCCTATTAACAGCTTCCTTAATTTCACGATTTAAAACGGGCGAATTATTTCCGTACCCGTTTAATCCTGTAATACAAAATAGACTTACAAGAATTATTAATGTTTTTTCATTTTGAACATCCTCCTTTTTTCTTTCTTACAAACCAATTATAAACACGCAAAAAATAAAATTCAAGTATTTTCGACACATTTTTTAAACGATATTCGAAAGTATGAAAAATTACTTATTAAGCCACTTCATTATTATTTCTAAATTATCTGTTTTTTCATTATTATCTAGATCAATTCGATATTTAATATCTTCTAATTTTACTGCTCTAGCAACAGGATTAGCTTTAATTCTTCTTAAATATTCTTTAAAAGGTTCATCCTTTTTTCGAGTTAAAGCTAAGACAGCATCAGAAACTGTACTGCCAAAATTTATTCGTATATCTTCAATGCTAATATTAGTTCTTCCCAAAGAACCACTAAAAAGTGCGACAAGTTTTTCGTTAATGCTTCTACAGCGATTAGAAACATTAATTGAATGATCTATAAAATCATTACCTAAAGAATCTTTTTTACCTTGGTAAGCAGCGGTAGCCATTTCCAAAGCTTTTTCATATTTGGCATTCATAGACGTACCTCTCATGTATATATTTTACAGCATTTGACAAATTTCTTCAAAAGAAAAAAATAAGTTGCCAAATATATATTTTATATACTATACTTTTATGTATCACTAAAGAGCTTTTTATATCTTGTTTTTATTGAAAAAAAGCTATGTTAGTGGTAATATATCTAAAGTTATGGACAAAAAGTCATAAATACTTATATTTATATAAAAATTTCGGAGGTAAAAACATGAAAGCAAAAGCAGAAGCACCAAGAAAAAATCATACAAATCCTGTTAAAAGATTTTTCATTAATATTTGGCAATGGTTTAAAGAAACAGCTTGGATCCAAGTTTTATTAATCGTTGGCTTAATTATTGGTATAGTTATGTCTATTACTCCATTAGTCGGTTGGATTTCTGGTTTAGTAGAAAAGAGCAAAGAATCTACATTCTACAAAGATAATAAAATTACATATTCAAATTTACAAACTAAGAACGAAGGCAGCGATGAAAACTATGTAGTTATCTTCATTTCTGATACATGTTCAAACTGTAAAGGTAGCCAAAAATATATCGAAGCTTGGTCAAAAGAACACTCTGAGTTAAAGTTCTACACAATTAACACAAGTGATGAAGATGCTATTACTGATGAAGATTTAATTAACCTTAACACAATTTATCTTCCAGTTTATAACAACCAAGATGACGATATTAAGAACTCAAGTTTTAATGAATATCCAGATGAGTTCCAAACACCAACAATTGCTTGGTATAAAGACGCTGGTGCTGAACCATACAGAGTCTTCTTAGGCGTTGATCATGGCTCTAAAGCTGATGCATATTCAGCCTTAAACAAATATTTCGAAGTTGAATAATCTATAGGAGGCTATGCCTCCTTTTTTATTACTATGAAAAAGAATTCTATATTTGTTGTCTTATCCATTACTATTTCATCATGTGGCACAAATATGAATTATTCTAATTCCACTATTTCATCAAGTTTTAGTGATTTTTATATTGAAAACGAATTAAGTATTATAGAATTAAACAATAAAATTAATTCAAAAAGTTCTTTTGCTTTACTCATTTTTTCACCAGAATGCGCCTATTGCTTATTAGCTAAAGAAACAATAAAAGAATCTTTTAGCAAATCAAAAGTAGAATTATATACTCTAAATACATATAACACTAAAAATATAAGTAAACAAAAATTCTACTTAGATTCTATTAATACATATTTAAATCAAAATATTTATAACGAAAATAAAAATTTATTCGAAAATGAAATCAAGTTATATACTCCAACAATGATTGGGTTTAACAATGGACAATCTGTTTTTACTATTATAGGATTTAACAAAAATGATTATGATTTACGTTTAAACACTTTGTTTGAGTACATAAAAAGCCACTAGGTTTCTAGTGGCCAAATTTAACGAATAGTAGTTGTACCAGGAGCTGTAGTAGTGCCTAAATTTGTAGCATTAGTTCCAAATGGATTTACCATAGTTTGATTAATGCTATTTGTTGTTCCGCCACAGGCTATTTCTTCCGTAACAGTGTACGCAGGATAATAAACTGGTCTTGGACTATAATGATGAACAATTCTTGTATTAACTGGACAGATTATTGGTTGCTCTACTGTGTGGAATCTGTTACATACTCTTTCACGAACAGGTAAAACTATTGGTTCATATTTGCATGGAGTAGCTCCGTTAATATTATTACAACGAGAATACATTATTTCCCTCCCATTTCTCAAATTAGAATATGTATTGACTATTAAATTTGTGTAGTCATATGCCTAAAATTAAATTCATATCTTTTTATGTGAAAAACAAGTTAACATATTTAATAGCAATACTCTTATTATTTATAACTTTCAAGTATTCTATTGCTTATAAATCTTCATATATAGAACTAGTAAATATATTCATTTATTTGTTTTTTCCAGCTTTATTTCCAACAATTTTTTTGACTAATTTAATCAGCTGTTCTATTTCATTTGATAAAATTAAAAACAAATTTATATTAAAAGTCATAACAATTTCTCTTTGTCTAATTGGCGGATCTTTAACAACTATAAATATAGCTAAAAAAATTAAATTTAAATGTTTAAAAGACAAAGAGTTATTTTTAATAAATTTATCTGGTGGTAGTCTTTCTTATTACTTTTTAGTATTTTCTTTTTATAATCAATTTAAGCCATGGCTATTAACAGCGATTATATTTTTGGCTAAGCTAATAATATCTTTAATCATATTAAATGATTTTTCTTTTATACCTAGTATAAATAATAGAAATTATATATTTGAAAGCTTAAATACAAGTTTTAATAGTCTCTATAACATGCTTAAAAGCTTAGCGTTGATAACTTTAATAATTCCTTTCTTTAAATTAATATCGAACCAATATTTATCAAACGTAATATTAGGATTTATAGAATTTACAAGAGCTGGTTTAAGATTAGCACAAATTGGAAATATTCTTTCATTATTTTTATTAGTTTTTATCGTCGATTTTAACGGCTTAACTACGTTAATACAAATAAAAATGTCTCACAGTAATGTGAGACAATATTTATATATTATTTATAAATTGCCATTAAGCCTATTTATCAGTTCATTACTTATTATTTTTGCGTTTTAAAAACTCTTCATAAACTGGATCTGGAACAAGTCTTTTAATATCTGCGCCCAAACTAAACAATTCTTTAACATTAGAGCTTGAAATAAACGCTTCTTCACGTCTAGACATCAAGAAAACCATTTCCATATTTGGATCTATATACTCGTTAACAGCTGCTAATTGAAATTCATATTCAAAATCAGTTACTGCACGCAAGCCTCTTATTAAAGCTACAGCGTTTAGTTTTTTAGCATATTCAACAACAAGTCCATCTGTCTTTTCAACTCTAACTCTATCGATACCCATTCGTTTAAAAGTATCTTCAGCCATTTTCACTCTTTCATCAGCTGTGAAATAAAACTTCTTTCCATAGTTATTAGCAACTAAAATTACCACTTCATCAAAAAGTTTAAGTCCTCTTAAAACTACTTCTACATGGCCGTTTGTAATTGGGTCAAAGCTTCCTGGATAGCACGCTATTCTTTTCATATTACAATACTCCTTTTCTATAAATTCCTACTTTTTTATATCCATAGGAATATGTTTTGAGTTTAAAACCTTCTAAAGGTTCTAATTCGATATCTTGTTCAGCAACTATAATAGCATTATCTGATAACAAATTTAAATCAATAAGCTTTTTAATAGTTTCAAGATTAGATTCATAAGCATATGGAGGATCTAAAAATACTAAGTCAAATTTTGTTTTGCACGTATTTAAAAAATTTAAATAATCTGATCTTGTAATAATTACTCTATCTTTTATTTTTAAATTTGTTGTAGTTTCTTTAATTGCCTCTACACATTCTTTAGCATTATCAACAAAATATGCTTTTGATGCTCCACGTGATAAAGCTTCAAAACCATAAGCACCTGAACCAGCAAACAAATCTAAAACAACTCTATTTTTTATCGACATAGAAATAGCGCTAAAAATAGCCTCTCTAACTCTATCTTGAGTAGGTCTAGTTTTAGCTCTATTCGGATTAACTATCTCTCTATGTCTAAATTCACCAGCAATAATTCTTATCATAACTTTACTTCACACTTCTAAGTATTCCTTGTTCTAATACACTTAATACTTCTTTTAATTTCATTCTGAGTTCCATATATCTTTTTACTGATTCTAAAGAATAAAGTTCTTTTTGAATTTCATTTATCTTTTTCATTTTTTCATCTATAAGAATTTTAGATTCTTCACCAGTATATAAATAATTCAACTCTTTTTCTAACTCATCCTTCTTTAAAGAAAGTTCTATTGCCTTTTTATCTTCATATATAGCTCTATCTGCTTTTATATATTCTTTATATATTTCAGAATTAATTAAATCTAGTTTAAACTTTTCTAATTCTTCATTAAATTCATCTAAGCTCACTTACATTAGCTCCTTTGCTAAAGTTACCATTAAAGATAAATCTTCTAAACGATCGACAACTCGCTTTCTTCTTTTAACTTTGTAATCTTCTAAAAAAGATTTAAATTCTTCAGGATGAAAAGTCAATTCACGATGCCAAAGAGGATTTTCTCTAAGAAACAACCAATAATCAAAGTTTTGGTCTAGCTTAATTATAACATCTGAACGCATAATTAATCATCATTTCTTTGATAAGGTCGTTTGGTTGACCTAGCATCAAACACATCTTGTTCTTCTGGTTTACTTAATTCACCTAAAACAGCAAGTATCTTTTTCATTCCATTTAAGCCTTCTTGAATCTTATCCGCGTCAAATCCAGATATCAAATCAAAAATACCGCCTAGTCCTTCGTTTTTTGACTTATTATTATTTTCTTCTTTATCATTTTTTTCAGTATCTTCAACTTTTTCTTCTTCCTTCTCTTTAAATTCTTCAGCATCTGGACCATATATATCGTATATTTCATATAGTTCTTGCCAAGTATGTTTTCCATCCCTAACAGTTTGTTTTAAATACTCTTTGTCTTTACAGAATTCTTTAAATTCTTCAAATTTATCCATAACACTCACCTATATATGATATGCATTTAGAGTGACAAATGCTGACTTTATATAAAAGATAATCACCATTAAATAACAAAATACATAAAATGAGCATGAGGAGGTGCTTATAGTATGTATTACTACGGACCTAACTATCCATATGGTGCTAATACTGGATATGGTTATCCAACACAAAATAACGGCGTCGGTGGTTGGTTTGCTTTAATCCTTGTCATTTTCATCCTTTTAGTTATTATTGGTTGTGGATGCCCTGGATTTAACATGGGCGGTTGCGGAGGGTGTTAACACCCTCTATAATTTTTCCAATTTAACAAATATTTTATAAATCATGATATAATCTTAATCGAGGTTTTAACCATGATTAAAATATATGATGACAAAAGTAAATATTTAAGAACAAAATGCACACCATTTGATATGCCTTTAGATCAAGAAACTATCGATTTAGGCCATGAAATGGTTGAATATTTAAAACTATCACAAGATGATAACTATGCTAAAAAGCACAAAATTAGATCAGGTGTTGGTTTAGCTGCCCCACAAATAGGATTAACAAAAAGATTGTTTGCAGTTTATGTCGAAGTTGAAGATGGGCTAAAACAATACGCTTTAGTTAACCCTATAATCAAAAGAACAAGTGCTAAAAAGTGTTATTTACAAGGTGGTGAAGGATGTTTATCAGTTCCAAAGGACCATCCTGGATACGTCTATAGATACAATAAAGTTGTTATGAGCGGATTTGATATTCTAACTATGAAAGAAGTTGAAATAACTGCTTATGGTTATTTTGCAATCGTCTTACAACATGAATATGATCACCTAGATGCGACACTTTATTACGACAGAATAGATAAAAGAGATCCTTATAAAGAAGATCCAAACGCTATTGCAATTTAAGAAGCTAACAAGCTTCTTTTTTGTATATTAATCGTAAAGATTAAACATATAATAAGGTTATAATCATTGATATTATTTTAATTTTAACCTATAATAACAATGACATTTCGAGTCAAACTTATTTAGGAGATAATATATGGACGAATTTAGAAAAATTCCGTCTTCGCCTGTTTCTATTTATGCTTTAGGAGGCCTAGATGAAGTCGGAAAAAATACTTATTGTATTGAAAATGAAAAAACATTAATTATGATTGATGCTGGCGTTAAATTCCCAGAAGAGAATCTTCCAGGCGTCAACTACGTTATACCTGATTATACACATTTAAAAAATCAAAGAAATAAAATTAAGGCACTTTTTATTACTCACGGTCATGAAGACCACATCGGTGCAATCCCATTCTTATTACAAACAGTCTTTATTCCTGTTATTTACGCACCAAAATTAGCCTGTGCTTTAATTAGACATAAACTTGAAGAATTTAAACTTAAAACACAAGTTAAAATTGTCGAATATAATTCTGATACAGTTGTTCAAGTCGACGATTTCAAAGTTGAATTCTTCCACGTTACCCACTCAATTCCAGATTCATATGGAATTGTAGTTTCTACACCACACGGAACAATAATGCACAGTGGTGACTTCAAAATCGATTTAACTCCAATTGATTCTGACTATGACTTACCAAAGCTAGCAAGTTTTGGCGCTAGAGGAGTAGACCTTTTATTAGCTGACTCGACAAATGCTGAAATCGAAGGATATACACAATCAGAAAAATCCGTTATCACTTCTATTTATGATGTCTTCCATAAGGCAACAGGAAGATTAATTATTTCTACTTTCTCAAGTAACCTTTCAAGAATTCAACAAATAGTTGAGGCTGCTGTAAAGTTTAATAGAAAAATTGTTATTTTTGGCCGTTCAATGGAATCGAATATTAGTTCAGCAAGAAGCTTTGGATATATTCATATTCCAGACGCTAATATTGTCACACCAGATAAAATTAAATCTTTACGTCCTTCTGAAACTGTAATTCTTTGTACTGGTAGCCAAGGCGAACCAATGGCCGCTTTATCAAGAATAGCTAACGGTGAACATAGATACATTAGAATTATACCTGGAGATACAGTTGTCTTCTCTTCCTCACCAATTCCAGGAAATACAGGAAGCATTAATAAGGTAGTCAACCAACTCACTAGATGTGGCGCTAACGTATTAGTTAACTCTGTATTCTATAACCTCCACGCTTCAGGTCACCCAGCTAAACAAGAACTTAGATTACTTCAAAAAATCGCAAGACCAAAATACTTTATGCCAATTCACGGCGATTATAGAATGTTAAAAATACACGCTGATGTTGCTTGTGAAGTCGGAATGCCTAGAGAAAACACTTTTGTCTTATCTAACGGTGATACTTTAATTTTAAAGAACCATAAGATAACTGAAGGATCTAGAATTCCAACAGATGCAATTTATATTGATGGAAACGATATAAACGGTTTATCAACTGCTGTTATAAAAGACAGATTAATCTTAAACAACGATGGTATGGTCGCAGTATTAATTTCATTAGATTCTAAAAACAACAAATTATTATTGCCACCACATATTGAAACAAGAGGTTTTGTCTATAATCAAAATCCAAAGAACACTCTCATTGCTGACGCTTGTACTTTAATTGAAAAGAATTTAAACGAACTCTTTAAACAAAAAGTTAAATTTATTGAAATTAAAGATACAATTAGATCAGTTACATCCAAATACTTCTATCAAATGACAAGAAGAAATCCAATGATTATTCCAGTAATCATGAACAAGACTGATAACTAATGTTTATTTTGGCTAGCAAGTCCCCACGTAGGGCTGAACTTCTAAAAAAGATTTATAACAAAGAGTTCATAATTGATCCAACAGATGCTGATGAATCTAAAATCAAGAATATAGATCCAAGTGATACTTCTCTTGCCATAGCTTTATTAAAAATGAATGAAGCTATTAAAAAGCATCCAAATGATACTATTCTCACAGCAGATACAATTGTTATTCAAAACGGAACCATATATGGAAAACCTAAGACAAAAGTAGATGCAATTAATATGTTAAACAATTTATGTGGTGTTCCTCATCAAGTAATAACAGGATATGCTATAGCTATCAATGGAAAAATAGTTGCTCAAAATAAAACTGTGACTAATTTAACGTTAAAAAGAATGTCTAGTAATGAAATTGAAAACTATATAGCTACTGGCTCACCTTTTGATAAAGCTGGTGGTTATGGGATTCAAGATACAGAATATATTAAGACAGATAAAATCGATGGCAGTTTTGCTAATGTAATGGGGCTACCAATTGAAGATTTAAAGCAAGAATTTATCAAATTAAAAATATAGGCAACTAACTACACAGTTAATTGCCTTTTTTCATATAAATAATTGCTTGGAGGTTTTAAAATGTTTTATAAAAACTTTTATAATAACAATGAAAGAATGGGAGCTTTGTTACCTTTTGTTGGTGGATTAATAGTTGGCGGTGTCTTTGCTCCACCTAAAGGTGTGCCTAATTATGGTCAAATAGGTGCACCAAGTTATGCCCCACCACCAATGTATTATTCAAACCCTTATCCTAATCAACCAATATATTATGATCCGACTTTAGTTTATTATAATAACTATGGTTACGTTCCAAATGTTCCTCAACAACAAGTTCAAACTCAAAGTGAGTATACGTTTCCAGGACCTTACAGTTCTTAGTTTTTCTTAGCTTCTAATAAGTTTGATATATCGCTTGAAAGCTTTGAAGCTTCATCGCCAACCACAATGACTATTTTTTTCTCCATGACAATGATTTCACTCAATCCGTTTTCTTTGAGCATATCTAAATTAACTAGTGAAGAATCTTTGACGACAAGAGAAAGTCTAGACATTCTAGAATCAACTGATTCAATATTATTTAAGCTACCTAATGCTTGAACGACAGTTCCAGCTAAACCAGCTACTTTATCTGTAAATTCCTTTCTTTGTTTAGTTTTACTATGCTTAACAATAATAACAGCGATTAATGCTGCAAGTAAAACTGCAATAAGTGCAATAACTATTCCTATAATAACTTCTTTTTTCATTTTCTGTTCTCCTATTAATTAGCAAAAGATTTTTTTAATCTACTATATTCATCAAAAGGTTTTAAGTGTACTAAATTAAATTCTTTTGATGACTTTTTTATTTTAAATGAGAGTGACTTGCTTTTACAAGTATTCATATCACATGCAATTTCAAATAATCTAGTATTATGTATATTGACATCTAATATATCTTCATCATTTAAAATTAAACTTGAAATAAACGAATGATATTTAGCATTATGAAGTGGTGCAAGCATATTTAGTTCATAGCCTGAATCGCCAGTCATAAGTGAGCCACCAAGAGAATGGGCATAACCACTTGATCCAAATGGTGTAGAAAGCAGTATTCCACTTGCAGGTGTTATAAATAGCATTTTTCCATTTATTCTAACTTCAATATGTAAAGTTTTAATTGCACTTCCTATCATTATATCGTTAACAGCATACCAAACTTGTTTGTCATCTATTAACTCTATCGCTCTATGTTTTTCAAAAGACATATTTCCTGATTTTATATCATCGATAAATAGATCTATTTCATCAATTTCATACTCAGCATAATGTCCAAGCGTACCAGCGTTTATCAATAGAAAATTACCTGAATAATCATAATCTCTAATAGCGTGCAATAAAGAGCCATCACCACCAATAACTATTACTAAGTCAGGTTCATTAGATTCTTTATAACCTAGATAGTTTAATGCAGATTTTATTTTCTCAACTTCTTCAGTTCTACCAATAAATAGCTTAGAAATATAAATTGAATATGTTTTCATTACCTTTTCACTTTCTATTTTAATAAAATCATTGTATCATATTAGAGGTCAAAGGAGATAAAAATATGAGCAACAATATTGAAATTGAAGCAAAAGTATTATTAAGCCATAGAGAATATTTAAAAGTAGTTGAATCGTTAGGATTCAAACCAGAAGATCAATTTACACAAACAAACCATTATATCGACTCTAAAGAAAGAGATTTAAAAGCTAATGGTATTGCTTTACGTATTAGAGAAAAATCTGATGAAATCGTTTTGACATTAAAAACTCCATTAGCAGAAGGTTTGCTTGAAAAGAATCAAACTCTCACTAAAGAAGAAAGCGATAAGATGATTAACGAAAATGTTTTCCCTAAAGGTCCTATTGCTGACTTTCTTGAAATTCTTGATGTAAACGTCGATTCTTTACAAGTATTAGCAACCTTAGTCACAAATCGTTATGAAAAGCCATTTAAAACAGGTAAAGTCGCACTTGATGAAAATTTATATTCAGACATGGTCGACTATGAATTAGAGATGGAAGAATCAGCAATTATGAATGCTAGAGCCTTAATTAAAGAAATACTTGATCCACTCAATATTCATCACGATTACAACACTCTTTCTAAACAAGCTAGAGCAATTAACGCTATTCGCGGTAGATAAAAAATAAGAGATTAATTGAAATTGAATTTTCAAATAATCTCTTTTTTGTTATATCAATTTAAACTGCGATAAATTCTTTGAATAATCACTTGCTGTTATTTTGCTATTTTTTAATAAATAATCATGAGTAATATCTCTATAGTTATATATACTTTGTCCATCTTTTGTTAGCTTTCCAATTATCTCTGCTGATGGGAAATAGTCATAATTACGTGAGGAGTTTCTATGCAATGCTAAATAATCAATAACTGCTATAGTATAATATTTTGTATCATCAAGTGATTCTTCATTAATTCTATAAATATAATTTGAGCTATACTTAGCTTCATTTCTTATTTCAGAACCTAAAGCTTTAACTATAAATACTTCATTATCAAATGGAAGTGCAGCATATAAATCAGCATAAGTAACATTGCCTTTAACACTAGCACGTCCATTATTACACATTGAATAATCAATGTTAAATCCTTGATTAGTAGCTTCATCAGCAATAGCTTTGACGACTAAATTAGCGATAGAATTTGTGCCAGATGAATATAAAGTACCACTAACGTATGCTAATGTTTCACTTCCAATAGCATCAGTCTCAGTTTTATATTTGTTATATAAATTAGATAAACTTGTATCGTATTCACTAATATCTAAAGCTAAATTTTCAGTGTTAGTAGCTTCATAACTTTGAACTTGACCTTTGCTATAGTTTAAAGTTACTTTGCTATAAGCGACTCCGTTTGAACTAGCTTGAATAAATGGAACATCGTTAACATATTCTAATTCGTATTGATGTGAGTGAGCACAGAATACAACATCAGCATATTTTTTATTGCTGACAGAGCTATATTCAGCTATGCCACCATATTTACTTGTCATATCAGCTGCAGAAGCGTGAGCACTAACTACAACAATGTCGACACCTTTATTTACTCTTAAGTCATCAGATATTTCTTTTATGACTTCTTCAGGATTAATAAAAGTATATTCATCGGCAAATTGTGAAGAAATAGAAGTTATTTGATCTGATCCAATTACACCTATTATTCCAACTTTCAAACCACTTTCTAAAGTCTTAATAGTATATTTTTCCCCTAATTCATCTGCATGGTCTAATACTTTTTTATTTTCTATATCAAAATGATAAATATTTGAAGCTAAGAAAGGCGTTGAAGAACTTATTTGCATATTACTAGTTATATACTTTGCTCCCCAGTCAAATTCGTGATTTCCTAAAGTAAAGCAATCAAATCCAATATCATTCATAGCGTATGTTAATAATTCACCATGATTATAATTTGACTCTAAAGATCCTTGCCACATATCTCCAGAATTAATCAAAACAGTATTTTCTTCTTTTCCTTTTTGTTTTAAGAATGTTCCATATTTTAGAATTCCCATATTAGAATTCTTTTCTACTGTCGAGCCGTGGAAATCGTTAATTCCATACATAGTAATACTAATTTCTTTGTTATCATCTTTTACTATTAAATTGCAAGAAGCTTTTAATCCATCAACGATAATATATATTTTTGTGTTTCCTTCTTTTTTTGCTGTTATCAAACCTTCATTAGAAACAGTAGCAATACTTTCGTTTTCACTAAGCCACGATACCGATTCTAATGGAGTAAAATTTATTTCATATTCTAATTTATAAGTTTCACCAACATTAAGAACTAAACTATCAATCATAGAAATTTTCTTTTCAACACTTGAAGTACTACTGCTTGAAGATGTTGAAGAACTAGAAGTTGATGATGAACTTATAGTTGAACTACTAATACTACTTGATGAAAATGTACTAATTGATGAAGATACACTAGTACTACTTGAACTTATATTCGAAGTACTACTATCCGAACTAACATAGCTACTAGATGAGCTAGAACTAATTGTACTAGATGTAAAATTACTTGATGAACTACTAGTGCTCGTTGAATCGCTAGAAGATGTATCAATTATTCCTATACTACAACTTGTCAAAGACAAAATAGCAAAAATAGATATTATATTTATTCGTTTTATACTTTTTTTCATTAAAAACTCCATTTCTTAAAAACAGACAAATAAAAACTCCTTAAGTTTCTAACCTAGGGAGTTAGTTAAAAATTTATTTATTGTTCTCTTCCATATCTTTTAGATGTGGACACGTGTCAAATGTTGGACAATTTTCATGTGAACACATACTTTGAGCAATTCTTCTTGCACGTGGAATAAAAACTCTAATTTCTTCAGGATTGTAACCAACTTGAATTTTTTTATCATCGACCATGATAGGTCTTTTTAAAACTGTTGGATTCTTTTTAATAAACTCTAGCAATTCGTTTAATGACATTGAATTTAAATCAATATTATTTTCTTTAATAATTTTAGAACGTGTAGAAATTATTTCATCAGTACCATCTAAAGATTTAGTTAAGATATCTTTTAAATCTTCAATTGTTAAATCGCCATTAAGAATATTAACTTCAGTAAAAGGTATTTTTTCTGCTTTAAACCACTCTTTCACCTTACGGCATGAAGAGCAAGAAGGGGATACATATATTTTAACCATAAAGCACCTCCTTTCAGATACTTTAGATAACTATTAATATATCACAAATTAGATATATCTAACTCAATAATTTTGAATGAATAACGTATTGAGCCGTTGCGTTATTTGTTGCAATAGGAATATCATAAACGACAGAGATACGAAGCAAGGCTTTGATATCTGGATCGTGTGGTTGAGATTCAAGCGGATCCCAGAAGAAAATAACTATATCAATCTTACCTTCTGCGATTTTAGCACCGATTTGTAAATCTCCACCAAGTGGACCAGAAAGATATGGTTTAACAATTAAACCTGTTTCTTTTCTAATTTGCATTGCAGTTGTGCCAGTACCACATAAGTCATACTGGGCTAAAACTTCTTTGTTTTCCTTACAAAATTGGACAATGTCTGCTTTTTTGTGATCGTGAGCGATCAATGCGATAGTTTTTCTCTGTTGTTCCATATTTTCTCCATTCTATAGTGATTCTATATCCTTACTATTAGTTTGTTCCTTTTTCTTTCCAAATGCAACCTTAAATAGATTAATAAACACAGGAATATATAAAACAAAAGATAGTAACAAGAAGAAAGCTGAGACAGCCATCAATATAGTGCAAATAATTTCTTTATTTGCAAAAGCGATGGAAGGACAATCTAAGACAAGTAAAACGCCCATTACAACGTAAAAGACGAAAGTTGATAATTTACCAAACCATTTAGCACCAGAAAGTTTTACATTTCTTGTAAAAAGAATTATATCGCATACAAGCATGAATAGTTCTTTAAAGATAAATATAGAGAGCAAAACCCACATCCAATCATAATGAATAACCAAAACAATTGCTATAGCAAATTGCATTAACTTATCACCAAGAGGATCTATAAACTTTCCTAAATCAGTTATTTGATTACATCTACGAGCTATTTGCCCGTCAAGGAAATCAGTAAAACCAGCCACAAATATTAAGCTTGTAGCCACATAGTGTTGAACAACACTATCACCAGCCGTAAGATATAAAACCATAAATAATGGTACTAATAAAATTCTTATGTAGTAAAATATATTAGGAATAGTGAACCAATCTTTTTTGTCAATTTTAAACTTCATAATTACCTCACTAGAAAAGTATATCAAAACTTATTTTATAGAAAAAGATGAACTTACAATTTTATTTGACAAAAAGTTAAAAATATGAAACTTTTTTAGAAAAAATACATACCTTAGTTTGTATGAACATAAAAAAAGATAGTTTAGAGTTGATTACATATTTTAAAAATTGTTTATCGTTAAATGAATATGATTATCTAGCTAACAGCAATATAGTTTTAAATTGCTTAAAAGAAGATAAAAACATCAGTGAAGCATATATAACAGTAAATAATTATCTGAATCCAACTTTTAAAGAAATTCAAGAAACGTTTCAAAAAAACATTAGTGAAAATCCATTGAAATCTTTAACTTTTTTATCGTCAATATCAAATACAAAATATCCAGTTTTAACTGTAAATAGAAAAGATATATCTTACACGATTAAATCATGCGTTAAAATACACGCCATAGGTTGTCCCTTATGTGTTTCTAACCTAGGTCTTGAAACGCCAAATCGAAAATTTGTATCACTAAGTCTATCTAATAACGATTATTTACTACAAGTTCCACCAGCGTCTTATATTGAAGGACATTATGTTTTATTAAATAAAAGACACGTTCCAATATTGTTAGACTTACCAGAAATCCAAGATATGCTCGACTTTTCTTATAAATTTCCAAACGTAACAATATGCGCCAATAACGGTTCAAATAGAATCGGAGGTTCAATTCCTAATCACGCTCACTTTCAAGTTATCACTTCAAAATTCAACATATCTAAAGCCAAAGATTTAATTGTGTTAAAAAAGAAAAAAGATTATTCGATATCAATTATAGATTGGTATGTTCCTAGCTATAGAATTAAATCAAAGAACAAAGAATTAATAGCACAGATATATTCTAAAATTAAACAATCATTTGAAAGCGAAAAGTATGAAAAAATAGTAAATAATAAAGCAGAACACCATAATTGTTTAAATATAGTTTCATATTATTCAAACAAAGAATATGTTTTAGAAGTTATTTTGAGAAGTAATTTAATGGTAAATAATAAATACAAATTTGACACTCCTGAAAAATGCTTGCAAGTAAAAAATAGCGCTATAGGAATATTTGAAGTTTCAGGCTTATTTATCTTAGATGACAAAATATTTGAAAGAATAAAAAATATTAATAAACCAAGTGAAAAATATATATTTGAAAACTGCAAGAAGATATTAAAAGGCGTTTCTATTTTCAAGAAACGCCAAAAGAAAATTAATGTTATGAGTCAATTAATAAAAGATTTAGATCTTTTCTGTAATATTTGAGAAAACTCTTAACACTTCTTTAAATTTATTTAAAACAACTTTAAAATCTAACTCGCCTAAAGCAATTGTAATATCACGCCATAAATCGCATAAATCATCGAGCATACTAGAATAATCACTATCGTTTTTCTTGGATTTAAAGGCTTCTACAATCGCTGCATTTATACTTGATAAAGAGCTTTTTAACTGCAATATATCTTTTGTAATAATAGAATCAGTCAAACTAAGAATTTCTTTATTAAACTTTTCAAAGTTAACTTTGACTCTATTTTTAATATTTAAAGTAATTTCATTTAAGTATTCTGCAAACGGCTCTAAAGCTTTAGGATATAAAAACTTAATTTGTAATACATCTTTTAACGCATATGAGTAATCAGTAAATAAATTGATAGAAATTTGATCGGAATGTTTTCTAAGAGATTCAATTGGTTCAATTTCTAATTTTTCTCTTTCTTTTTCTTCTTCACAAAGAATATTTAAAGGTTGGCCTTTATACATTCTTTTGTATTTTAAAGAAGGATTAATTCTAACAATTTCTTCAGGTGTAGTATTAAATTTTAATGCAATATCATTGATAGATTCGTTTTGTTTAACAATATATAGTTTTATTTTATTCATATTATCCCCACATTAATGATATGGAGATAATTTATTCTTTATGCTTCAACTTTTTCTTCTTGAGCTTTTAAATTTTCTCGTCCAATAGAAAGCATAAGTTTTATTCTGTTTTCTTGGTTAACTCTAGGAGCACCTGCATCATAGTCAACAGCAACAATATTGGCTTTTGGATTAATTTCTCTTATCTTACGAATCATTCCTTTACCAGAAATGTGGTTAGGTAAGCAACCGAATGGTTGTGTACAAACAATGTTTTCGTAGCCAGATTCAGCTAATTCAAGCATTTCGCCAGTTAATAACCAGCCTTCACCCATCTTATTACCATAGCCATTTACACCTTTAACTAATTCTTTAACGTGTCCATATGTTGCAGGAACATTGAAATCTGTATAGTGCTTAATAGCATAGTTGAAAGATTTTTGAATCTTGTCACAATAATCTAATAATATTTCACATACTTTTTTCTTTAAAATATGGCCGCCATAAAGTTTAATGTCTTCAATACGATTATCAATTTTAAACATGATAAAGTTCAAAATTCCCGGCAAATTAACTTCACAATCTTCTGATCTTAAGAATTTCTCCAATTCGTTATTGCCTAAGGCAGCATATTTAACATATATTTCGCCAACGACACCGACTTTAACTTTTGGTGTACGTTCAATTTTAATAGTAGCAAAGTCTTTAGCAATATTATCTAAATTTGCTCTAACGTGACTAAGTTTATAGCCTTTACCTTTGCTCATTAAATCAGCAAGGTATTTTGTCCATTTTTCAACTTTAGCTTCTGACTCACCTTTAGTGACTTCATAAGGTTCTACTTGATTGTGTAAACACATAAGTAAATCGCCATAGATTAAAGCAGCTAAAGATTTTCTAATCATCGGGATTGTAATGTGGAATCCTGGATTTCTTTCCATACCTGATAAGTTTAAAGAGACGACTGGAACTTGTTCAAGTCCAGCTTTTTTCAAAGCTTTTCTCAATAAGAAGATGTAGTTACTAGCTCTACAGCCACCACCTGTTTGAGTAATCATTAAAGCTACTTTGTTAACGTCATATTTTCCACTTTGAACAGCGTTAATGAGTTGACCTAAAGAAAGAATTGCTGGGTAACATGTATCGTTATGGATATATTTTAACCCTGTTTGGGCAATATCTGGTGATGTAGTTTCTAAAAGTTCAGCTTTATAACCATAACTAGAAAATACTTGTTGAATAATTCTAAAGTGAATAGGTGCCATCATCGGGAAAAGAATAGTAAATTCTTTTTTCATTTGCTTAGTGAAAAGCAAACGGCCAGTTTTTTTATCGTATTTTTTCTTTATTGGCTTATTTGAATTCATCTTTGTTTCTCCTTTCCAACAGCAGCTAAAAGTGATCTAATTCTAATTTTAACAGCACCTAAATTTGTAATTTCATCAATTTTTATTTGGGTATAGATTTTTCCATTTCTTTCAAGAATATCTCTTACTTCATCAGAAGTAATTGCATCTACGCCACAACCGAATGAAACAAGTTGAATAAGTTGCATATCATCATAGTTTTTAATGTATTGTGCTGCTTCGTAAAGTCTAGCGTGATAAGTCCATTGATTCAAAACGTGGACAGCAGGCATTTGTTTAACTTTATGAGCAATTACGTCTTCAGTAACAATAGCTACATTAAAGGACATGAGCAATTTATCAATACCGTGATTGATTTCTGGATCAACGTGATATGGTCTTCCAGCTAAAACAATAATTGTTTTCTTCTCTTGTCTTGCTTTTTCGATTATTTCGTCACCTTTTTCACTGATCTTTTTCTCGTAATTTGCATATTCTTTATAAGCTAATTCACTTGCTTTTTTAACTTCTTTTTCATTTAAATCTGGGAAGTATTTTACTAATTTTGAATAAATCTTCTTTGCAAAATCTTTATGTCTATGAATACCAACATACTCATTGATAAATGTTGCATCATCATTTTTTAAACGCTTTACATTTACTTTGATTACTTCAGGATAGTATGCAACAACTGGACAGTTATAGTGATTATCCGATCTTCCTTCATCGATGTTATAAGACATACATGGGTAGAAGATTGTTTTTACACCTTTATCTAAAAGGTTAATTACGTGACCATGCATAAGTTTTGCTGGATAACATACAGTATCACTTGGAATAGTCATCTGACCTTTTCTATATAAAGAAGGTGAAGAGACATCACTTGTTATAACTTCAAATCCTAAAGCAGTAAAGAATGTATGCCAGAATGGTAAAAGTTCATAAATATTCAAGCCAAATGGGAGACCAATTTTACCACGAGGACCACTAACTGGCTTATATGAAGCAAGCAATTCTTGCTTATAAGCATATAAATTTAGCTCGTTAGAATTAGCTTTAGCAGTTACTGGTTTTTCACATCTATTTCCGCCGATATATCTTCTTTTTCCGTCGAAACTATTTATAGTTAAACGGCAGTGGTTAGAACAGCCATTACATGTAACAACTTTAATATCATGCTTGAATTGAAGCAAAGCTTCTTTATCGAGAATTTCTGATTTTTCTAAGTTTAAATTCTTAGCATCTAACGCAGCACCATAAGCACCCATTAAGCCAGAAATATTAGCTCTAACAACATTAGCATCTAACTCTTTTTCAAAGGCTCTTAAAACTGCATCGTTTAAGAATGTTCCACCTTGAACAACAATCTTTTTACCTAAATCGTCCTTTGATGAAGCTCTAATAACTTTATACAAAGCATTCTTAACAACTGAAATTGATAAGCCTGCTGAAATATCTTCAATTGTTGCACCATCTTTTTGAGCTTGTTTAACAGCTGAATTCATAAAGACAGTACATCTTGAACCTAAATTAACTGGGCGCTTTGCAAATAATCCAAGTTTTGAAAAGTCAATTATTGAATAACCTAAAGCGCTAGCAAATGTTTGTAAGAAAGAACCGCAACCAGACGAACATGCTTCGTTTAAGAAAATATTGTCGATAGTTCCATTGTGAATTTTAAAACATTTAATATCTTGGCCACCAATATCTATGACAAATTCAACTTCTGGTAAGAAATGTTTAGCAGCTTCAAAGTGAGCCATAGTTTCAACAATACCATGGTCTAATTTAAAGGCATTTCTAATGATATCCTCACCATAGCCAGTAGCACTTGCACCTTTGATAATAACGTTTGGATTTTGTTCATAAATATCTAAAAGAATTTCTTTGACTAAAGCGACAGGATTTCCACCATTGCTCATATATCGTTCATATCTAATATTTTCTTCTTCATCGATTAAAACTGCCTTGATTGTTGTCGAGCCAGAATCGACACCTAAATACAAAGGCTTATCATAATTAGCTAATGGGAGTGTTGGAACATAGTCTAAGTTATGTCTATCAGTAAATTCTTTATATTCTTCTTCTGATTTAAATAAAGGTGACTGATATGCAAAGTTTTCGTTATTTCTATATGTTGCAACTGATTCGATAATTTTATTAATGCTAATTTTTTTCTCACTTAATAAAGCAGCGCCTAAAGAGACAAAGTAAAGTGAATTTTCAGGTAACAATCCTTTAATTTTTAAGACGTCATCAAAAGCCTCACGCAATTGACTCATGAAAGTTAATGGGCCACCAAGATAAACGATATTACCTGTAATTTCACGACCTTGAGCTAATCCTGCAATCGTTTGGTTTACAACTGCATAGAAAATACTAGCAGCAATATCTTCTTTTTTTGCTCCTTGGTTTAAAAGTGGTTGAATATCTGATTTAGCAAAAACACCACATCTACTTGCAATTGTATAAATCTTTTCTTTCTTTTTGGCTAAATCGTCAATTTCAGTAACATCGACATTAAGTAAACTAGCCATTTGATCGATAAAAGCCCCAGTACCACCAGCGCATGACCCATTCATTCTAACTTCAACGCCATTGTTCATAAAAATAATCTTGGCGTCTTCACCACCAAGCTCAATTATACAATCTGTATTTGGGTAAAAGTGCTTTGTTGAAGCTCTTGTAGCATATACTTCTTGATAAAAAGGAAAACCACAGGAATCTGCAATACCCATACCAGCAGAACCTGAAAAAGCTAATTCAACTTCATCTTCTCCATTTAAAACTTCATTCTTAAGTCTTGTTAAAACTTTTTCAATCATTTCAGCAATCTTAGAATAATGCCTTTCATAAGTACTATAAATTACATTTGCGTTTTCATCGATAACAACGCATTTAATTGTTGTACTACCTATATCTAATCCAACTCTGCAGTTCATTTACTTCTCCTTATCTTCTTTTTCGATTTCTTTTTTCTCTTTATCAGTTAACGATATGCCACCTGATGATTCTTTTATTTGTTTTTTTACATCTTCTGGAAGGTTTGAATACATTTGTGAACTTTGAACTGTAAATTCTTTTCTAGCTTCCATAAAGAACTGCTTTATTCTATCGTTGGCGTTATTTATAAGCTCTTCACCATAGGCTACTAAAAATAGAGCATCAAACAATCTTGTAAGTGAGTAGAAAGGAACATAGACAAGAAGTCCTAAACCTAAAGCAATCATAGGAGTAAATACGTAATTGATATGAGTAAAGACTCCTATAAGAACTCCAGCAGTATAGCTTATAAAAAATAGTAAATAACCTAGCCAGTTAAGCTTTATATCAATCGCATCATGCTTCTTTTTCACTGATGGATATAATTCTTTTCTAAATATCATAACAGTCATAGTTGTTGGTGAAATTCGTTGTTTATTGTCGCTCAATATTGTATTGATTCCATAAAAAGACATTTCGTTTTTTCTAAACTCTGCTTGGGCAAACATAATTCCAGCAAAAATGCCTACTGAATTAGATACCGAAATTAGCGGGTAAATAATATTAGAATTTTGAGTGATAAAATCGATAGCCGCATCTAAATTTCTTAGGTTAATATCTTTTAATTCATCAAAAATATCTGGATTTGTTTGACTGATAACAAAATATCCTATTCCCATAGAGACAGCTTGGAAAAGAATATATATTAATATTCCTAAAACAATTGTTCTAAAGCCTCTATATAATCCTCTTCCTGTTCTATAATACGTTCCTATTCCTTTTTTAAAAGAAATATTGCTTGTACGCATATTTGATACTAAATCGTTAACTTCAATTGTAACCATAAAGAATAATGGTAAAGCGAAAAAAACAAGTATTAAAGAAAAATAATATGTATAGGAGGCTAATGCAATTGAAAAGAAAGCTATAAATGCACCTAAAAATGTAAGTCCAAGTAATCTTGGCCAGCTTTTTTTAAATAAATTTTTTCTTTCTAACTTCAATTCTTTAGTTATCTTATCGTACATCTTGCACCCCACTTTTCTGTATTTAAATAATAACTTTGTTATTATAATACATGATTGGCAAACTTTCATTAAAAAACACTTTACAATTTGCCCATTCTGACAAAAGGAAGATTATAATATGACTATTTTTTTGTGTATAATTATTAAAGATTAATAATTTTTAGACTAAAATTTGATAGAAAGGAGTATTTCTATGAAAAAAATATTAAGCACATTACTTTGTTCGACAGCTTTTTTAAGTTCATTTTGTTTATTTGGATGTTCTAAAAAAGAGCCGGAAAACCCGGCAAGAATTGTCTCGATAACTCAGTCAGGAAAAGTTGAAAACGTTACAACATATACAATCACTTATTCTGATGGCTCAACATACACTTTTGAAGTTAAAGACGGCGAAGATGGTTCAGTAACAGTCGATGATTTATACAATAAATATAGCGAAATATATGGTGATATAACTTATGATGAATTTTTAAAAATTTATTTAAAAAGTAACGAAGATCAATTAGTTTATTCAACTCATAAAACCTTGGCTTCTTCAGCTAAAGTTTATACAGAATTCTATGAGACACGTTCATCAGGGTCAATAGGAGGTTTATTTACTGGACTTCAACAAGTTAAAACCAACTCTTTATATCAAGGGTCTGCAGTTATTTATCAAATAACGGATACTGATGTTTATTTTATTACTAATTATCACGTGATTTATAGCAGCTATGCTAATTCGGATAATAATGGCTATATATCTAGCAATATAAATATTTATCTTTACGGCAGTGAAGGTGGTGCAACTCAAAGTGGTACCAAAAAAGTTAATGGCACTGAATATATGAATTATAAATATGACGAGTATGCTATTCCAGCTTCTTATGTAGGTGGTTCAGTCACATATGACTTAGCAGTTGTTAAAGCAAGCAAAGAAGATGTATTCAATGTCAATCCATATGTACTACCAGTCGAATTTGCTTCATCATATAGCGTTGGTGAAACAGCAATAGCTATAGGTAACAGCGAAGGAGAAGGAATAAGCGTCACTCAAGGTGTTGTTAGTGTTGACAGTGAATATATTAATCTTGAAATCGATAAAAAGCGTTCCTACCGTTCCATTAGAATAGACACTGCTATTTACAGTGGAAACTCTGGTGGTGGATTATTTAACAGTCGCGGTGAATTAATAGGTATAACTAACGCTGGTGATGAGACAGATCAAAATATAAACTTTGCTATTCCACTAGAAATAGTTAAATATGGAGTAGCAAACATAGTCAGAAACTCTGTCGATAAACAAATGAAAGTAGCTACTTTAGGTTTAACTATTGAAGAGAAAAATACTCATTATGAATTTAATAGCAAAACAGGTAAAGGAAGTACAATTTCTACTGTCCAAATATCAAGCGTAAAAAGTAAGAGTATCGCTGAAAAAATGAATTTATCTTCTAACGATATATTAAATTCTTTAATTATTAACGGAGAAGAATACAAAATTAATAGAAGTTACGATATCGGCTCACTTCTCCTATTAATTAAAGAAGGAGATACAATCAGTTTTAAAATTAACTCTAATAACGAAGAAAAAGAATCTAGTTCTTATACCTTAAGTAGAAGTGATCTTTCTCTTATAGACTAAAATATAGGTGCTTTAATAGCACCTATATTTTTATTTTTTAACGTTTGTTTCCATTCCGTTAACAATATCAATTATTTTATCTACATTAAGTGAATCAGAATAAATATCATATGTTACTCCGTTATTTACATATTTAATTTTTGATCCGTCTTTTATTGCTATTCCACTAATTGTTTCAATCAAATCACCTGAAACTTCAATTATTTTCATTGTGTCATATTTTTCAGAGATTTGTTGAACAATAGTGAAATTATCTGTACCTGTATAACTTAAGATATAGACGCTTTGACCGTTAATTGTTGCTAAAGTCTTTTCACTTAACTCTGCACTATATTTTGCATTTGTCGGCAAAAGTGGTAAATCTGAGAATTCTAATCCAACATTTTCTGTCGAAAGGTTTTCACGGGCCTTAACCATATTAGCCTCGACATCAAAATAGTTATCGGCAAATGTAGGATTCATATCTACTTCAGTAAATGTTACTTTACCAACAGTTTCATTTGACGAATTAAGAATATCAACCATTACTGGTTTCATGTCTTTAGTAAATTTAATCTCTTGTTTAGCCCAACTTGGAGAATTTGGATATTTACTAATAGCACTGACTAAAAATCCATCATCAACTTTTTTAATTTCATGTTCACCATTAAATACATCAATTAAAGAATGATATAAATATGGTTTTGGATTATTTAATGGCCAATCGCCTTTGAACTTATATACTTGGTTTAGCATTGGGGTTAAAACAAATACACCATCAGGATTTTTAAGCATTATTTGCTCTTGATTTATGTTTTTGTCTAATAACGAAACTCTAAACAAATCGTTGTCATTATCTTTCTTATAATCTGTAGTAACGAAGTAATTTCTCGTTTCTTCGTTATTTGATAATTCCATATTTGCTTCAATATGGTACGCAACTAAATTCTTTCTAACATCCTTTACTTTACCTGAAACATCATCTTTAGAGAAGAATAACTTCCATCCTGCTAAACAAATTACTCCTAAAATAATTACTCCTAATAAAATTTTCTTTATCATAGTCCACCTCATCACACCAAAACATATGATTTAAATTTCATTATTATGAATAAGTTTTTTATACTTTCACATAATATTTGTAGTGGAGGAAGAATTGTGAATATAATTCAAAAGATTGCGTTGCCATTTACTATCCTCGGAGCCTTAAACTGGGGACTAGTCGCTTTGTTTAATTTCAATTTAGTTACATGGATTACACAAGGATTTAACATTTGGGCAAAAATAATCTATGTATTCATCGCTGTATGCGCACTTATCAATATCATGATATTCTTTGTTGATTTGCGCAGAGAAGAAAAAATTGAATAGAAAAAGTTAGGTAGATAAGCTTAATAATTACTTTGCTTATCATATACCTAACTTTTTTATTCGTTTTCGTTTGTAATAGATAGTTCGTGAATAGTTTTTACTAACTTATCTAAGTTTTCTTCATCTAAAGGAGATACTTGAGCATCTTCTTCAGTTTTTTCTATTACTTTACACAAGTTCTTTTTCTTAACTAAGAAAGAATATTTGTGATCAAAGTTTTCCAATTCATTAGATAATATTACTGAGTCATTCAAACAGACAACGGAAATTAACATTGGTGTCTTTGACTCGTTCCAACCTAAAAACTTTGCTAATCTAATTGTTCTTTCTTCGTTATATAACACTAGGTTTCTTATAGCCTTTTTCTTGTTTTTCTTAAAATAATTAAACCAAGTATTATCTTCAGTTCTTCCTGATACACCGATAGGAATATATCTATCAACGATAACATATATATACTTATTTGCACATAAAAGGTGATCGACATGCAAAGTTATTTCATCGTCGATTTTGATAACAAGATTATTTAACAAATAATAATCCTTATTTAAAGCTAACTTGTAGAGTTTCTTTCCTACAAGTTCTTTATATTTTTTCTTATCTAAATATCTTTTTATTGGATAATAGAGAATTAAAAATATACCAAGAAGAATTATTAATACTAAAAAGACTATAAAAAGAGCAATCATTTTTTAAATTAATTCAAGTGCAACTTCCATCATGTGGGTGAAAGAATTTTGTCTTTCTTCTGCTGTTGTTTCTTGATGTGTAATAAAACTATCAGATACTGTAAGAATACATAAAGCTTTTTTACCTAAATAGGCAGCGTTACAATATAAAGCATAAGATTCCATTTCAACGGCTAAGCAACCAAGTTGAGCCCACTTTTTCCAAACTTCTGGTTGATCGTTATAGAAAATATCTGATGAAAGAATGTTTCCAACGTGAACTGGATAGCCTTTTTCTTTAGCTACTTGATATGCTTTTGATGCGAGTTCAAAATCAGCAATAGCTGAATATGTTCCACCTGGGATATTATATTGTGAAGCCCAGTTAGAATTTGTGCATGCACCTTGAGCGATGACTAAATCGAATAAATTACATTGCGGAGCATAAGCACCTGCACTACCAATTCTAATAATTTGTTCAACTCCATATTGGCTATAAAGTTCATATGAATAAATACCGATTGAAGGCATACCCATACCAGAACCCATAACAGAAACTTCTTTGCCTTTATAAGTTCCTGTATATCCAAACATATTTCTGACACCATTAACTTGACGAACGTTTTCTAAGTAATGTTCAGCGATGAATTTAGCTCTGAGTGGATCTCCTGGCATTAATACTGTTTTTGCAAAATCACCATTTTTTGCTTGATTGTGTGGTGTTGACATTAATAATTTCCTCCTTAAATGTACATAAAGATTATACTACAAAACAATTTAAAAAAACTACATTCAATTAGACTATTAAAAATGCTGCCATAGCTTTTAGCTATTAGCAGCAATATCATTTTTTAAATTTACTTACTTTACTTAATCTACTTAGTGATGACTTATCATATTTTAATTTTAAATTTTTATCTTGTTGATATCTATTTATTCCTTCTTTAATCATAATATCAGCAATTTCATATTTACTGATACCAACACTTTCAAACAAATTAAATGATAGAGAACCTGGAATAATATTTATTTCATTTAAATAAAGTTTCTTCTCTTCTTTAGAATACATGAAATCAAATCTAACTGGTCCAACCAAATTAAGCTCTTCATATGCTTTAGAAGCAATAATAATAATGTTGCTTCTAATATTGTCCGTCATGTATTTTTCTCTTACAGAAGCACTATCAATATATTTTTCTTCAAAAGATAACACTTTATCTTCGTCGTTTACTTCAACTATATCTGATAAGATAAGTGAATTGTTCTTTTTTATAACTGCAATGTTGTATTCAATTAATCCTTCACACCATTTTTCAACAATAGCTTCACTATCATATTTGAACGCTTCATCTAACGCTTCAATTAATTCAGTTTCACTTTCAACTTTATTTATGGCAATCGATGAGCCTAAACAACAAGGCTTAACAATTACTGGATACTTGAATGATTGTTTTAAAAATGAATTATCGTTTTCGTATTTATCTTTTCTTACGACATAATATCTCATAGTTGGATACTTCATTTTTACAGCCCATTTTTTAAATAAATTTTTGTTTTGTACTAACGATGAAACATATAAGCTATTTCCTATACATGGAATGTCTAAAGTATCAAAGAACGCTTTTATTGATCCATCTTCCGTTCCTTTGCCATGAACAATTGGAACTACTATGTCAAACTTATATTTCTTTAAGCCACATTTAAAAAAGTTATCATTTTTATTTCTTTCAAACGTGCCTTTCTTAAATTTCTTATACTGGCAAAAAGAACTTACGTCACATTCACCATCATATTTATAAAATGATCCATCCTTATCTCCATAAATAAAAATAAAATCTCTTCTATTAAGCTTTAATACTTTAGCTAAGCTTAAAGCTGATACAACTGAGATGTCACTTTCTAGTGATTTTCCACCACAAAAAATTGCAATATTATACATTATTATCCCCCATATAATAAATGTATAAACACTAATAAAAAGAACTAAATTAAATTATATTTGTCACCGATTGGTAGCACTAAAATCACGTCAAAATTGCTGCACATGTTTAAAACTTTATCAAATTTTGATTCTTTAATAACATTTTTAATATTTCCACCATTAGATAAATAACCATTTAACATATCTCCAGAAAAATCGTTATTCATAATGAATATCGAATCTAACTTAGCTAATATCTCACCGAATTTTGTTAAATAAACTTTTTTGTCTTTACCTAGTTCAACTAATCCTGCAGTGATACAACACTTCTTTCCTTGCAGTTTTAAAGCGTAATCAATTGATTCTTTAGCTGAATTAAAGTTTATGTTATAACTATCATCTATCCAAATTTTATTACCTTTTTTGATAATCTTTTTTCTTCTAGATATTTCTTCTAGTCTTTCAAATTTTGGAATAAGAGTTTTCTTATTAACTCCAATAGTTTTAGCAATTTCATATGCGCAATAAGCATTTAAAACCGATGAGTCAAAATGTAATCTAGTCTTTATACTTATATCGTCAAAATTAACTATAGCTGGTTCACCGTTTTTACTAATAATTTTATAGTCGTTCGATGAGAAACTAACTGTTTTTAATCCGTTGAATTTCTTTGAATAACTCACGCTATCTGAGTTATAAAAAAGTGTGCCATCTTTTTTTAATAGATATGCGATGTCTGTCTTAACTTTATTGACATTTTCAATGCTTTTTAGTGTTAAAAGATGTTGTGGACCAACTGATGTAATAACAGCATAATCTAAGTTTAAAAGCCTTTTATATTTTTTCATTCCATTTAATTTATCAACACCTATTTCTACTACTAAATACTCGTCAAAAGGTGTTAAACAATTATTGATAAACTTAGTTAAACCCATTAATGTATTAACATTTCCAGGTGACACTAATACGCATTTATTACTTAAAAACTCTGCTAAGAAGTTCTTAACTGTTGTCTTTCCATAACTACCTGTAATGCCTATTATTTTTAAATTATTAGCTTGTTTAATTTTATTTCTTGCTTTCTTTAAATAATACGTTCTAATAATTTCTTCAATAGGATAATTAATGTAATAAGATAAGATTACTGATGAAACTATAAGTACCTCTGGAACTAAAAACACATATCCAATTTCACTTTTTATAGTCAAAGATAATACAGTTAAACATGTTACTATAAAATCACTTATCAAATTTTGAAACAAGAATCTTCTAGTAACTTTAATAAAGCTTTTAGGAATAATTAATAATGAAAGAACAGTATTTAAAATAGCAAATATTAAACCGTATACGTAACCCAATGCAATGGTAAATGCTATAGAAAGTATCAATAAAGATATTTTAGATATATATATCAATAAATATTTTTTTATATTTGTTTTTATACTCAAATATAACCTATATAAATCATAATAACCTTTAACAAAAATAACGCTATAAAAGTATATTAACGGAATTAAGCATGTACTAACAATCAATATTTCAATAACTTGAATCATGTTTTATAAGCCTTTCTAAGAGTAATTCTATTGTTTCTTTATCTTTAAAAAGTTGATAGTGTGTTCCATTAAATATGTATAGTTCTTTATTTTTTAAATACTTTGAATTATTTTTTAAATCGTAACAACTTACACTTTTGTCTTCTTTATATCCAACAATAATTATTTGATTATTTATTTGTTTTAATTCATTTTTAGATACAAAAACATCTTTAACGTTAATAAGCGTTTTTTGCATAAAGTAATCAGAGTTTTTATAATCGCTGCTTTCTAAAAAAGAAAAACGTATGTTTAGTTTTTTTGAAACTTTATAAATAAATATTTTTAACTTTACCTTTAACTTATATAAAAAATTATGATCAAACGAGGAAGGAGCTATTAAAAGTAATTTAACATTATTAAAAAGCGATACACTTTTTAAAGCCACTTTACCACCAAAAGAATATCCAACAATAATATCTGGAATAAAATCATTCTCTTTTAAGCTATTAATAAGATTGTACTCATAATCTTTATACGTATAAGGATAATGTAATTTGGTTTCAAAGCCTTCAAAAGCATAATAGGCAACTTCCCCATATTTTTTAAAAGATCTAATTAATTCTTCATATATCTCTTTTTTAGTATTCCAACCAGGTAAAAATAGTATCTTTATTTTCTTATCGGATGGAAATATAGTTAATCTATCGTTATTATTCATATTATAGGGTATGCACATTAAAGCTTAACTTGACACTTTTAAAGTAATAATCCATACTAACAATATCTCTAGGAGCAATTATGATTACACACTTAACAAATACATTAAACGCTAACCAAATTATTTTAATAATAATATGTGCTTGTCTTTTAATTGGAATAATCATTTTCTTCTTATCAGGTATCACTGTTATAGGAGATAAAAAAGCTATTATCACTGAAAAAGCTGGTAAAAAAAGTCGTGAATTACATAAAGGGTTTCACTATTTAGTTCCATTAGTTGAAATTAAAGTAGGCGAATACAACTTAGATATTCAAACTGCAAAAGCTAACTTTACTTCTTTTTCTATAGTTTTAAAATATAAAATCGTTGATCCAAGTAAATACCATTATGCTGGACACGATTACACTATAAAGCTATCAGCTCTATTAGCTGACGTTAAATCAAACGAAGAAATAACTGAAATCATCTCTAATATTTCTAACCAATATGGTGTCGAACCAATAAACGTTGAAATTACTCAACTGTAACTGATTTAGCTAAGTTTTTAGGTTTATCAATATTTAACTTACGGTTTAGAGCAACATAATAACTTAAATATTGAGCAAACATGATCAACACTAATCCAGATAAGTCACTATGATAATCAACAATAAATCCGTCATATTTACTTTCTATACCTGTTGTCGATAAAATCATAATTTTCCCAAATCTAGCATTAATTTCAGATATATTACTATCGATAATATCGTTAAACTTCTTATCAGTAATCATGAATATAGTGAGAAAGTTTTTATCTATTAAAGCTATCGGTCCGTGTTTTAATTCGCCAGCATATGTAGCTTCAGAGTGTATATAACTTACTTCTTTAAGTTTTAAACTAGCTTCTAAAGCTAATTTATAATCAAAGCCACGACCTACAAAGTACGCATTTTTTACTTTGGATATTTTCTTAGCATACTCATAAATATAATCTTTATTAGCTGAAACCTTTTTTAAATTTTCAACTAATTCTTTTATGCTATCCTTATATTCTTTGTTATTTAAAATCTGATAGAGAATATATAAAGCAACTACTTCATTTAAATAAACTTTAGTTGATGCAACCGCAATTTCAGGTTGAGCATGTAGATTCAAATAAAAATCAGACAATCTTTCAATTGTTGTGTTTTCTTTATTTATTAAAGAGATAATTTTATTGTTTTGACTACTTCTTATTTTTTCAATTGCTTTTATCAAATCAAATGTTTCACCTGATTGACTTAGAAGAACAAAAGTGTAATTATCATATTCCTTATCATCATATACAAACTCACTAGCTATCATATTTGTAGCTTTAAACCACTTTTTTGCATATAAACCAGCATGATAACTAGTTCCAGAACCTAGAATCATTATTTTTTCATTTCTTAAACAATCTAATAGTTCGCTTGGTACTTCTTTTTCTATTTTGTTTGATAAATCTAATAACCTATCAGGTTCTTCATCAATTTCTTTTAACATGTAATAGTCATAATTACCTAAAGATATATTTCCATTACTATCATCTAATTTTACAAATTTTAATTTGATCTTTTTATTGTCTTTAAAAACATTAATTTTATTTTTATTAATTATTCCATATGTTTTATCTTCTAAATAACACACTTTATTTGCATAGCCAATAAGAGGTAAAGAATCGCTTGCTAAAAACACCTCATCATCTGACTTTCCTATTAATAAAGGCGAACCTTTCTTTATAAAAAATAATTTCTTATTATCATAAATTAAAGCAGACATTTGTCCTTTTAAATTATCATATAAATACTTTAAGGCATCATATTCACTCATTTTCTTTTTGTATAGACAAAAGCTAAATAAATTAGAAATACACTCAGTATCAGTATCAGAGACAAATTTAATTCCACTATCAATTAAACTTGCTTTTATTTCTTTATAGTTAGAAATAATGCCGTTATGAACGACAAATACTTTTTGATCATAGGAAGATTGAGGATGGGCGTTATTAATTGATACTCCACCATGAGTAGCCCACCTAGTGTGTCCAATTGCTATACCTTCATCAAAATGTGGGGTAATATCTTTAAGTTTTTTTACTCTTTCTATCGTTCTAATTAAATTTGATTTATTGTCTTTGTCTAGATAATAAATACCTGCGCTATCATAGCCTCTATACTCTAATTTTTCTAAACCTCCAATGATAAATTCTCTAGCTTTTTTTGACCACGATGTTCCTACTATTCCACACATATTTTTCCTTTAACCTTTCAATTTCTTCGTTAATTTCAATATACATTTCTTTTAATTCTTTTTCATCTAACGACTGAATTAATACTCTTATTTTAGGCTCTGTACCAGAAGCTCTATAAACAAATTTATTCTCATTTAAGCCATTATATTTTTGAGCTATTTTTTCAAAATTACTATTCTTTATGACTTCTTTAGCTTTATCAGTTATTATCTCTATTTCATATTTTTTAGAAGCTTTTATTTGTTTTACAACTCTATAAAATTCTTCTTTATTTTTCTTAAATATACTTGCTAATAAAAGAGCATTATATAGACCATCTCCTGAATTCATATAGTCTTTTAAAATAATGTGTCCTGATTTCTCAGCACCTATTTTACATCCACTATTATTCATTAATTCATAGACATTTTTATCTCCAACATCAGAGATGCTAATATTTATACCGCTTTGTTTTAAATAGTTTATGATAGCTATATCACTCATTTTTGTTAATATTAATCCACTATTATTTCTTAGTAGTTTTACTAGTAACAAAGCTTCTATATCACCATCAATTATAGAGCCATCAGGCAAAAAAGAAATAACTCTATCTCCATCACCATCAAATGAAAAACCAATATCAAACGATAATAAATAATTTAGTTTTTCTTTAATTAAATATTCAATATATGTCGATCCTGATTTATAGTTTATATTTTGTCCATTTGGTTTATTATTTATTGCTTTAACTTTTGCGTTAAGCAATTTAAATACTTTAGAAGCATAGTTAGATAAAGAGCCATTAGCTTCATCTAAAACAATAGTAAGTGAATCTAAATTTATATTTTGTTTTTTTAAATAATTAATATATTTCTTTTTTATATTTTTCTTTATAAATAACTTTCCAATTTTCTTGCTATATGAAATATTTTCCGTTAATTCTTGTTCTATTGACTGACATTCTTCATCGCTTAATTTTAATCCATTCTTTTTAAATACTTTTAATCCATTATCGCTATAAATGTTATGAGACGCAGTTATAACTAAAGCGTATGAATAGTTTAAATATGTCGTAGCAAAGGCTGAAATTGGTGTAGCTGCTACTTTTATATAGTCGACATCTTTACCGCTAGCAAGACAACCAGAAATAGCGCTTAGTGCTAATTCATCACCGCTTTCTCTAGTATCTTTAGAGACTAATAATCTTTCACCTTCAGGTATTCTTTTACCTAAAACATATCCTAATCTAAAAGCAATTTCCGGAGTCAATTCTTCATTTGCTTTTCCACGAATACCATCTGTACCAAATTTATATTTTTCCATTTTATTTACACAAGATAAATATATGTCATAAAACCTTTTTTGTTGACAAAACTCATAGCGACAAACTTTATAAATAACTTGTTTTATGGCTATTATAGTTAATGCTATAATTTGCACATATCAAAGGAGAAAAGCTATGACTGAATGGGAAAAAGCTCAAAATGGATTTCTATACGATGCTAATTATGATGAAGAAATCGTTGAGGCTAGAAAACGTTGTGCTGATCTATGTTATGAATTTAATAATTGTAGACCTTTAGATATTAATAAACAAAGAGAATTACTAAATGCTATTTTTGGTAGTATCAAAGAAAACCCAGTTATCACAGTCCCTTTTTACTGTGACTATGGATTTAATATCTTTATTGGTAAGAATTTCTATACAAATCACAATGTCACAATATTAGATGGTGCTAAAGTAACAATCGGTGATAATGTTTTTATTGCTCCTAACTGTGTTTTATCAACAGCAGGACACGCTATAGATAGCGAGCAACGTATTAGTGGATTAGAAATCGCTCTACCTATTACAATAGGCGATAACGTTTGGATCGGTGCTAACGTTTCTGTCTTACCTGGAGTAACTATTGGCAGTAATACTATTATTGGAGCTGGTAGTGTCGTTAATAAAAATATTCCTAATGGAGTAATTGCTGTAGGTAATCCATGCAAAGTAATTAGAAATATAACTGATGCGGATAAGAAAAAATATCCGATTTTTAAAAATTAAAGCACTAAAAAAGGTACAAACTTTATGTTCGTACCTTTTTCAATACACTTTTTTATCTATTAATCTTCATCATCGATAGAATCAAGCATTCCTCTAAAGATGTTAGGGAATTCATCAAGCTTAACTTGTTCAAGAATTCCTTTATATGCTATTGAGACTCTGCCAGTTTCTTCGCTGACTACTACTGTTATCGCATCGGTAACTTCAGAGATACCGATTGCAGCTCTATGTCTAGCACCATATTTACCAGTTAAAGCTTTAGTTGTTGGTGTGTAATAAACAGAAGCACAGACAATTGTGTTGCCTTTAATAATGACTGCACCATCGTGTAATCTTGTTCCTTCATAGAAAATTGTTTCGAGAAGTTCTGGAGTTACAGGAGCGTTAATCATAGTTCCTGACTTATAGTAATCTGTTAATGGTGTATGAGTTTCAAATGTCATTAATGCACCAGTCTTAGTTTTAGAAAGATTGCTAACGGCATCTGTAATTACTTTAAGCAATGCTTCTTTATCATATTTTTGATTTTCAGTTTTCTTCTTATTCTTTAGTGTGCTAATAAGAAGTGGTCTAATATCACCAATATTAACAAAGCAGACAAGAATTAACATAATCATTAAGACCCACCAAATTATGCCAGCTACCATATTTAAATCAAATATGTATGTTAATATGTAAAGGAGGAAACCTCCACCAAATATAATTAGTACTCTTTTTTGCCTAAATTTATAATACACAAGCCCACAAAGACCTATGAGTAAAAACAGTGAAATAACAAAGTCGGCAACAAACAAAGCGCTATGGAAATCTTTCATTAAAAAATGCATCTAGCGGTACCTCCTTATCACGTTAATATTTTAGCAATAATTAATAGCGTTAAGCAATAATTTTATTTTCTTTTTTAATTAAAATATATGTTTTTATTTTCTTTTTTGTTAACTATTTGCTTATTAATTAAATTAAAGCGTTAAATTTGCAAATTTATTTCATATTTTAATTTGTTTTTATTTTTTATTATTTTTTAATCGTTTGTAAAATGTGTACGCATTAAATAGATATAAAGAATAAACATATGTTAATATTTAAAAGCAAGGTCAAAAAAATGGAAGAAGAATACGAGTTATTTTTACAAGAAATTATAGAAAAAGAATCATACCAACAGTTAAAAAATTTTATCCATCATGGAAAAGTATCGACTTATGAGCACTCTATAACAGTCGCTAGATTATGTTACGAATACGCTAAGAAGAAAAAGCTTGATATCGATTATAAGTCTCTTATTAGAGCAGCCTTATTACACGACTACTATCTTTACGATTGGCACGATAAAGGGAAGTGGCATAAACCCCATGGCTATAAGCATCCTAAAATAGCCTTACAAAACGCTATCAAAGATTATCCTGATATAAACGAAATTGAAAAAGATGCTATTTTAAGACACATGTTTCCTTTAACGCTAATACCACCTAAGTACAAAGAAGGTTGGATATTACAAAAGTGTGATAAAAAAGCAACTTTAAGCGATTATAAAAAGAAGAAAAAGAACAAATGACACAAATATTCTTATGTAGTAAAATATATTTGTGAATCAGTAAAGGAGAGCTATATGAATATTTTATTAGTTAATGACGATGGATATAAATGCGAAGGAATTAATATTCTTTTTAATAAACTTCAAAAATATGGAAATGTCATTATGGTAGCACCAAAAGAATTCATGTCAGCTAAATCATGTTCACTAACACTTAAAAGCTCTCTTGAATTTAAAGAGTTTGATAAAAATAAATATTATTTATCAGGCTTTCCAGCTGACTGTGTTTCTTTTGCTTTTTGGTACTTTAAAGATATTAAGTTTGATTTAGTCGTCTCTGGATGTAATGACGGACCAAATATTTCTTATGATACTTTATATTCCGGAACAATAGGTGCTTGCTTACAAGCTTCTAAACAAGGCTATAAAGCAATAGCTTTTTCTTGCCCTCACAACTTTGAAATACTTGAAAATAACTTTGATAAAGTCATGCAATATATCTTAGATAAAAATTTATTAAGTACAGAGTATTTCTTAAACGTTAACTTTCCACGTGGACAAACTATTGACGATATAAAGATGGCTACTCTTTACTATCGAAATGACTATAACTACTTTGATATAGACGAAGAAGGAAGATACATAGCTAAAAGATACGAAGAAAAAGATATTACTGATGAAGAATCAGATTGCTATTTAATTGACCATCATATCGTTTCAATCCAACCTTTAAGCAATTCTTACTTCAATCAAGAAGTTTATAACAAATTAAAATAAGCACAATAAAACCCTATAAGTTTAGGCTCATAAAGCTATCTTATAGGGTATTTTTATCTAATTAAAGTTCTTTTTTCCAAAGACCATGTAAGTTGCAAAGTTCATATGCAGCAATTACTTTTTCATCTTCAATAGTGAAAGTAGCTTTTGGTTCTTGACCAGGTTTTAACTCTATTTTAAAGAAGCCACGATCTGTTTCAAGAATAATCCACTCAATATAGTGAACGTCTAACATTGGGTGTAAAACACTACCAACTGTAACAGTAACTTTATTATCGTTTATTTCAACAACTGGTACGTGTTTTTCAACTGCAGCATCTGTTGTATTAGGTATAACTTCAATTAAACTAGGATCATTAACGGACGATTCATCCATTGGAATAACTTTTCCATTTAAATTTCTATAAAATTTCAACATATAAGGTTCTCCTTTTCTTACCCTAATGTTAACAAATTTATAAATATTTATTCAAATATAATGCTTAGTAATTTAATTTAAGTTCTTTCTTATAGATATCTAATAAATTTTTAAACCTAGCATAGTGAACAACTTCTCTTTGTCTTAAGAAAAGTAGTGGTTCTATTACATCTTGATCAGAAGCTAAATCTATCAAGTGTTCATAAGTTGATCTAGCCTTTTCTTCAGCAGCTAGATCTTCTGTTAAGTCAGTTATAAAATCACCTGAACTTGATAAGCTAGCAGCAGTGAAAGGATTGCCGTTTGCATCGCACGGATATAAACCAACACCGTGATCGACATAGTATGGTGCTAAACCAGCATCTTCTAGTTCTTTTAAACTTGCACCTTTAGTTAACTGATAAACAATAGTGCAAATCATTTCTTCGTGGCCTATTTCTTCAGTGCCAATTTCAGTTAACAGAGTTCGACCACGTTCATCTGGCATAGTGTATCTTTGAGCTAAATATCTTGTCGAAGCCCCCATTTCACCATGTGGGCCACCATATTGAGCTATGATAAACTTAGCCATCTTCAAGTCTTTTCTTTTTATATCGATAGGATATTGTAATCTTTTCTCATATTTATACATAACTAATCTCCTAACCAAGCAGATGGTTTTGTAACATAATCCATATATCCATCTTTGTACTTGCCTTCAGCTTGAGTAAGTGGTCCATATTTATCTATATATTCTTTCTTTTTATCACTAGCTAATTTAGAATATTTTTCAAATTCTAAAGCAGCCTCTTTATCGTTTGGATATATATCTAAATATAAACCTAAATCGTGTGCTACTATATCATAAGCCATAAGTTCTAACATAATTTTTTCTTTTTCAGTTTTAGGTGTAGATACTCCTGGTTTATAGTTTTTATATCCTCTATATTCGTTTTTAAAAGAGTTACCTAACATTAAAGCGTCGATAGGGGCAAATAAAAACGATTTTTGAGTCTTATTAATATCTTCTTCTTTTTTTCTCTCCTCACTATAGTCAGGAGTAGAAATAATAAAATATAACGGGTTTGAATTAAACATATTTTTCTCCTTAAACCTATGTTATTCGACTGCAAATAAGAAAGTATATTTAATACGCCTATATATAACTTTTCTTTTATCTTTATTTATTGATTTTTACTATTGTCTAAAGTAAAATTATGATACTGCCGACATAGCTCAGATGGTAGAGCAACTGATTCGTAATCAGTAGGTCGAGAGTTCGATTCTCCCTGTCGGCACCATTAAGAATGCATAAGTTTGATACAGCAAAATGTATTGAACTTTTTTTATTTTTACGAGGGTTCAATTCCTACCGTTGGTTCGAACTCCAGAACTTTGATACATAAAATTTTTATTTGTGCAGTTTTGCAGGTTTATACATTTACTATTAAACGATTGTTGAAAAAAGCCATGAAAGTGTTATATTTATATCATAAATTATCAAAATAGGAGGGCGTGGCATGACTTACTCAGAAGCAATAAAGAAACTTAGGCACAAGCTGATCCTTACACAAACGGAATTCGGCGAGCTTTTAGATGTTTCTTTTGCCACCGTGAATAGATGGAAAGCTGGAAAGCATGAGCCAACAACAAAAATTAAAAGAGAATTGTTCAACTATGTAAGGAAAACAATATTAAGTTGGAGGTGGAATAATGATGTTACATTTTATCGAAGACACAAGAGTAAAATTTTCTGCAACAATTCATTTTTTAAGACTTGGCTATGAATATCAATCATTAAAAGTGCTAAAATTGACTTTGACACTAAAATATTTGTTGATAGATTTAAAACATCATTAGAGAGAATAAACAAAAGAACGATTTCTAACGACTAGATTTTTGCTTTGTTAGCAGAAATCAATTCTCTTATTAAAAATAACAATTTAGGAAAAGAGTTTTACAATAGATTGCTTTCTTCAGAGTATCCAATTAAGTTAATAAAAATGATTGAAGATTAAAGTTTGCATACGATGAAAAAGCTTTAGATAAAAATAATCTTGTTTCTTGCAAATATGTTTTAAGAAATATAGGTATTACCGAAATAGATAGTATTTGCTTAATTTCAAATCTTCCAAAGAATATGTCTGTTATCGAATTAAGAAATGCTGAGTCTTTATTTAAGGAAAAATTCTTAAACTACGAGGCATGGTCAGATAAAAGATTTATCAAAAGTTGAGAGCAAATAAAACTTAGAGTCTATTATATTGAAGACCACGTAATTACTGGATCGTTAAGTTAACTATTGGTAATGTTATTAAATTGAAGATATTGACATCAACCTTTATTTACGCTTACAAAAGAAACAGATAATTCAACCTTATCTTTAAGAAAAGAAATGAAGTCTTACGCGGACGTTGAGTCGGCGTTGAAATGTTTTGATGGTAAGGAGTATTGACAGAAGTTGCATTGAGGACTTTCAATGTAATTAGTCTAAAAATACAGGTAAAACCCAATCAATTATCGAAGGAGTAATAATTATGAATGCAGAAAAAATATATGATATATTGTTGAAATTTTCTTCTAATAACCAACGAGGATTATTAATTGATGGATCCTGGGGAATTGGAAAAACATATCAAATAAATAGATTTCTAGAAAAAATTGAAGCGGATAATAAAAAAGAAAAAGATAAATCCAAAAGGACTAAAATTATATACTCATCATTATTTGGTCTTGACTCAATTTCAGAATTACACACAGAATTATTTGCAAAATTAAATCCGTTTGCAAATGTTGTAAAAAATGCAGTAGGTGTAATAAGCCCTGCTTTTTCATTGATTCCGTATGCAGGGGAGGCAGTATCTTCAAGTGTTTCGTATGCGATTGGAAAAGTTGATGAAAATATTCAAAAACCGAAGAATAAAATAAAACGAAAAACTACTAAAAAAAGAATAATAATTATTTTGGATGACATTGAAAGAGTAAGTCCTAGTTTTGATTATAGCACCTTATTAGGTTATATTAACCAAACATATTTAGCAGGATTGAAAATTGTTTGCATTTGTGATGCAACAAAGATTAAAAATGAAGGCTTTGAAGAGTTAAAAGAGAAAGTTTTTGATAGGTATTATAAAGTAACTAAAGCAAATGAAGACATTATAAAAATGTATTTTGGAAAAGACGGTATTTTCTTAGATAATACAGCAATAGAATTATTCAATAATAATTTGAGAACAGCATCAAAGACTTCTTTATTCTATTTTGAAATAAAAAAATATTTGGAATCTTTAGATGTAGAGAAGTACCATTCAATAAAAAATAATATTATCTTGTGGTATGTATTACTGATTGTTACTTCGTTAAATCAAGAATTGCAAGTAGTTGATTACAAAAGGCAAAAAAGTGATTATTTGTACAATTATTTTAATTTGTATTTTAAAGATGAAAATCTTTCAGATAAATTAAACAGATGCTATCAATTTGATTGTAATAGCAAGCATATTGGAAAGATTCTTGATAGCGGTTATTTAGATAGAAAAGAATTGCTCTTGGCTTTGTCTTTCGCCTATTTATATGATGATTTTTCTTTAATTGAAGATCTTTTGAAAGTTCATGATGAAGTTAATGATTCCTATATTCCTTTGTTTTTTTTGAGCACAAAAGATAGGACCGAGGAAATAAAAAGAATAATCAGCAGTATTGATACTATTGATGTTATGAGCAAGAAGCAATTTCAAAGGATATTATCAATCTTTGAATGCGAAGAAATTAAATCGATTAAGTATGATGAAAAAGCAATCGTCAATAAGTTGGCAGAAAAGTGTTTGAAAGCTGAAGAAAAGGTTGTTGATTCTTTTTACTTTTTAAACACTTATCCTAGAGTTACACAAAAAATATTAATTAGCATAAAGGAAGCTTATCATGAATTGCTAATCAAAGATTTAATTAAAAGACTTAAAGAAAAATTTTCATCAGGGGATTATGATCAAATTTGCAATTTACTAAGTGAGATAAAACAAAAAGATTATTGTCACATTCGAAGTAATAACGTTTACGATTTGATACCAGAAATAAAAGATTGTTTTGCTGAAAACAAATATTTTCTGCCAATAATGAGTGGAACTATACAGGAAGAGGATTGGCATCTAGTACATACAATATGTGACTTTATTTATGATTTTGCGTTTAGAGAAGTATTCTCATCTTATTTACTTGAAATAAAAGGAACGACAAAAGATGTTGATGAAAGAAATAGGGTTAACGCATTGCTGGAAGAATATTATCCCAATCTTTTAGAAAAACAAGATAAATAAAAATATTTTAGAGTGCGTGATTTCACCTAAGGGTGCGTAATTGTATCAAAATAGGTAATCGTAGCCAGTGTAGAATTTTATTGGTCCAGTACGAAAGTGCTGGGCTTTTTTGATGCAGTAATTGCTGTGTTTATATTCAGATTGTGACCTTTTGCTTATTTTATTGAATTTTATTAATTCTGTATCTCTTAGACTTATACGATTAAAGAAAATGTTGATAAAATTTTATGCAACTTAACATAATTACAAATTTGAAAAAAATTCGACTTATTTTGAACAAAATATAGCCTCAATATAGATAAAAAGTGAGAAAAATGTTAAAATTTTTACAAGAATTAAAAATGTGGATGAGGCGTATTCATGGATTATAACGAGACAGTTAATAAATTAAAGTTTGAAATATTAAGCAATATACAAAACTTACTTTTTTTAACTACAAACAGTTTGGAAAAAGGTGATTTTATTTCAACAATTAAGATTCAAATAAACCCACAACCATATTTTTAAAAAATATAATACAAATTATAGGAATGGAGAATTATACAAATGAACAAGCAACAATTAGCCTCAAAAATATGGGCTGCAGCAAACAAAATGCGTTCAAATATTGATGCAGATAAATATAAAGATATTATATTAGGTTTTATCTTCTACAAATTTCTATCAAATAAAGAAGAATCTTTCTTTACAAATGAAGGAATGACAAATGAAGATATGAAAGAATGCTTAGTTGAAAAAGATGAAGATACAGTTAAGTATGCGCAAAAAAATCTTGGATACTTTTTAGCATATAATCATTTATTTTCAACTTGGATTAAAGATGAAGAAAATAATTTTTCAGTAGCAATTGTTAAAGATGCACTATCAGCTTTTTCAAGATTAATTAATAAAAGTCACGAAAAAGTATTTAAAGATATTTTTAATACATTAGATACTAGTATTTCTAATCTTGGTTCTACCGATCTAGATAGAACGAAAGCTATATCTGATTTGTTATTTTTAATTAATGATATTCCAATGAACGAAAAACAAAACTATGATGTTTTAGGCTTTGTATATGAATATTTAATATCTAACTTTGCGGCAAATTCAGGTAAAAAGGCTGGAGAGTTCTATACACCTCATGAAGTATCTTTATTAATGTCAGAAATCGTTGCTGAACACTTAAAAAATAAAGATAAAATTGAAATTTACGATCCTACAAGTGGTTCTGGATCCTTATTAATTAACATTGGTCGTTCTATTACGAAATATGTTAAAGATAAGGATAATATTAAATACTACGCTCAAGAACTAAATCCAAGTACTTATAACTTAACACGTATGAATTTAGTAATGCGTGGAATTATTCCAGATAATATTTTCGTTAGACATGGCGACACACTTAAAGAAGACTGGCCGTTTTTTGATGAAAGTGATAAAGTTGGAACATATCATCCATTATATGTTGATGCAGTAGTATCTAATCCACCTTATTCAATAAATTGGGATCCTACAGATAAAGATGCTGACCCTAGATATAAAGATTATGGATTAGCCCCAAAATCTAAAGCAGATTATGCTTTCCTTTTACATGATTTATTTCATATTAAACCAGATGGAATTATGACCATTGTTTTGCCACATGGAGTTTTATTCAGAGGTGGTTCAGAAGCTGATATTAGAAAAAACTTAATTGAAAGAAATAATATTGATGCAATTATCGGCCTACCAGCAAACATTTTCTTTGGAACTGGTATACCAACAATCATTATGGTATTGAAACAAAAGAGAACAAATACTGATGTTTTAATAATAGATGCTTCAAAAGGATTTATAAAGGTCGGAAAGAATAACAAATTACAAGAAAGTGATATCAAAAAAATTGTTGATACTATAAAAAATAGAGTTTCAATCCCTAAATATTCAAGAATAGTATCAAAAGATGAAATAAGACAAAATGATTATAATTTAAATATTCCAAGATATGTTGATTCATCTGACAAACCAGAATCATTTGATATTTATGCTACAATGTATGGTGGAATTCCAAATAAGGAAATTGATGAATTAAATGAATATTGGAACGCATTTCCTTCATTAAAAAATCAGCTATTTAGTCAAATCAATAGTTCATATTCTTCATGTGAAATAGATGATATTAAATCTGCTATAGAAAAAAATGAAGATGTATTAAAGTTTGTTAATAATTTTAATTATGAATTCGATAATTTTTCTGAATATTTAAATGCAGAATTAATCAAGAGCGTTTTATCTGTAATAGTCGCAAAAGAAGAAAATGAAATTACTCATAACATTTTTGATAGACTTAAAAATATTAAACTAATTGATAAATATAAAGCTTATCAATTATTTAGTAATTATTGGCCTACTATCGCACAAGACATTGAAACAATTCAAACAGATGGATTAGATACAATTACTAAAGTTGAACCTAATAATATAATTAAGAAAAAAGATAATAAAGAAATTGAGGTTGCTGATGGGTTTAAAGGTTTAATTTTACCATTTGATTTAGTTCAAGAAAATTTATTAAAAGATAATAAAGATAAACTCCAAGAACTTGAAAGCAAACTATCTTCTATATATTCTTCTTATGATGAAATATTGGAATCTATTGACGATGAAGAAAAAGATAACACGAAATTCATTAACGAAGATAAAACAGCATTTGTTCCTAAAGAAATAGCTAAGTTAGTTAAATCGTACAAAATAAATGAAATTGAAGAAGACTCATTAGAAAGTAAAATTGTTAAAGTATATAAATTAAATGAAGAAGAAAAGAAATTAAAGAAAGAAATTAAAACTGAAACTGAACAATTACATGCTTTGACAAAAGACACACTTGAAAAAATGACCATTGACGAAGGTTTAAAATTGTTAGATATCAAATGGAATAGACCAATTATTAATTCAATTAAAAATTTACCTAATTTAGCTATAAAAGATTTAGTTATAAAAGTAAATTATCTAAAAAATAAATATAAAGATACTTTATTAGATATTGAAACCAATATTAAAAATACTTCATCAGAATTAAATGCATTAATTGATGACTTAACTGGTGATGATTTTGACATGAAAGGCCTTCAAGAACTAAAAAAAATGTTGGGAGGTGAATAAAATGGAGAAAAATACTAATAAACCTTCCATAAGATTTGCTGAATTTACTGACGCTTGGGAACAGCGTAAGCTGAAAGATGAAACTTCAGTTATTACAAAACAAACTGGTTTTGATTATTCTTCAACAATTAAACCATCTTTGGTAACTGAAAAGAATAATGACAATTATCCATTTATTCAAAATAAGGATTTTGATGGTAAAAGCATCAATTATAATACAGATTTTTATATTCCTATTTCAGTGGCACATAAGTTTCCTAAAATTACATTGGATTCACCTTCATTATTAATTACAATTTCAGGAAAAATAGGAAATATCGGTTATTTTAATGATAAAACTAATGCTTTTATTGGTGGAGCTGTTGGCATTTGTAAATTGAAAAATGACAATGGTTCATTTATAACTTATTCATTATTATCATCAAGAGGTCAAAGACATTTTAATTCATTAGTAAAAGCTTCATCTCATTCAAATATTACTGTTGAAGACATTAGAAATATTGAATATTTATGCCCATCAGATAACAATGAGAAACTTAAAATCGTCAAATTATTCGATAATCTAGACCACCTTATCACCCTTCATCAGCGTAAGTAAAAATCCCCTATGCATTATTGGCATAAGGGATAATTTATTATTTAAGATTTATACTTCAAAACCACCTTCAAGAATAAATTTTCTTAATATTTCATCGATTTTCTGATTAATTTTGAATATTGGATAATGAGTTGAATCTAATTCATCAAAATAAATTTTTGCTATTTTTTTATTTACTGTTTCTTTTAATTTATCAAATCTTCCAAATTCATTTATATTATCTTCGTTAATGTTTAACTTCATTAAACTTCTTAGTTGAGCTTCATCAACACCGATTTTAATAGAAAATTTATGTATTTGGTCATTCTTAGCTTTTTCTTGATATTCTGTTATATAATCTTTAAGAGTTTTACCTTCTTCAACAATAATTAATCCAGATTCAATATCGTGTAGAAAAATATTTGCATATTTTTGTTCATCTTGTGATAAAGTTGAAAATGTTTTTGCAACTTCTTCTTTTGCTTTATCAACATCAATACCTGTTTGTAATGCAATTAAATATTTTTTAAACCTTGAATTCATCCAATCAGCATTAATTGTTCCGGTACTTGTTTCCACAAGATAATAGTCAATATCAAAAGGCAAAGATCCACCAACGGTTACAATTTTTGGGATTTCTTTATAGCGTTGTAATAAAACATTATATGTGATTTCATCAATTAATATTTTTATTGTATGTTTATTTTTACCTTCATCAAAATCATATTCTGATTTATTCCATTTGAAACCTTGAATTTTTGCAGATTCTAAAGATTTATTCATAGACTTAAATAAGGAAGCAAACTTTTTAACTTCATCAATATTACTAGGAAGTTGTCCAAAATTATTGATTTTTTCAGATTCAAAAATATCATAAATATCTTCAAAAGCACGATTTATTTTATTAATATTTTTCTCTAATTTATCAACAAAAACACCGTACATTTTATTTCCAGAATATAATTCAAATGCTTTTTCAATATTCAATTCCATAGTGTGTGGTTTTCGATAATAGCGAATAATTCCATGAGGTTTATCATTATCGGCTAATCGATTTGTCCTTGAAAAGGCTTGAATTATATTTTCATAATCTAATACTTTATCCAAATATAATGTGTTCAACCATTTAGAATCAAATCCTGTAAGCATTTGATCTACTACAATTAATAAATTAATTTGTTCTTCTGGCTTATTTTGAATATAAATATAAGGACTTTTATGTGCTAATCTTGCACAAACATCATTTTTAAATTGCTTGAAATTAGACATTGAAAATGTTTGACCAAAATTAGCATTATAGTCGGATAATATTTCTACAACAGCATCTTCTTTTATAGTATTTCCATCATTATTATCAATATTTTGATCAAATAATGCTGTAAATTTTAAATTTGTTAGTCCTTTTTCTTTTTTTTCTTTAAGCAATTTATAATATTTAATTGCTTCTGGAATGCTATTTGTTGCTAAAATAGCATGATATTTATTCATTTTAGACAAATCTAGCCAATTATTTAATATATCTTCTACAACAGCCTCTCTATGTTCGTCTCTATCGTATTGTCTCCTAAGAATATAATCTTCAATTCCTTGATGAATATTTTCGTTCTTATCAACATATTTTGTCATATGTACTAAAGAATTATTCATGAACTTTTCATAAATTTCTTTCTTTTTAGGATCAGAATAAGCATCTTCTATACTAGTAGAGTTAGACTCTTTTAGTGCCACTTGTTTTCTTAGATCATTATCTTTGTAAGTACAAACTTTAATAGGATCAAATCCTAAAACATTACCATCATTAATTCCATCAGAAATGCTGTATCTATGAATTTCATTACCAAAAATCATTGCTGTAGTTGTATCTTTTTTCTTATTTTCATTATGAATTGGTGTACCAGTAAAACCAAAATAAATAGCTCTTGGAAAATTATCTTTAATATTGGCTAACATCTCACCAAATGTTGATCGATGACATTCATCAACGACAAATACAATTCTTTTTTTATTTATCAAATCAATATCTGCTTGTTTATAAATACTATCATCTTTTATATTTGACATCTTTTGAATAGAAGTTACTATTAATGTATCTTTTGGATTTGAACTTTTCAATTTATCTATTAACATATATGTATCTTCTGTCTCTTGGATTTCAGTTGATGCATCTGCAAAGCCACGATATTCTCTTAAAGATTGCATTCCTAATTCAATTCTATCCATCAAAAATACAACTTTGTCAGCATCTTTAGAATTGGCAATTAGACAAGCTGATTTAAAACTAGTCATAGTTTTACCACTACCTGTTGTATGCCACACATAACCACCATAAATATCTTTGTTTTCCCAATGAGTTTTCGCAACTCTATCAGCAATGCCATTTGCAGCGTAGTATTGATAACTTCTCATTACCTTTAAAATTCCATCAGTATTATCAGCTACAGTATAGAATCCAATTAATTGATGTGCTGTAGGAATATGTAATAACGTTGAAGTAATTTGTTTATAGTCATTAATGTGATTATTATTAAAATCTGCCCAATGGAAAAAATATTTTTCATTAAATTCATTATCAGGTCCAGGATTTGCAAAATATTTTGTTTCTTCTGGATTCATAACGACAAATATTTGAACTAATGAAAATAATCCTGTATAGACTCCTTCGTGTGCATATTTTTTTATTTGATTGCAAGCTTGTGAAACTGGAATGCCACTCTTTTTTAATTCAATATGAAATAATGGCATTCCATTTATTAAAAGCATAAAATCGCCACGTCTATTAGGAAAAATGTTATTTTTTGCCTTAAATATAGGCTGCTCAGCAATTTGATATCTACTTTGACCTCCAATTATTTCGGCTCGATCATATATTTTTAGTGATATTTCTTTTCCAAAATGAAGCTTGTCTTCTTCATTATCTCTTTTAATTGTAACTGATCCACCATTTATAAATCCATTGAGCTTTAAAGGAGTCCTTAATTGATTTATTTGATCTATAATTTGCCACATTTCACCTTCGGTCAATCTGCAATCATTTAATCTGTCTTTAATGTTATTGTTTTCGAATAAAATATTAGCCCAGTTTTCAATTAAATCCTTTTCAGTTTTATTCTTAAGAATGTTCTTTTCCCAACCGTTTTCAGTTAAAAGATCAATAACATTTTTTTCAAATTCTAATTCATCATTAAAAGTCATTAGTATCTCTCCTTTTTACGCAAACATTTTTTCTAATAGTGATTTTTTTATATTTTTAAGCTTTTCACACTTACGCTGATGAAGGGTGATAAGGTTGTCAAGATGGCGAAAGAAGTCGGCTATGCGGTCTTGTTCCTCAGTACCTGGCAATAAGACTGACACGGAAGTGTATTCATCAAACGAGATGTTTAGCAAGCCGTCCATTCTTGCACCGGATGATACAATCTTGCGAAGTTGGTTTTCAATCTCAGCACCATTTAACTCTATTGACATAAACTCCGCATTTTGATTTTCAGCAGAAAAGCAGTGATAAACAAAGGGAATACGGGCATTTTCTGCTGTTGTCAATGCAAAACAAGAACCGTATGGACGCAACTTGGAAGCCCCGTGATTGTACGCAAGCTCACCTTTTTTGAGAAGAATATACTTCTTCAAGCTTTCTCCGGCGTTATTAAAAGCATATCTTTCAGATTGCTCAATGAAGCCATTGTTTGCCGTAATCATCATTATGGGTGCTTCCGATTCGGGGTCATTACGGGTTATTTCTTTGACTACATCACCCAGCTTACGCTGTTCCCAAGCTTATTTAAATTTTTTCAACAATTACAAAAATTGTATTTTATTATTTAACTATTAACTCTTGGGAACAGCGTAAGATTGGTGATTTCGCTAAGGAATCTAGCATTCTCGGTCATAATGGATCAGAGGCAAAGAAACTGACAGTTAAATTACATTGTAAAGGCGTTGAAGAATCTGCGGATTATCAATTGGGAAGTTGCAATACTAGATATTATATTAGGAAGGAAGGTCAATTCGTTTATGGCAAACAAAACTTTTTTAACGGCGCAATTGGTGTTATTCCAAAAAATCTTGATAATTACGAGTCAACTAAAGACGTTCCCGCTTTTGATCTCGACTCAACCGTTGATTCAAAATGGCTTTACTTTTACGTTGCAAGGCCGGAAATTTATAAACCATTAGAAGCCGAATGCACCGGCACCGGAAGCAAAAGATTTCACGTGGATAATTTCTATCTTATTGAATTATTCACCCCGAAAATAAAAGAGCAAAAACAAATTGCAGAATTTTTTACGAATATTGACTTTGTTATCACCCTTCATCAGCGTAAGTAAATTCTTTTAAAGGAGGCAAAAATGATAAAAAAACAACAAAAAGAATTATTTTCAGATTATTTCGAAAGGTGGATAACTGTTTATAAAGAAGGTGCAATTAGAAAAGTTACAATGGATAAATATAAACTTTCTTTAAATTGGGTAAAAAAACTTGCACCAAAGCTAAAATTATGTGATATGGACAGAGTAGCTTATCAACAATTATTAAACGATTATGCCAAAGAACATGAAAGACAAACAACAATGGATTTTCATCATCATTTAAAATCAGCAATTTTAGATGCCGTAGATGAAGGATTAATAGAAAGAGATCCTACAAGAAAAGTAATAATTAAAGGTAAATCACCACGTGAAAAAAAGAAAAAGTATTTAAATCAATTTGAACTTCATACTTTATTAAATGGTTTAAACTTAAAAGACCACATAAATTATGATTGGCTAATTCTTTTAATTGCTAAAACAGGTATGAGATTTTCAGAAGCTATTGCTTTAACTCCAGCTGATTTTGACTTTTCACATCAATTGTTATCAGTTAATAAAACATGGAATTATAAAGACGGTGGTGGTTTTCAACCTACAAAAAACAAATCTTCAGTTAGAAAAATACAACTTGATTGGATGATAGTATCCCAATTTTCTGCTTTAGTTAAAGATTTACCTGTTAATGAGCCTATATTTGTAGAAAAAGCTATATTTAATTCTACAATTAATAATATTTTAAATAGACATTGTACTGATTTAGGAATACCAGTAATAACAATTCATGGACTAAGGCATACACATGCATCTTTGCTATTATTTGGTGGTGTATCAATAGCTAGTGTTGCTAAAAGACTTGGACATTCTAGTATGAATACAACAGAAAAGACCTATTTACATATTATTCAAGAGTTAGAAAATAAAGACGTTGATTTAGTAATGAGATCATTATCTGGATTATGTTAATTTAAAATTTACGCTGATGGAGAAAAAAGGCAACTTAGCTAAAAAATAGTTAAGCTGCCTTATTTTTGTTCATAAATATATTGATATTGCACTATATCTTTAAAATAGGTTTTGATATTTTATAAAACTTACATTAAATTTCCATAGTGATATTATCAATTTTTTGTTTTTAAATTTAAATGTAAGCCTTATAATTGTAAACTAATCTTCACTTATTAAATGATATTTATAGTATAATAGCTACGAGGTGAAATGATGCGTAATTCAATTTTTTTAATACTCTCAGAATATAAGAGCGATCCTATAGTAGAATACAATAAAATAAACAAATTAATTCATGAATATTATTGTTATGACTTTAATGATTTATATGATTTTTTTAGCTATCATTTTGCAAATTGCAAATTGCTTAGTTCACATTATGTTTCTTTTGATGCTTGTTTATCTGATTACGAAAATAATTTGAGAATATATAAAGACTCTTGTTTTAAAAATTTAGAAAAAGATAATCAAATAAATTTACTTAATAATTATCTTGATTATTGTGAATTAATCACATATATGTATTCTAATCTTTATAATTTAGCATATAAAAATAAAATAAATTTGCAACTTTATTCACAACTTAAAGACATTATAGAAACCGGATTAAGAAGCATGAATTATCGAGTTACTATTATTGATAAAAAAACTAAAGAAACAAGAGTTGTAAAAATTAATGAAGAAGCTGAAATTGTTGCTGCACAATCTCAAGAATCAATAAAAGATGTAATTCTTTTATACTTAGGAACAAGAGATAATAATATCGAATGTAAAAAAATATATTTACACAAATTTATTGATTTACTAGAACCAGTTTTTAAAAAATACAACAATGAGCCAATATCATCTGTAAGAGAGTATGTACAATTGCTCCGCCACCCAGAAACAAAGAAAAATGATCAAAAATATATATGGTTTTATGAAAATGAAAGCGAATATATTGATAAATTATTTTCGATGTGTTTGTTTGTACAACATTACGATATTACGAAAAAAACTTTAAAAGATTTTGAGCAAAATAAAACTAAAATTTAATTGTTTATTTTTATCAACTAAAAATGTAGTTAATTATCGTTTAATACCATTATCATTAAAAAAATAAACTTATTTTATTATTCCTTATACACTCAATTTAGTATAAAATAATGTTGTCGTTAAAAAGTAGTGTCAAGGAGGTATAAAATATGTTTAATAAGAAATTATTTGAAAGCATTTGTAATTTAACATGTGAAAAGGAAGATTTTAATTTTAATCCAGCTAATCGAAGAAAAGTTAAATACGATTTAGAAGATCCATTCATTAAATACTATAGTTATGATTCTATTGTTAGAGCTTTTAATAAATATATTAATAAAGAATGGGATGATAAAACTTTAGCACATTGGTTTTGTGTTTATGGTTGGATACTTAATGGTGGATTCTCATCAAAAACAAAAAGTAGTTTAAATCTAGTTGAAGAATTAATAACTTTTATTATCTCAGATTACTTAGATGGTATGTCTTTTTTTAAAGAAGAATATTATCTTAATAATGAAGATAATACTCCAATCGAAAACTATATTAAAGGATTTAAATTCTGTGATGAATTGTGGCAACAAAGAAAAGAATTTAAAGCTTATTACTTTATGGTAAGAGATGTATATCTTTATTCAAAATTCATTGTTTTAGTCAACGATAGTAAAAAGCAATATATGATTATCAAAGAAGATTATTATAGTAGAAAATACAATGATGGAAATCTATATTGGATGAAAAAAGCTGAATTTGAAAAGTTTATAAAAGAATTAGAAAATGAAAAATATGAAATAATCAACTATGATGAAGACGATTATTATGAATATTTAAAAAATGGAGATATGGCTTTTGAGTAATTTTCCCCTTTACTATATATAACCGTAAAATTCTCACTAGTTTTGCTCACTTTTTTGATAAATTTTAATTTCTTTACATTTTACTTGTAGAATTTATTATACATATACATCAAAAAACTGTATTTATATAAAAATACGACAAAAATCGAAATGATTATATTAATGATTAATGTAGAATAATGTTGTTTAAATAATTAGGAGAAATTTAATGAAAAAAACAGAATTAATTATGATTGCTGACATAATTAGAGAATGGGTTAATTGTGAACAAGACAAAAATTATAACAATAAATGTTTTAGAAATAAAGCATCTTTAAATTTTAAAGATTTTATTTCTCATGTTCTTAAAAGCAATGATAATGAGCTTATAAAATGTTTATATAAAGGTAAGATTTATAGATTCCTTCATCCTGATAATTACGTTTCTCCAAATAAAGGGCCAAAAGAAAGCAATTTGTTTTACTCTTGGACTAAAAATAATACTTTTGAAAAAATCGCAAAATTTAGTGAACATAGTATGCGAGGAATAACAGTTATTGAAGGAAATACAGATGGTGAATATGGCATTGATATTGTAGCTTTAAATCAATACTTATCAAATAAATTTAAGGAAATTGGTCCTATACTATGGGGTGGATTATTTGATGAAAATGAAGTAATCTTTCCAATGAATAAAAGCAACATAAAAGAAGTTTATTACTGCAATAAATATGATGAGTGTGAAGAATGTAATAAAATATATGTTGTAAAAAATACCGAAGCAGTTGATGGTGACGATATTTATCGCTGTCCTTATTGTGGAAAAATAACTAACAAAAAAGATTATTGCAATGTTTTTGGTTATCACTTTAATAGTGTTAGTTTTAAATTGGAAGATGTTAAATTAAACAAATATGACAAGTTAATTGTTTAATATATTAAATTAAAAAACTTTATTCAATATAGTAAATATATATTTATTAGGAAAAAATATTTTTAAAGCCATATATACTAGAGAATACTTTTTTTACTTTCTAATATTTGTATATTAAATTTATGATATTTTAAAAAAGCATTAGGAGAGTGTTATGGCAACAAATGAAGAAAATTTTAAAAGTGAATATAAAACTTTCATAATTGATTACTTATTAGGTCTATTAGGAATTGATAAAAATTCTATAAAAAATAAAATTAAAGAAAATAGTTTACCATTTCGAAATGAAATGCAGTATTTTTATAAAAAAGATAAATATATTTATTTTAATACGTCAAAAGAAACATTGTTTTCTATTGAATTAGATGTTGCGATAGATAGTGATGATGAAGCTTTAATGAAAAGAATTATTCCAAAATTCTTTAAAATTGCAAAATACAAAGAAAACGGATCAAAAAATTGTAATTATATTTCAAATGTTCATAAAGAAATAAATTATAACTTTGCAATTCAAAGTGGTATTTGCGAATGGCTTTCAGGTAATAAGAGCAATAATGAATTAATAGAAAAGTTATTGGATGTGTTGGACACATGGTCATCAAAAACATACGAAGGTAAAAATGTTTCTTATGGGCTTGTTTTCGATTCAAAACTTGAACATAAAGAATCTGATATACCTGCAAATGACTTTTTAAAATTTCTTAATGACGAATTTAGTGCGGTATTAACAGACTCCATTACATCTGTTTTTATCATCAATAAAGACTGTGAGTTAGCAAACTATGAAACAATTTTTGATAGTATAGACAGCAATAATCAAGTTGAAGGAACACAATTAATCAATAATCTTCCTCTAAGATTTGCTGATGTTATTTCTAAAACAGTCAACACTAATAGTAGAATTGGTGTATTTCTTTTAGTAAATGGAGATATAATACTATGCAAAAATCAAAAAATAAGATTTGTTAAAAGAATAGGCAAATGGTTAAACTTTAATATAAGTTCATTTAAAAATATTTTACTTAATTACAATGAATTTAAGCAATGTTCTCCAAAATTAATTGATGAAATTTACTCTTCAGCACTTGATGTATCTTTTTCTCATTCTGGTGGAATAATTGCTGTAGATTTTGATATAGAAAAAATTGTTGATAATTTCGATGAAAGAAATAAAATAGTTAATCGTTGCGATTATATATGTAATAACTCAGAAGAAGACTCTGATTTAAAAATTAAAGAATATTTAAAAAACAAAAATAATGATTTATCACCTGATAATAGAATTTCGGATAAAGTCTTGGAAACGGATATAGAAAAAAAGCTTTTAAAAAGAAAAGTTATAAAAAAACTAGTTAATAATAAATCGTTTATTACTATGAATAGAAAATTAAGAAGTGAGTTAATTTCATTAGACGGAGCATGTATCTTGGACAAAGATGGCAATATTTGTGCCTTTGGAGCTATTATTCAAAACGATAGTGGTTCATCTGGTGGTGGTAGAGGGGCAGCAGCTAAAAAATTATCTAACAATGGTTTTGCAATTAAAATTTCAACAGATGGATATATAGAATTGTATTGTAAACAAGAAAAAGTTTTTGTGATTAAATAATTTATTTCTTCATACAATAAATATAGACATTATAAAAAAGTATTTATTTTCAAAAAAATACATGATATAATGTCGGGCAAGAAGGTAGTGCACCGAGAGATCGGGTGTATTAGATTACTATATTTTTTTATTATAGTAAGCGAGGCAAGCGGGCTTGCACAAAAAAAGGGAAGGCTTTTAGCCTTCCTTTTTTGATTAAAATACAAATTTTTAATTTCAAAACTTTTATAATTACTTAATAAAATATTAACTAACAAAAAATTAATATTCTCCCCCTCACTATATATAACCGTAAGATTTCATGTGTTTTTGCTCACTTTTTTGCTTTCTTTACATTTTGTTTACAATTTGTTCCACTTCAGCCCTTCTCATCCACTTTTAAATATTCCTAAAAAATAGAATACATGCTAAAATCAATTTGACGTATTTTATTTTTATAGAAAGGAAATGCATATGAAAATAACATATAAAGACGTTGAAGGAGTAAGGTTAAACAAAGAACAATATAGCTTTATAAATTATAATTTTAATAAAGCTTTTCCAAACTTTCCTGACACTTTCAATTTTAACGATATTGTTAGTAGATACGGTATTAGAGATAGAAGAACTAACTTATCTTCTTCTGATATTATGCTTAGTATTTTTAAACAATATAATGCTGAAACAATTGATCCAACTAAGTATTCATACTATGACTTAGAAAAAATACTAAACTTTAGAAAGAAAAATAATACTTTAAAAGAAGGTGAAGTATTTAAATATCAAGAAATATTAAAATATCTTAAATATAATTTATTATTTGATTATGATAATCAACGCCTTAACTATGTAGCTGGTGCCACAGCATCAGTTAATTTTGAAAAATTAGTTAAAAGATTTGATGAAGCCTGTTTAAATCCAAAAGACATGTCAACGCTTTTAAAAGCTTTAACAATGCAAATTAATAATGCTGTTATAAATGGCTTATTTACAGGATTATCTAACTTAGTTAGTCTTTATTATATGTCTGCTGTTAAAAACGCTGATAAGACTAAATTCTGTGATCCTGTATTAGAAAATATTATTACTTATCTTTATCACGATTTTATATTGGGTGATAACTGCATTTCCATTCCAGCATTAATAGATTCAAATTTTGATTTACTTATAACTACATGTAGAGAATTATTTACAGAAAATAAAAAGCCTATAGAAGGTAAATCATATTCAGTTAAAGATTTGTACGATATTATAATATTTCCATTCTATAAAATATTTTGTAATTACACTAAAAGAGTACCAGCTGATTTATACACATATTTTAATAATAGGAAATAAAGGATAAGATATGCAAGTTGAAGATTTAATTGAAAAAGTTTGTACTTTCAGTTGTACAAAAGAAGACTTAGTTTTAGATTATTCGTCAATTAAAAACTTAGAACGAAAAGATTCAAAATGTTCTTTTATTAAATACTATAATTTAAATACTATACTTGAAGCTTTTAATAAGTGCATCAATAAAGAGTGGAATATAGAGACTTTAGTAAATTGGTGTTCTATCTATACTGGAATAATTGAAGGCCAATTTCTTATCACTTCTAAAATAAACTTTAAAGGTGTAGAAAGATTAATTTATGATCTTATTACAACTGAACTAGATATATTTCCAAGTATGTACGCTGATGAAACAGGTTATTTAGATGAAACACCTGATATATTAAATAAACTCAAGTTTTATGATAGCTTATGGCAACAAAGAAAAGACTTGAAGGCTTTTACTATAGAACGAGACTTAGATCCAAATGCTATTTCAGTACTTACTCTTTTGATAAATGAAAAAACTAAAGAATATATGACAGTCTCATCTATAGAAGATGTTATTTTTGATGAATCAATCCATAGAATAAATATAAATGAATTGAAACAGTTAATACACAAATTAAAAAAGGATAAATATAAACAAGTTCATAAGGTTGAGGTTTATATTTAGAAGATGAAACTTAATAATTAATATGAATAATCATATTTTTCTATATTTATCCCCTTTCACTA
>ERZ1106977.173-NODE-173-length-53370-cov-9.181356_pt1 | contig 53370 bp, 45 predicted proteins | sample MGYA00403688_ERZ1106977 | MGnify/ENA primary metagenome ERZ1106977 (study PRJEB35170, sample SAMEA104062426) | human gut metagenome | biome: human gut; feature: human-associated habitat; material: faeces | place: Denmark | collected 2012-06-23 ...
GGGTTTTTTTAAATTTACTTAACCAATTGACAACGTCGGTGAAATGTGCCCCCCCTGATAGCTTTAACACATGAATGCAAGGGGCGATGAGTAGCCCAGGCAGTCAGTTTGTAAGCAGGAGGCGTCCGTGTTTAAAAATATCCGACAGTTCGTCGTCTTGACCGTTGCAGCGGGCGTTATCTGTTGTGCGCAGGCTGAATCCTTTTCTGTCAAAGGCAGTATTTTTGAGGCCGCCGGGCGGGAAAACAATATTGATCCGGTGTTGCTTTACAGCATTGCACTGGTCGAAAGTGCCGTTGTGGCTCCCGGCAAGAAAGGCTACCTCAACCCGTTTCCCTGGACACTTCGTACCGACAAACCGTTTTACGGTGCATCTAAAACCGAGGCAGAGGCGGAACTTAACCGCCTTATCAAAACCAACCGCAGTGTGGATGTCGGGTTAATGCAGATTAATACCCGCTGGCACGGACATCGTGTCGATCGTATTACGGACTTGCTCGATCCTCTTACCAATGTCCGCGTAGCTGCTCAAATTCTCAATGAGCAGTTTGACCGCTATTCCGATGATGCCGAAAGAGCAGTGGGAAGCTATCACAGTTCAGATCCTGAACGCTCCCGCTGGTATGCGCGTCATGTACTGCGCGTCTATACGGAGCTGCAGAAACAAGCCGCTCACAGCAAGACAGTCAATCAAACGGGGGACTCCGGTCGTCATCAACGTGCTTTGATGCAATTGAACTGAAAGGAGCCATTGTTATGACCTCATTTGCAAAACGAAATATTGCGCAGGGACTGCGTGCTCATACAGAAATTTCCCGGCTTGAAATGCCGAAGATCCAGCTGATGGATTTTCAGATGTGGCAGACATTGCAACTGGCTCTGGCTGCCGGCGGCGATACAGGAACCGTTGATTGGGTAGATCTCGGAATACAGCTGTCTGAAACGCTGCGGAACGCATCATCGGAACTGATCGGAAAGCTGGCTGAATCCGCTTCCTGCAGCTTCAGAATTGATATGCCCGAAGAAACTTTTCTGGAAAAGTTCGGCCGCCGGGCTGATTGGGATCAGTTGCGCTCTGATCTGCCGGTGACGTATTTCCGTGCCCGATTCGCTTTTAATTACTGGTCATCCGTCCGTGATTTCGCAGTGAAGTCAAAGAAAGACTGTATGGCGGCCTTTCATCTGCCGTGGTCAATGATCGACATCCTGGCGGAATCCAGTACCTCACAGGTCATTGATTTCTGTGAAGGCTATCCGCAGTTACAACGTTTCAGCCTGAATTGCAGTGTTCAGGATTGTTTGGCGATTGCTGATGCTTTGGCAACTGAATCAACAGATTCAATGCGTAAGGTCAGTCGATCATCCGTTCTCCGATTGATTAAATCGAATCACTGTGCCGTCAACTTCATTCCCGTTGCCGCTTGATGCTATGACCAATAAAGAAGTCCATAAAAACGTCGTTAATCAACTCATTGGTCTGTTGCAGGAAGGAAAGAGTGCAACGGAAGCCGCGCAGGCATGTGGTGTAACAGATAGCTTGGCGGCGGTTGTCGAGCATTCGCTTGCCTTTCGTCTTGTTGACCAAACTCAGATGGCGCGTCTTGATGAACTCGCAAAGGAAAGCGGCAGTGTCAGCCAGCTCAACATGAAGGTAAAAGACTTCGCAGCAAAGGAATTAAGCAAGTGGCTGGTACAGGCAGGAATGCAGCCGGGGCAGGTTCATATCTGTACCGGACTTGACGTTCACAAATGCCGTCATCTTTATCGGCAGATGCGGCGGTTATTTGAGACAGAGGAAGCATTGTTGCCGTTGCCGCGAACACTGGTTGCTCGCGTCATCATGTCGATCTTTGCGACGCATTACACGTATCTGCAGAGAGCGTCAAATACGAATTCGATTCAGCTCAACAATGTGATTGTGGCGTGGCAGAGAACCTGCGAAGAAATTAATGCAAACCGCATCAATGAATGGGATGGATTTGACCCAAGAATGCATTCGCTGGGCACTCTCTTTGATGTGGCCCGAGCACTTCGCGAAGTTCAGACAAACCCAGGCTCTGAATTTGATGAACAGCAAAACCGCAGGCTCAGAAAGATCATTTATCAGCAATGTCCGAAGTGTGGTTGTTTCTTCGTCGGATTTAATTCAGCCCGTGTTTCCGATATGGGATGTTGTTGCTTCTGCGAGCTGCTGGAAGGGGCATCGCCCGATGGAAAGAAACGTCTGCGAAAGAAACAAAAACTGTCTGGAAAGACATGTGACAGTGTGGTAGGAGCAAGGCAGCAGAATTAATGTCAGGTACGTCTGCACCCTATTGTAAAAAAGGAAAAAATAGAAATTTGTACTGTAGGAGCTCCTTGGTGAATTTGCATTGTGACTTTTTCGGTAGGAGCCGGGTACGGGAATTTGTTGAGCTCGATGCGGAAGCGCATTGAATTTAAATAAAAATCAGAACGAAATATGGTAGGAGCACCCCGCAAAAGTCATGTTTTTGCCTGTAACGGTAGGGGCGGCTCCTTGAAAAACCGTGCTTTCAGCATGGAAAGCTATTTGAAATCAAAGTATTGAAAGCTGTTTTCCATGTAGGAGCAACATAGTTGAAATAACAATCTGTGTGGTAGGAGCGGCTGGCTGCTCCTCATAAGGATAATAAATATTAGGAGTACCCCTTTGAACTTTGCATGTCCGAAAACCCCCGAAGACATACCTGCGGTAACTCTTCTTTGGGAGGAGTTTTCTGGTGTTGTGTCCGAAAGCAGCGGCGAGCCTCTGTCAGAGGAAGAAGTCGCCAAGGCACTTTTCATTGACAAGACACGGCTGGTGACGGCGCTGGCGGTAATGCAGGCTTCTGTTGCATGTCGTGCCGTTCGTGCGTGTGATGTCTATTTTGACTGGATGAAGAAACGTGCCGGCACAGACAAACAGACATATCTGCGGCCGCGTATCCGAATTGATTCACGCTATCAGACAGTCGAAATGAGCTGGGTTCGGAGATTGTCAAAATCACACGTCACCAGGCGTGGTGAATCTGTCAACGAAAAAGGAAAAGTCGGACGCGCCTTTCTGATCACCACCAAACAGGGTTCAGTCACGGTTTTCTCGTGGTACGACTATCTGAAACGAGGGACCAAGGATCGTTATTCCGATTCTATCTTCAGCAAAGAGCCCGCATGGGTGCAACAGCTCGGGCGTCAGGTTGAAGACCGGTTCGAGCTGCTGAGAAAGGAACAGAAAATCATCACATCCATCAAACGCTTGATCGGAACATTGAATCAAATTCAAACACGGCAATTCAATGACCAGGTGAATCAGCTTTTGATTGAATGGGGTGCCGGGGAAATCAAATCGCTTTATCAGCAGGAGATCTCATTGACGTCAAACTCTGACGAATAAACCGACTCATAGGAATCAACAGCATGGACGACTATCTCAACCAATCTGATTCATCGGAACGAATGGAAATGAATACACCGCTTAATCACCTTCCTGAAGGTTGCCGCACCGCAAAAGCAATCCGCGATGTTTGTTTCCGCATTGCCCATGTCACGCGGGATCATTTCGGTAACTATAACGAACGGCGGGGCTGGCTTGTGATGGATGTTGTCTGTGATGATCCGTCGCGCATCTGTATCCGGTACGACGATGCAAATGTCTTCATTGATGTTCCGGCCACAGAAGTGGCGATTGTCAGCTGCCGGGAACGAACAAGCAATAGCCCTGTCTCTGATACGACGGTTTAACAGAGAGGGGAGCGAATGACCAAACGACAGCAGGAACCGATGTCGGTCTTGGAGGGGAGTATGACGACACTTGTCATGTCCTTGCATACGGTAACGGGCGTGAAATCACTGATTGAAGGTGTTTCACCGTGGGATCAACGAACAATCAATTACACACTCACTCCGAGCGGTATTCGGTCAATAAAGTATTCCAGCTTCGTCAATCAGACATCAACCTGGCTCATTGAGCTCAACTTTGAAGATTCCAGACTGTTGATTCATCCATTGCGGTGGAACGAAGAAACAGGATCAGTCACGGAAATTAAGCTGGACATCAATCCACAGGATTTGAAACTGATTTATGCCAGTTTGCAGGCGAGGCGGCAAAGTGCCAGTGAAAAATCTGCTGAAAGTTTTTGGAAGTTCCGCTCTGAAACGAGTCCGCACAAGCAAATCAGATCAAAAAGGACGGTAAGACTTCAGTCGAAAGGGGATATAAATTAATGGCACGCACATACAGCTATGCAATTCGCCGTCGGGCTGATCGCTATTTTGCCGCTGGCTTTGGCTATAAAGCAGTAGCCAATATGATGGAACTGCCGGAGGGAACGGTTCGCGATTGGAAGCGTCAGTGGGCAAGCGATACTTCTGAAGACACCAAACCCCGGTTTGCAGAAGCACTGCGGGAAGTCATGATGGAGCGAAAGATCACACTCATTTGGCGTCAGAATGAAGACATCATCTTGGAAGCCTATCGTCGGGCCAAGGGTAAATCATCGCTACGCCGTTACAGCATTCAGCGTGTAATGATCGGGGTGGCCGGATCGGAGCTCTTTGAGAAAGTTCCTGTTTCGGTCCGTACGGCAGATATAAAGGGATACAGTCCAGTGTATCGCCTGCTGGAAGGGCGTTGAAATCTTACAGTAATAAACTCAGCTACTGAAACAGAACGCATCCTAACTTACTAGCTTCAGTTCTGAAACTGAGCATCAGGGGTTTCCTGAAGCACGGAGTAGTTGTACTTCAAAACGTCAACACGTATTCTCCGTTCGAGAGCTTGGTGAGCGTCACGCTGTTTCGTCTGTATTCGGCAAGGATGTCCTCGGTGATCGTATCGCCTCGCCGCAGGGAGGTATTAGCTTCGAGTCTCGACTTCATAAACTCACCTAGAATCTCACGTGGCGTCGAAGCCAGGGCCTTGTTGTTGTCCGAGTAGGTAGACAATTCCACAGGCCAATACTTCTTCCCGTCCGAAAGATAAGCCTTGAACGTGCATTTGTTGTCGTCATGTCCCTTGGCATCTTTGGTTACAGTGGCTGGTTTCGGATAAATCGGGTTTTGGCGTTCTTCCTTGTCTGCCGTCAGCTCAACCTCATACCAGGGACGAGGCGTGTAGATGCCCTTGGACACGCGGCCCTTGCCCTGCGACAGGTTGAGAGAGCTGCAGGGCTGCTGTCTGACTCGCAGTACGATGTCCATGCTTGCAACGGGCTGAACGCCTGCCGGGAGAGCCTTGAGAGGCGTGATGGCGGCAAGGCGGCTGGCACTGGGTGCTGTTGTGAACGAAAAGTTCTTGATTCTTTTTGCCACGGATGAGTCGCAAAGGTCATCAATGTACTGGGAGAGGTCGTTGAGATCGTTCTGATCGGCCTTGACGCATGCCTCCAAGCGGTTTTCCAGTCCTGCGTCTGAGAAGTTGTTGGAGCCGATCCATAAGGTTGAAACGATCCCCTGTTGAAAGCGCCACAGCTTGCCGTGGTAGTCCACAAGGGTCACGTAGACGCCGGTGCCGTCGGTACGTCCATTCGCCGTGGCCGCTTGTTCCAATTCCTTGTCCAAAGCGACCAAGGCATTGTAGAGGCCCTGCGAGAATGCCCCTTGAGATCTGTACATGCCGAGGACGAGGCGTACTCTGCCAATGCGGGCAATTCGCTTCAATTCTTCGGCATAATTCGTTACCGCCGACAGGCCGCAAAAGCCTACGGCAATGTCGACTGCCGAAGCGCGTCGCAACTCCTGTTCCAAAACGTTTCGAAAGGGTATCTTTGCATTGGTGTAGTTCATCTTGCCGTCCTTGTCGTTCTTCTAGCGTTTGAGATGCCGGATCCAACCATTATCGCCAAATGCAACGACGAGTGATTCCAACACGGAAAATGGAAAAGAGAAGTACAATGTCCGTTGCAGGATTTGCGGCAGCAAACTAAGCAACGGACACTAAAACATGCGAGACAACGAGCTGAAGGTACGACTTTCGTCGACCGAACTGGAGAATTTCAACACTGCTTGCGAAAAGGAATCAGTGAAGCCTTCATCGAAGGCTAGAGAGCTGATTGTGCAGTATTCGCAACAGGCAGGTGTTGTGCCTATGCCGGGAGAGAACGGAGGAATCCCGCAGCTTGTTCCGGGACGAGCGTTGTCCGTTGGCGAGATGTTCTCTGGTCCGGGCGGCATCGGCATTGCGCTTAATCGCGCTCGGTCGGAAGATTTCTCCTTCGTCCATCGCTGGGCGACCGACTGGGATGCTGACACGTGCCGCACGTACAAGCAGAACGTCCTCAAGCATACGCCGGAAGCTCTTTCGATCTGTGAAGACGTGCGCAAGCTCGACATCGACTCTTTGCCGATTGTCGACGGCTTTCTATACGGTTTCCCGTGCAATGACTTCTCGCTTGTAGGCGAGTCCAAGGGGCTGGAAGGCAATTATGGCGGCCTTTATTCCTACGGCGTCAAGTACATCGAACGCGCCAACCCGCTCTTCTTCCTGGCTGAAAACGTGAGCGGCTTGTCGTCGGCCAATGACGGCAAGGCGTTCAAGCTCATCATGAATGCCCTCAATCATGCGGGCAAGTACGGCTACAACATCACGGCAAACCTCTACAAGTTTGAAGAATACGGCGTTCCTCAAGCACGTCATCGTTACATTCTGATCGGCATTCGCGGAGACCTTGGCATGGAATTCAAGGTGCCGAAGCCTTCGGGAATCATGAAGACCTGCGCCGAAGCTCTGGCGAACATTCCGCCTACGGCGGCGAATCAGGAAAAGACGACTCAAAGCAAGACCGTCAAGGCTAGACTCGACCTCATTCCCGAGGGTATGAACGTATGGCAGGCCGAAGAAGCCGGACTCTTGCCGCCCGAACTCTGCCTCAACGTCAAGGGTGCGCGTCTCTCGCAGATCTACCGCCGACTGGATTCCAAGAAGCCGTCCTACACGATCACCGGATCGGGCGGCGGCGGTACGCACGTCTATCACTGGAAGGAGTCCCGCGCTCTCACGAACCGCGAACGCGCACGTCTCCAGACATTCCCTGACGACTTCGTGTTCTGCGGGTCGAAGGAATCCGTTCGCAAGCAGATCGGCATGGCCGTGCCGTGCGACGGTGCACAGGTCATTTTGGAAGCGTTGCTCAAGACCTTTGAAGGCATCGAATATGAATCTGTTGAACCCAGTGTCGGCACTTTCAAGGCAAAGACGGTGATTGCCTAATCCTTTTTTCCCAAAACCTTACATCCTCGTGTTGCTTAAAGGCTCAATAGATTGGCGGATGCAGAAGGCCTACGCAATGTTCATAGGAACCGCAGTAGTGTCAAGCCTGTAACCAAGAACTTCAAGAGACTTGGCGATTGTCTCAAACTTGGTCGGAGCTCGTGGAGATAGGGCGTTATTTGGCAGAGTTCTTTTCGGCGTAGACGCTTCTGTCTTTTCCGTAGATGCTCTTATCGCGGGCATTGTTTTTGGCACCGCGGGCGTTTTTCCCGTTCTTCGCACTCTGCGCGTTCTTTCCGGATGCTGCGGCCTTGGCTTTCTCTGCCCTCTCCTTGGCCGCTTTTTCCTTTTCTAGGCGTTCCTTCTCAGCGGCGGCAGCCAAAGCCGCTTCCCTGGCTTTCAACTCGTCGGCGTCGGCTACATAGTGTTCGTTCCAGAGCACATGAGCGGCTTCGTTCTGACGCAGTGAAGCACCGGCTCTCGTTGTGTTGTACAACTCAACGGAGTCATCTCTGTTATGGACGGGATTGAGCGTGTCGTGCGGATCTACGGTGTTGATGGTCGTTTTGACCGGGGCTTCGCCGGCGCAGCCGGTCAAGATGAGGACGAAGGCTGCTGTAGCCGTAAGAACTGTGGATTTCATGCTCACTGAATTGTAGGGTTGAAGGTATCAGCACTGTAGGCACAAAGTGCGTTGGCAGAGATGCAATAGAAAGCACTTTTTGCTTTTATCCCGACATCCCCCTGCGCTGAAACTTTGACTTCTGCGCTGGGCGCACATAGGAACGAAGATCAAGGGCCAATTGGCAGTTATCCACAGGGTTGCCTGTATTTTAGGCATGCCTTTCTTAAATTTTAAAGTCATTAAACCTAATTGTTTCGCGGAACGCTTGAAAAGTTATCCACAGAGTTATACACAGGCTGAAATTTCACGATCCTGCAAACATTTATCTCACGAATTTACGATCCTAAAAACATTTATCTCGGGGTAGTTACGATCCTAAAAACATTTATCTCGACCTTCTGCGATCCTAAAAACATTTATCCACGATCCTAAAAACATTTATCACGATCCTAAAAACATTTATCTCAGGTCGGGACTGTGCTTAACATATTGATTATACGAGTGAAAACACAATTCAAGATTTTCCTATAATCATTATTATTAATCTTTCTTTTAATCTATCTTCCTGTAGTAGACGCGCGCGCACGCGCGAGCACGACGGAACAAACAGCTTCGACCCCACAAAAGAAGAACCCGGCTCGCGCCGGGTTAAAGTGGCCAGGAGAAAAGTCCTCTTGATTACCACAAATCTATGACATTCGGAGGCCCGAAGTATTCCCCTCTGACAGCCGGAACCGGATCGGCGGGGGAGGGTAGGTCAGTCTTCCAAATGTAGAGGAGCTTTTTATCGAGTTCTCCGCGTTTTGGCTGACTCAGCCAGTAGGCTCGTATTGCCCCGGCCTCCAGCATCGCATTAAGAGCCTTTTTGAGCTGTCTGATGAACTGTGTAAGGTCACAGGTAAGACCTGTCCGCTGCAGGAGCTTCTGCACGCCGATAAACTGGCGGTTTTCCCGTTGACCTGCAAAGAAGCACTGCAACTTCTTTGCAAGCTCGTTGTGGCTGAGTTTGGCACGAATATCCCAAGGAATCGTACCGTACTCACTGTTTCCGAAAAGTTTCAGGAAACGGTGATCAATTACGCCGCAGACCACGCCGACACCAAGCCACTGATAATCCTTGATGAAATACAGCGTGGCGGCGTTGAGGCCGCGCGGATCGAGATCGCCCCCTTTGCTTCCCACATCAAACGCCGGCGCTTTACCCTTGGTCGCTACCTGTATGAAAATAGAGGCTTGACTCATACGCTTGAAGGCTCGATAAAGCAGAAGGTACGACCTGCCGGAATCAGGTAACCGCAGTAAATCGACTAAATCCCCTAGTTTGATGCGCAGATTCTCATTGCAGCGTCCGTTGCCGAGGGTAAGCATTCCATGCCAGACATCCCATTCAAACTGATAGAGCGCTTCGCCGGTGTAAAGAATCGTGCAACTGTCCCGGCCGCAGATCGGATGATCCTGCAACCAGGGACGCGGTAGACGTTTGGCCCGTACGCCGAAGATTGCCGATGTGTCGATAACGTTCGATGACGGTGCGTTGGCAGGCGGATACCAGCCGGGTAAAGAAAGTTGAACCGGCCCCATGCACTGCGGCAACAGGCAGTATTTCTCAAGTGCCACGCGTTCGAGAAAACCCTTGTCGCCTCCTGTTGCAGTTTTGAGCGCTTCGTAAGTCTCAAGGATCTCGTTATCACGCATAGCTTCTCTGAACAGCTCCTGCCGGAGCGCGAGAGGCATGGTGGCAAGGGAGTCGGCCAATGCCTGCCCCGATCCTTTGCCGTCAATCCATTGCTGAAGCTCTTGAGAACGCATAATTGGTCACTTTTCCGGCCTGGCGGAGTCAATGGTCACCGCTTTTATTTCTCCAACGACTCTAGAAACACCCCGGCGGAAAATCTGTCTTTTCGGGGACAAAATTTGTACCCGTACATGCATTGCCATAAGGCGGCGGGAGGTAAGTTCAGCAGTTGCTTTCCGTTTCCGGAGTTTCAGCCGTGTCTGCCGTCGATTCCGCCATCAATCTGGCATACAACATTACCGTAGCCCCGTTCCGGCTCACGGGCAGAATCCTGACGTTTGCAGGTATTCTTAAAAGTGACAGGGCCGATGCTGACGCATGTCCGCTCTTTGCCGATATTCCGAGTACCGCCGAGACCGACAAAATTGACGCAGCCTGGCCTCCGGCTCCCCACCCGGTGGATGCGCTTTCCGTGCAGGATCTGATCCGGGCCAACGGCAAACTCATCCGTGATCTCTGTTACGCCACCACACTCTCCGAAGAGGAATCACAGAAATACCTTCTGCCGGTGATTACGAATCTGGCAAGGATTGTGCACCTCACTCCGGCCTCTGAATACGACCATCACCAGGGCTACGGGGGACTTTTTACGCACACGCTGGAAGTGGCGTATTACGCGGCCAACAACGCCAAGACGGCCATCTTTGACCGCTCGGCTTCTCCCGAAGAGCTCTACCGCAATAAGCGCCGCTGGATTCTGACAGCAGTCCTTGCAGCACTACTGCACGATATCGGTAAACCCTTTACCGACATGGAGATCACTGCGGCTGACGGGCGGCACTGGGTCCAGGATGAACCCATTGTGGATTGGCTGCGCAAGAACAGGATCACGAGCTACTACATCAGCTTTCGGCCCAACCGGGAACATAACCGCCATAAGGCCGCAGCCCTGGCTAACGCCGCCATGCTGATTCCGAAGGAGACGTTCACATTCCTCGGACTCACCGGTTACGGGGAGAAAATGCAGCAGGAACTCAGAAGTGCCGTTCTTGAAGGCCGAAACGGCGGCCTCATCGGACGCATTCTTGACAATGCTGACGGACTCTCCCGCGCTGTGGACGGTCTTCGGCAGCGAAAAATCCGTCCGGAATTCAAAAACGTTGCGCATCCGCAGGGAGATCAGATCCTTAAAGCAGTCCGGGTGCTCATTCAATCGGCCAAATGGACAACAAACCGGGATGAAAAAAGCCGTGTCTTCAATACGAGGCAGGGGTGCTTCATCGTCTGGGGTGAAGAAGCGGCCAAAGAGGTGCGCTCTCAGGCGCTTGATATGGGATTTGAGTCACTGCCGTCAGACTTTCTGCGGCTGGCTTCCGTCCTTGCCGATGCCGGAGCTGCGCTTCGCAATTCAGACGAAATATCCAATACGCATAATATTTTCTGGCGCGTAACGCCGATTGTGGCGGGGAACGCACAGTTTGAATGTATCCGTCTTGCGGATCCTCAGCTTGTCTTTGATGCGACGCCGCCGGCGGCAATGGAAGCGATTGTCGAAGGGCTTACGGTGGATCAGGTCACGAAAGATGCATGGGTGAGGCGCTGGAAGTTTCTGCCGGTACAGCGCCTCACACGGGCTGAAGAAGAGGAAATGGGCTACTCCGACGAGTACATTAAGTCGCTCACGGAAGCGGCAGAAGAAAGCCTGCGCGAAAGCGAAGAGCTTGCCGGGCTTGATGCAGCGGCATTGACTGCACCGGAGCCATCGGATGATAGTGCTGTTTGCGTAACGGAAAATGAGACAACGACCGAGGCCGCTCAAGTGCTTGAGGCCGTGCCGGAAGTCCGTTCTTCGGCTGCGCCCGACGATGATCCGTTTGCCTCCGTCATGCCGAAAGACACACCGACGCAATGGCACCGGTTTTTCGGAGAAGAGGCTAAGACTAAGGCTAAGGCTAAGACTGTGGTTCGCCAGGTTTCTTCACGGCCAAACTCCGAACCGGAGAAAGCCGTAACGAGCCCGGCGGCTGCAGCGGCAGCTGTTGGAAATCAGCCGGTTGCTGCGCCAGCAGAGGTTGTTGAGGTTGTTGAGGTTGTTGAGCCGAGCGCTGATCCTGTGAACTCTGACGAGAGGATGAGCCCAGAAGCGCAAACGCCGACAACAGAGACCGTCGTTTCTGAAGAAGCGGATGAGGCGGAGGTTCAGGAGTATTTCGCTGACAGTCCGGACGATTCTGAAGAGGAAACGGAGGTAGCGGCAGGCAATGAAGCGTTTATTGACGATCCAGGGGCGGAGCAGCTGCAGTCAGATCAACCGCTTGCCGTGCAAGAACCGGCAGATAAGGAGCACCCGGCAGGCATTGACGAAGCCGGTTTTAACATGGCGCGGCTTCTCGGAGGAGACGAGCAGCCGAAGTTCCTTACAGCCGTAACCGACGGGCTCATGCTCATAAAGGCAGCAGAACGTAAGCCCCGTACTGAAAATCCAAAAGCGAAACGGGTAGCGTCTGTTTCGACAAAGGAGAACTCCAAGGCTGCGGAAGAACAACAACCGGATCTGCCGCTTGTCTTTTTCAATGAACCGCTCAACGCTGACGGAACCCCGAAGTTACCAAGAAAAGGGGCAGGCGGGTCGTCAGCAAAATCCAAAGAAGAAAACAGCAAAGAGCCTGTGACGGGTAACGCCCAGGACACCTCATCCTCTGGTCACTTTGCTGCCGATGCAGCCACTCAGAAAGCCCCCGTACGCGGAAAGAAACGACGCAGTGTCGTCAATATCAGCCGCGACGCAAAGATTGCGCAGGATTTGGCCGAAAGTATGGTGAGTCAGCTGGCGGACGGTTTCGGTATCTGGCTCACTGACGGCATCACTACGGATCCGCTCACCGGACGCCATGCCACGCAGTCGTTTGCCTTTGAAAAGGTGATTGCCGAGAGCGGCATTGATTCTGACCTTGTGGAGCTCGCCTTTGAAAAGCTGGCATCCGACAACGTTAAGCCGCGCGTTGACTGGATTACCGCCGAGCATCGGCTGGTGTTGGTTGAGTAGACCTTTCCGATCATGTTTCAGTAGCTGAGTTTATTACCGTAAGATTTCAACTTCCATGGCTCTTAAATACGATCCGACCGCCTATGAAACCTGGCGGCAGAATTTTGAAATGCGGCAGGCGCTTGCCTGGTTTGCCGGTTGCGGCTGGTATTTCGTGTGGGGCGATCTCTACGGTGCCAACGGGGCAACGCTTGGCTGTGTGCTCATTTGTGCCCTTATGGGACTGTGGCGCTTCAGACCGGCTCTGCGGCGTTTTCAGATGACGCTGCGGCTCGCCGGAACTCCCGCCCCCTTTATCGACTTCAACGAGCTCAAAGCCATCATGAACGATCCGGTGCATAAGGACGATATGTGGCTGGGCCGGGGTTTCCCGTGGGGACAGACGCAGGCGCAGCGGGTCAATGATCTCTTAAAGCGGGACTGGCACAAAACCTACAGGGAAGCGCTCGGCGCGTTTTACATCCTGCAGTTTTTGAAAAAACATGTGTGGCTGTGTCTGTTTCGGCCGTTTAAGGCAATACACGTTTACCGGGAGATTCAGAAGCGTGTTTCCAAGGATCAGGGACAGGCATGGATTCAGGGGGTCGGCGACGCTGAAACCGACATCTTCCAGCCCATCAGCCATACGGAAGGCCATACGCTCATTATCGGCACCACCGGTTCCGGGAAGACCCGGTGCTTTGACCTGCTGATCACACAGGCCATTTTGAGAAACGAAACCGTGTTCATCATTGACCCCAAAGGTGACCGGGACCTTCGTGACAAGGCCCGCCGTGCCTGTGAAATGCTCGGGCGCGGGGATAAGTTTCTGTCTTTTCATCCGGCTTTTCCGCAGGAAAGCGTCCGCATCAACCTGCTTGCCAACTGGACGCGCCCCTCAGAAATTGCTGACCGTATTGCCTCGCTCATCCCTTCGGAATCCGATTCGGACCCGTTCAAAAACTTTGCATTCGGAGCCTTAAACGCTGTCTGCAACGGCCTCTGTAACGTTTACCGCTCGCCGACACTGAAAAACCTGAAGCACTACCTCGCCGGTACCGGCAGCGGTGCTGTGGCAGGTCTCGTTGTGGATGCACTTAATGCCTATCTGCGGCAGAAACGGCCGGATCGGGTGAAGGATCTGGAACTTTACATCGCTACCTGCAAGAAAAAGGATAAGGAGAGTATGGCGCAGGCCCTGGTGGACTACTATCAGAATAACGGTCCGGCCGATTCCGACATTGACGATCTTGTCTCCATGTTCACGCATAACAGGGAGCACTTCGGAAAGATGATTACGTCGCTGCTGCCGATTCTTTCGATGCTCACATCCGGCACGCTGGGCGATATGCTCAGTCCGCCGGAATCCGTGCAGGAGAAACAGAAAAACACCTGGCGTGACACCAACGACCTGATAGCCTGGAATCACGTGGTCTATGTGGGGTTGGACTCACTGTCGGATCCGATGGTGGGTTCTGCCATCGGTGCCTTGTTCCTGTCCGATTTGGCCTGTGTGGCCGGTGCCCGTTACAACTTTTCAGGCAGCGACCCCCAGGTACCCAATGGGGATAACGGCTTTTGGAGCAGACTGAAAAAACTTTACCGTAAGCCTGAGGCCGATCCGCGGGCCCGGACTGTCAACATTTTTGTGGACGAGGCCGCAGAGGTGGTGAATACGCCCTTTCTGCAGATTCTCAACAAAGGGCGCGGTGCGCATCTGAAGCTGTTTGTGGCAACACAGACCCTGCCGGACTTTTCAGCCCGGATGGGAAGCCGGGACAAGGCCGATCAGCTCTTGGGAAACCTCAATAACCGCATCTGTCTGCGCTGCATTGATCCGCAGACGCAGAAGTTCGTTTCGGACTCGCTTCCGAAGACAAAGATTGTGAGTATTCAGCGCACGCAGGGACTTTCAACGGCTGTTCATGAGCCGGTGCCGCGCGGCGGCAGTCTGGGCGAACGGCTTGCGGAGGAAGAAGTCCCTCTTTTTCCGCCGCAGTTGTTGGCGATGCTGCCCAATCTTGAGTTCATTGCGAGTCTTTCGGGCGGCCACATCATTAAGGGCAGGTATCCGCTTATCCTGGCCGATAAAAGCGAGTACAGAGCCGGATGAGAGGGCGCGGCTCAGGACTCTGCGGCACTGCCCTGAGTCGAAAAACAGTCCACAGACGGCGTGAAATTTTCTGTGGATAACTTCAAAATCATTTGTATTTTCATTTGGTTGTTTGGTGTGCCTAAAAAATGAGCACACGCTTTATCTCTTTGTACCGACGCAGCGTGAATTGTGTACGGTTGTTGCCCCGGCAGAAGAGATGACATTTTTTGCTTTCCTGACGTCAGATTTTGAAAAAACGGCTCTCTAAGATCGAGGCTAAAGGCTGAATGTCACGCAAAGGAGTGCGTTTTGGAAAAAGAAACAGGAAAGGCGAGCGCCGGTTCCCGCATTATTCGTGATGAAGATGTGTTGGCTTTGGCCCGCGCCCGCGGTGAAACCGCCGAGGAAGCCTTATTCCGGATGATGCGCAAATGCCCGGCAGCCTTCGGAGCAACCTGCGACTGGGAGGACTTCGGTTCGATCTCGATTGCGGTGATGCGTGAACTGAAGCCCTATAAAACCTATCAGGCCGTCTACAACCTGGTGCTTCGGGTCTTTCAGCTTTACGACACCCAGGTTATTTCAGTTCTGCGTGTATTTTCCGATGTCGAGCGTCTTGCCTATTTCGTCAACGAAATGATTGAGACGATGCTCGAAGTCAGTCATTACCGCGATGCACTCAGTGTTGAGTACGGCGTTGATACGGCCAACAAAATTGCATTACGCGGGATTGTGCTCTTTCGTATTACGAGCGTCGGCGTACGCAATGTCTTTAAGTGCGAAAACAAGGCGTTTTTCCGTGCGGAAAGTTTTTGCGCCAGTAAGCTCATTGCGCGTGAGGCTGCTGATCCCCAACAGGGGACAGGGCTGCGCTGCGCAGCCTGATTGCGCTCGCTTCGAGGCTTACTATGGCGCGGGCACCAGGCGAAAACAGTATCGGGCTTTTTGTCATCCTCGCCTTTGCGGTCTTTGGTCTTGCCCTGTCACTGGTTACGACGGACTACGTCCGGAAAGCCTCTGTAGCGGAAGCCCGCAATATTGAACAGGAACTGGGCGCATCAACACTGTCACGCATCAATGTCATGGCCGACGGCTGGTATCTGAAAACGCTGAACCGCTGGTTCGGCAGTGCCGGTGCCGAAACCTGGTTAAGTGATGATCCCGCTCAGCGCCGCCGTGAGGAAGCGCTGATTGCCAAAAACAGCAAACTCACCGCATGGCTTGAGCAGCGTAAAACGGTTCTCCTGGATCTCGGTTACTGGATCCTGCGCAGAGTCGCGCTGTTTGTTATCTGGCTGCCGCTCTGGATTCCGCTCGTTATTTTGTCGGTTTGGCATGGTCTACAGGATCGGGAAATCAAGAAAACAGATTTCGGGTACACCTCACCGGTTCTGAACCACTGGGCCCGTCGGGTGATGAACCTTGTGACGGTGCTGACCGCATTGCTCTTTCTTTCACCGGTTGCGCTTGAACCGCTGATGTTCCCGCTCATGACCGGTTGTTGGGCGGTTGCCGCGGGTGTTGCGGTCGGAAATGTGCAAAAGAGAATCTGACCGGGGTATCAGACTACGATAAAGGATTTTGCGATGGAAGACTTTCTCAAGACATTGGCGGAACTGACGGCATTGAATACGGGGACCTCATCTGTTGTTGCCGTGAAAACGGTCTTTACCAGTAACGAACCGCCGGCATTCGTTGCGCAGGCGCTGGCAAAGGGAATGCCCTCGGGCTGGAAACTGCAGCGGTTGGATGAAACCCCCGCCGGATACGTGGCCTTTTGCGGCTGCGGCGCTAAATCGGGACGCGCTTCACCCTCAGTGCCGCTTCATCCGTCGGACGTACAACAGACCGCGTAACTGCCGGTGAAACTCTGAAAGTTTCATCCGGGTGAAACTTCGTTTCGGATTTTCAAAACCCTTTAAGGACAAGGCTTATGCCGCGATTCTCTCCCAGCCTCGCCGTCGGATTTCTGCTCTGCGGAACACTCACGGCCAATGCTCAGTTTGCCGATCCGTCCCAGGAATTATCCGCTGAGGACGTGGCCCGGCTTTTAGCCCCTGTTTCTGAAGAGAACGATCAAGAGGCGACTGAGCAACCTGCCCAAAAGGTTGAGCCTCAGAGGGTTACAACGCAGACGGTGCATCAGCCGGAACGCCCGCTGGTTGAGCCGCTGGAGCAAATCCAGCGCCGTAACCGAGAACACCGGCCCATGGTCCGTATCCGCAGCAAGGAATCCAAGGAATCGGTTGCGCAGGCAGACAAAGCGGCCAAACACGAGGAGGAAAACTTTCGGTTTCCGAGTCTTGCTTTTCTTTCTTGGTTTGATCCCTGGAAACTTAAAATCGGAGACGTGACGCTTCTGCAGGATAATTACGCGTCCTTAAAGCGAAAACATCCGGACTGCCGCAGGCTCGAAGTGAGCCAAGGCGGTGTCACGGGACGCATCGCTTGCGCAAAACCGTCGGAATTCTTGTCTGAAGGGGATGCAGTGATCTTTCACTATATCCCTGTGAATGATCTCCTCGTCGGAGCGGTCTACAGTTTTTCGTCTCAGCAACGGGCCCTGCAGTTTGCCTCCTCAATCAAAGCGCAGCTCAAGGCTCAGAAAATAGAGTCCTTTACAGAGGCGGCTGACGCTGACCGCGAAGTGACCGATACGCCGCTTTTCTCACTGGCGGTGCACCCGTCCCGTAACGGCTATCTCGTGAGTGTCTCGGGACACTTTGCCGAACGCTTTGAAGACGCAGAGGTTTATGCGGCAGCGAGGCTCCCCAAAATCGAATTCGGAAATCTGACACTCGGTGTGACTACCGGAAAGGCGTTGGCTGAGCTGCCGAAATCCTGTACGGAGGTGTCCGCTGAACCGGGAGGCCTCCGGCGTGAGTTTTACGGCATTTGTTTCGGTTTTCCCTACGAAGCCCACATGCAGCTTAACTTCAATCCGGAGACAGATATTCTGGAAACGGCGGTTTTATCTCCCATCGGTGCCGCCACCGGCAGCCTTGTGGAAGACATGTTGAGGAAACGCTGGAACATGCCGACCTATTGTCCCCGCATGACTACGGAAACGGAGCTTGTCACCATTAAGGATGAGCGGCAGAGAGGGAAGGTAAGAACCCGGCGGGTTAAGGGGCGCGGCGCATCGGTCTATGCCGGTACCTGCGAACATCCGGTGATCTACACGCTCGATATGCGCTACGTGTTTGAAAACCGCCTGCTCAATAAGGAAGACATAGCCACCGACTTTGAGCGGCGTCGAAACCGGATTCAGGCCATTAAGGACCATGACAAGGCATTCGATGCGCGGCTGAAACACGTCAAAGGTTTCTTTGAATAGACCTTACCGGCGCATCTAGGGGAGTGTTTTGCTTGCTGATGCAGCAGGGCATTTTTTGCTTTCCAACCGGGAAAATACCCGCAGCACTGGTTCTAAAGTTTGTCCGTCATAATTCTGATCAGGCCCTCCGGGGCCAATATTTGCGATGAGCTTCAGTGCTGTTTTGGGACGTTACTTTGACTGGCACGGCCGGGCAGGCCGTTTTGAATTCTTCAAAGTGTGGGCTTTGGGCGGACTTCTCACCTTACTTTCCGTCGTACCCCTGTTTTTCTATTTTTGGAAACTTACGCAGGATACGGTTGATTACGGCTTTGATGCCGCCATGCTCATGATGGTTGAGCAGGAAGCCGGTCTTCTTTACTACGTTCTTGTGTGCCTGTGGCAGTGGCTTTCGGCTGTTGTTCTGACCGGCATGTTTGTGATGGCTCTCATGACCACCGTGCGGCGGTTGACCGACATGGGATTTTCGCCATGGTGGGTGATTTTGTCCTCCCTGCCGTTAATCAACATTGTCTTTCTGCTGATGCTTTTCTTTTGGCCCGGTCAACGCGCAACCGCTCAATAAGTACAGAAAGCAAATTTTGCTTTCCGAGCAGGTAAGCGGACTTAACGTGCTTTTTAAAGTTCGCTTCAACTCTTTACAGCTTCACACATTTTCGGTTTTTTCGAAATGAAGGAAACACGCATACCGACCCGAGCTGATATGCCGCCCTACCTCCTGGTGTGGTCCAGCGACGAATGTATGCCGGTTCTTTTGGGACTGGGCTTCGGGATCATGCTCAATCAGGTTTTTGTCTGTTCGATGATCGGGATTGTCATCGCACACTTCTACAAGAAGTTTCGCGATATGCATCCGGACGGCTATCTCTTTCATCTGCTCTATTGGTACGGATTCGGCTTTGCCCGCAGCAAAAGCATGATCAATCCGTGGATCAAGCGCCTTATTCCCTGATTTCAGAATTGCCGGATACGGACAAAAATGGACTTAAAAAAGTATCTCTCCACCTTTCACGGACTGAAGACCGAGGCGTACTTCTCACGTCTAGTGATGACCATCCTGCTGTTGCTGTGCCTGTTTCTTGTGGCCGTACTGGCGACGCGCCCCACGATTGTGACGATTCAGCCCTGGACACTTTCCGAGGACGCGCAGGTAACGCGCGACGATGCCTCGCGCTCCTACATTGAAGCCTGGGGCTTCGCGCTGGCGGAACTGATCGGCAACGTCACGCCAGGCAACGTTACGTTTATCGGTGACCGCTTAAAGCCCCTGTTGGATCCCCGGATTTACCACAAGACGCTGGAAGGACTTGAAGCCAATGCGCAGGGTCTGATGGACGACCGCGTTTCCATGCGCTTTGAGCCGCGCCGCGTGATCTACGAAAAGTCCTCCGGCAAGGTGTTTGTTTCCGGTTATTCCTTCGTGCGTCAGGGTATGAGCTTTGAAACGGAAAAGCGTGAAGAACGCACTTACGAGTTTGTGATCCGTATTGCCAATTACGCACCGCTCATTCAGTCCATTGACACGTATCTCGGCCAGGCCAAAACGCGCGAAGTGGTGGAAAAGATCCAGGAACGCGTCAAGCGTGATGAAGAACGTCGTCAGGAAACGATTAAGGAACGTGCCCGCTACAAGGAACCGGAAGCCGAGCGGCGCATGACCACTGAAGAAGACAAAAAACTCTAACTCGGTTTTCGGAGAATCATTCGATGTTAAAAACAACGACAGCACTGGCCGTAAGCCTTGCCCTGCTTGCGGGCGCTGCGGTAGCGCAGGAAACCCAGCCGACGACAAGCCCCGTGGTGCAGGCCGTCAAAGGCATGGTTAAGGCGGTTGAAGACGCAGGCAATGCCGAAAAAGCGGCCAGAAGTCAGGCCGCCAGGGCTGCGGCCGAAAAACAGGCCGATGAGGCGGCTTATCCGGCCGTTCCGGCTAAGTATCTGAGACCTGATGCCGATCCGGCTGAAAAAGCCAAAGCCGTCAATGAGCTTTCAAAAAAGGTGAAGGCCGATGATAAGAAAGCGGCTGAGGAAAAGCGCCGCAAACCCGCCACGTCACCGGTGGGCCGGGTGCGCATCAATACCGATGCCGTCATTGCGATGAAGCCCGGTCAGAATGTGTTCATCCCGATTTCACGGGAACATCCGAACCGACTGCTTACGCCCTTTAAAAATCCGCAGATCGTGTCCACAAGCCTTTTTGCCGGTAAGAAAAAAGGGGAGTGCGGTGAAGCCTGTGTGCGTGACGGCGTGATTTACATCACCACGGATTCACCCTCTGCCGTAACGGCTTTCATCACCGAAAAGGGACACGAAGACATCGCTTTCTCCATCACCATGGTGCCGCAGGCGATTCCGCCGCGTGAAGTGCGTTTTACCCTTCCGGACGCAGTGGTTGAGAAACTGAATTCCCGCAGCGGCGTTGTGGGCGGCGTGAAAAAGGCCCAGGCCTGGGAAGTTTCTCAGCCCTATGTTGACACCATCCGGGAAGCGCTCAGAGAAGTGGCCTTGGGCCAGGTTCCGTCGGGCTACAACCTGCGCAAAGTCAAAGTGACGGATGCGCGCCCGACCTGCAGCCATCCGGGGCTCATGTTTCAGTGGGATAACGGTCAGATTCTGGAAGGCTACAACCTCGACATCTACGTCGGTGTCGTTAAGAACATTGCCGGTAATGCCGTGGAATTCCGTAATCAAAACTGCGGCGGCTGGCGCACTGCGGCTGTCACCACCTGGCCGCTTGCCGTCCTTGAACCCGGCCAGCAGACCGAAATCTATGTGGTTGTGAAGCGCGAGGATGAAGTGCCCGACAGCATGGTCCGCAAACCTCTGATCCCGCGTGAATACAACTGACGGGGGCAGCTATGGCAGTCAATGTATCCAATTTCCTCGCCAAGATGAGTCCGCGTGCCAAGCAGCTTTCCGTGGTTGCCTGCGCTGTTGCCGTTTTGGGCGGGGTGCTTTATATCTCGCTGGCCGGAACTGAACAAGGCCCTGAAACACGCTGGAATAAGAAAACCGACAAACAGATCAACGTCATCACGGATCAGAGCAACAAGAACATGGGTCTTGAAGCGATGGCCGGACGCATCAAGTACCTGGACCGCTCCAACCAGCAGTTAAGGCAGCAGGTCGAACGGCTTGAAAAGGAACGTGCCGCGGAAAAGACGGATGCAACGCAGGAACGGATTTGGAAAGAACGGTTTGACTCGCTTTCCAATGAACTCTCCACACTGCGTGCTCAGCAAAAAGATCAGCAGGCACGGATTGCTCAGCAGATTACGCAGTCGCAGAACACTGCCAAGGGCAAAAATGATCAGGCCATTGACGATCCCTTCCAGCTGCGTGAACAGAAACGCCGCCAGATCATGGGTGACGAAATGGAAGCCGAACTCTCCGGTGACCGCCGCAAAGGCGCAGCTTCGCGGGTTCGTACCGGTGGTGCGCTCAAAATCGGCATTGTTTCGGAAACCGAAGATGAGGAAGGCGCAGAGGCGGCCGGCAATGAAGCGGCACCTCCCGCCGGTACCACACCGAAAACCGCTTACATCCCGGCCGGTTCCATTCTGACGGGGACGCTTATCACCGGTGCGGATTTCCCGACGGGAAAGGGCAGTTTTGACAATCCCACGCCGTCGTTGATCCGCATCAGTAAGCACGCGATTCTGCCCAACCGCTACACCTCCGACGTGAGGGAGTGTTTTCTGCTCGTTGGCGGGCGCGGTGAACTCGCAAGCGAACGCGCCAAACTGCGCGGCGAAATGCTCTCCTGCATCCGTAACGACGGCGGCGTGATTCAGACGAAGTTAAACAGCTATGTGGCCGGTGAAGACGGCAAAGAAGGCATCAAGGGCCGTTTGGTGAGTAAGCAGGGGCAGCTGATTGCCCGCACGATGGTCGCGGGGTTTCTCTCCGGAATGAGCGAAGCCTTTGACTACAACCAGGTGTCCGTGCTTTCAACAACCGCATCCAACAACGTCGAGTACCAGCGCAACTGGTCCAGTGACGCCGCCAAGGGCGGTATCGCCAAGGGCTTTCAGAACTCGCTTGACCGTGTGGCTGAGTTCTACATGGATTTAGCCGATGAGATGGTTCCGGTGGTGGAAATCAATGCAGGTCGTCAGGTCGACATCGTGGTTATTTCCGGTACGACCTTAAACGTGACGGCGCAGTCACAGGTGTCTCTGAACGCGCAGGGTGCTCCCTCCAACTTTACCCAGGCTAAAAACAAATGAATACCAGGAAACTCAAACGGCTTCTGATGCTTTCGGGCGCAGCGCTTTTGGTGTCGCAGACCCTGACAGGCTGCTCGGCACTGGGCGTCGGTGAAGAGGAATTTGCCTGTACCGGTATGCCCGGCAGTGTTTACTGCCACTCTGCACGTGACGTGTACGAGAAAACCAACGACGGTGTGGTACCGAGCCCGGTCGGAAAGGCTGAGGGTGCGTACAACGACGAGTGCGATGACTGTGTGCGCAGCGAAGATGTGAATCCGGCTCTCACCGTTGAGGAAGATGAAAACACCCGGTGGGCGGCCGGTGCGGGCGCAGCCCGCGTTGGCGGTGAAGTGATCACCGTCTATGACCGCTCAACCGGTGAAACAAAAACAGTCAAACGCAAAACACTTTCCGTCACTGACGATGAAGTGATCAATAACTACGTCGCTCCGCGTCTGCCGAGCGATCCGGTTCCTGTAAGAACGCCGTCCCAGGTGATGCGCATTTGGGTGGCTCCTTACGTAGACACAAACGGCGATTTGGTTGCCCCCGGTTTTGTCTACACGGAAATAGAGCCTCGCCGCTGGATTTACCCCGGTGCCGAGCAGGGCGGCAACACAAGAATGTTTGCGCCGTTACACACGGCCAAACGCTATCCCTCCAATGCGTCTAAGGAGCCGGCGATCAACAGCCTTGAACAGCTCAAGCGGGCGCAGCAGAGGAATCAGTAAATCAAAATCATAAAAAGGAGTTTTCACCAATGCAGTTCAAATCTTTCGGCAAGGCCGCTCTTGCGGTGGCTCTCATGGGCGGTGCTGCGGCTGTTTACGCCGGTGTGGGCGGTGCAACGCCGGGCGGCGATGAATTTACCGCCATTTGGGATCTGATTCAGGGCTGGTCTCAGGGTGTTCTGGGCCGCATCATCGCCCTGGGTGCTCTGATCGTCGGTATCGCCTTCGGTCTGGTGCGTCAGTCCGTTGTGGCCGCCGTCATCGGTATTTCGATGGCTATCGTGCTGCAGTACGGTCCGGATGTGATCGAAGGCATCGTGACCGCCACGGCTGCCGACGCCACGCCCGCTCAGGTCGTGACGATGGATAACGGTCTCACCGCTCAGGTGCAGAACCTCTCCGTTCTCGCGAAGTAGTGCCTTTGTCGGATTTCATTTCGGAGGTTGGGGGAGGTCTCCCAACCTCTGATCCGGAATCCGGGCGGTAAGGATTTTTGTCCTTCTTTGCTTCTCCGGTACCGGGTCTTTGTGTCTCCGTGAGTTTCTTGTCCGGTACCGGAGAGCGCTTTGACGTGAGGCTGCCTTTATGTTGAAACGGACTGCCTGTCGGCCTTGGGTTGGTCCGGAGGCGGCTTCACACCAAAGCGCGCGGTTCTGTCAGAACGTGTCTGCTGACCGCGGGCACGCAAAACATTTTTAAACCGTTGCAGGGACGAAACCGTGCGCCCGGCATCTTTTCTCTTGTCAACTTGCTTCAAATAAAGGCCACTCATGCAGATGTCTATCCGCCGGACGGCAGCCGCCGTTCTCTCCGCTCTTGCTCTGACTGCTGTTTCCGGCGTTGTTCCGGCCGCAGGCATTGATGACTTTCAGGCAAAGGTCAACAAAATTGCCGCTGAAAAAGGCGTACCCGCCCCCGACGTGAAAAAAGAACTCCTCGGTAAAGCCGGGGTGACCTCGGAGGAGGAGAAGGAAGAGGCCGCAAAGAATGCCCTGAAAAACGTCTCGCCCATTGAGCGCATCGTCGCAATTGACACTGATACGATCCGCGCCATCAAAAGCCGTGACGGGAAACTGATGTTTCTTGTGGATAACGGGCGTTTTGCGTTCCTCGGCAAGATGATTGACGTGTGGAGCCGCAAGGAACTCACGACGATTGAGGATATTGCCGACGCGGTCAGTCATATTGATCTTGCCCGTATGGGTTTTAAGCTCGATAAGGTTAACCACATCTCGGTGGGCGCGGGCCCCAGGCACATCACGGCCTTTGTGGATCCGCAGTGCGGCTGGTGTCATAAGCTCATCGCTGAAATTAATGCCAAGCCTGAACTGCAGAAGGACTACACCTTTGACTTTGTCGTGGTGCCCGTACTCGGCCAGCGCAGTGAAATGCTGGCGAAAAAGATCTTCTGCGCCGATGCCGACGATGCCGCCAGGTACCGGGCTTTAACCGACGGTGCCCGCTCCATCGAAGCATTGAAGCAAAAAGAAGAATGTCCGCTGGAAGTCTTTGCACAAACCCGTGTGATTGCACAGGCCGTGGGCGTGCAGGGGGTTCCGATGGTTATTTCGCACGACGGCCGCTTTGAGCGCGGTAAGCCCCGGGACTTAATGGCGTTTCTTGAGCCAAAGCCCGCACAGAACGCACAGGCGCAACAGACGAAGTGACCAGGGAGTAGAGTCAATGGACGTTTTTAAGCTCAAGCGCTTTACCGACGAAGGACTTCTTTCGGACGATATTCGCGCCGAACAGCTCATTTCACCGCTGGCGGTTGATGAAAGACACGGGATTTTTCTCTGTGATGACAAAACGCTGGGTTTTGCCTTCGAGTGTCAGCCGCTCACCGGCGGCGGAGAAAAGGAGCAGGAAAAGCTCGATCAGCTTTTCAGCCAGAACTTTCCGTCGAACATGACAATGAGTTTTCTGCTTTTCAGGTCACCTGACATTGAAGAAAACCTCATTCAGGCGGCACGGATGCGTGTGGGCTTTACCCATCCGCTTCTGACGCCCGTCTTTCAGGAACGTATGGCCTGGCTGCGGCATCACACGGACGAAGACATTGTCGGCACCGCCTTAAACGGTGCAGTCTTTAATGTGGGGCGCGTTGTCGATCTGAAGCTCATCATCAGCGTGAAACTGCCTTTTTCCGGTGAAGAGCCGGATAAGGACGCAATGGAAGACGCGCTTGACTGGCAGACGAAGATTCTCTCCGGTCTGAAGTCCGTGGGGTTTGCACCGTTTACGATGGATGCCGACCGCTACGTGCGTTTTATGAATGTCTTTCTCAACTGGGATCAGTCAGCCGTGTGGCGGCAGGCGTATCGCCCGCTTTGGGAAAACGACAAGCCCATTCCGACGCAGTGCTTTGATCCGACCACCGGTGTGATGTGCGCCAAGCCCGGATACTTTACTTTGGGCGAGGACACCTATGTGAAGGTGCTTTCAGCCAAAAAGATGCCGGAAGCCATGTATTTTGGCAACGCCATCGACTACGTGGGTGACCTGCACGGTAATAACGCCGGTATTCATCAAAATTACGCCGTGTGCTGCAACATCATCTTCCCGGACGTTCCCAAAATGAAATCGTCCCTGGAAAAGAAGCGCACGTGGGCCAATAACCAGGCCTTCGGGCCGCTGCTGAAGTTTGATCCGATTTTGGGCGATATTAAACAGTCCTTTGACACGATCTACGACAGTCTCAACAACGGTTCCCGCCCTCTGAAGATGAGCTTTCACGTGATCCTTTTCGGAAAATCCGAAAAGGAGGTTACGTCAACAGCGTCAGCGGCAGAATCCTTTTGGTCGGATCAGCACTTCAACCTTAAGGAAGACCGCTATGTGATGCTACCGGTGTTTAAAAACTGCCTGCCGCTTTGCTGTGACCGTTTCGCCATCAATGAGCTGTGGCGTTACAAGACAATGACGAGCCGCGAAGCACCGGTCGTGCTGCCGATTTTCGGAGAATCCAAGGGCACCGGCACACCGCATGTGGAACTCATTTCCCGTAACGGACAGATCATGAGTCTGTCGCTGCACGACTCTTCCACAAATCAAAACGGCGTCATTGCCGCGGAATCCGGTTCCGGCAAATCGTTCCTCTTAAATGAACTCATCCTTTCCTACATGAGTGAAGGGGCCCGTGTGTGGGTGATTGATGCCGGTAAGTCGTATAAGAAACTGTGCGAAAGTCTGGGCGGGGACTTTGTTGAATTCTCCGACCGCAGCCGCATCTCATTAAATCCCTTCGAGACCATCGTCAACTGGAACGACGAAGAGGACGCCATCGTAAACCTTGTTGCCACGATGGCCTCTATGGAAGGCAAACTCGACGACTACCAGATCGCGGCACTCAAGGGCCACATGCACGCCTTATGGAATCAGTGCTTTGCGCAAGGCAAAGCCCGCGTACAGGATAAGCTCGATGCGATTGCCGCCTGTTACGAGCGTCAGATCAGCGAAGTACACACCAACATGACCGACCGGCGTAAGGCTGAGGCCATGATTGACGATTTGGAACGCCGCCGTGATCTTGACCTCATGCAGGCGATGCCGCCGTCGACGATGAGTATTGACCTCATTGCCGAACGCTGTTTAAACGATCCTGATCCCCGTATCAAGGACGTTGGTGTGCAGTTGGGATCCTTTACGTCCCGGTCCTCCTACGGGCGCTTTTTCGCCGGACACAACAACGCCAACTTCAAAAACGATCTGACCGTTTTGGAACTTGACGAACTGCAGGGCCGAAAGCACCTGCGCCAGGTTGTGCTACTGCAGCTGATTTCTCAGATTCAGCGGGAAATCTTCCTCGGCGAACGTGACCGCAAAAAGATCGTCATCATCGACGAAGCCTGGGATCTTTTAAAGGAAGGCGAAGTCTCGGTCTTTATGGAGCACGCCTACCGTAAGTTCCGAAAATACGGCGGCTCGGCAATCATCGCAACGCAGTCTGTGCAGGACTTGTACGGCAATTCAGTCGGCAAGGCCATCAGTTCCAACTCGGCCAATATGTTCCTGCTGGGGCAGAAGGCAACGACGCTTGAGCAGGTGCGCAAAGACAATCAGCTCGTAATGGAAGACTGGGCATTCAATATGCTCAAGTCCGTGCATACCGAAGCCGGTGTTTTCTCGGAAATCTTCGTCTCAGTGGGACAGCTGCAGTGCATCGGGCGACTGATTGTTTCAGACTTCCAGAAACTGCTGTATTCAACGGCCCCGGATGACGTGAATGCCATCAAGCAGTACCAGAGCAGGGGCATGAACGTGCAGGATGCGATTAACGCCGTTCTGATGGATCGAGGATTAAAGCCCCGCGTTTAAGCCACGTTTCAGTCGCTGAGTTTATTACTGTAAGATTTCAACGCCCCTGCCGGTGGACCGCCGACAGGGGATTTTTTTTAAAGTTTCACCCGGGTGAAACTTCTCGCGTTTCAGCCGCAGCCCTTCGCCATTTATCGGAAAGCAATTTTTGCTTTCCGCTGTGCATTGAGCCGTTTGACCTCACCGTATCCTTGAGCGATTTTCCTGGACCGGATCTGCCGACATCCGGTTCGGGAAACTTTTCGCATATCAAAACTGCTTGTGATACCGGTCATGCAAAACGTTTTCCGAAAATCCGTTTGCTCGCTGATGGCTTTTCTTGTGGGGTTCACAACTGTCGGCTCAAACTATGCGCTGGCACAAAGCGTTGCCTCCAAGGCGAGTACATCGACCTCCATTGAAGACATCGGCAAACAGGCCAACGCTTTGGGTAAGTCCCTGGGCGGATCGGCCAAGAGTGCTGCTCCTGCCTTTGACGGAACAAGCATTCATTTCAAGGCGGGTGACAAGGATTACGCCATCGACAAAAACAAACTTGTCCCGTCGGATAACGGCAAGAACATTCGGTATGCGCACACCGAAGAGGACTTTGAGAATCAGAAGAACCTCTTTAACGACAGCGATGCGATGACCGAGCTGGGCTCGGATCAGAAAGACGCACTCTTTGCAGATGCGGAAAGCGAGAAGCCCACGGTTGAGGGCGAGGTCTATTCCGTGTTGATGGATCTCGCGAAAAAGGAAAAGCCCGACTTCAGCGATGATGTCATTCTTGAGAAGACCACAGAAATCCTGGGTGACATGGAAAACGTGCTGAAGGATCTCGTGTCCTGTGATGCAAATTCTGCTTTGGATTCCCAGTATAAATACGTCCATCTGGAAGATCTGAAGCAGTGTCAGCAGGTGGTGGACAGGTCGATGACCTGCCAGGTAAAGCACAACTACATCGCCGGCGTTCTCGAACATGTTGACGGGCCTTTTAACTTCGAGCAATGCGGCGAGGGGTGCACGACTATATGGCTCGGAAAGGTGGGAAATAACTATCTCTCCGATGGTGGCACGGGTTGTATTTTGCACACGGAAGAGGTCTTGTTTAAGGTGTGGAACCCGGAGGCTATTGCCAAGGCTGAACTTGACTATGCCGCCTATGACGATCAAATGCAGGTTTGGATTGGACCGCGCGGACGAGAGACGAAAGTTTACCAGGGGCCTTTGGCCACTTTCCCGTATTCTGATACTTCGGCAGATCGGATTGAGAGCAATGCCTGTGAGTTGGATACTCACTGGATTTGGGATCCTTACGGCAATGGTTATGGTTGTACGGAAGCCGCCTGTCAACATACGCAGCAAACGCTCAAGCCTATCGATATTTCACGATACCTGAAGCAAGCAGGTAACGGAGGTGTCGTCCGGTTTTATCTGCGGGATGCAATCGGTAATAGGGGCGAAGCCTATGCCCGAATGAGGGTCTATTTTGATCCGAACCGTATCGTAGGCAACGATGCCTGGACACCGAAAACGTGCCTTGATGCGGCGCTTGGTGTTGAAGACGGGATGGCTAAGGGCGAGTACAAATGTACCGATATGCCTCAGCTCGATACGAGCGGCTGCGCCTATATCAATGGTGCTCAGATTTGCCCTGAAAAGATGGCGGAGTCACCACTTACAGGTGTCAATAAACTGTGCCGTGAAGTAACTGTCACGACAAATTACGACTTCTACAAAGGTGACACCGGCTGCTGGAAAGCCATGTCGGGGTTCGACAAAAACGGCAACGCTGTTTATGAAGAAATCTGCGGCGGTGAAAATCTTGGCGGCAATCTCGATACCTGCACCAAGTACAAGGAAAATCCCGACTGCAAGTTTGTGGAGAGTAAATGCACGGAAGGCATGACCGGTGCTTCCGGAACCTGCTACGTCAACGATGTCACTTACGACTGTGGTAAGGACGTAAAGGTTGATCAGGTCCACTCCGACACAACCTATGACTGCAAGGGCATTGCCTGTCTGGGCGAAAGCTGTATTGACGTAGAGCGTACTTACAGCACCGATTTCAGTAAGGTGAATGCGCTTCTGAACGCCGCACAGTACATGGCTCAGGACATGGAGTGCGACGGGCTCGATGAAAACGGCAATCCCCTGGGGGATCAAAACGTCACGTGCCGCGTGTTTGGGGGAAGGCCCGGATCCTGCAAGATCGCCGTCGGCGGGTGGCAGGACTGTTGTGAACCCGTAGGCGGTCCCGGTGTGGCTGAATACATCAGCATGATCATTGCAGCCCAGCGCAACCATGCTGCCACGGTGGCCGTTGCCAATATTCCGACGGTGGTGAACGGCGTCACGATCAATGCCACGATTGCCACTGATATGGCAGGCATGTACCGCGACACAATGAATGAGGTCGCTTCCGTCCTGAAGTCAGGCGTTGATTACCTGAGCAACGCCTTTTCCTCCGTGATGGACAACATCTACGGCAACATGGATTACCTGACGGCACCTTTTAAGTGGTTCAAGGACTGGGTGTATGACAAGATCATGAAGTACATCCGTGAACAGATGGTGACGATCCTCAAGAGCGTCGGCATCGACATCGGCGGCAGTGCAGGTGCAGGCGCTACGGAAAGCACCATGTTCCAGAATGCATTAAACAGCCAATTCGGTGCCGAGGTGGGCGGCTACATCGGTTCGGCCATTTCTTTCGTCGGCTGGGTCTATTTGGCGTATCAGGTCGCCAATCTTGTCATTCAGCTCGTCTACAAGTGCGAACAGGAAGAATACGAAACCGTCAGTAAGAACGAAACCAAAAACTGCCATTACGTCGGAAGCTACTGCAGCAGCAAAAAACTCGGCATCTGCATTGTGAAAAAGCGTGTGTACTGTTGTTTCCAGTCGCCGCTTTCGCGCATCATGAATCAACAGTTAAAGCTCACGCAGCCTCAGGTGCTGGAAAAGTACGCTGCCGGTGCGGGTTCCTGGGGTTCGCCCAAGAATCCGAACTGCAGCGGTATTCCGCTCGGGGCCGTGAACGAGATTAACTGGGATCTCATCAATCTTGATGAATGGACGGCGCTTCTTGTTTCCACCGGGAACATGAAGACGGAATCCGCCAAACTCGATATGGACGGCCTGACCGGTAAGGGCAGTGAACTCAACTGGACCGGCAAGATGGGCACGCTTGCGGGCGTGGATGTCCCGCGTATCGAAACGGGTACCGAGGTGAATAAGGACAACACGGCCAATACGGCCGGTGACAAGAATCCGGCTCCGGCCGCAGCGAAGATGGCGAGGGCCCGCGGCGCATACAGAGCGGCATCAAGGACTGACCGCCGCAATGTCCTCACGCGCACTGAGGAAAAGTTAAACGGCGTGCATGTTGACGAGCTTCGCTATGAATCCGCCAAGTGCATCACGCTTGATCTCGGTAACGGCGTGACCGTGCGCGGCGGGTGCGGCGAACTCAGTAATGCGGTTTTGGTCTGCCGTCAGAACGGGGCGCTCGTTGACTGTGAGGACATCGCCTACAAGAACGCTTTGGGTGAACTTCTCGGCAATAAGCCCAACAGCAGGGACTATTGGGACGAAGGCTACCGGTGCATCAAAAACGACAGCAACATCGACTGTTCCACATTGTGGAGCAAGGAAGCCTATGAGGACGCCCTGGAAGAGTATGCCAAGGTGATTGGCGGTACGACGTGGCTCGGCCGCTACGTGTGTCTCGATAAGTCAGGGCATTTTGACAAGAAGATCTGCGAGCACGCGATGGAGCAGAACTACTGCTTCTGTGAGCCGGGGGAATTTGTCTGTCAGGACGGAAATAAGCCGATTTCCTGTGCGGTACTGGGTGAAACCAAGACGGCCTGCGAGTGCGCCGTCGGGGCCTGTGAAAAAGACTGTAAGTTCGGGGGCTATCCGGACAAGATGGGGGATAACTCGACGGTGGCTTGCACAACCGCCAATTGCCCCTACGGCAATGTCGTCGGCGGTAAGCCCAACTGCACATCTGCTGCAGTCTGTCCGTACGGGCATAAGTAACCGGCAATACACATTGCCTTTTGAAACCAACGGGCCGGGTTAAGTAACGGCCAAGGATGAAGAAAATGTCAGAAAACTCAGAGACCAGGCTTCAGCCTTTGGCTGAACAACGGGAGCCGGAACCGGCGGTTGAAGTACCTGCGAAGGACTCTGCGGTATCGCGCCGCAAAGCACTGATCAGCGCTTTGCTGGCCGGGGGGCTCTTCGGGGCGGGACAGGCCAAGGCGGCGGCGTCCTGCGAATGCCTGCCTGCTCCGGACTGTAACGCTGTCTGCCCTAACGGCGGTACGCCGCGCGGTGACGGAACGCAGGCGTGCGAATGTATTGAAATTCCGACCAATATGCCGCCGCGAGCCCTTGCGCGGGTGGACGGCGGAGATGCAATCAATTCTGAAAAAACGAACGGCTACCAGATTCGTGGTAACAGCTACGGTTCGGGAAGCCAAATCCTGGTCTTCAACGGCAGCTACATTGACTATATCGATAAGAGTGATATTGCGGGATCGCTGCCCGTTATCGGGGCTAAGGTGCTTTACGGAGATAGCATACTTGTGGATACGACGACAAGGCCTAATTGGCAATACAACATCCAGACAACCGAACCGGCCGTCAAGCGCGATAAGTATGGTCGCGTTGAGGCTGTTGGTGTGCATCGCTATTGGAAACAGTGCAACTGTGACTGCAACTGCTGTAACTGCGGTGATGACAGCGGCTGCTTCATCAAAGCCCGGCTGCTGACAACCAAAGGGCCGAAAAATATTGAAGAGATCAGAGTCGGTGACCGCTTGATCGGTATCGACGGCGTTCATCCGGTTGTCGGAATCGCAACCAATGTTCTCGCCTCCAGAAAGGCGCTCTCTCCCAAGGATCATCCGGCGCTTGTGCTGACCCAGGAACACATCATCCTGTCCGGAAACACAGCTGTTGTGGCGGGTGTTGAGGAATATCAGCTCAATAAGACCGTGCTCACGGCTGAAAACGGTGTCCGCGGTGTCTATGCAGAAGATTGGATGGACTGTCTGTGCCGCGTGGATCCGGCTACCTTTGAAGAGGTACCGGCGGACGCACAGACGAAAACCTATACCCCCATTGTGGCTTCCGGCCACTGGGGAATGACCGAAGACGGCGTTTCTGTTTTGCTGTGCCGGGTTGTCGGCTGCGAGGAGTAAGTCATGCAGGTTATCGTTTTTCACAGAAACCACACAGTCCGCAAGGCCCTCCAGCCAACACCGATGGCTTCAACCGTTAAGGTCGAAACAAAGGAAGCGCAAACCAAGGACAGTTCGCTTCTCCGGGCGCTGCTGCCGTCTGATAAAACTTCACAGGGGGAAAAGCAAAAAGCGTCGGCAGGTTCGTCACAGCCAGGGCTTTCAAGGTTTAAGTACGAACTGTCTCAGGGAAAGGACAAACTTATTCTGAAGGTGGAGGCGGTTTATTCCGGCCAAATTCCGGTAAAGGGCTCCTGTTCACTTGATCTCGAAGAGTGGAGTGTCTTTCGGATTTACTTCCGTCCCACTACAGGTAAAGTCGAAGTTGTCAGTTCAACAGCCCTTAACCCGGTTTCCTCACAGAGCGAAAACAACAGTGACAATTACATCGGCCGCCTGATCGTGACTGACAGCGAAGCGCTCCTTTATCTGCGCGGCCGTATTCCGAACATTCCCGGATTCAAGAACATCGTCCTCAAAGACGATGAGGATTCGGCAGTGGCGGTCCGTCGTTATTCGCCCAAAGTTTCACGTTTTTTGGACGAACTCAACGACCGTCAGCGCAAACTCGGTGAACTGGATATTTTTAAGCAGATTGCTTATTTGGAAACGCAGGTGGATGTGCTCACAAAGATTATTCTTGATAACGACCTTGTCAAAGATAAGCTGCTTGCGAAGATTCTTCGCGAGACGCAGCACATCGGGCTTTGCGACAGCGTGAATCCTGAGAAAATCCGCACTCGGCTTGCTTATAAGCGCAAAGCCCGTGCTGCCGATCGGGTGTGCTAATGCCTTATTGTCGACACGTACTGGCTGAAAAACTGCCCATTGACGGGGCAGCGCTTGCATTGGATGAAAACCGGGCGGTTCTCCGGTTTCTTAAACGCGTAACACCCCGACAGGCGTGCGGCTTATCTGTGCGTTCAGCGGATGTTCTCAAAACTACCGACAAACTTGCGGAACGGTTCGTGCCGCTTTCGGCGGCAGAACACTGCTACGAGACAGATGACGGTCTTTATGTGATTCAGGGGGAAGGAATCCTTGATAAGCGTCTGCCGGAGTTTGCCCGGTTATGGGGGCCGGGTACGCACTTTGTGTTTTATCTTGACCCGGCCCGCGGCGTGAAGATTGATCCCAAGGGAGCCCTCACATACTTCACCCGCCGCAATACGGCGGAGCTGATCCGCTATCTCGGCGGTACTTGGATTTTTGACCTTTGGGTGAGAAACCCTGAAGCAGCTGTGACGGAGTGTGCCCGTTCCGTTACAACCGCTCCCGGCACCGCTTTTATCACGAATCTCGCCTCGCTCGGAGAACCGTGGCATTACACGGATGTCATGAATGGCGGGGCGAGTAAGTGGCTCAATCTTGCCTATCGGCTGACAGCCGATAAAAAGACGGTATCGGAGGATGCAAGGATCGACTTTACGTTTGAGGTGCTTGACGGCCGCACCGGGATCCGCGCCGAAGATGTGAATTATGACGACTACCGCATTGAAGCTGTCGACGGATATGTTCCTCACACGCGGCTCACCGTCAAAAAAGGGATCGGCCGTTTCAGAGCCTATGCTTTGTGTCTCAATAAAGGCGAAACCCTGCGGGTGAAAATCAACAAGTCCTTTCAGTCGGATTTGGCAGAGGCCATCGTGCCGGTTGTGTAATGGCGGAACCACGGTTTCTGTGCATTAAAGGGCATTTTTTGCCCGGCAACTGACAGAAACTGAGGGCACACTCAGATAGCCTCCGAGCTGAAATTTGGCTAAGGAGACTCGTCTTGCGCTATCGCGCCATCAATATTTTGCTGGGCAATGCCTGCGACCGGCATTGCCCTTACTGCCTTCAGACAGGAACGAATGTCCCGGCGAATCATCCGGCGGATCTTCACGGATTTGTGCAAAAGCTGGCGCTGCATTTAAACGGCGACTTTCCGCGCCGCATTATCTTTTGGGGCGGCGAGCCGATGCTGTACTGGAAGAACCTTCAGACATTACTCATCAGCTTTGAAAAGGCCGGTATTAACCCATTGGAAGGTTTTTTTATCACGACGCACGGCCGCAGGCTGACTGACGAATACGTCGAATACGCCAACAGTCACAAAGTCTGGACGACTGTCTCCGCGCATGACTGGGACTTTACCGATGAGGCGCTGGAACGCATTTTCCGGCTTGATCGCTTTTCAATCAGCGTCATCATCGAGCACGGGAATATTGAGTTTTGGGATTTGCGCCGCCGCTTTTACGCGCTTGAAGACCGCTTTGGTTTTAAGCCGCGCCTGTATCTGCATTTCCTGCGGGCTAACGATGGTTGCTCCCCTGAGTGTTACATGACAAAGGCCGATGTTGACGACCTCTGCCGCCATCTGACTGACGACGTGATTCCGCTCGCGCTTCAGGGCGATGACTGGGCGCGGTGGCAATGCGCACAGCTTCTGGCGGACCGACAAAAAGAAGTAACCAAGGGAGCGGGCGGCAAGTGTGTGAGACCGGATCGGCTTTCCATTGACCTTCACGGCAATGTTTACGAGTGCCATCACAACTTTGATGCAACCAATGTCGTTGGAAATCTGTTTCGCAGAACTCTCCCCATCACCCCTGTTTCCGAAACAACGGATCAGCGGGTTGATCCCGACCGGTTTGCCAAAACCGAGGCGTGCCGTACTTGCGGCATCTTCAGTGAGTGCCGGGGAGGCTGTTATCTCTCGAACACGCACGACATAGATTGCTATCTCGCACGGCGGATGCATGAGGTTTATGCGCTGATGCGGCTAATTCCCGGTGTGCAATATCAACAGCCATACTTTCGATCTCATAGGAGGTTGTTGTGACAGCCCATACGTTGATCTGCCGTCAACCATCAACCGGTAAAACGGAGGTTTTTACTTATAGTCCGGAATTAGGAACCGTTGTTTCGAGTCTGCGGGGACTCATCAATTGGGCCGGACAGGCACGCTGGCAACTTGACAGCCGGCTTTCCGGGCACCGCTCGGCCCTGGCTTATTCGGCCGGGGTGCAAGCCGAGAGTTTCACCCGGGTGAAACTTTTTTCTCAGCTGCCCGCTACGCAGATTTTTTCAAAGACAAATCCCCTCAGAGGGAAGTCCTCCCGTCTTGCCAAACTGCGCATTCGGCTGGGACTCGCGTGTAACTACCGTTGCGCCTATTGTCTTCAGTCGGCAGACAGGACGGAAGATGTCAACGTCGCTTCAGAGGACGAAGTCAACGCTTTCTTTGCGATGGTTGATAAAGCCGGTTTTGATCTTGAACCGCACGGTCTGATTGACATTTGGGGCGGAGAGCCGCTTGTTTACTACAAAGCACTCCGGTTTCTGATTCCGAAGCTCAGGGAGCGGTGGGGCTATGAGCGCCGGATTTCGATGTTCACCAACGGTGCGCTGCTCACGGACGCCATCGCGGATTTCCTGATCCGATACCGGGTGAAAATTCATATCTCGCATGACGGCCCCGGTTTTGCCCTGCGCCATCCGTCCGATCCGCTTCAGGATCCGTTAATCAAGCGTCGGTGGCTGCGGATTTTTGAGAAAACGGCAGAGGCCGACATTCCGCTTACATTTTTTGCGGTGATCAATCCGTTGAATTGTGATCTCTTTGCCTTGCGTGACTATTTCCGTGTCAACTTTCATCCTGAAGTCCGCTTCGATTTCGGGGGAGCCGTATCGGAATACGGAGATCTTCCGGCAAGTTGCCTGATTGGCCCTGAAGCGGCTGAAACACTGCGCCGGTCAGTTTTGCGTGCCGTTACGGAAGAACCGGGAAAGTGGACGGGGCTTGAACGTCGGGTATTCAATCTGATGGGAAGGTTGATCCATAAAACCCCGTTGGAGACGATTCGCTACCACTGCAACGCGGTGGATGAGGCCGTTCTGTGTGTGGATCTCAAAGGACGGGTGCTCTCCTGCCAAAACCGTCCGTCATCGGGTTACACCATTGGCTCGCTTTCGGATTACGGGCACATTGAAAATCATCTTTTTACCCATTGGAGTCTGAGACCGCATTGTCGGGACTGTCTTGTGCTCGGAGCCTGTAAAGGGGGATGCCCGGATTTATCCGACGCAGAACTGACCCATTGCTGTCCGAATGACTGGGCGTTTCATTTCGCGGTTTTTACGGCGGCCTGGTATCTGCTCACGGGGACGGTGATTGAAAGCGTTGAACCTTTACCGCCCTTTGTGAGAATGGTTAACGCCGAGAGCTGCACAAATAACAAGCCGTGTGTCCGTTCTGCCGTGGTGACAGTGCGCAAAGGAGGCAACCGTGTCTTTTGATGCTCCGCTTGAAACCGATCTTAAAAAGATCTATCTGATGCTGGGGCCTGCCTGCAACCTCAAGTGCCGTCACTGTTATGAGACGGACGTGCCTCAGCCAAGGTTAAAAAAGACAATAGACCGGGATGTGTGGAACTACCTGGAAAGAATGTCGGCCGACCGGGCAAGGCGCGGGGACTCTCCCATGCAGCTCACGTTTTGGGGTGGTGAACCGTTGCTCTACTGGAACCTTATCCGCGAAGTGGTCGAGCGGATGGGAGATGGTGCGTTTAATTACTGGATCATGAGTAACGGCGTACTGCTTTCCGATGAGATGGTTGACTTTATCAACACCCACGGCATGTTCTACTCCGTGAGTTGTGACGGAAGGGACACTGCCAAAGTGCGCGGCATCAACATTCTTGAAGATGATGATTTCTGTCGCCGTTTCATGCAAATCAACAAGCGTTGCGTCGGTGTCACCACGCACGCCTACAACATTGATCCGCACGGATTATGGCAATGGATCCGCAGTCGTGTGGGGCCCGTTCATCTGCACTACCAGTACACGCTCGAATGCACATTTGATATGGACCCGGACCTCTACGCCTATGACTTCGCCGCTTTTGAGTGCAACATGAGGCGCTGCCGCATGGAGTTTCCAGTGGATTGGGCTTGCGGTAACACCGACACACCGGCCCGGTATTTCTTAAAACGCGGTGTGGCGGGGGTGGAGCGTCTTATCGCCAGACGCCGGGCCGGACTGCCCGATGAGTGGTATCCGGAATGTCTGCCGATGCGCAAAGACATCAATGTGGACATCCTCGGCTTTGTACACGCCTGCCATAACCGTTCCAGTGTCATCGGGCGTGTCACGGATTCTTTTGAAACTCTGTTGGCCGCCTGTGACGCCTATATCCGCCGCGGTATTGCAGCCAAGCCTGAGTGTGATGCCTGTGACGTGAAGGCCCTTTGTCGGCACGGCTGCCCGCTCAATCCCATGAGCCGGGGACAGAGAATCTGCTGTGAGGCAGAAAAGCTCTACTGGCATGAATCCGTCAAAACTGTTAACGATGCCCGAATGCTCGGACTCTCGTACCGCCAACAGAAAAAATAAGGAACGCTCAAATGCTTTACGCCATGCAATGCGCCCTGCCGGAAAAAGATAAACCGGCTGCGGAGGAAATCTACCTTTACGACAATCAGACCAATGAGGTTTTTGATGCCGCGGGAGAAGTGGTCGATTTCACAAAAGTGAAGGACTGGGGGAGTCTTCCGTGGCCGATGAAGCCGCGTTCTCCTGACTTTTACTCAAAGGAAGTGCCGATCCGCTTTAAGGAGCGTCGACTGAAGGTTCTCAAGATTCAGCTCGGCTTGGCCTGCAACTACCACTGCAGCTACTGCCTGCAGGCCGCCTTCCGCGATAAGACGCCGGAATTCCCTTCGGAAATTGTGGTTGATTCTTTTTTTGAAAAGATTGATAAGGCCGGAATCACACTTGCGCCTGACGGAAAAATTGAACTTTGGGGCGGTGAACCTCTAGTCTACTGGAAGACGCTTGTCCACTTAATTCCGAAACTTCGGGCCAAATGGGGGCCGGATGTGGTAATCAGCATGGTCACGAACGGTTCACTTCTGACGTCAGCCATGGTGGATTTTCTGATGTCTTACAAAATCCATGTTGCCATTTCCCATGACGGCCCCGGATTCAGTCTGCGCAATGATGTTGATCCCCTGACGGTGCCGAAAACAAAAATGGCCTGGCTTTATCTGCTCGACCGCAGTATTGAGGCCGGCATTCCGATGGGCTTTAACGTGGTGCTGACGAAGAACAACACGGACCTGCGTGCTTTGCAGGCATTCTTCCGGGATCAGTTTTCCCCTCGGGCCGGATTTGGGATCGAAGGTATCGTGTCGTATTCCGGTGCCGAATCTGATGGAGGTCGTTTTACGGCTGAAGATGCCAGAAAGCTCGATACCTCGGTTTTCGATGTATTGCTTACTGAGCCGGAATTGTGGCCGTCGCTGGATGAAAAGGTGAGAGACATCATCGCACGGTTGGTGTATCGGGTCCCGGCTGAGGCAATGCCCGGCCGTTGCAACAACGTCAATGACCGTGTGCTCGTCACAGATCTTGCAGGCCGCATTACCGGCTGTCAGAGTTGGCCTGCCTCTGCCTTTCCGGTTGGAAATCTCAGCGATTACGACGGATTTTGTAATGATCACTACGCGCATTGGAAGGCACGGACGCGTTGCTCTCACTGCCTTGTCCTTGCCTCTTGTAAGGGCGGCTGCCCGCAGTTGACGGAGACTGCACATCAAGCCTGTTGTGAAAATGAGTTTATTTTCAATATGGCGTTGTTCGGTGTTGCATGGTACCGGCTCACAGGAAAGATCCTGACTTCGACAATGCCGGTGTCCGACCCGGATTCGGTTTTGGAAAAGACGAAGTGAATAATTTCGGAGTATTTCGGTGAAAATCGTAATTTTCCATCGTCCCTTGCGACAGGCGTACGCGGGATCGTATCGGGGACCGCATCCGTATTCCCCATGGGCATGGATTACCGGGCCCAAACCCGTGTGGCCGGTTGAAGCCTTCTCCGAAAGAAAATTTGTTGTGGCTCTGCCGGAGAACCGGAAATTATGCATTGATTGCTCATTCCGGTACTTCAAAGAGAAATTCAGCGGCAGGATCACGGTGGACCTGAAGCCGGGCACCTACTGGTCGTTTTGGTACCGCCAGGGGCTTGGCCGCATAGATGTGATCAATGAGGATTTCAACCGCGATAACGCCATGACGGCAAGCCTTCTACACGAAACAGCCAGCTTAAGCGGAGCGATTGGCCGGGTATTGGTTCTCAGAGACACAGCGCTTCTGTACCTTCGCGGGCCAATGGCGGATTTGCCCGGATTTGAGAATGTTGTTCTGTACCGCAACGAACACGCCACAAATGCGTTCGCGGATTATTGCACTGAGGCCGCAGAGCTGATGAAGACGATTCAGGCCAAGCGTGATGAGGCGGCTTCCTATTGCCTGCATGATAAGGTGTCCCGGCTTGAGGAACAGGTAAGACGACTCTCGGCTGTTTTAAGGGGTGTTGAGAATGTCTGACCTGGGTTACTTTCTTGACCTCGTGTGCTTTCGCCGCAGCCTTGTGCTGGTGCTGGGATACGCCTGTAATCATCACTGCCGCTATTGCATTCAGGGGCACGAAAAGCCCCGCAGTGCAGGGAAAACGGTTTCTGCGCGAACGATTGAACTGCTGAACCTTGCCGGTGAGGCAGCGTCCCCCGGAAAGCTGAACATCACGCTTTACGGCGGCGAGCCGCTGCTTTACGAGGCCGCTCTGCGGGAACTGGTGACTTCGGTGAGACATCCGGCGCTCCGGTGGAAAATGCACACCAACGGTGAACTTCTGAAGCCGCAGCTTGTGGACTTTTTTAACGCGTACGGAGTACATGTGGGAATTTCACATGACGGTCCGAATGTCCTTAAAACGCGCGGGGTTGATGTTTTTGAAAATCCGAAGGTCTGTGATCTTTTCCGGCATTTGCAGGAGCCTTCGATTGAAGTGGTACTGACGGCACACAGCCAAAACCTGCTTCAGATTCGTGAAGCACTGTGTGACCGGTTAAACACAGACGACTGGCGGCTGAAACCGGCGTTCCTTGTCAACGCGGGGAAGATGCCGAAAGATCTTTTGGAGTTTGACTTTGACGCGTGGAATGAAACGGTAAGGGAGGTTGCGGAGCGAGCACTGCGGCAGTTTTCAGCAGGAGAAAAGAGCGTCAGGACGTGGGAGAGGCGCTGGGTGGAATATTGCCTGATGGACCGATTGAATCCTGCACCGGAAAATCCGTTTATCCGGTTCAACGAACGTTGCCTGTATCCTCACGTCGATTTGGCAGGAAACATTTCGTTTTGCGAGCGCTTGAGTGCGAAACTCAATGAGCTGAACCGGGAATCTGGCAGTGTCCAACTGGCGGATAGCCGGTTCGAGGCGTACTCGCACCAGCGTCACGCAGCTTGTCGCAATTGTGAAGCCTTCGGCTGGTGCCGCGGGCAGTGTCCGTTGGAAAGTTCGGCGGAAACGCCGGCGATGTGTCGGCTGATGCGGATTTTTGCCTCCCACATGGAACCGTTGGCGAGGAAGTTGCTTGATCAAGGGCTTTACCGGCCGCCGATGCAATATCCGAATCGGAGAATGCTCGCGCAGTCATTGCAAGGGAAGCGCTTCATACCGATTATGCAAAACTGTCAGAAGCAAAAAGGAGTGTATCAGGAACGCAACAGGTAAAAAATACCCAGTATTCATTGGGCTTGACAAGGAGCCAGGGGGGGGGGACAATCAATTCATGAGGACGTAAGGTTTTTGTGCCACGGTGATTCCTTTCGCGCCCTACGGGAGCGCTATTATCGCCTGGACACAAAAAACTTACATCCTCTTTTCCAGAACTTGTTGCTGTTGCCAGTTTTTAACTTACTATTCGAGTTAATTTATGCGAATCTCTCCTCTATATGAAGCAGTTGTCTTTGCTTTGGGAATTGCTGCATCTGCCAACGTTGCCGCTGCGCTTGCTATTGGAAAAACGGCCCCTGATTCGATCACTGAAGATTTGACTATTTCCGGTGCTTACGATATGGGCATTTATGCTAGCTCTGGAAGACAATTCGACTTTTCAGGTAAGAACCTATCAATTGATATTACCGAAGGCCCTGGTTGGGGACAAGGAAATGTAGGTATTCGTGCGGGATATGTAACGTCATTATCCGCCACGCAAAGTACTATTAATCTAGGGAATAAAGGTAAAACCGAAAGCATTTCTGTAAAAGTTACGGATAACTCAGGTAAGCCAGATATCGCTGTCGGTATTTGGGCCGAAGGCAAAGTTGCAAATGATATTAAAGGTGGTGTTATTAACATTAACACAAAATCTCTTGTCGTTGATGTCACTTCAAAAGCTTGGGCTTATGGTCTCTATTCACAGAACAAGACTACAACCTCTACATCTGACCTTAGCACTATAAATATCAATGCTGATGATATTTACATTAATGCAACTACCACTGGTTCTAGTGAGAATGGCTATTCAGCGATTGCTATTGTTGCCCAGTCTCAAGGGGTCATGAACATAAATGGCAATTTGGAAGTTAATGCCGATACTGCCATTTCTGCACGAGGTGGAGCCGTTCTGAAAGTCAACGAGAGCAATACAAAGACTGTGAAACTGAACGGTATTATTGATTTCAACTACGATGGTCCCACATCAGGGACCAAGGTTGATGCAGATGTGACTGTCAATCTGACGGGACCTGAGTCGTATTGGAACGGGAATGCACAATATTCGTACAATGGTAAACCATCTGACGACAAACTCAGCGTTTCAGGTTTGAAGCTGGGTATTTCTGCCGGTGCTGTTTGGAATGTGACCAAAACCGTCGAAGAAAGTAGTACGGCGACCGGTGCTAAAACTGTGGCCATCAACCAGCTCACTTTTAACGACGGTATCATCTCTGTACCTGATGCTACGCAGACGGTTCAAATTGAAAACATGACCGGTACAGGCGGCACGATCAATGCTAAGACAGTTAAGAACGATGATGGCAGCTTCTCCGTTGCCAAACTCGCTGTAGGTCATGTGGTCGGAGCCGCAACTCTCACAGAAAATTATGTCGGTATCAATGCCGATGATGTTACGTCCGAAGATTTGGATAATTTGAAGGCAGTGACTGCCGATGCTGCAACCCTGACACGCGAGCAGGTGGTTTCCGAAGGCGACATCAACGGTGGACTTTCCCGTGTTGTGAATCCCGATGGAACAAAGGGAGAAGTACTTGAGACCAAGAACACAAAACAGGATGCTTATCAAACGCTCACGGCCATGAACGCTCTCGCCTGGCGTCACGAAATGAATGACCTCACGAAGCGTATGGGTGAATTGCGTGACAGTCCCGTTGGTATCGGTTCCTGGGCTCGTCTCTACGGTTCCGAACAGGAATACGGTGATCAGAATCTCAAGACCCGCAGCACGTCTGTTCAGGTCGGTACTGACTTTCCTGTCGGCGAAAACTGGAAGGTGGGAGCAGCGCTTACGTACACGAACGGTGACACGTCCTACGAAGTTGGTAAAGCCGATTCTGACAGCTACAGCGGTGCAATCTACGGTACCTGGCTTTCTGAGTCCGGCCAGTTTGTCGACCTCATTGCGAAGTACACGCGTATGAAGTCTGACTTCAGCCTCAACGGGTTTAACGGTTCTCAGGATAATGATGCTCTGAGCGTCAGCGCAGAGTATGGATGGCACCTGAAACTGAACGATCTGCTCTTTGTAGAACCGCAGGTCGAGCTGACCTACGGCCGCGTTTTCGGCGATACGTTCGATGCCGAAGCAAACAACGCAATGACGATTGAGCAGGATGACTTCGACAGCCTCATCGGCCGCGTGGGTGTCCGCACGGGCTTCTACTTCCCGAACAACAAGGGCACGGTCTATCTGAGAGTATCCGGAGCTTACGATTTCCAGGGTGAGTACGAGTATACGGCACGCAATGCCCAGACAAAACGCAGCTTCAAGGATGACCTGGGAGGAGCCTGGGTTGAATATGCCGTCGGTGCAAACTTCAATCTGACGGACAATGCCTATACCTACGTCGATCTCGAAAGAACATCGGGCGGCGAGGTGACGGAAAACTGGCGGTGGAACGTTGGCTTCCGTTATGTGTGGTAAGAAGTAACCAAGGGCAGGGGATCGGTTTGCAAAAGACAATCTGATCCCCGTCCCGCAAAACTCCAAAAACTTGACCCCTGCCGGTGGATCGCCGACAGGGGATTTTTTTAAAAGTTTCACCCGGGTGAAACTTTTGTTAGAAAAAGCCCGGAAGGCTTATGCCGACAGGGCTGAAGATTTTCGGGAACAGTACAGACTCAGTTTTTCTTCGGTTTCACAAAGAAGTTGATTTTATCGGCCTCAATCACCATCGGCGGCGTGAGCTTACCTTCCGGATTTTCGCGCGGTGCCAGGTACATATAGGAAAGAGGCGGCATGTATTTGGCTGCGCCGACTGCGATCTTTGAGAGATCGAACTTCTGCTTACCCTCGGTTTCCAGGAAGAATGAATAGGAGCGCAGAGCGTATGCGGGTTCGGTCAGTCCGAGCAGGGCATTTTCCTGTGTACGGGCCATGGTTGGCGTGAAGGCAATGTAGATCTGACAGCGCTTTTCCCATTCCTTGGGTTCTGTTTCGTTCCAGCCATAGCAACCGAGGCTGTGATCCACAAAGGTAATAAGCCGGGCGTAGCGCACCATTTCCGGACGCCAGGCTTTGAGCGTTTCATCGTGCGTCTGCACTCCGGCACGGGGGTAGACCTGTTTTGCGGACTCAATGAAGGCTTTTGCCCATGCGTCAAGGTAGAGCTGAGCCGCAGTTTCTGCGGTGGGCGCATCCTTCAGAGGAACGTAGCCGAAAATGTGAGAGAACTCTTCCGGTTTCTTGTCCGAAACAAAGGCGCTGGTGAGAAGTGACAGCCCCAGGCCGACACCGAGTCCCAGCCCCCAGTTGGTGGTACCGGGAAGAAAGCCGGATCCAGCTGCGGAGCGGAAATTGCCGGCCCAGCCAAAAGCGGATAAAAGCACTGATCCGTCAGAGCCGCCTTTGAATCCCTCGGGGGCATCCGTGTCGGGGATATCCCATTTAGTGCCCTGTGAGGAGACACGGAGGAGGTTTTGCGCGCGGCTTACATCGGGATCGTAAGTCGCCTGGCGCATTTCAAAAGGGGTAGCCGCGCAACCGGTTAAAAGTACGGCAACTGCCGCAGCGGGAAACAACAGTTTGAAGGACATGATTCAGAAACCCGGAAGTGTTGGTTAAAAATTCAGAGCTCATGTTGAAGTGCTTTAAACCCGTGCATCCACAGTACCTTGAGTAGTACCAGGGCAGATCCCTTCGGTTCGACAGCACCGGAAGCCCACTTATTGACGGTAGAAAGCGACACATCAAGCGTGCGGGCAAGTTCCGCGCGGGAAACACCGAGACGCGTAATCAGCGTCTGTACCTGTTCTGCCTTGAAGGCGTCCGGTACTTTCTGCTGTTCGCGCATTGCGGAGAGACAGTAATCGGCTGCTTCGGACATGTCGGAAGCAGGACTCATGACGGATGTATTCCGGCTGATCAGACTGAAATGAGGTTCATCCGTCCGCATCAGCTTAAAAATATCTGCGCCGAGCTTAGAAATAAGACAAAGCGTAATGCAGACTGTGCTCGGAAGTGCTTCTTCTGCTCCGTCGTTTTCCCAGGCGAGAACCGTTTTCCAGGAAACGCCCATGAGCAGCGCCAACCCTTTTTGTGTGAGGTTTAACTTCTCGCGCAGGGTTGCAACATCCTTTCCCCGGTAAACGGGCCAGCTGATTTCGCCGGTGAGATATTCGTGCAGCATGTATTCAAATTCAGTGACCCTGCCCGAGAGCAACGCTTCACGGCATTGGTTGCGCGACAGGTTTTTCAATTTGGCAAGCTGCATTTATCGGTGGTTCTGGGTATTTGAATCAACCGAATAATCCTGCAATTTGCCTTGGATATGTGTAAATTTTACTAAAATCTAGGAATAACGTCCAATATATAGGTGTTTAATTTCAATAAAGGAAAGTTTGTTGTCTGATTTTGACAGTCTGCATCAAAAAAAACGTCTTTAGCCGTTTGTTATCCCGCGGGGAGACAAAAATCAGGGATGATTCTGCAATTCGTGCAGAGGCGTTATGGCGGATCCGTGCGCAAAAAATGCTTTCTCAACGGCAAAAGAAAGTACCTTGTCCCCCGAAAATAACCCGAATCTGCGCAGTAACTGCGTTTTCCGATTTCGAGGTTTCTGATGACGACATCCTCTCACTCTTGCGCCGGTACCGGAGCTTTGGTCACAACGGGCATTGTTTCGGCCATGGCCGCTTTCTCCGCGAGCCTTTTGTACTTTCACTACTTTCCGCAGGTCGAAAAGACACCGGCTCCTATCGCCGTTGTGGATATGGTGAAACTCGGCCTTGCCGTCACGCAGATGAGCACCAACGGTGACAGCTCAGCTTTTATGAATACCGGCCGCGCCATAGCTATGCTCAAAGACTACGGTTACATCGTCCTTGACAGCCGCATGGTGATTGCTGCGCCGGATGAGTATGTCAAAACACCGCAGCAGCTCATCCCTGGAGCCCCCGATATGACGGATGCTCCGGGCGGGTACGTGCCCCCTGACATTGTTGGAGCGGGTAATGTCCTGCGCGACAAACCGTAAGGCCCGCGAGGTACTAAGCCGGATTGCGGGGCCATTGCTTAAGGCCAGTCCGCGGGAACGCCTGAAGTGGCTTTTGCTGACGGTACTGTTTTCTGCCGCGGCTGTCACCGCTGAAGTCGCCTTTTACAACAATTTCCGTTTTGCATGGGATCGTCAGACACTCAAATGCCTCGATGCCAATGTCCTTTTGGTGAGTCTGAAGGATAAAACACCGAAGCGCGGAGCCGTTTTTGCTTACACATCCCGTCAGGCGGCACCGGTTGTTCCGGAAGGAATGCTCATGGGAAAGATCCTCACGGGATTGCCCGGCGACACGGTCGAGGTACGCCGCGATAACGGGGTCTATGTAAACGGCGTCAAAGTCGCACAGGGGATGCCGCATCTGCGGGGACTGAAACCCTCTGAAACAGACAGGTTTTACGGGAAACGCACCCTGAAGGCCGATGAATACTGGATGACGGGTACAAAACCCCTGTCTTTTGATTCCCGTTATTGGGGACCGATTAAAGGGGATCAGATTTACGGGAGAGCGTATGCGTTATTTTGAACTCACACTGCTGGCTGCCGCGACACTTGCGGCGATGACGCTCTCAATGAGCGCAAGGTCTGAAGAAACGTCCATGTTTAAGACGCCTGCTTCAATTGCAGGGACGGATAAAACGGAAAAGATGCTGGGGATGAAGCCCTACAGCATACATCAGCGTGCAGATGGTTCTCTTGTGATTGAAGGCAGAATGCACCGCGGTGGGGGAGCCACGGCTCAGATCATCCTGCCGAAAATTCAGCCCAGTGTCACGATTAACGGTCCGGCAGGCGTCGACGAAAACGGCAATCCTGTGACATGGAAAGAACTCCGCGACCGAAAGTTCGTGAATGCCCTGGTCTTTGAAGCGCTCAAGAAGCAGGGTTACACACTCGAAGGACAGAAAAAGAAGACGGAGGGCTTGAAAACTCAGGCTGATCTTTGGAAGGAAAAAACCGAAGCCACCCGCGAGTATGTGAAAAAGAACGGGCCGATCACCACAAAGTCCTTCATCATTCCCGGATCGACGCCGGAATTGAGTGCGCAGCTCGAAAATCCTGATGTGGCCGTGCGGATGGAAAACGGTAAGCGTGTTTATTACTTAAACGGCAAGCGCCTGCAGATTTACCCGGACCAAAAGCCTCAAACACGCAGGCCGCTTTATCAGGCAACACGCGAGACGACACGCATTAAAGTCAGCGAACGGGAGTTACCGGAGTCTGAAAAGACCAAGAAAGGCAAGGGGGCTGCCAAAGCCGCGGAACAAGAACTTGTGATCGAGCGACTGCCCGACCGGCAGAAGACGCCGCCCACGCAGGCTTACGTGTCGGAAGAGAAACAGGATCATCAACAAAATCCGTTGCTTGACACTGTGATTGATCCGAAGGCACTGCCCGGAGTGGATGATGTGGAGCGCTCGTTGCGTGAAGCCTTCCCGGACTTGGTCCCTTCTGACGACGAAACTCAGACTCAGATCCGGGGCAGGGGAAAACCGTCTGCGTCTTTAAAAGTCCTTGACGCAATCGCGGGAATCCTCTTCGGCGTTTCAGAGGCTCATGCCTCCGAAACGGAAACTGGCCAGGAAAAGACGGTGCCGTTTAATCCCTACCTCGGTAAGTACGGTGACGTTGTTTCGGAAATCTCAGCCGGTGCGCACGCCATTGAAGAGCAAGTGACAGGCAAAGGCAGGTCTGAAGAAAAGAAAGCGAATCCAGCCCTTCCTTCCTACATGGACACTTTGACTGCTGAAGGAAACGATTTTGATCCGGCCCGCTTTGCTGCTGAGGTCGTCAATAAGACGAACAGTCTGACCGTGGAGCAGTTCAATGAGGATGCGGCGGCCGTTGTCGGGGCGCTCACCGGAAAGGCCAGTCCCGTGGAGGCGCTTGCCGATCTTCTCGAATCCAATCCTGAGATCTACACGGCCATTCCGGATGCGGATAAACGCCTGCAGGCTGTGCGCGGGCAGCTTGCTGAGATCGCTCCTGCAAATCCCTTGGGCGAGCAGACCTTTATTTTTATCTCCTATTCTCTGACGGATGCGGCGATCAAAGATATTCTCGAACGGAACAAGGATCGTAAGGACGTAACCCTTGTCATGCGAGGAGTTCCGGAAGGCATGAATATCCCGGAGGGCGTGAAGCGGCTGCAGAGGCTGACGGAAGCGGTGCCTCCGGGCCTCCCCATCATCATTGATCCGAGACTGTTTAAGGAGTACGGCATCACCCAGGTCCCGGCCGTTGTCCGGGCGATGCGTTCGCCCTCGCCACTGACCGTGACACCGAATGAAAATGCGGCTCCCAAGCCTCTGGCGAAGATGGTGGCTAAAGTCACGGGCTTAAACAATGACGCGTGGCTGAAATCGCAGATCGAATCGGGGGAACGCGGTGACCTCGGCGTACAGGGCAATACCTATGCAATTAATGAACCCGACTTAATTGAAGAAATGAAAAAGCGGGCCGCCATGATTGACTGGGAAAAGAAAAAACAGGCCGCTGTCAAAAACTTTTGGAAAAAACGTCAGTTCAAGGTCTTTCCGACCGCCGAGACGGAACGTCTGAGGGAAATTGACCCGACGATTCTTGTGGAACGTGATCTCACAGACCTTGCCGGGCGCAAAATCCGGAAGGCCGGAGACCGTGTCAATCCCCTGATGATCCGGCCGTTTACGCAGACGATCCTTATTTTCAATCCGATGAGCGAGGATGAAATGGAGCGGGTGGAAGCGTTCCGGGCGGCCCATAAGGCTTCCGGCAAGTCCGGGCTCGTGCTGATTGCCACGCAGATGAACAAGGAAACCAGTTGGGACGGCTATGAAAAGCTCACGGACCGGCTCGACGCACATGTCTTCATGATGACGCCTGAAGTCGAATATCAGTGGCGTATTGAAAAGACGCCCGCCGTGGTGACGGCCGACAACACGCGGCACGTTTTCCTTGTGCGTGAACTGGGGCCTGAAAACAAGAAGGAGCAGTACAAATGAACCTTCGTAAACTGAAACGCTGGGCAGTGACGGCGGCGGCAGGGCTTTCGCTTGCGGCTTCAGCTTTTGGTGCAGCCGACACCGGTGTGGATCTGTCAGGGGCAACGAGCGAGGGCGGTCCGGGATGCCATGACGCAGAAGTCTTTTCCGGAAAGCTCATCACCGGCATCTGCTGGGAGTGTGTATTTCCGATCATTGTCGGCAAACTGCCGATTTCCACAGAAGGTGCCGGACGTGTGCCGCCGGGAGCAGCCGATACCAAACTTCTTGGCACCTGTATGTGTTTTGATAATCTCGGTGTACCGAAGTTCGGCATCCGGACAAGCCTTTGGGAACCGGCCCGGATGATCGAACTCGTCAGGCAAAGCGGTTGCTCTCAGGTGCTGGGGGGAATGCGTTTTCCCTTTAACCGGCTCTACCAGGGTAAGCAGCAGGCGCTTTCCCAACACCCGACCACAGGTGAGGACGGGGAAACGTACCGGCATTATCACTTCTACACGTTTCCGATCATGCTGATGCTCAACATGTGGATTCCGTCGCGGTGCAATCCGGGCGGCTACATTGATTTGGACATCATGTACCTTTCTGAGATTGATCCGACCTGGAACAACGATGAGATCGCTTTCTTTACGCATCCGGAAGCCGCTCTCATCGCTTCTCCGCTCGGTGCGATTTCCTGTATTCCGGATGTGTTCGGAGCCAACGTAGGAGCGCCGATCAAAGAACTTTACTGGTGTGCCGGAAGCTGGGGGGTGATCTTCCCGACCTCCGGAAATGTTGTGAGTCATGAAGGCGTGATGAACACCACGAGTCTTATGGCAGTGCGGGCGCTTTATGCGCTGCACCGCCGAGCGCTTGAATGGCGAAGTATCGGGGATGATGTGATGTGCGGCGGAAAACTTTCACCGTACCTGCCGAAAAACCAATACCGCTTCCAGGTGTTTCATCCCGTCGCTGAGACTTCATCAAATCATGTCATGGGAGAAATGATCTTCACATGGGGACTCGGGCGCACAATTCCGGCCGTTGGCGAGGATCCTGTGTACATCATTTGGAGGTGGCTGGATTGTTGTAATACTTCAACGTAATCAAAATACGACACTTCTTTGCCGCTGACGAAAAGAAAGTGTCCAAGGGGAGGGTGTGTATTTGCACTCTCCCTTAGTTTTATTTGCGTCCTGGGTGCCGCCGGCACTCACATCAACCACCCTCTCAGTCAATAGATTTCCAACACTTCCAGCTTCAGACCTACGAAAAGCACCACAATCCGTTTCAGGTTCGGAAGGCGCTTCAGGTCATCCGCCTTCTCGTAACGGCTGATCTGGGACTTAGCCTCCACGATCGCATCAGACTTCGCCTGGTCGGTCGCATTCTTGGGAGAAAGGTATTTCACTTCCACCAAGTACGCGCTCTGAGCCCGACTGCCGACGGTAGGAACCGCCAGAATGTCGATAAATCCCCGATCTTCCCCACGAACTTCCACTTCACTCGTGACGGTATAAGCGTTCGTAAAACTGAAGGCGCCGATAAGCAGCGTCTGAAAATCGCTTTCCTTGAGATGCGCGTACGCATGCAACCCGCTTGCCACCGTGAAACGATCGCACGTCACCCGAAAGAGCGGTTCCGGATTGCCGGCAACCAGCGCATCCAACGCCTCCAGAAAGTCCGTCGCCACAAACTCATACTGCTCCGTCTGTAGGACGTGCTTTAAGAAATACTCAAAAAATTGGATGCTGACGGCTCGATTGGGAATCACCAACTCGCGATTGTTACCCGCGGCATAGGTGAGAAAACCAAAATAGAACATCGCCGAAAGTAACGATGAACCGTCCAACTGCGTCTCTTGATTGAGATTCAGAGGCTTCAACCGCCCGGCAAACGGAATCGGCTCACGACGTAGTGCCTTCTCCACCGTCTGCCGCACAAAGGACGCATCCCCCAAACTCAGAATTTTCTCAATCTTGTTGAGATCCTGACCGAGATTGGGATCGAGGAGCGTATCCGGTTCTTCACCGAGGTTTTGCCACGTCAGCAGATAGCTGAGGCACATCGTAGGATTAAACACCGTCGTCTCGTTTTGCGGGCTGAAGCGGTACCCGTTGTACCACTCCCGCATCCGCGCCACGAGATCGTCCACGTTGAGTCCCCATTTGGAAATATCCAAAACCTGAGGCACCAACTCTCTTAATTCCGCTTCCGTAAACCCATAGAGATCGGCAAAGGCCGGAAATGTCGTGATGTTGGTCGAAATGCTGAACCCCGACGTCATGGAGTCGAGCGAAATGGACGTCACCCCGGTAATAAAGATGCGGGACACCAAACGGTTGGTGGCCGCCTTGAGTTTCGTGAAGAAATTCTTCAAGAAACCTTCCGACGACGTCATGGCTTTGAAGTGCTCCAAGTCTTGCGACAGCACCTCGTTCGCAAACTGGTCGTACTCATCAATAATGACATAGAGCTTGCGCGGAAATTCTTCTGTGAGAAGCGAGAAAAACCGACTGATCAAGGCCGACGCGCTGGGGAACGTGCCTTTCAGAACCTCATCCTGTTCCGGATGCGGGTACCGCTGAAAATAACTGCGCACCCCCGACAACACCGTTTCCTGAAACTCCGCCGCCAGAACCTGATGATTCGGCGAAGCGATGCCGGAAAAGTCCAAATGCAGAACCCGGAACTGGCTCGCAAGCGGCGTCTTATGGCTTCCGATATAGGTACCCGCAAAAACACGGTCAAACTGATCAGCCGCCGCCTCGTCGTAATAGGCTTCGAGCATATTCGTGGAAAGCGTCTTTCCGAAGCGGCGCGGGCGGACGATGAACGGATAATTGGAACCGCATCGTTCCAAAACTTCAATGAACTGGGTTTTGTCGACGTAGGCCAGTCCCTCTTCGCGGATATACGCAAAGTCCGCATTGCCATAAGGCGTGAGCTTTAACTGAGTTTCGGGCATAACTTACCTCTCTCGCCACAAAGTTCGTTGGACGGCTACCATCCGGGCTCGGTGCCACCGAAGGAAAGGCAGGTGTTTTGGGCAACTTGAATAAACGCCCCGCAGCTGCTGCAACAATGCGTTCGGCGGTTTTCCGCGGGCCTCAGGCTCGGACTCCTCCTGCCTGAGGAGGCTCATTCTACCGGCCTGCCGACCTCTCCGCGCGAACGGTGCTGCGCAGCTGCATCAAAGGTTTTCTACGGGCCAAAAAACTCTGGGTGAATCCGCCGAAGGCGGAGAGGGCAAAGCCCTCACTGAGCTCAGACTACAACCTACTTTTTAAGAACAAAATCGGCGAAAGCTCACTTGACATTCACCGAATGGAGTCCAAAAACCTTGCTTACGCCGCCTTAGCCTGTCCCCAAACCTCGTATTCTTGCCAATTCGGCGGGAAACCCATGGATGCCAGTTGCCACGAAGTTCTTGTAGACAACAAATCTCCCAATCTCATTGGCCACGATGTCTTCGGATTGTGGGCCTTAAGTACAGCCGCCAAAAGAACGGCAAAAATGTAGAGTTTATTGCTCGATGGGATTGGGAGGAACGCATCAAACCCCGGCACAGTCAGGCTCTTGACTGTCCTCGGTGACTTCATAAAGGAACGATTCCAGAGTCTCACATGATGAGCGCATACGTTCCTCAGTTCTGTCAGCGCCACCGCAAAACTGTAGAAAGGCAAATACTTGGTAAAGCCCAGTGATTGCGCCACCTTCTTTTTCACGCTCATGTCCTGCGTGTTGTGGATCCACCGAATGAGCTCCCCAAGCGTCATAAGATGCACGCATGCCCACAGCGGCGGAAGCTCTTCGTCGTAGTTCTCGAAAAAATGCCGCACAAAAGTTTCTTTTTGGCTGCGGTCGACGTATCCCCGTAACTTGTTCAGATCCTGCCGGTAGCTTTGTTCTTTCGAAAAATTCAAAGGATCAAGATGAGCAAAGGGATTCCCCGTCAGAGTCGTCAAGTTGTAGACCCACTGCGCACGAATGTGAACCTCAATACGCTCCAGAGCCTCCCAAAACAGGCATCTCAGCTTTCTGTCAAAAATGTACAGCCCCAAGATGTCATCGAAGCTGACATTCTCTTTGAAGCGATGAACCTGCCCATGCGAAAGTTCGAACGGGATGCTGTAGGCACTGAGTCGGTAGTACCCGATACTGAGAAGGTAACGACCAGCGCGCTCGGGGTCGGAGATGTGCAGCCCGCGAGATTGGAGAAGTGCAACCTGCTCTTTCACAGGCAACGGCGGCTTAGTGAAATGAATTTTTCACAGAATTTCCCGCAGGAAGCCCGGGGCTTGAGCCCCGGGAGGAATGCGG
>ERZ1106977.179-NODE-179-length-52291-cov-9.106861_pt1 | contig 52291 bp, 69 predicted proteins | sample MGYA00403688_ERZ1106977 | MGnify/ENA primary metagenome ERZ1106977 (study PRJEB35170, sample SAMEA104062426) | human gut metagenome | biome: human gut; feature: human-associated habitat; material: faeces | place: Denmark | collected 2012-06-23 ...
TTTTTTCAGGAGATGCTGTATCTTCTTTTTCTTTTTCTTTTTCTTTTTCTTTTTCTTTTTCTTTTTCCCCCAAGTCTATGGATAGACTATCTAAGTCTTTATCTAGACTATTATTACTATTTTTATAGTCTATAGATACTGTATCAATAGGGTATCCATACTCTATACATACTCTATATAAATAATCTTTATAGTCTTTACTTTTTATCTTTTCAATTTCTTTTAAAATGCAATTTTTCACTTTAGGAGATTTAGAAAAGTTATGTTTATGCCAGTTTTTTATAAGTATTTCTTTTGTTTCTTCGTTGTAACTTGTTTTTCCGTAATCTTCAAATCTTTTTAATAATTTCTGTACTGTTTCTCTGTTATATCCTGTTTGCATTTCTACAACCTTATAAGGTAATTCATAGCATCCACATTGTGTTGTTCTAGAGTTGCTTAGAAGATATAAATAGAAATACTTTTCTTCTGGAGTTAAATCTAATACAAATCCATCTTCCCAAAAGTCTACTTGTATTGCTCTGTATTTTGCCATTAATCTTCACCCTCTTTACTTTTCTAGGAAGGGGATTACTCCCCAACCTAACTTATGCTGTTTTTTCTGCTGCTTTTTCATATCCGTTGCAAACTAAATCATATTCTGGTTTAGTCAAGTCTTTTACTTCCTTGTTGAATTTTTTCATTACTTGTTGCTTAACTAGATCTTTATCTACTCCAGCTTTGTTAGCTAGTGCATATAATCTAGCTAACTGCTTGTCCGATAATTTTTTAGAATTATAATTATTGCTATAACTTCTTTGTGCTTCGGTTGGTGGTTTAGAATCAGCATCATCTTCATCTGTTGGTATTCCTAAGAACTTCAATAGAAAGTATCTTTCGTTGTATGTTAGTGCTGTCCCCATAGCCTTGCTGATATCATCTGTTTGTTGTCCGATACAAACCCAAGGAACTACCAATTTATCTGTTGGTTCTTCGGCATTAATCCATGTGTATGTCATTTTTGCAGTAACTATAAAATCTAATTTTTCTTTTCCTTTTGCTGTTACATATTCATGTTTTTCCCAATGAAATGTACTATAATCTATTTCTGGTACTAATAACACTCCTAGCTCGTCCATTTTATCTTTAATAGCTCTTAAAATTTGAGTTCCACTTACAAATATATAGTCATATCCTTTAGTGTCTTTTGAAAAGCCTTTGATATTTTTTCTTATTTCTACTAGCTTTTGATGCAAGTTCATGTTATTCACCTTCCTTATTTATCTCTAATTCTTCTATATTAAGTCGTAAAGCATATAATAAACTGCTTTCGTAACTATCATGTTTTACTTTTCCTATTTTTTCATATGTTTTTATGTAATGTCTTTTAAAATCTCCTATTGTCATGTTTTTTCTGTTATTTAAAGCAAATTCTGCTCCTTCTATAAATCCTAGTCTGCCTAAATCATCTGAACTTCTAGAAAGTCTAACTAGGAATAATCTTTGTTCTAGTGTCTTTATATCTGAGTTTTTTACTCCCTCAGATTGTAATTTTAACTTCATATTATCCCCCTCTTATGGTATAATTTAAGTATCTTATATTACATATAGTGTTTGATTTATAGCTATCTAGATTTGGTACCTCTAGATAGCTTATTTTGTTATGCGATAAAATCTAGGTATGCATGATCTAAGATGTCATATAACTCTACTTCTTGTTGTTTGTATTTTGAGTATGCCTTGTTGATAATAGCTTCTTTTTCTTCTGTCGATATGTCAGTTCTTTCTGAGTTGTCTAAGAATATTTTGTAGTATACTAAGTAGTTTTTCTTGTCTTGAGCTTCAACAAGCTCTTTTACATCTTCATAGATTTGTTTTTTTGTTTTCATTAGCTATTCCCCCTTATCTCCAGTTACATTTTGAGTTCATTAACTCTATAAGTTGCTTTACAGTCATGTTTGGATATTTACTAGCTAATGTTTGTAGTTCTTCCCTTGTAACGGTTACCTTATTTGCGATTATTATTTTTCTCATCTAACCACCTCCTTTACTGCTTCAATAATTGCATCTAATACTTGATGCATCTTTGAAATTGTGTATTCTGTGTCTTTGCTACCTGTTGATGTGTATAAGAATGTGTCTTTTGTTCTGTAAAGGTCTGTTCTAAGAGTTAGACTGTAAAAAGGTTCATTATCTAATCCTTTTAAGTGATGTAACTCTAGAGAAGCACTTATGAAACCACTATTTTCGTTGATGTATTCAACTTTGTCAAATAGCTTATTTGCTTCTTTTCTGAACTCTTGATTTGTCATTTATAGTACCTCCTTTAAAGACTTTCCTAGTTTTCTTTTGACATATTTGTCATAACTTATTCTGTCTACTAGATACTTTCTCCCCATATGATTTACTGTGTATTCTCCTGTGCTAAGTCCATATCTTGCTACCTGTAAAGCATAGTTACGGCCACAATGTAGATACTCCTGTAATTGTTCTATTGTTAGATATTCACATGGTGCATAGTCTTCGCTATAACGAAATTTTTCAACGATATCAACTAAGTCAATTCTTTCTGATATTGTTTGAAGTAGTTCGCTTTGGTCCATGTTTCTTACTAACATCTTTTCAAATTCACTTGCCATACTTTCACCCCCTAATTATGTATGCTGTGCCACCAAGCCCCTAAAAAGAAGCCTATGTTAAATATGATTACTACTGCTATGTATTTTGCTAACATATATGCCCCCTATCTCGAATAATCTACTACTGTGTTATTGCCTTGTTTTCTAAGTAGTGCAAACTTGTTTTGTAACACGTGAAACATTTTTATTTCTGCTTGGTATGGAGTTATGATGCTCCATTCTTCTCTAAAACCTCTAGCTCTTAATATGTCTGATACTACTTCTACTTCTTTTTTTATGAAGTGTTCTGTTCCTGTGTATATCGCCATATTTAGTTACCCCCTAAATTAATACTTCTTATTTACTTTTTTCGTTTTCTTCTAGTAATTTTTCAAGATCTTTTTCTTTCAGAAGTTTTTCAATGATTTTTATTTCACCTTTACCAGTTACTCTTGTTGTTCTAAATGTGAATGTTCCTCTTGCTGTTTTCTTAGTACCTTCTGATACTTCTAAATAACCTCTTTCAACTGCATATTGAGTAGCTTCTGTTGAGTTTTTACATACCCAGCCCCAACTTCTCAGTCTTTCATATAATCTTCTTTCTCCTATAAGTATCTTGCTATTTGATTTTGAGATTGCTTTAGCAGTTTCTCTAACTAATTTTGTGTTTTGTGATATAGATATTTGAGTTATCACTCTGTCTTTTTCTGCAATTTCTTTTTTAGCATCTTCCAGTAATTTGTTTTTATTGTCTATTGTCTTTTGCGCTACTATTAAAGCTTTAGCCATTATTGTTTCATCATCTTCGTCTTCATCGTGTGGTATGTAGCCACCAGTTTTTCTAATTTGTTTTAATATTTCTTTTACTTTCTTTTTGAATTGTTTTGCTATTGGTTTTCTACTTTGCATTAATACCTCGTAAAGTCCATCTTCTGTTAAAAATAAGGCAGTATAACTATTAGTTAGAGTGCTTAATTGATGTCTTGCGACTTCTGCATCGTCTAAATCAGCATCTTTAACCATTTTGCTAGGATTGCTATGTTCTATCCAATTCGCTACATCTTTAGCTAAAAACAATGGATTTTCTTCTGTTCCATAAATTTTAAAATCTTGTCCCAAAACTTCTTGATTATAAATTACTTGTAATTCTTTCATATTAAATTACCTCCTAAAAGTCCTCTTTCGCTAACTTCGTTTAATAACTGTTCATCTGTATACTGTGAAAGTATTTGAGTTACCTTTTGATTTTCTTTTTCTTGTCTTTTAAAATATTTTTGTACCTTTTCTTTCATTTTTTTATCAGTTATAAATCTTATATGTTCTACACAATAATTAAGCACTATTGTTACGAGTTCATCAGCATTTATAAGTGATGATTCTATGTCAATTTCATCAAAATATCTAAACCCTTCATCAGAATTATCTCCTAAATAAACATTTATCCAAGGGAATCTTTCATCTAGTGTAAATTTAAGGCTGCTTCCTATTTCTATCACTCTAATATTTGCAAATTCTATTTTTATATCTCCACAATAAGTAAATTCTAATTTTTTATTATCTTCCATGTTTAAATCCTCCTTAGTTAAAGTCAAAACATTGTTGTTCTTGTTGATTTTCTAAAATTGTTTTATAGCCATTTTTTCTTAAAATGTCATGGATAAACTTTTTACCAGCTTGAGTCCATCTTGTCTGAGGTTTAGCATTCGGTATATCTGGTTGATATGGTCCTGTATATCCCTTACCTTGATACTTAGCATATAAAAGCCATTGACCATTTTGCTTATATTGAACTCCTAACTCATGGAGTAATGCATTCAAACCTTGACCAGCCATTCCAAAATCTTTAGCTATTTGAGTTGGAGTTAATAATGTTTTTTTATCTTCTAAAACTCTTTCTGCATATTCTGCATGAGGTTTTAATTCGTTTATTGCATCTGACTGTTTTTCTATTGTGTCTATTAGAGGTTTTCTTTCTAATTCAACTAACTGTTTACTAGCTAATACTCCACCTTGTCCGCCGTTATAAATTTCTAATAGTAAATTTGATTTTAGCTGCTCTTCAGAGTTTATTACTTTTCTCATAGCAAAATATTCTCGTCTTAATTGCTTTCTTATTGCTTTAGCTTTTTCTGTATTCATAAAACCGACTAATAACATATATCCTTGTTCGGATAATAAATAAATATTCTTAGCTCTGTTTAAAGCATTTTGAGTATATAATCCGTTATGGAGAATCTCCATCTCGAAATCTGAATTCCCTTTTAAGTCTAATAAATCAACACCTGTTTCAAACTCGTCTATATGTTCATTTATTTTTCTGTTAATTTCTGATAATTCGGTTTCATGTATTTCAGCTATTGTTTTAGCTAATACAACCTTTTGACCTTCACCAAAGCCACCTTCAACTACTGGTATTTCTTTTCCTAAAAATTCTTGTGTACCTTTTACATCTATACTTGCTACTAAGTTATTAATTTCGTTTATGTAATCCATACATTTCATCTCCTTTGATTATAAATTACTGTATACTTTTCTTGCTTGAGTATCCTTTATGTGTACTTCGGAAGAAAAAAATAATTCTTCTATACTAATGTCAAATAAATCAGCCATCGTCTTAGCTTCGGTTAATGTTATTTTTCTTCTTCCTGTTTCTTTATTTGCGTAACTTGTTTTAGTTACTCCTAATACTTTTGCTAAATCTTCTTGAGTGTAACCATATACATTTCTGTATATTTTTAAATTCATCAAGTTCATTCTTGCACCTCCTTGATTTAATTTATACTTTTATTATATATACGTTTCGTGTACTTGTCAATAGTTTTTCTGAAAAAGTTTTCTGTTTGTTATACTTTCTTGAAATAACAATTATTCGTTCGATTAAATATGTTATAATTACTTTATAATTTAGAGGGAATAGTATTCAGAAAGTAGAATATTATATATAGAGGGAAATGAGTGAGAAAGAAGGAAAAACATGATGAAAACACAAGGAGATATACTAAGAGAATTGCGACTGGAAAAAGATATTACGCAAGAAGATTTGGGGAAAGTTTTGAACGTAAGTAAACAAACTGTAAACAACTGGGAGAATAATAGAAGAAAATGTGATTCAGATACTTTGTTTAAGTTAGCAAAATTTTTCGGTGTTACAGTTGATTATTTGTTAGGGATTAATGAAAATAAAAAACCTATTGAAGATCTAACAGAAAAGCAAAAGCAAGCACTTCAGCTGGCAGACCAATTATCTGATGAAGAATTTAACAATATAATAAGGCTTGTAATAAGCATGAAAAGAGGGACTTAATTCTAAGTCCCTCTTTTTTACACAGATTTATTTTTTTCTACTTGTTTTTGCATTTTTTTTATTATATCTTCTAATATTTCATCGTCTACTAATAATATTTCTTCTTTTCTTTCTAATAATACACTCTTTTCTTCCAAATAGATTCCCCCTTAATACAAACAAATGTTCTATTTTATTCTTTATATATATTATACACCAAGTTATAAGTTATATATATTATTTTTTTGATATATTTATAATATTATTATACTACTAAACATTAAGTTAAAAGAGGTATTTTGATATATTTTACATATATATAGGGGAAAAATTAATTTTTTATCAAATTATGTTGGAAAGTAATGCTATATTGATAGCTTTCTGCTACAATTTAAGAAAAATAAAAAAGGGAGTATGGTGAGTTATGAAGAAAATATTAAGTATTATATTATGTGCTATGTTGTGTATTAGTGTTACTGGATGCAGTTCTCAATCGAATAGTGATTCAGTTCAAGCAAGTTCAGAAAATGTTAAAGATACTAAAAATTATTCATTAGAATTAACAAATGGCACATTTAAGGTGGGTGAAGATTTAGATCCTGGTAAGTACATACTTGTAAAAAATGAAGGTGAATTTATGGGTAGTTTTGATATTACAACAGATACTACAGGAGATATAGAATCTTCTATTGATTCTAATGCCTTTGAGAACTTTACCTATATAAAAGTCAGAAAAGGTCAATACTTACAATTAGATAAATGCACTTTATATATTCCAAGTGAATTAGGAGATAAATTTGATTTTTCTAATGAAAAAGAACTTACAAACGGAATGTTTAGAGTTGGAAAAGATGTAGAACCAGGAGAATATAAGCTAGAAATAGTAAGCGATGACGATAACGCTCAAGGCTGGTATTCTTTATATAATAATTTAGGTGGAGGTTATAAAGGTGGTCCAGACTTACAGGATTCAGATTATTTTTCAGGAAGTAAATTAATAACATTAAAAGAAGGGCAATATTTGAAATTAGATAGTAATACAAAAGTTATAAAATAGAAATAATATAGATAAACATCAGGGCAGTTTTACCAGCTGCTCTTTTTAATTAGGAGGGTTACCAATGAAAAAAATCTTAAGTAGTTTTATACGTAAAAGAAATGACAAATATTATGTATATGTAGAATATATAGATGAAGTTGGCAAAAAGAAACAAAAGAGTCAAGGATCATACGCAAATAAAAAAGATGCAGATAAAAAATTAATAGAAGTTAAAAATAGTATAAATAATGATATTTATGCTTTGCCGAGTAACATTTCTTTTACAAATCGTTGTTATCGATATTACGATAGCAAGTTAGGGATATCTGAAAATACTATTGCTTGTGCGAAAAGTATCGTAAAAAAACATGTCGAACCTTATTGGGGAAATATGAAATTAAGTGACATAACTGTAAATAAATATCAAACATTTGTTAATTATGTGTTTCAAAAAGATTTAGCTTATCGCTCAAAACGAAAAATAATGCAATTATGCAATGCTGTACTAAATGAAGCATACAGATTACAAGAGATAAATAAAAAGATTACTGATTTTATTATCCTTCCAAAGAATAATAAAACACACGAAGAAGAAATATATTCGATAGAAGAAATAAAACAGATACTAAACGCTTTAGAAAGTGAAAGTATATATTTTCAAAATGCTATAAAGCTTTTAATCTATGGAGGTCTAAGACGCGGTGAGGTTTTAGGTTTAACATGGGATTGTGTAGACTTTGAAAATAAAACTATAAAAATTCAATATAATTTACAATACATAGAAGGTAAATATATCATGAAGCAACCAAAGAGTAAATCATCAATAAGAAAAATTTCTCTGCCAGATCATGTTTTTGACATGCTAAAAAAAGAGAAATTAAGACAAAATAAATTAAAGTTACAAGGTTTAATGAAAGAAAAAGAATATGACACAGTATGCATAAACAGCAATAACAATTATTATAATCCGTACAATTTAGATATTACTTTTAAACGATTTATTAAAAGAATTGGGCTTGAATTTAAAAAGCTACATGCATTAAGACATTCTCATGTTTCTATGTTAGTTGCATCTGGTGTAGATGTAAAAACAATATCAGAACGCGTGGGTCATTCCGACATATCTATTACATTAAAAATCTACGCGCATGCTTTTAAGGAAAATGATAAGATAGCAGTTGACAAAATTGACAATATACTAAGTCAGTAAATTGTCAGTTTTGTCAGTAAAAACTTAACTGGTCAGTAAATTGTCAGTAAGCTATTTAAAAATAAATAAATCAAAAAACACTGATATTTAAACATTGTAAACCGATTTAAATACTAATAAATCATATTTAATATATCTAGTAACTATATTATATTAAACTTATAGTATTAGCCATACCAACGTTTTAACAAAATTTTAAATTAAAATGTCAGTAAAAATGTCAGTAAAATTAACTTATCCACATTTATTATAACACATTAAAGGCTAGAGAATTCATTTCTCCAGCCTTATTATTTATTTATTATCTTCTGGAATATACTCCATTATATCTCCAGGTTGACAATTTAACTCTCTACATATAGATTCTACAACTTTAAGTGATACATATTCATTTTTAGAAAGTTTTGTCATAGTTGCAGATGATATCCCTATTTTTTTTCTTAAATCATCCCTAGTCATATCTTTTCTATTCAACAGGTCCATTAGTTTATAAAATTTAATTCCCATATCTGCCCTCCTATTCTTATATTATAAATAATAACATATATTTCATGATTTTAAAATATTTTTTTAGTTTTCTAAAGAATTTTATTGACATATTAAATATATAGTAATACAATAATGTTAAATAAAATATTTAGTAAGTTAAAGAAAATATTCACATTATAAAAAGGAGTGTTGATTATGAAATTAAGATTTGAATTATGTGATTACGACGTAGAAGTTGTTGATTACGAAGGCGAAGAAACAGAAAGACAAATTGAAAGAGACATAGCAAACTTTAATAGTTTTGTTAGAGCTAAAAGAAATCATTACGGAGATAGATTTGACGAAATAGACGACTTTAGATATGAATTAAATGATTTAACAGAAAATGAGCTTGAATGGAATTTAGCGATGCTAGATGTACTGGAAGAAGAATTTGAAATTTGTTTTATAAGTTCAGAATATGAAGAATAGTTAGAAATTATATCAAAATAAGGTTTTAAGATTTAATTCTTAGGACCTTTTATTTTACAACAAAGAGGGGATAAAAATGGATGCAGCAGTAAACACAGTAAATTATAACGAAAGATTTATAACAAAAGTAGTAAAAGAGATATCAAGTAAGTTTAACTTTAATGTAATCCAACAAAGGGTATTGAATGATGTTTTATATAAATGCACACAGAATGTAGAAATAATAGCACTAGAAAAAGAAGAAGGTGACTTTTTAACTTATATAGATATATATGCTAATTCTATGCGACTAGAAGGTTTAGCTCCAGGTACTATAAGAAATAAATGCTATTCTTTAAAAGAACTAAATAGATACTTAGAAAAAGATATAAATAAAATATCTGTAGCTGATCTAAAGATGTATATCTTACATAAACAATCTAACTGTAAGCAAAGTACTTTAAATACAATTATTACAACTATAAAGGCTTTCTTTAGCTTTCTTTGTGATGAAGGTTATATAGAAACAAATCCTTCACGTAAACTTAAAAAGGTTAAAGAAGAAAAGAGATTAAGAAAATCTTTAAGTGATGTAACATTGGAACAGGTGCGACTTGCTTGTAATAATAAAAGAGATAGAGCTTTGATTGAGTTTGCTTATTCAAGTGGATTAAGAGTGTCAGAATTAGCTAAGTTAGATATAAAAGATTTAGATTTTTCATCTAATAAATTATCTGTTGTCGGCAAAGGTAATAAAGAAAGAAATGTTATGTTCTCTGATATTGCTAAGTTCTATATAAAACAATATCTGGACGAAAGAACAGACAATGACCCCGCTTTATTTGTATCTGTTAAAAAGCCTTATAAAAGAATAGGGAAAAGAGCTATCGAGAAAAGATTTACTAAAATAAAAGATTTGTTAAATATGAAAGAACTATATCCCCACTTGCTTAGACACACTTTTGCTACAAAACTTGCTTCTACTGCAGATATTACAGTAGTTCAGAAATTATTGGGCCACACAAACATTAATACAACTATGTTATATGCAGAAGTAAACGATGATAAGGTTAACTACCAATACAAAGCTAGCAAATTATAATAGGCCAAGGGATATACTCCCCTAGCCTATTCTCTACAATGCAAATATCAAAGTTGTAATTGCTGCTCCAATGCATAAGTATGCAATACGACCTGTTATTTCTAATGCTAATTTTTTCATAGTCATTACCTCCTTCGTTAGGATTATTAGCTGTATCTGGAATATTTATACAAAATTTCAGAAAAAGTTTTGAAAAAAAGGTTGACAATAAACGGGGTTTGATATAATATATAAGTATAAGATAAACGAAAGGAGTAAGAAAGATGAAACAAGAATTAGTTTATAAAGTAAACGGGAAACCAACTATAGAAAAAATAGAAGATTATAATTATGACGATAATATGTTTTATCGTTTTCAAAATCCTTCTCATGAAATGGGAGAAGAAAGTTGGGGAATGATATATAAATCAAAAGAAGAAGCAATAGAAGATGGATGCGATATATTAGACGGCAAAAGTTGCTGTTGGAATATAAGTGACTTCACAGAGTATCTACAATATTACGATAATGACTATGTAGTAATGATAGTCAAAGGCTCATACGTAGAAGATGGGCATGATGAAGAGCCTGTTGTAGATATTTCTGAAATAGTAGAAATATGGGATTATGATGAATTTGTAGAAGTTTATCAAGATTATGTAGAAAGAAAATGATATGAAAAATAGGGGGTAAAAAAGATGATGAAAGTACAAAAAATGAATGGAAGTATAGTAGAAATGGAAGCAAAAACATATGATTGGGTATCAGGAGAATATGAATACGATTTAGTATATGATAACGAAGGAGATTTATTTGGAGTTGTAGCAGATGATATAGAACAAGAAATATTAGACTATATAGTAGAAAATCCTTGGGATTACGATTTTCCAGCAACACTTGATGAATATTTAGCACAATAACAATAAGGAGCGTTTGCTCCTTCTCTAAACCAGCTACCGAAAGGTAAAGGTCTAAAGCCCTTGTAAATTGGCGATAGGAGAAAAGGCACACTTTCTGACATGATTAGTCGAAGGTGTAAGCCTATAATAAATAATATAAAGGCGAAGTTGACAAAGTTCTCGTCTAGATAAAAGGTCAACAAGATAGGGGGATATATGATATATTTAGGAAATGCTTTCAGTTTACAAATGTTAGACACTGCAGTAACAACAGATATAAGAGTAACACCAATAGATGCATCAGTTGTAGCAAGTTCAGACTTCACATCAGTTATAGGACATCAAGATACAGCAGTTATAGTTAGTAGCATTTTAGGAAAAGACGTAGCTTGTAATAGAACATCAGTTAGCTTAACAAAAGGAGACACATTATTCGTAGCACAAGTAATTGGAGGTCGTTTACCAGCAGGTGCGACTACTCTACCAGACGGATTTAGATTGGCTTTTCTAAAAGTCACTATCATCTAGGGTACAAAAGGGTTATAGAGGTTATCCCATAAAACCTCTCACCAGTAAATAATTTAAAGGGGGAATAAATATGAGATATGATGAAAAATATATAGGTGTTAGAGTAAGAGAAGTAGGATCAAGTGATTCAGGTTTTGTAATTTATATGGGATATCTGCCAAAAGAATTAGTAGAATCTGTAAAGGCAGTAGACTTAAAAGAAGTAGACTTCAGTTGGAAACAATTTGGGGATATAGAAGTTAAAAAGGTTGCTTCAGATGATTATTCATTTGAAGAATATACATCAGGAGGATGCCAAGCATCTTACGGTTGTAGTCAATGTGTATATTATGACCAATGTCCAGAAGGCCAATACTATTTTTAGTCTTTTCCCAGTAAAGTATAAAATTTAGGAGGAATTAACATGTGTGATTTAGAGGAAATAAAAAGTAAAATAAGTGGTATGACGGATAAAGAATTAGATGAAGTTAAGAAAGACAGCTGGGGATACTTCGCATACGCGCATAATAGTGCTGAATGTACTATGTGCGATGCATTAGAAGACGTTTGCAGACACGGACTACCATGCCAATGGTATTGGGAGTCAGAAAAAGAATTAAAAAGAAGGGGGAATGAAAATTATGAGTAAATATAGTAAATGTTTTGCATGTAAGTATTATTATTTAGCATCTATGTTAAGTGCAAAATGTACTAAGAAGGGAACTTTGGTTCCTGGAGGTTGTAGTTGTTTTACAAAAAGAATGTAGCCTAGCGAAAGCTGGGCTTTTAGCATCTATAATAGGAGAATGGGGGTATAAAACATGCAAGAAGGAAAGGAAATGGAATTAGATATCACGTATTTTTTATGTGAAGTTTTAGCAACAAGTAAAATAGCTTATAAACATATAGATAAGCTATATAGTCAAAATAAAGAGAAATATCTTAAATTAGCTAGAAATCATAAATATTACAAAATCGAACTTGATGGAACGATTGAACAAGAGTTTTATTTTAAAAAAGCATTGGGAATTATTTTAGATGATGATGTAAAAAACACATCATGGCTTTTAAAAATGACTTATAAAAAGTCAAATCAATTAGTTAAAAACTCTAATATTGTCAATTTGAGTGATTTTTTAAAGCAAAATAATCCTAAATCTTTTAAAAACAACGAAATAGATGGGTTTTTATTAGCGATACTTGTTTTAGCACAATTAGAAGGTAAAGAAATTAATTTTCATGATGCATTATATCAAGACTTTTGTAATTCACTATTAGTCAGAAATGAATATCTTGCAAAAGATTATCCGATTTTATATAAAAATATAAGTAAAGAAGATAAAAAAGAGTTAAAAGGTATCGAACTTAAATTTAAAAATATATATCCAGAATTCAATTTTAACGGATTTACTTATGCAATTTTAGAAGAAGGTAAAATTATGCTTGAAAAAATGACAGAAGAACAAATATTTAACGTTTCATTTGAATATATTTATGACCTAGAAGATATAGCATTAACTTCTTTGATAGATAACGAACTAAAGGATAAAGAAATTCAAGAATTAATTTGTTGTTGGAATTTAACACATAAAGAAATGGACTATAAAGAATTATACAAATTTTTAGGTCCTGCTTTACAAATTAGATATTTACTTAAAGCATATAAAGAAGCTAAAAGATATTGTTTTTCTAATTTAAATGAGGATTTAAAAGAATTAATAGAGAAAAAAGAATCTGAATTAAGTCGAGTAAAAAAAGAAAATAACGACTTAAAACAAGAAAATGCCCGTCTAAAAAAACAATTAGACGAAGAGATTAAGAAACTAGTTGAAGAAAATACTCGATTAGAAAAGAAAAATAATCACTTATTAGAATCTATTGAAAATCAACCAGATGTAGAAGACGAATTACATCAGTTACGAAATTTAATGTTTAATTTATCTACTTCTGAAGATGCTGCATCCAATAATAATGAAGTCGATATAGATAAGTTAAATAATTTGAATGCTATTTGTTTTGGTGGAACTAATAACTGGATCAATACAATGAAGGAAGTTTTACCTAATTGGACCTTTATTGCTGCAGGTGTAGAAAACTTTGATGTTGCTTTACTTAAAGGTAAAAATTACATATTTATAAATACAAAAGTAAATTCTCATGGTATGTACTATAAAGTTATAGAAAATAAGGATAAAAACAGTAAAATAAGATATATAAATACTACAAATAGAGATAGAATTCTAAGAGAAATAGAAAAGGAGATAGAACAATGACAATGGGTGAAAAAATAAAAACAGCAAGAAAAGAAAAGGGATTAACTCAAAAAGGACTTGCTGAGTTGTTAGAAGTATCTGTAGATACTATAAAAAAATATGAAAGAGGAGATAGAACTCCAAGACCAGAAACTTTAAAACAACTGGAGGAAATTCTAGGAGTTAAACTCTTTGAATTAATAAAAAACAAAGTTGTATTAGCAGAGTTTAAAAATACATCTGCTAGAGTATCATCAATTCCTAAAAGTTGGTTAAATGAATTAGGAATCAATGAAGAAAACAGAAAGATAGAGTTATCATTTGATAGAGATAGAATAATTATAAGAAAAATGGGAGATTAAAAATGAAAGAAAAAATACAAATAGTTAATATGAATGTAAAGAAAGCTAAGAGGCTTTAAGTCTCCTAGCTTTTTATTTTTTATACTACACAAACTTTTTTACAATCTGGTCTCCAATAAGGTGGAATCACTGGCATTTTTTTTAGATTAAATGTAAAGTCTTCTGATTTGTTTTTACTTGTACTAGCATTTTGTTCGAGTATGTCGCTAATTTCATTAAAAGGAATATTTCTCATATTTTTATTTTCTTTATTTAATACACTTATATTATCTTTAATTTCTTCAAATTCCCAATATCTAATTTCTCCGTAACCTTGTGAAGGTTTTTTGCCAAGGTAAAAAATATAATTTTCTAATAAATATTTAATTCTTTCCATATCACCTCTAACATAGAAAGTCAAAGTCTTTACTGACTTTAAAACTATAGGTATATGATAATTTTTAAAGTATCCAGCTCCTAAGTCAACTCTATGTTTAGCTTTTCCAGTAAATTTTATTAGATCATCATTCTTTACATCAAACCTTTTGGACCAACTAGAAATAGTTTCTCTGTCATTTCCAAAACCATAACTTGTACAATAAACACCATATTGCTTATCTAATATTGTTGATAGCATACTATCTATTTGTTCTTTTGTTCCGTACTTATTTGAACCAAAATAATAGTCATCTTTAAGTAAATCTTTGTACATTGCAGCACTTATAACAGAATCTAATATGATATCATCTATAGCACAAAGAGGGCTTCCTAAATGTGCTATTACTTTGAAGTTTTTAAACATATATTTTCAACCCCCTTTTAAATATAGTTCCTTATTTCAGGATAATGTTGAGCTAACTTTTCAAACTGCTCAGGATAATTTCTTTTTATAAATACTGCAGAACCTTGATTTAACAAATCTTTAGCAGTTAAATAACCTAGTCTTATCCAGCCTTCATCTGTGCAACTATATTTTAATCTAGTATCTACTTTTGAGTAAACAGGGTGAATAGGAGTATTATACATATAAGTTAATGCTGCAACGTCCTCTAGTTTATACCAAGCAAGAGGATAGCATATATTACAGAATGTAGGTACATTAGAAGTAAAAGTCATACCATGAGCTTTTACTGCTCTCATCCTTCTTCTACTTTCATATGCTCTTACACCTATAAAACTTAAATTTCTTTCGTAAGTATTTATACAATTTTCTATAGCATCAAAGAAATAACCTTGTTTACCGAATTGCTTTACAACAGAATCGTCCAAAACTTCAAAAGCAGATACTGGAGAAGTATCTAGAACAAGTTTTATTCCAGTTTGACTAGATACTTTTTCCATAGTTTCAATTGTTCCTGGATAAGATGCATCACTAACATGCCCCCACAATATAATATCTCCTTTATAATCTTTTATATCATGTTGTATTACATCAGCAATTAAAAAGGCCATTACAACACTATCTTTACCACCACTTAAACAAATATACGGTTTATCATATTTTAATAGTTGCTCTTTAACAATTTCTTTTGAGTTTTGTAATTTTCTGAGAAATTGATTAGAGGCAGACCATATTGAACCTATTTCTAAGAAATTATCAAGTGTCATTTTTATAATTTCCCTTCTAAATTTCTAAGCCATTCCCTTATTTCATCTTTGTTTTGTTCTAGATGATTATAATATAACTCAGAACCTTTTTTACCTTCATAAAATACTTCAACTTCACCATGTCCTGTAGCACTTTTACCACCTATAAAAGGCATTTCTTTGAATTTTTCTATTATAGATTCTAAGCAAGATTCTTCTATGTCATTAGAATTTTCTATTACAATTGAAGAAACTAAGTTAGTTCCAGCACTTAATGCTTGCATTTCATATTTCATTTGAACAGGATTATCTTTTTTATCCTTTTTATCTTCTGAATCTTTTATTAAATCATAATTAGTGCATTTTAGATCATCGTGTCTAGTATAGAATATTTCATCTAACATGTCATAAAAAGATATATTACTAGGTTTCCCTGTATACTCAGTTGTTTCTTGGCAAATAGGTTTGAAAATTCCAACTTTCATTTTACCTTCTGGAATTTGATCTCCAATTGCACTTCCAAATAAACTAAGTGGAGTACATAAACGTCTCATTTCTCTTTTTTCACCTATTTCACAAAAGCGCCCGCCTCCTGTAAGAGTTCCACCTGTGAAAAGTAAATAATATAATTTAGGACTTATGCCTTCTTCTGCTATGTCTATTTTTTCTAAGAAATCTCTCATTGCAATACGTCTCATAATTCCTCTAAAAGCATTTCCACTATAAACTGGTATATCTATAAATTCTCCGTTATATTCAAACTTCATACATCTAGCTACTTGCATAGTACCCATTCTTTCGTCCCCATAATGCATAAGCGGGCTTAACAATTTTAATGTTATATCTTTTTTCATTCTCTAATCCTCCTTATTTGCAGCTGCTTCTTTTTCTCTTTGCATTTGTTCTTTTCTTATTTGATTTTGAAGTCTAAGTTTCAAAATTATAATTTGAGTTTCAGAACGATAGCATTTTAATATTTGTTTTTTAACATCTTCACTTAATTCTGAAATTTCACTAATCATAGCAAATCTAAGACTTCTTACATCCATTTTTCTACAAAGTTTTTCTACAAAAGTTTCGTAACTAGTAGTTGTCATAGCAGTTGATTTCACTTTAGCTGTAAATTCATCCCAAATACCAAGTGCTCTGCTACCTTTTACCTTATCCCAATCTATTTGCGCCCAAATTTCAGACAATGTTGAAACACAATATTGTTGTATATTTTTATCCATTTTACTTTTTATCCTCCTTATTTTGTTTTTCTTTTTTTCTTTCGCTCTTTTTCAAATGCTTTTAGTCTAGCTTTTTCTTCCTTTTGAGCTTGCTGCTTTTGTTTTATATATTCATTTCTACGTTCAGAATTCAGAATATATACAAGTAGCTCAAATTGATATGTTTTTCTGTATTTCTTAAATAAATTTTCATATTCTATAAACTTTTCTAAACCAAATTGCTCAATAGCAATAGTAGAATAGTTTCCTGATAATATTTCGTCTTTTGAAAACTGCAAATATGCTTCATTAAGTTTGTTATACAAATATTTCATTTCTTTTACATCAAATAAATATTCTTTATCTTCTTGTCTTATGTAATACTTCGAAGTGTCTTGATTAACTCTGCATCTAAAAGAATTATGTTTCTTGAATGATACAGTAATACCTACTACAAATTCATCTTTTACATATTTATCTAGATCAAATAAATAGTTCTCTATATCATTTTTCTTTAGCAAATACAGATTGTCTTTATCTGCAACAAAGCTATTTTTTCTTAAATCAGCGTTTTTTATCGTTGCTGCACAATCTTTACAACAATATTTGCCATTTATGTTTTTGCAAAATTCAAAGTTTGTAAAGTTACTACTAATAACTTTTTTAACAAGAATACCTTTTGTTATTTCACAACCACATAAAAAACAATTATCTGTTTCTTTAAGTTCATCAACTTCAACTGCTTTACAGTGTTTAGCTAATATTTGTGTGTTGTTCATCTAGTGCTACACCTCCTTAGTTTAATTATAACACACTTGAATTGCCAAATTTTACCTTACTTTAAGGAGAATAATTTTAAAGATAGAGGGTTAATTACCCTCTATCGGTCGCATCGGTCGTTATCGGTCGCGTCCGATAGCGACCAATAGATATTATTTTTCAAATACTTCTACATATTTTGGTGATGCTGTTATATAAACTCCTGATTTTAATTTATACATATCTGTACCACTACGTTTTATAGTTTCTACTACAGTATAGGCTCCACCAGCTGTAGCTTTGCCTATTACACTTTCTTTTGTAAAATCAGCTTTGCTATGTATATTTATGTCTTTTAATATTCTAACGTATTTAGTTTTAGCAGTTTCTTTTTCTTTAGAGTTTAATTGATCTAAAAACCAATTCCAAGTTAAACCAGAATACTTTTTAGTTAGCATATAAGAAGGGCATATTTTTTTAGTCCAGTCATAATGTCTTTTTACCTTTTTAACTGTTGTTATTTCTGTTTTTAATATTTTTACAAGTTCTACAGCATTTAAATATGCTTGTTTTTGTAATTCTCTATTATTTTCGTATTGGCATATTTCAATTCCTATTGATGTTGCATTGCCTTCTTTGCATCCAGCATGCCAGCAAGTTCTATATAGATTTACAATTTGTCTTACTGTATAAGCATCTACACAAAGTTGAAAACTAGCTTGAGGTTTTCTATTTAAATCATTTTGACCATTTTTAACACTTAAATAAAATTGTGTAGCTGGTATACCAGGACAGTCTGTTTCATGTATTGTTATACTAGTTGGTGTAAAAGCTTCGTACGGTACCATATGTCCCTTTTTTAGTAAATTTGTAGATATTACTTTGGCTTTTCCTATAGTTATTCCATTTTTCAATACACCATTTTCTATATATTTAGTCATATTATCAAATCCTTTCTGAAAATAAAAGATGCTTAAAAAAATCAACCTTCTTATCGACTTCCTAAGCACCTTATAGTTATCTTATAAAGTATTTATATCTATTTTTCTATCAAATTCTTAAATGCTTGATGTAAGCCTGTAGATGCTAATCCACTAAATAAGCCACCTAATATAACTTCTGGACTAACTCCACCACTTACCCATACGTTTAAAGCGCATCCTAAAAATGCCATAATGCAAGGTATGTATTTGTTATCTATAAAACTAAAACTTGTTTTTATAACATATCCTACACATACACAAATACCTACTACTACTAAAACTAAATAGCTACCTAATAAATTTAAATCAAACATATTTACCTCCTATTTGAATAGATTATTTTGTATTGCATAAAAGAAAAAACTAACTAGTGCCGTTATAATTGCATAAGTTAGTTTATTTAAGTTGCTTGCCAATTTATCTATTGTATCGCATAAATTTTCTATCTTTACTGCCATTTCAGACTGTGTATTCTCTAGTTTGTCTATTCTCTCTGAATGTCTTTGTAGTCTTTCGTCATGTCGTTTCAATGTATCTTTCAACCATTCATCATTCATGCAAAACTCCTTTCTATACTAAAAAAGGACTGTACCTCTACAGCCCTTTTAAAATGGTAATTAGCTTTATATTGTTATTTCTACGCTACTATTTTACATTTTTATCATCCCCTTTCTTGGTGCGCAATATTTTTAGATTACGAATTTAAAAAAGTTTTTATAGCCCTCATAGCTGTTTGTACCTCTTCATCTGTCAATACCCTATTGTATACTAAGACTACTTTCCAATATATTTTAGATGTACTGACATTACCTAGTAACGCAGGATAAGTTCCTTGAGTAAATGCTGATGATAATACTACGTTTTTATTTTTTGGAGTACTATCAGTAAATTTCATAGTATCAGTATCTACTCTTAATGTTGTCTTATTATAACGTAATGCTATACAGCCATTTATATTATAATTTTGTTCTGATGTATTTAAGTTTATTGCACCTAATTTAACACCATTAGCATCTATATATGACATTCCGTTATTGTTCATGCAAGCTAAGCTATTATTTTGTGATAATTTTTGTTTATTTGATAATATTGGGTTTGCTACATTAGTGAAGTCACCTGCTAATATAACAGTTTGAGATTCTCCGAAGTCATAATAATCACTGAATCCACTTAATGTTAGATGGTCTTTATAGTTTGCACCTGCCCAATAATAACTGTCACCATCAAATTTCATGAATGACGCTATATCGGTAGAGTTATTAGTAGCAACTTTCCATTGTAATTGAGTATTATCTATTGCATTTGTCCATGATGTACTAGACATACCATTTCTATCTAATTGAAGAGTTAACCCTGATGTTGGTTGTCCTGTTAATTTTACAGATTCCTTTATATTTACAGAACATTCAGCTTTTACTGATTCATCAGCACTTGAATATGCAGTTATAGTACAATTACCAGTATTTATACCAGTAACAACACCATTATTCACAGTCGCTACATTAGTATTACTTGATTTCCAAAGAACTGAATCGGTATGATTAGCAGGTGTAGCAGTTGCAATAAGTGTACTGTTAGTTCCCTTATAAATTTCTAATGAATCTTTATTTAATGCAATACTTTTAACATTTATATTTGTATTTTGTGATACAGTTACATTAATAGTAGCTGTAACTCCATTAGTTGCTCTAGCTGTTATTTCACAACTACCTGCACCTACAGGAGTTATTCTTGAACCATATACTGTTGCTACGCTAGTATTACTTGATTCGTAATTAACGTTATTATCCCAAGCTGTAGAAGGGTTTACAGTGTAATAAACGTCTATTGGGTCATCACCCACATTAAATGATAAATTATTTTGACTTAATGTAATAGATTGAACCTCTGTTTTTTCTGTAACTCCAACTGGTGCATAAACTCTAACCCAATCTACTTCCATTTTCATTGAAACACAATCATCAGCAGGTACTCCACCTACAGAACCTACTGCCATATTTAGGATTATGTATTGAGGTCTATTCCATGATATTATATCAGATGTGTTATATCTTCCAATTTCAACACCGTCTATATATGTAATAATTGTTGTTTCTGTCCATTCCATAGCATATACGTGATATTGAGATGCATCAATGTTTTTAGAACCGAACATCACATTTATATTACCTTTTCCATCATCTTGGTTATACCAACCACCTTGAGCAACTTCGCTATTAGTTCCTCTACCTTCGAACATATCTAGCTCTCCATTTTGTGCCCATTGAGTTCCTTTACTCTTATAAACGCCATGAATATTTTCTCCTGTTGGATAATATGCACAAGTACCAATTGTCCAGAAAGCAGGAAATGCACCAGATACGACATCATATCTTAATTTTGCTTCTAATCTTCCATATTTAAATCCTGCTAATCCGCTTGTGTCTATTCTACCACTACTCCATGTATAGCCACTAACATAACCATCTTTCTTTGCCTCTAACACTAAGTTACTATTTTCTAACCTAACATTTTCAGTTCTAGCGACTGTATATGCTTGTTGTTCACTACCTCCACTATTATGAGTTGCATATCTCCATTTTGTTGTATCTAATGTTTGACCATCAAACTCATCATGCCATACTAATAATCTATCTCTTAATAATCCGTCTAAGTTTGAATCATCTCCTCCACTTGAAACGTATTCAGTAGTAACTGTTATGACTATGTTTCCAATAACTCTAGGTATAATTATTCTACCTCCTGAATAGACAGAATCTGTAACATCTGTACCGTACATAGTTACTGTTACATTTTTTATTCTATAATTGCTATTAGCAGTTATAGTAGCATTATAAGATGCATTTTCTTCTATAGATGTTGCAGAGTTACTATTAGTAGCATGAGATAAATTGTTAGTTATAGTGTATCTTGTTATTTCACTTGAAACGTATTCAGTAGTAACTGTTATGACTATGTTTCCAGTAACACTAGATATATTTATTCTTCCATTTGAATAAGCAGTATTTGTAATATTTACACCACCCATAGTTACTGTTACAGTTTTTATTCTGTAGTTACTATTAGCAGTTATATTAGCACTATAAGAAGAATTTTTTTCTACAGATGTTGTAGTATTTGAGTTAGTAGCGTGTGATAGATTGTTAGTTATAGTGTATTTTGTTGTAGCAGGTGGAGTAGGTTCTACTGTTCCGCCATTTATGGTAATACTAGACAATTCTTTTGTTCCAAACATTAATTTTATAGTATTGCTGTTTCCTGAAACTAATTTAAAATTATTCGCAATATCTTTATATTGCGAACTAACATCTTCTAACCCTTCTTCAATTTTGTTTAGCCTTTCAACACTAATTTTATCTCCTGTTTTCCATACTGTTTTAACATATTTTCCGTTATCGTCTACTACAACTAGTTGTTCATTTTCTTGTGTTGCTGTTGCCAAATCTACCACCGCCTGATTAACAATATTTGCATTTCCTGATAATGTTCCTATAGAAGTTGTACAAGGTCTTTCTTGAACATGGAACTGACCTTGTATTTTAGGGATTGTTACTGCTCCTTCGCTATCATCAAATAAATCAAATACTAAGTCAAAGTCCCCAACTTCAACTTCTTCATCAATTAGATCTTCTGTTACTTTTAAATGAATTACACCATCTTCTACTGGAGCTATAGCATTTGCAACCTCTACTCCATTCGGTTTTATTACTGTGACTGCAGCATAAATTGCATTTGAACTTTCTATCAAATCTTCATTTGTTTTTGAAAAAGTAAATCTAGCACCTTTTATCGAGAAATAATAGTGTATATTTCTATTACCTCTAAATAAGAAAATATCTTTATTTAATCTTGCTTTATTATCATTTACAGATATTTCATAGTTGTATTTAATCAAGATAATCCCCTCCTAATCTGTATATGTTACTGTAGCTTTCATAACTCCCATGCATTTCATATAGTGATCTTTATCGTAAGTATGTTTTAAACCGAATCCCTTCATTGTTCCGTTTTTTATTGCATCTAGCACTGCACTATCAGTTATTGTAACTGATGTTATTTCATTCATAATAAGATTAGCAGTTTTACTCCAACTCAAATAAGTAGGTTCTCCACTTGGTCTACTTGAATGATTATGCATAACTATTTTAGCTTCATTATTAGAAGAACTACCACCACTTGTACGTTCTATTTTTAAAACAACTTTAGTAATAGTTTTACCTTTTAATTTAGTAAAATCACTACCAAAGAACCATGCTCCTACACTGTTAGAAGTCCATTTACCTTGAATAACCAAGTTGTCTTGTGCCCAGTCACTCCAAGTGTAGCGATATGTATCTCCGTAATCACTTGTAAATGTAACTGATTTACTTGTTGTAGTCCCTGTGTTAGTATTTTCTCCTACAGTTGTAGTAGTTCCATCTACTGTACATTTTGTAGAATCATAAATTATTTGTGATGAATTATCATGAACTAGTTGGCCGTTAGGTATAGAACCATCTTGAATACATACCATAGCGCCATAGATTGCTCTGACAGCATTGTTGTTAACTTTTCCATAGTTCTTATACATAATTATTTTGCTGCCTCTAGCTTGTACTCCATTTTGAGAACCTATAATTTTGCAGTTTTGCATTAACAATGTTGTCCCATGTTCAGCGCCTATAGCATAATAAGAGTTTGATGTTGTTTGACCATATACATTTATACTTCTAAGAGTTACAAAATTGCAATTTGAAAAATACATTCCATAGTAATATGTATTGCTACCTACCATACTAGAAGGCATTACTGCAGGTCTTTCGCTATCTACACCATCTGGAATGCCTGTAACAGTAGTAGCGCCGTATATAAATAATTTGGCAGTACAATTATATCCAGCTATATATCCGTTATAATTTTTCATATTCATGTATAGATGTATATCACCATTAGAAAATCCCTTTAGATTAAGATTCTCATTGCATTCCTTATCAAGAGTTATATAGATGCTATTACCATTCAAATTTTTAGGTAAAGCATCTAAAAAACCTTGTACAGTATAGAATTTTGCACTACTAATAATAGCAGAAGTATCATCACCATCTGTTGCTATAGTTACAGATATATCATTTACAAGCGAATTAATAATATCTTTACTAACAATTTTTCTAACAATAAGAGTATCTGCGGTCATATTACCTTGTGCATTAACTGCTCCGTTGAAATTACCATTGTTAGCGGTCATGTTTCCTTCTGAATCTATAGAAAATCCGCCATTGATAGTTGTATAGCCTTCTAATAATATATTTTTAGCTTTTAAGATGATATCTGAGGTTGAAATCAATTCTATGAACTCAGGTGCAATAGTTATACTACTTTCTTCATCATCAGAATCAAGTCCTTTTGCTATTAAACTAAGTTTCTGAACAAGTAAAGTCAACAATGGTATACTTTGCATATCGATTAATATTCTTCCATCTTCACCGAGATAAAAAGTATTCTTTTCACCATTATTAGTAAGTATATTCATAACACTATTTAAGTCAGCATCTAGTTTTTTATATCCTACTTCTTCTAATTGGCCTTTTAAATCAGTTTCCTTTTCATCTTCCAATAATTTCTTTACTTGATTATAATTTTCTGAATAAGTGGCATGAGCTTTTTCTAGATCATACTTATCATCTTGTGTTATTTCTCTATTTGTTATTACTTTTTCAAGTAAAGAAACAAGTTCATCATAACTAGAGGAGAAATTATCATGCTCTCTAGTTATAGTCTCTATATTGCTCATAATAATCCCTCCTCATTATAATTTCTTAGGTCTAGCTACAAATAATATCTTATCTGATTTATTTGCTGTAATTTCTATTATTCTAACTCCATTTGTAACCGTAGTAGATTCGATTATATTCACCGAACCGCCATCGTCTGTCGGCCCAACAACGATAGCTACATGGGAACAATTCATATAACGACCATTTTCACCATTATCTCTATCGTAAAAAACCATATCGCCAGCTTGTAAATTAGAGTAATTTATTATATCTATATCATGTAATACCCAGCCTTTCTTTACACAATATTCAGCCTGTTGTGCAGCATTTCTCGGCAACATAAATGCCCAGCTAGTCTTTGAATTTTTAACAAGTTTTTTTAGATTATGATTCGCATAAGGACTTTTGTCATATGTTATATCTGCATAAGCAAATATAGAAAGTGAACTACAGTCGATATTTGCCTTTTTAGCAGTTGAATCGTACCATTTGTCAATGTTTCCAGCCATATCATTTGGGAAACTAGTGGGCTCAGACTTGATTGCATACGAATTATCTCCGTATCTTAATTCAGTTCTATTTAGATATGTTTTTGCAGTTTTTACAACTTTTTCACCGCCTACAAATTTGTATGTTTCTGCATATCCTTCACCCTTATCAACAGATACAGTTCCGTAATACTTGTAATCTATAGAGGTGTTTACATTAGCCATTACTGTTATTTTATATCCCATATTAGGTTTTGGCACTAGTTGTCCAGCTACACAATCCACTCCTTCTAAATAACAAATTTTAGATTGTGAATAACTAATTTGTTCCGCAGTAGTAAACACTATTCTAGCATAAAAACTATTATCCACTTTATTTTTTAATCTAAAAGCTAAAGATTTTATAGTTTTTTTAGGCCAAGTGTAAGTTTTTGTGCTTTCTAATAATATATCTACTGTCTCACCTTCTCTTTTTGATGCATTGCTATCGTCATCATCACCGCCAGTACCTCCTCCACTACTATCATCTTTCTTTTTATATCCAATAGGAGTAGCTAGTAATTTTTCTTTTATTGCATCATAAAAAACACCAATGCTATCGTCATCTTTAAATGTATAACCATCACTGGTGTAATCAGGATTTAATAAATTCGTATAAGTTTCTAATTTGCTAGATATATCTAATAAAAATACATCTTCTTCATTTTCACAAAATGTTTGTAATTCAGTGTTAAAAGAATCAATATCATTATTTACATTTTCATAATCTGTATAAGCAGTTGAAACATGTAATTCTTTTAAAATAAATACAGGTGTATTTCTATATTTATTTTTTAATATATTTGTAAGAGTTTTAATTCCCGTTATACCTTTTTCTGTTAAGTTATTTATTCCAAAATGTATTAAAACGTACGGAGTTGAACTAGGATAAACTTTTTCATCATTTTCATAAAAGCCTTCGATTTTACTTAATAAATTGTTATTATCATCATAAAAATCATATGCATTTGCCTTTCTAACAGCTTTTATATATACCTCGTTCATATCTGTCTTGTCAATAACAGGAGTTTTATCTACATTGTTGTTATCAGCTTCAACAAGGTCGTAAGGTCGTAAACAGAATCCATATGTATATATGTCAGAATATACAGCCATATATCTAATTGCATTAGGCCAATAATCCCATTTTCTAGCATGTGCTACCATATGTGTTCCATCAACTTTACCACAATAAATTAATGTATGATGTGTTTTATTTTGTTGTTTATAATAAGATGCTCCAGGATTTTTAACTTCGTTATTTGCCATCATGATAATATCACCAGGCAACATTGTTTCAATGCTTGTTTTTGTTATTTTAAACATTGTGTAACCGCTTTTAGCAGTAGCATAAGTAACCAAAGAGCCATAAGCACAAAATGAATCACTATGAAATATACTTTTTAATCCAGCTTCCCCATAGCAACAAGTAACCATAGAACTGCAGTCATAACATATTGGATTCTTAATGCCATAGAATGTCCCACTTCTTTTGTTTGGCTTTTTAAAATTCCATGTTCTATATGCTTGGTCATAAGTAGCTAATTTATCTGTATGTTGTTGTACTATAGCTTTTGCAGTATCAACTATTATTTGTCTTATATCACTTGCACTTGCTTTACCTTTTGCTTTTGGAGTAGATACGCCAACTCCATAACCTAATTTATTTCCTTGTGCATCCAAATAATAAGGTAATTGGCCATTTACAACTTTATACCAACATAAATACAACTCTACATTATTTGGGGTTCCTAATCCTTTTTGGTCTTTTAGCTTCTGCCTGTAAGCTGCAAAATCAAATTTACCGCTATCTAATTCCTCATAAACTTTCAATTTCGTTTCATTAGACTGAGAACTCAAATAGTAAGAATCAACAAATTTGTATCCATACTTATCACATACATATTTCGATACTATCCAGTTAAGTGAACCTTGTCCCATATTGTTAGCTACTAATCCAGCAAATATATTTCCATGAGCATAATCTATAGCTTGTCTTAGTTCCCAACAGCCGAATCTTATTTGATTTAAGATGTTTTTATCGACTGTTATTCCATTAACTGTTGTATTTCCTCCCTTGCCAGGTGTCATATTCGCATAAGAAGGAAGAAATTTATAAGTACTGCCATCTAAATATTTTATAGTAAATGTTTTATTTCCCCATTCCTTGAAATATGTCGAACGTTCGCATTGCATTAACCCATAACCACCATTACTACCTGTAGTGCTATAAGGGTCACCTCTAGATTCACCCATAATCACCGCATATACTAGATTTGGGTCTAATCCAAATTTCTTACAATAGTGTTCAACAATAAGATATAATTTATACTTATTTCCTGTAGATGATAAATTATTAAGATTCGCTTTATTTTGATATTTGCCTATGTCGTATTTTTCATATAATGCTAATGCCTCTGCATATTGATCACTCGTTTCATCTGTAGTAGACACCGTCTTAGAAGTCTTTATTTGATAAAATCTATCATCGCCAAGCCATACTCCGTTTTTATAAGTGTCAATATAAATAGGGTCGCCATCTTCACCTTCATCAGGAGGTTTGGGCTTAGGATTAATAATATCTTCAAGTTCATCAAATATTTTATCTATCTCCTCTTTTTCTAGACCCATTTTTTCAAGATATTCTCTTATCTTAGCAATATCCTCGTCAGTTAAGTCTCCTACCCCTATGCCACCTAAAAATTCTAGAACATCTTTTAATAAATCATCTTTTGTTAAACTTTTTATTTTACTTTTTCTTTCTTTGTAATTTGCTAAAGTACATTTACTGTTTTCGGCCCAATTTGTAAATGAAAGTTCTAATTCTGTTACTCTAGCTTCTAAAGTTAATTTATCCTTAGTATTCCCATCATCTATAACATAAACTGTATCACCTATTTCAATATCTTCATCAATAATAGCTAAATTAGTTTTATATGTCATTTGAGGGTCTTTTCTTCGTTGAAGTTCTTTCCATGTTTCATTAAGTAAATCAGATGCATTATCTGCATCACATTCATATACTCCTGTTATATAACTTCCATCATCATTATGAAAGTATATATGTGCACTTTCATCAGCGATAAAGTCTTGATTTAAAGGTTTGTCAGTTGGATTTCCGTTAGATTTTAGCCATTCTACATTTTTAAAATCTACTCCATTTTGGCCATAACCAATAAGTGCACTACAAAATTCACTTAAATCTCCAGTTTTTTCTATTTGATCTGCATTGACAGAATATTCTATTCTAGCATTTGTTATTCTTCCACGTTTTTTATAAACATTTATATATTGTTTGAATTTGTTAGATACCATTTTTACTTCAAATTCTATTTCTATATTGTAAGTTTCAAGATTATCTTGTATTACAGTATAAATCGAAGTAGGTTTTTCTACTTTAACACTTTTAAAATCTATAGCATTTGGGTCTACATAACCTAATTCAAATGTAGAATCTTGTAAAAGGAGATTAAAAAATGTAGTAACGTCGCCCTCTAGTGTAGATTTTCTTACAACTTTATTCCAAAGCTCTAGTCCGACTGTTTCACAATAGCAGCTCTTTATTTTTTCACCATTCTCGTTATGAGTTGTAGTAGTTCGCATAATTTGAAACATTTTTAATTTGTCTTTAAATTTAAAAACTAAAAAATTTCCTTTTTGAATACAAGATGTTCTACCATTGTCTAACGTAGAACAGGTAAAACTTTCAGCTCCTGTTGTTAAATATATTTTATAAGAGTCATCAAAAAAAGGACTTGCTGAATTAGTCCCATTATTGCTTAGTACGTCTATTATCTTTTTCTGTCTATTTAGTACAAAAATTGTTGTTACAAGTTTTTCCAAGACTAATCCAACCACCTTTCGTTAAAAATTATAGAACTTGCAATATCTCCATCACTTGCAATTTTTAAGTCATATTCACCAGGAGGGGTTTCAAAAAATTCACTACCTATATCTACATGTTGCATATTTTTAACATTATTTATATAAACTTCATTATTAGCAAAATCTACTTTTAATTCGTCCCCTTCCTTAAAAATTATTACATCTTGGTCTTCATCTTCTCCATCTTCATTCAATTTATTTATTACTAATCTGTTAAATGTCATTGTATCAACGACTTCTTTGTCAGCATATTTCCCAAAAAAGATAACTATGTGATTTAAGTCTCCTATAGGAAATTTATCATTTTTCACAGTCTCACTTGATAAGGTCTTTTCAATTTCACCAGCTTCATTGTATTTAATTACTTCCGCATGCCACTCATTATTTTCTCTTTTTATAGTAAAATGGCCTTTAAATTCGTTCCAGTTACCATATTTACCACTTCTAGGGGTTTTCTTTGTAACCGTCAGACTATCATCAGAACCACTTACTGTTATTACAGGTTTAGGCTCAGGTACACTAAAATCTTTATCTTTTAAAAACTCCGTATTCCCAATTTGTATAAGTGGGTAGACTGCCTCAAAGTATTCATTTTCGTCACATAACATAACTTTAAATAACTTATTTCCAGCTTGGTCGAATCCATATCCTTCTACCATACCAATCTTATCTTCGGCTGTGTTAACTTCTCTATCTGTTTCAATTTGAACTTTATCACCTTCAATAATGTAATCCGTGTAAACATAACCTGTTTTTCCTTTGTAAGTCGCTTTAGTCCATTTACCTTTACTTGCCGTAATTTTCGGGTATACAACAATAGCAGTACCTTTAGGTATTGTCGCTAAAAGTTTAGAACTTTTGCTTCCAGACGCTCTTAAAGATGCTGCTTGTTTTGTGTAATATGTAGCTGTTGTAGTTGTTATTTTACTTAATCCGGTTGAAATTTTAACCCAACCAGTTTTTTCACTATAAGTAGTTTTTATCCAACCATTTACAACTTCACTCGCAGTTAGATAAACACCTTTTTTAATGCTTAATAAAGTTTTACTTTTAGATAGTCTTTTTTCTTTTAGTTTTACAGTTGTAGCAGTTACTTTATATCTAGTTGTTTTAGTTGTATCTGTAGAGCCAAATTCGTTATATTCTAGTTTTCCCGTTGAATCATGATAAAAATATAAACTGCATTCGAAATCAGTAACATTAGAGGGCAAATTATATCTTAATGCTGGTCCATGCCAATCAGTCCCACTACCATAATCTGATGCTCGTATACACCAACTAGAACCTCCGTCATTAGGTTGAATAGTACCAGTTATAGTTCGTTTTGCATCAACTTCACCTGTTACTGAAACAAAATTTTCGGTAGTTTCGCAAGGTTCGTAAACAATAGTAGTACTTTTTTCTTTTTTTTCATTAGTTAAACTAGGGTATTGCCCTATAAGCACAGCTTTTCCATCTTGACCATCTATTTGACAATAAGTCGCATTACTATTAAAATCAACTTCAATAATTGCTGGAGTACTTGCATTACCTTCATTTGTAACAGTTATCTTTTTTTCTCCATTGAAAATTTTTGCATCAGAATTATAAGAAAAAGGTATCGTACATATGAAAGATGTTGAAAATCTTCGCATTCCATTCATTATATACTCTTTTGGAGTTTTCCCATTTGGAATAGCTAGGTATATTCGTCCATTTTCATTTATGATCAATTCTTTTTCTTCGTCTACATCAAATACACTTGATATAGTATCTATAGCATCTTGTAAATCTTCTTCTGTGCTTGCTTTTATGTCATATCCTATGTCTATTTGCTTATAGTCATACTTACTATCCTGTAGAACCCTTCCATTTCTAGAGGGTATATCTGTAAAAGTATTTATTTTATCAAACACATTAGTACTTATGCTGAATACTTTTACAAACTGTTCTAAATCTATACCATTAAATTTAAACATTTTCTATACCCTCCAATCTATTTAATCTTTTTAATTCTGTATTATTATAATCATCTATTGGTTTTGCTATTGTTTTAGCGAGTGTACTTCCACCAACTTTTGTTTCAACATAAATAGGATTTTTAGCAGTTGCTTTTCCTATTTTTTCTATATCTTCGTCATTAAGTTTTAAACTTATATTTGTGTTATTTATAATATTGCTTGAATTATTATTACTTGCATTTATAGCAAATGATGTCATTTCACCTTGAACAGCAATTTTCATTCTATTAGATATTTCTGTTGATATTTCTCTAGCTTTTGCATATACTTGTTGAGCTTTATTTTTCATACCAACAATCCAACCTTCATCTAAGTTTTCTCCATAATCAGTAGTTATTTTTGAAGGAGAATTTATTTTAGCAGTTTTTTTCATTTCAGCATTAACTTGATTAACAAGACTTCTTGCAGCACTAACCGCTCTTGAAGTACCGCTTTGTATACCCTTTGTAACTCCATTAGCCATCTGTTGACCAATTTGTGTCGCTTGAGTCCTAGCTACATTTTTCATACTTATCATTTGTCTCGTAAAATTATTTCTAGCTTGTGTACTTTGAGTAGTTATAACATTTTTCATGCTTATCATTTGTGTCGTAACTGCATTTCTTGCATTAGTAGCTTGAGTTCTAGAAACTTTGCTTATAGATATCATCTGTCTTGTAATAGCATTTCTAGCTTGTGTACTTTGAGTATTAGCTACATTTTTAATAGAAATAAACTGAGTGGTAAATGAGTTTCTTGCATTGCTAGATTGATTTCTAATAACATTACTCATAGATACCATCTGATTCCTAATTATATTAGCACTGCCGACAAAGCTTTCTCTCAATGAGTTTCTTAACGATTGAAAACTATTAGCTGCACTATTCGATACAGTAGCAATTGTACTTTCTATCATTTTTAAATCATCTTTTAGCTGTTGTAATTCACTTGAATCCATAGAAGCTAATTTAGATGTTAAGCTATCGCTTAATCCTGTACCTATTTCCTCAGCTCCTGCAGATGCATTTTCTTTTGCTGAATCAGTTAAGTTTTTAGCATATTGCTTACCAGCTTCAGTCCCTTTTTCTCCAATTTCAGCAGCATAAGATTCTGGAAAAAGTTTGTCTTTTATCCAATTACCTATACCACTAAGACCTTGCCCTAATGCAGAATCCCAAAATCCAACACTATTTTTACCAGCATCTTTAAGATTTGTCCCATCTCCATTTAAACCTAAATGACTTAATACTCCTTCGCCTGTGCCTCCTAGAGCTTTCCAAAGTCCAGCCCCTGCACCTTCTATAATTTCAGGGATTAGTTTTAATTTTATTTTAGCTTGGAATACCTTTCCTTCTATATATAATCTTACTGCTTCCTCAGTAGCTTTATTTAAAGCTTCTCCTATTTCATCTTGATTTTGCTCAAATGCATCTGATAAAGCCTGTATTATTGCATGTCCTGCATCTCCTATATTTCCTGCATTGTCAGATATAAATTTAGCACCTTGAGAAAAAAGGCTGCTCAAAGTTCTTGTTATAGCCCCTTGATTTTTTGTTATCCCTTTACATATATTAGATATAAGACTTGTTCCTGTACTAAAAAACTTAGGGCCTTGTTTAGTTACAACACTTTCTATGCCATTAAATGCATTAGTCATCAAACTTGGTATACTTTTAAATTTTTCTTTTAATCCATCTGTAAATTTAGTAACAGCTCCATCTACGTTGCCATTAACTAATAAATTTAAACTATCTCCTAATAAATCGCAAAATTCACTCAAAGCAGGAGCGCAATCACTCATTATAGATAATCCTAAACCACTAGCAGCAGAACCTAAACGCATTATAGCACCCTTTAAAGATGTATCTATTATTTCTTGAGCTTTTTCAGCTGCTGACTGTGTTTCTTCTATAGCTTTTGTTGTTTTGTCAAACTCATCTGGAGTAAGTGAACATAATTCATTTACTTGATCTATTGAATCTGCTAATCCTAACTGTGTTAATATTGCTTCTCTTTCGTTTTTAGTTTTATCTCTAAGAGCTTCTACTACATTTTTTAAAGAAGCACTATAATTTAATGAATTATCGTCATTTTTTTCTATTTGAATTCCATATTTCTTCATTATTTTTTCTTGGCTTGCTGATGCATTATTTAGTTTGCTGAATACAGTGAATAAACTTTCAATGTCGTTACTTGTTACTTTTCCATCTTTTCCAAGTAATGTTATTGATTTAGTTAAATCCGTAGATGATATTCCTAATGCATCCGCCATATCTTTTGACTCTTGAAATACAGAATGTAATTTTTCTAATCTTTTTTCAGTTTGCTTACTTGATAAGCCCATGTCTTCACATTCTTTTTTCCAATAAGTCATACTTTCAGTAGAACCCTGTATGCTTTGCTTTAGACTTTCATAGTCTTTTTGACTTGCATTTATAATAGCAAGTCCTCCAGCCATACCAGTTTTACCAAATAAAGTTTTAGCTGCAGCTGCCTGCTCTTTAAGAGGTAATTTACCTAAACTACTTCTTAAATTTTGCATAGTAGCATCTAAGTCTACAGAACCATCAGCACTTTCTTTAAGTGTTATATTATATTTGTCCATAGCCTTTTGTACGGTAGTAGTTGGGCCGGATAAATTAGTTAACATTGTGCGTAAACTCGTACCTCCCAAACTTGCTTTAATTCCGACGTTGGCTAAAAGGCCTGTAGCAAGTGCTAAATCTTCGAATTGTACACCTAAAGAACCTGCTACTGGAGCAACATATTTCATTGTTTCACCCATCATTTCAACATTTGTGTTAGAACGAGTGATAGTCGCTGCAAACATATCAACCATGTCACCACAATCTGTAGCTTGCATACCCATTGCAGTTATTGTATCAGTCACTATATCAGATGTTGTGCCCAAATCAGCAGAGCCTATTTGTGCTACGATTTTGTTATCGATAGGCTTTTTATCCCATCTTCTATACCATTACAGTATAGTCCAGCGTACCTTATTATGTAATTGCTAATCGGCACATAGAATGGCCTCTTGGATGAATTATACTCTTGCATCATAAGTGTAAGTATCATCATCTACGCGTTGCCCCTGACTACTGTTACCAGTATCACCAACTTCCACTATTTAAAATAGCTTTATATGGTTTAGACTTTTATAAGTCGCCTTCGGTTCTGATTGCGGTATAATATACACCCGCTTCCCAGCTTAATTCCGTTCTAATTATCTTAGGATTTCCACCGATTTTATCCTAAGACGGCAAGTAAAATATTTACCTTAAAACACTTGGCAATCCAGCTATCGACTCTTGAGCAGACCAGCCCGCCATACTCATAAATTTGAGCCCTTCTGCTGCATTTGTAGCGGTGAATTGAGTTTCACGGCCTAACTTAGCTGTTATATCTAGTAACTGTTGAAATTCATTTGTAGTTGCTCCTGATATAGCTTGTACTTCCTTCATAGTTGCATTGTAAGAAGTATATTCACTTATAATATCTCCTATAGAGGTAGGGATTCCGCCTATTTGAGCTAATGAGTCCCATATTTGCCCTCCAATATCAAGAGCGACACTGCCAATGTTTTTTAAAACCCCTGTAACTTCCGTTAAAGCTGTTACACCTAATTTATGTACTGCTTTAAAACCTACCACCAATGCAGAAACTGATGCTGTTGTCGCTTTAGCCGCAGGTGAAAGAGAAGAAAACTTATCCACCAAACCTTTTAAACCTTTGTTAGCTATAGAATCAAGTTCTTTTATTCCTGACTGGAGTCCAGTATTATCTAATGCAGTATCTATAATAATTTGACCATCGCTGATAAGCTCCACCTCCTATCTATACATAAAAATAAAAACACCCACTTTCGCAGGTGTTTTACATTTTCTATAATAAATTTGTAATATCAAGTCCTTTTTCAAGTGCTTCACTTATAGCATTTATTCTTTCTTGTTCCTCTTTTGCTATTTTAGTCTTGATTCTATATAACTCTTGCATTTCTTTATAAAATTGCTTTTGTTCTTTGTCTTTTATTTTAGTTAAATCTATGCTTCTATATTCAAGTATTTTAGTAAACATGCAATTATCTAATGCCTTGAAATTAGCTCTAAATTTCCACCAATGCATATAATCTATGTCTTGTAAATCTATATTGTAATTTTTAAGAAATGCAGAATATATAAAATCTTGGTCTATGTCATAATCGTATATGATTTTATTTTTTCTTCTCTTGGTATTTGCATATGTTAAATTTATGTCATCTTCTTTACCACATTTGTAAAACCATAATATTTTTTCTATAGCTTCTTGGATATCTTTTATTTGCTTGCCTGTATTAAAATCATTATCAAAATATAATGCTAATGCAAGCTGAGTTTTTTCATCATCTTTTATGTCTACATCAAATATCATTTGTTCAAACAATATTCCTGTTCTAAAATCGGAATTTATTTGAAATTCTTCATTAGATATTTTTACTTTTGTAGGCAATTCATCTATTAATATATTATACATATCAATTATTTTTTAGATTTACGTCTTTGTGCTCTGTTCGGTGTATATTTTCCTATAGAATTAGCAAGTTCTTCATCTTGCTTTGCAGCTTCAGCTATTACTTGTTGAAATGCTGATAAACAATCTTTTAGATTGACTTTTTCTCCAAAAACTTTTTTATCAGTCCCTTCTCCAAATATAGAGTTGAAAAATTTAAATACACTTTTACATTGAATTCTTATTTTTTCTGATAATTTTAAGTCACTATCTTCATCAAAAGTAGTTTCTTTTATAGCTACTTCAAGAGCATTTTCATATTTTTCCATAACATCTGGATCATACACACAAAATTCTAATTCAGTTTCTCTATCATTTACTTTAACTTTCATATTTTATCCCCTTATTCATCTACTTTATCGGTATTTACAGACATTGCATTAGTATTGACGGATTGCGTTGCTGCATCTGCTGTAAATGTTTTTGTAGTTGTATTAAATGTTCCTTCTGTAACTCCGCCAACTGCATTTAAATTGCCTGATAGCTCATTTATGTTACCACCTTCACCTTTTTTAGAATCAACTTGAACACTGACAGTAAACAATCTAGCTTTATAAGTATTATCCCCTTCTGCAGGGTCATATAAATCTACTTTTACATATTTTCTTTCTGCATCTGCACCTGTTTTTTGATTTCTTGCTATACTCCATATATCCATAACAACTTTTTCTGATTTTATCATATCAGCAGTAAATGGGAATGTTGGCTTATATCCTGTAACTGAAGTAGTAGATGATTTTTCGTGTATATATGTTTTTTCATCTGTTTGAGCATTTGGATTTTCGTCTAAAGCTGTAAATCCAGTTCCCATGAATTCATATCCTTCTCCTACTTCCATATAGTCAGCTTCCATATATCTATATACTGAATCCATATTATCTCTTCCTTTCTTTTATAAAATAAATAAACTTTTTTCAAAATAAACTAATCTACATTGTATTTGATATCTACATTTATCCATTTGCATATCCATTACTTCTCCTGTATATCCTGTTGTTAAACATTCAATTCTTCTTGATTCTCTACCTTCGCCTATATTCGGTAGATTACCTAATATACTTTGTTGTTCTATCCATTTAGAAAAATGTTCATAAAAACCTAAATTTTCTAGATTTTGAAATACATCATTGCCATAAGCTTCTCTACTAGAAAATACAAATAAATATTGCTTTTCTGCTGAACCATCTATATATCGTTTTATAATAGGTTGTGTTGGTATACCTTCTATAGAGTAACTAGATGTTTTTTCACCTAAGTAATCTACGCTTATTCCTTTATGAAATTCATTTAAATAAGGGCATTCTTTTATAAAATCTCGTATACCTTCTACTATTGTTTTATCAGCCATTATTTTGCCCTACCTCCTACAAAATCAGCTACCGATTTTACTACTTCTCTCCCTCTATCTGCCCACATTCTTTTATCCCAGTACTTACCTCGCTTAGGAGCATGTTGGTAGTTAAAAGGCTTTCCGTTTTTACTAATTCCATTATATTGATAATGCGAATAAGGTTGAATGTATGTGATTTTATTTTTGCCTACTCTTGCTGTATTTTTTAAAGGACCTTCGTCGAATGGTACATATTCATCACAAAATTTTCTTACTTCTTGAGTAAAAAACTGTTGTGCTTCGCCATCTTTATTAAGTTTATGTCTTAATAAAATTTCTTCTGCTGGATCCATTTGTAATATGATTCGTGTTTTAGTAGCCATTTACATAGCACCTACTTTCCAATGTCTCATAATATTACTTCCATAATCATTTTTTTCAATAGAAGTAATATTAAATACATCATCAAAATTATTTTCTAATGTTTTAATATTATTCTCTGTTTCGCCTGTAAGTTCAAAATCAACCATTTCGCCTACAACTTTATCGTCACTATTAAAAGTAAAGTATTTATCTCTATCTATTTCAGATAATTGCTCAAAATGTGTAGGACTTATATATTCTTTTCCTTCGAAATAAGCATTAAAAGGGATATAAATAGAGCATGTATTTTGATTGTTTAAAGAGCCTTTCCCGTCGCTTTTAATTCCTTTAGATATTTCTATATGTACACCTTGTATATATGTCCTAGCATATCTAATAATGTCATTATCTCTGTCATAAAAAGCATTATAAAGAGTTATATTTTTATCAAATATCATAATCAACACCTCTATATAACAACCCTGTATGAGCTAAATACATTCTAGCTACTTTATATAATCTTTTTTCTTCTGTGCTCCTTGAGTCTGTAGGTCTTGAGAAGCTAACAGAATAGTCGCCAACTTTTTCAGATGTTATTATTCCATCTTGCTTGTCTTTCTCTATTCTTGCCTTTTCATTTATTACCGCATATACTGCCTTTCTAGCTTCTACAGGAGCTTCATTCATCGTTTTAAGTCTATTCATCGTTATGTAATTTATATACTCCATAGCAAAATCAGCATAAGTTACAAACTTTTCTTCCGGTATGACTGAACCAAAAGAAAAGTCTTTATACTCGTTATAATTTATATCAGCCATACCATTCTCCTTATTCTTTTTCAGTTGATTTTAACCTTTTATTTTCTCTTTTTAATTTTGTTATCTCAGATGCTTGTTTAGCCATTTCGGCTTTTAATGTAGAATTTTCTTCTTTTAAAGCTGCGTATTCTGTAGCTCTACCAACTTCAGCTATATTACCTTCTGTATCTAAAACATTATATCCTAAGGCTAAATAGGAGTCTTTTTGAGACTCCAATATAGTTAATTCTTTATTATTTTTTTTTACAACTATCATCCAATCACCTCATTAAGTTGGATTTATAACAAAATCAATTGCATCAACTTTGTTATTTAGTATGAATACATCTTCGAAAGATTCTTCATAGTAATAATATTTATTTTGAGTTTTAGCACAAGGCTCATCTAAGCATGCTGATTCATAAGAAACAGGTGTTATAACTGCTAATGGATGTATTAAACACATTTGTATTTGTTTAGCACTAGTACCAGCTTTCCAACCTGTTGTAAAATTATAAGCAGTTTTCATAAGTTCTTCTGGAACAACTTGTATTTCAACTTCATCTATTCTTGATATTGTTCTTTGTATAGTTGAAGCTCCATTTCCATCTATATTTATATTTCTTACGATTTCTTTTGCATTTTTAATTATTTTATTTACTCCTGGAGTAACATATAAGATTCTTCCCATGCTAGGCACTCTCTTGTTATCCATTTTTTCCATCATATCGTCAAATTGTTGTAGTACGTTTTCTGCTGTTAAAGCTAGTTCAGTAGCTGTTTTGCTTAAAGCAGTCCAATCTGAGTATATTTTTGATATACAATAAGCATCCATTTCAGGGAATTTTTGTTCTTCATTGTATACTTTTGTTATATTAGCTATAGTCAACACCATATTAGTTTGAGTAACGTCCATTGGATGCACTAGAGTATCCCAATATCTTTCGTTAGTAAGTGTTTTTGTCTCCCATTCATTGCTATGATTTTTAGCAGCTGCAGATATTGTATCTCTATTAGCATCTTTTCTACCTGTTGTACTTATAACTGGTATTTCTATAGTTTTTGCATTTACCCATTTATATCTAGAATCATTAGGAGTATTATATAAAGCTCCAAAGTATAATTGATATGGGAAAACTTGATCTAGTTCTCTAGAATATTCTTTTGCGTAATTTGTTGCCATTTTTCATCATCCTTTCATTAATTATTTTTCAACTTTTCTTACAGGAGTGAACATATTTAAAAAGTTGAATTTATTTTGTTGTTCCCCACCGTCACTTCCACCAGTAGGTTTTACTATTTGAGGCATTGGAGGTGCATCAGGCTCTTGCTTTGGCTCTTCTTTAAACAAAGCTTTATGCTCTTCTTTGTATTGCTTCATAAAGTCATCAGCGCCTAAGAATTTACCATCTTCTAGTTTAAATTCTTTTGCTTTAAACTTTAAAGTAGCTATTTCCTTTGCATCAGCATCTATAAAATCATATTGATTCATAAAATCTTTAGCTGCATAATCATAATCTTTTTTGGCTATAGTTTCATTAAGTGCTTTTGTATCTGTTTCATATTTTATTTTCCACTCTTCAGCACTTTTTTTAATTCCTTCTATATCCATATCTTTATAAGTTTGTATTTCTTTATTAACATCTTTAAGCTGAGTTTCAAATCCATCGGATTTTATTTTATATGTTTCAGCTTCTTTCTTGTATTTTGCAGTTTCTTTATTCGCATCTTCTATCTCCGAAGTATGCTGAGATAATATTTTTGTGACTTGTTCTTCTGTTAGTCCTAAATCTTCTAGAAATTTCTTCTCCATCTTTTCTCCTTTCTTTGCATAAAAATAAGGCCTTACAGCCATTCGTGTCTTTCCTTATATTTCTTATAATATTTCTTGTAATAAGATGAATTTTCTCCAAGTGTTGCTAAATCAAATAGTATTTTGGGGCTTGTAATCAAACCCAACCTTACTAATATTCTATCTGATAATTTTTTCATTTTTCCACTCCTTTCTAAAGGTATAAACTATCAAGGAATTTTTCCTAAGTATCTTAAAATCGATTTTAGAAGGTCGGATTATGTAAACTTTTTTTACAAATCTATATTTTCTATTTTTGCTCTTTCGTCTAATATATTTTTATATGCCTCCATATATACTAATTGTGTATGTAATAAATCATAAGAACAATTAGGTGTAAATCCTAAAGTACCAGCTTTATATTTTATTAACATTCTTTGTAATCCTGTTATTCTATTATCTAGTTGATAATATTCTGCTTTAAATCTATCTTTAAAATCTGTTCCTAACATTAAATCTACTGTGTTTTTTAATTCCATTTATTTTCTCCTTTTACTTGCATGTACCGACTTTTGACTAGTACTTCTATCAAATCCTTGCACTTGTGTTCTATTATCTTTTTTGCTTATATTAGCAGCATTACTAAAATTGCTGTATTCTTGTTTTTGTCTTTGAAGTTTTATGCTAGCATTTGTGAAAGCTTCTTTGTCCCCTGTTGCTCTATATCCAATTAACTCCCTTTTAGTTGCTCTTATCCTTGTTTCTATCTGTCGTTGCCTTTGAGTAGCTTCGTAATAAGTATATGTCTTGCCATTATACTCCATAGACTTGTATGGATTTATATTTTTCAAAGCTTCTTTTGTGTAAGTTCTTTTAGAAGCTCCCATTATAAAAGGCGCATAGCTATGTCGACAATTAGCCCCTAATAATCCTTCTACTGTTCCATAACCTGTCGCATCTTCAAAGTTTTCGTAATTTTCATCACTTCCGTAACGTTTATATACTTCACCTTGCCATTCTTCATGACTTGGTCTAGCTCCAGGATGTGCACTTACTTCCACATATTCGCATCCCATTTCGTCCATTTGAAAATCTGTCATACTTGCCGCCATTTGATTTACTCCAGTTCTTATGGCTCTCCTTACTGCTACATCAACCCTGTTATGCCATCCACTTTCATAGTTAATCCATCTAACTCCACTTTCAGATAGCTTTTTTACTGCTTGTCTCGTTGCTGTTGTTTTATCTAAAACACCAGTTGATACTTGAAAATGAGCTAAATCCAAAGCTTCTTGATAGAATTTAGTGAGTTTTCTATTTTTCACCTTGCCATTAACACCTCTAGTGCAAAAACCAAGTGAATTAGTCATATTCTCAAATTCTCCTTTAGTTTGTTTTATTGCTGCTTCTAATAATTTTTGAAACTCAGGAGAAGAATGTAAATGCATCGGAGTTAACTTAGCATTTTTATATATTGCATTATCAAAGTTTATTGACTTTATAGCACTTTCTCTAAATAGCCTTTCTATTTCTTTATCTGACTTTTTAAGTATTTTTGCTATCTTTTTCTTTATTACATCCTCGGCTATTCCTAGCTCTTGCGCTCTTATATATTGCCATTCAGCAGTGCTTGTTATTGTAGCTGCTTTGTTTATTCTTCTTGCAATATCTTCAATTATAAAATCTTCTAGCTCTTGATATAATTTTTCTATTCTTCTTGGTACTTTTTTCAAATAGTTAGGTGTTAACATTTTTATTCCTCATCATATTCTAAAGGTTTCACTAGATCTTCTGCTTGTGGCATCATTTCTTGAGCTGTCTTTTCATCAACTCCATATTTTTTCATAATATAAAGTTCTGGGCGAATTAATCCACTTGAAACATCTTGTTGCATGCTTGCTAGTTCTTCTTTTTTATCTACAATTAAACTGTCATCCCAATTAAATGTCATTTCATAATCACTAGAACTTGATTTTCCTATTAAAGAAGCCCATACATTCATAGCGTAGGCTAAGTTTTTCAAAGCATTTTCTAAAGATTTTTGTATATCCGATACTGTAGCATAAGAACGTTGCTTGCTCATTATAATTTCTGTAGCAGTTTTTGCAGTTTCTTGTACATTACTAAGAGTTCCATATGCTAAGCCACAGTTAAATTCAATTTTTCTAAGAAGCTCATTTAAACCATTAAATAAAGATTCATCCCTTATTGTTGGACTAAATGTATCTAACATTTTATTCCCACTAGAATTGTCAAATTCAAAAGTTCTATAAAGTCTTTGTTTTGTTGTTGGTAATATAGGTCTACCTTTTTTGTCAGTTGTAAAAGCTTCTATTCCAGCATTTATAGCAAGTTCTGAACCTTCATATTCCCATAACGTTCTAGAATATTGCTTATCTGCTTCTTTTATTTGTTCTACAGCTCTACTGTATACACTCACTCCTAAGGGTGATGCAGCATCTATATTGTTTGCAATAGGTATTTTAAAGTAAGAAAATAAGGGCTTATCAATATTTTTTATACAACTTTCTTCTTCTAAATTAGACCATTCTTCCACTTGAGATAATGGAATTCTATTTCCTAAATCAATGTTACTATTTAGATCTATGCTTGAATTACTATAATTTTGTTTTTCAAAAGCTAAATTAGAAATATAATATCCATCTTTTTCAAGTCTATGATATTCAAGCCTTGTATAAATCATATTTCCAGTTTGTTTAAACTCTGTAAACACTGCCCCAGTAACATCCCCACTACTATTAAAATCGGTAGGATAGAAGTTATTAGCTTGCGTAAGGTCTATAGCTATGTTATCCCCATCTATATAAGGTTTAAATACTAATCCACCTTTAGCACATGCATACTCCGTATAATTTCTTATTTTCTTAATTACTCTTTGATACTGTTCATCGAGATAATCATTTCCTTGAATTGATGTTTTTAATTCTAACGTAACTAATCTAGCAAATTCGCCAGCTATTACAGAAGCTAAATTCATACTTTGAGTTGTGTCGTCTATCCATGGCGCTTTATCTTTGTACATATAATGCCATAATTCTATAGCATCTCTCATTTCATTAGATATTGAAATGTCTACATTTAGTTCTCGCTTTAACGTATCTGTTCCAAACAATTTCCCTAACACCCCCTTTACTGCATTTTTAAATCTTGAAAACATAATATAACCTCCTTATGCATTCAATAATCTTGATGTATATCTTTCTATTGTATATTCATACGCATCTAGTGTATCTATGTCACTTGACCCATCATCAAGTCTTACATCTTCAGTTATTTCTTTTGGGTCGTATATAGCACTACTAAGAGCAGTTTCTAAAGTATCACAATCATCTTTTTCATAGAAGAATCTATTTTGGGATAATAGCATGCATGTGAGTTTTATTCTATCATTTATACAACTTTTCAATGCATCTGTTATTCTTACATTACCTAAATTTGCTTTTTTAGCTGAATTTCTTAATCCTCTTATTAATACTTGTTCAGCACTATCACAGTATACACATGTAATAAAACCATACTTATATATAATTTTCTTTAGAAAATCAACAAATAAGTCTCCTAGTTTTATTGGGTCTATATCTCCAAAATGTCTTTCGCTAGCTAAAACTTTCACTTCTTTAAATCCTGGAGTAATACCAGTAGCTACGAAAGCATGTCCTGAACCAGTTCCACCAAAGTCAACTCCTATATTTATCTTCATAAACAAATCGCTATCAGATTTATTATTAAAATCTTTTAAAAGTTTATTTTTATCTTTCAAATCATTGTACTTGAATTGATATTGTTTCGGATTATTTGCAAAGCTTCTATATATAAGTCCTTCAGCAATACATCTTTTACCTAAAATATCTCTTTGATACCAGATAGATGTTTTGTCATACTGAGATTTTATTTCATTTCGTCTTTCCTCTGTGATATTTATATTATCGTCTATTGTAAAATGCGCATAATTATAACCCCCTAGAAGCTCACCTTTTTTATTTAAATCGTCATATTTATCAATATATTCTGTATAAATAGGGGCATTTGGATTATCTGGGTTGAGGTCCCAAAAGAATTTTCTTCTTTTAGCAGCAATAGTTCTGTTATAAGCTTCTTTTATTGTATTGTCATGATGCAAATTAATTTCTGTTGCAATCCACATGCCATATGAGTTACCTCTTATTTTCTTAAATGAGTTAGCTAATGCACCTCCTGAAAATATAACTATCTTTTGTTTATTTTTCGTTGAAGGTCCTTTTATATAAAGGCATTCATTCCCTTTATATTTTCCCCAATGACATTGACCTCTAAATATATATTCCAATCCAAAGCCATTAGCATCGCCGATATTAAGTTTCGCATTAGCACTTGTAGACCCTGTCGCAAGATGTATTCTATCTGGAGTAGTTTTTAGTTCATGAGCAAAAGCATAAACGTTATCTACTGTTTTACCTGCTCTTACTGCTCCCTCTGCAAAATTAAAAGTATTTCTTACACAGTTTCTAATATAATTTTTATGTTTATCAGAAAAGTTAAATGGTATAGTTTTTTTCTTAGTTATCATCACCATATAAATCACTATCCGTTTCACTTAAATCTTCTATCTCTGTATTATTACCAGTCAGCTTGTCAGTTTTTGCTTTTATATTATCTATTCTTGCTTTTTGTTCCTCTGTCGCTAGCTCTGGTTTATTATTTATAAGTTCAGAAGCTTGTTTTATAAGACTTCTAAGTTCTGACATTGCTCTAGATTGAGCATTTAAAAACGTTGCTTGTCTATCCCATGCGAATTGAAATTCATATTCTATTTCTTCTCCAAACTCTGTGTCTTTATGCTTTTTAATCTCTTTAATCATTTCATTTTTATCTTTTACATACATGATTTTTTGAGCTCTTATTATGGCAGCATATTGAATAGTTATTTGCTCTAATAGAATATCTAGTGGATTTTTCTCTTGTATTTCTTCTATTATTTCTAATGTATCATCTGGCAGATATTTTGAAAAAAATCCATGAGTTTCAGCTTTTTTATTCCCTATAGGACCACCAGGACCACCGATATTCCCAACAGCATTTTTATTTCCTATAGGTGCTCCACCTAATGAGGTCGAGTTGGTTTTGGAACTTTTTTCATTTAATTTATTTAAATTACCACAATCGGCTCGTTTGCTAGTTTTTTTAACTTTTTTTGTATCTTTTTTATTAGTAACGTTCCTTTTGTTTTTTGGTAACGTTCCTTTTAATTTTTCTTCCCATTTGTCTTGGAATTTCCACTTTCTAATTTGAGTATCTTTTGCATCAAGTTGTGTGGCAATATCTTTTAGCAAAATTTCTCCGTTATGTTGTTTATATATTTCAAATGCTTTATCCCTGTTTGGACTTCTTGCTCTGGACATTTATCACCACCTCGTTATTTTTCTAATTTATTTATCAATTTATTTCTATATCTATTGTCATTTGTTAATCTAATCAAGCTTTGTATATCTCTTTTACTAAGCTTATCGTCAATCTCTCTTTTTATAGCCATAATAACCAGTATCTTAGCTTTATAAAAATTATTTACATGTGTATGTCCGTTTTCAAATTTCTTGTTTATATTATGTACAACAAATCCGTCACTGCATTTATAAATTGAATACTCTTTTCTTTGAAATATTTTTCTACTCATTTAGATCAACTCTTTCTTTACACGACAAAAGAGCCCTCCATGGGCTCTCTTTACTTTAAACTAATAAATCAGGGTATGAGTTAAATAAAATTAAAATATGTTTCTGTTGTTGTATGATAGTAATTACAATTAGCAAGCTACAGGATTCGAACCTGTATCACATGGGGCGTGATTTCCATTGCTTGCGCATTGCTGAGGTTTCACCCTCAGCCATTTCCTGTCATAACTAAGTTGTTAATATATACTTAATACTTAAGGAGGGCACAAGTCTGTGCCAAGAAAAAACCAATGTTTTTTAAAAAAACTGTAGCAATTATACTAGTCAAATAGGTTACCAGGCTATCTGACATTCAATAAGAGTTCGTAAAGAAACAACCTTAAATTATACTTTCTCTATACTATCATTATATTACTGGTAAACCCCCACGAAAACCCCATGTATTCCCTATTAAATCCCCAATGCTTCAACTCCCCACAATAAGATATTTAATTTATTTAATACCTCTTTTGCCCATCTTGCTGGAGTGTTCTTGCCTGTATTAAGTCTTTCAGCTATTTCTTCATATGTAATTTTTTCTATGTAATACATATGAAAAGCATCGTATATGTAATAAGTTCCGTTTTCTTCGTATTCATCAGCTAATATTTCTAATGATATATCTATACAAGAAACCATTTGTGCTGTTCTTGCTTTTGTTCTAAGTACACTGTTAAGAAATATATCATTTTCTTCTAGTGCATCTTGTAATTCTTCTCCAAAATATCCTTTGAAGCCATCGCTATTAACTTTTTCTATATGATTTTTTAGTTTGTCGTAGTTTTTCATTAATAGTTTAGTATTGTGTAATCTTTTATCTTTTTGTTGTTTTTTTATTTCAAATACTACTTCCTTAGCTAATTCTTTTGCTTGTTCACTTACGTTTAATGTTGCCATGCTCCCACACTCCTGTTATAATATTATTAAGGAATTTGTCGGAATGTGAAAGCATTCCTTTTTTTATGTCAATTATTTGTATCTTACATGCATAATCTACTCACTATCCATGCACCAATAACCACTATGATTATTGCATCTGCTATTGCTCTATTCATGTTCTTCTATATCTTTTATTGCACATTCGATAGCCTCCATAGGTTCTAACTTGTAAGCTATCATGTAGATTCTAGCCAGTTCTACAATTTCATTCACTCTGCTTAATAGCAAAGCTTATCACCCCCTTTTTAGTACTTGTAATTCTTCAAGTTTCTTACAATTAACATACTTGCATTTATCTTTACAGTTATGTTTTATAATCGTTCCTTCTCCATACGCTCCTACTATTTGTGGTCCTAAATAGTTGCTGCAGTATTTATCGCCAGTTTCTTTTTTAAAGTATTTACATTTCATCTTTATCACCTAATTTTCTGTATTGCTCTGCCATATACTTACCCCCTATTTTCCAGTTTTTTTGCGATTCTGTTTTGTTTATATGCTATCCACTTTTGTACTTCTAAAGCATCAATATCATATAATTCTTTAAGCCATTCAATTCCTATTAGTACATCAGCTATTTCCTCTGCCATGTTGTCAGCATCCAATTTGCCTCGTTTTGCTTTGCTTATTGCTTGAATTAATTCTGCACATTCTTCCATTGCGATAGTTGTAAATAATTCCTCATTTTCTGATGCCTTCATGAAGTATTTTATTGTATTTTCTTTTTTATTCATTTTTTTCTCTATTCCTTTCCATTTCTTCTTTGTTCATATTTCCTCCTAATACTTAACTCCTATATAATCTAATACCTCACCTAGTTTTAATTTATTAATACAGTAATCATATTGTTTTTTATGTGTTTTCTTTAGTCTTTGTATTCTATTAGGTGTCGCATCGTGATTTATACCATATAAGCAGTAAATACAACCTGTCCTTTCACATCCAGTAGTACTATATGTACATTCATCAAGTAAATTTCTATCTTCTATAACTTCACCATAAACACTTGCTATTTTTAGATCATTCTTATAAATGTACTCTAGTATATCTTGTTGTCGCCAAAATCCAAGTGGTGTACTTACAGGTCTTTTGCTTTCAAATGCATTACACCCATGTTGTAAGTAGCTTTGTTGTCTTAAACTACTTTCTTCTGCCATAGTTCCAATAATAGGAACTTTACCTGTTTCTTTTTCAAATTTCTTTACAGGTCGTTTTTTCATAACTTCGCAGCATTTATTTGATATTTCAAACGGTGCATCTATTAAGTAATGATACTTATTAGGAAGTTTAAATCTCCCTTTACTGTCTCCATATAATCGTCTTTGTCTCATTTTTTTAGTACTATGTCTTATTTCATATATGTATTGACTATTTTCTTTACTGATTACTGGATAGCCATATGTATTTATAACCTGTTTAAAATTCATTTCTGGCTTAAGAATGGTAACACTTTTAAAAGTTTTAACAAATTTATAAATCTCTGGATATTCAAGTCCTGTATTTATAAAAACAGCTTCTATGTCGGGATACATACTTCTAACAATATCTAATAATACAGTTGAGTCTTTTCCTCCACTAAAACTAACATATACCTCACCATTGTAATGTTCATACCATTCTTTTATACGTAATTTTGTTTTCTCAACCTTCAATTCCAAAGGATAATTTTGTAATATCCTTAACTCATTTAAGTTCAATATTCACACCTATATAAATCAATTTCTTAATCTATATAGGTAATGGATAGGCTTCCCAACCGAGTGTTTGACTTACTCCTTATATCCACTCAGGCTATTTAAATCCATTTTACATTTCATTCACTCACCTAAAACGATTCACATTACCTCAATGTGGTTTGTCAAACTATTGGACTAAGTAATCCTCAAATCTCATAACCTTGTTTACAAGGATTTGCAAATATTGAATTGCTTTTATTTTCACAGACTTTCACCTCTATATAAAACTTAATTGATTATACTTTACTTGAGCCTTTACCCAAGGTCCGTATTCTTCAAAATTTGTGCATTTCTTATAAATTCTACTATTAACCCATCTAGCAAAATGTTTAAGCCTTACATCACATCCTTGATTTATATCAACTATAAGTTTACGTTCTTTTATTTCTTTTAGTTTATCTATGCAATACGGATCAGCTGTAAAGTTGTTATCATGTAAGATTAATACATTCAAATTCCATTGTTATATACCTATTTTTTTATTTTCTCTATTCTCTTTTATTCTTTCAAGCTGTCTTTCAAGTTTATCGTCAATATCTTCTATAGCTGCTTCAAATATATCATCATCTAGTTCTGTTAATTGATTAAGCATAATCCAAACATCTGCTACTTCCTCTGCTACATGATATATAAGCCCAAGTACATCAGGATTGTCTCCTCTTTTCCATTTCATAATAGCTTGAATTAATTCAGAACATTCTTCTACTGTTTGGTCTAGTTGTTTTTCTAATCCATAATGATTAGCTATTTCTTTTATGGAACTTTCCTTAAATTCATCTATTTGTATCACTTTTTCACTCTCCTTTATATATTTAAATATCTTTTAATAACTTGTATAGCTTCTTCGCAACTATAACACACTTTTACTTCATATCCTTGCTCCATTAATGCTCTAATCCATTTCTTTTGATTATCTGTGCATTTATTTCTACCTACCTTCATTTCGATGAATAGACCGTATTTTTGACTTCTAGGAACTGGTAAAAATAAATCTGGTACTCCTGATTTTGTCCCTGTAGCTTTTAGTTTTCTAGCTTCTCCTTTATTTCTATATCCCCCATTAGGAATAGCAAATATCATTTTTAGTTCTGAATATTTACAAGATTGTAAGTTACACCATTGAATTAGAGTTGCTTGTTCTAAATCTTCACCTTTCATGTTTAATCCTCCACATATCCCCATTTTAATTTTTCACCTGTTACTGGGTGTTTCCCAGCTGACTTCTTTTTCCCTCTGCAACATTTAGAAATATCTGATTGACAAATTCCTGTTAATCTTTCTGCTTCTCTAGTAGACCCATATTTTTTACCAGTATCTATACATATAACTTTTCTAGACAAACTATTATCTTTACCTTTTTTAGCTTTTTGTAATCCTGTTCTGTATGCGTGCTTCATATTTTCTTCTTGAGTACACCATTCTAAGTTTGATACTGTATTATTTTGTTTATTACCATCTATGTGATTTACTTGCGGTTTGTTTTCTGGATTAAGTATAAATGCCTGAGCTACTAAGCGATGTACTTTATGTTTTTTGATATTAGAATTTGCACTTAATGTAATATAATAATATCCACAATTATCTTTATACTGCTTTAATATTTTTTCTCTGTACTTTTTGTTTTTATCTCTTAAACTTTTAACTCTTCCTAAATTGCTAATTTGATATAATCCTTTGTAATTTTTTATATCTTTCCAAATTTCGTTCATTTTTATCACCTTCTTTAGTATGATTTTATCATACTTTGTCATACTTTATCAAGTATTTTAGATTTATTTTCATATAAAGTTATGATATAATACCACTAAGAGGTGATAATATGAAAAAGAAAATTGCTATAACTCTAGATGAAGAAATTCTAGAAAAATTAAAGCAATATGCCACTGAAGAGGATAGAACTATATCAAGTCAGATAAATAAATTATTAAAAGACTTTTTCAAGTCGAGAGAAGGGAAATAACCTTCTCTCTTTTATTTTTATCCTTCTGCATTTTTATTTAGCTGATATCTCTCCATATTCCCTCCTATTTTGCTGTTCTATATGGCTCTAACATTGTTACTAATTTATGTACTAATATTTCTTTGTCTTTTGTTATTTTCGCCTCACTGTTTATCGCTGGGCCTCTTTTTTCTTCTGCACGATATTCTTCTCTACAAGTATTACTACAAAATCTTTGATTTGCTCTATTGCTTGTAAATTCTTTGCCACAATAATCGCATATTTTTTTATTAGCATTTTTTATAAAATTTATTTCCCATGTATTTTTATAAGGTTTTTCTTGTCTTATAGCTGATGCTACAGCTCCAGCGTATATTTTCTTGCCATATACACCTGTAAGATACTTCGCTACTGCATTTTGACCTGTAAACTCTAATACTTCTCCAGTTTTTATATTTTTCACTTCGATTATATTTTTTTCCATTACTATTCACCCCTTCTCTTTACTTTTTTTGTTTCTAGTGATTTCAAATAGACTTGCAACTCCTCAGGGCTTAATTTGTATTCTTTTACTTTGCTGCATTTTTTCTCACTTTCGTAATTGCCTTTTAAAATAATCTCTCCTGGTTGAAAATAGTAAACTCCACCTTGATTATCTCTAGTTTTAACTTGCTTTACATTCAGATTTCTCACTGATGATTTTTCTTTTCTAGTGCATCCACATGATTTTGTGTTTCCAGATTTCAAGTTATATTCTCTGACGGATACTGTATTTCCGCAGCTACACTTACATATCCATTTTCTTCTACCACTTGATTCTTGATCTAATCCTATTACTGTAAGTTTGCCAAATACTTGTTCAGTTAGGTCTGGAATTTCTCTAACAAGTCCCATTTCTTTTACATATTTTTTTATAGTATTTTTATTTCTATTTAACTCATAAGAGATGTTTAGTATGCTTAATCCTTTATTGTATAATCTCTTTATCTTTTTTCGTTCTAAGTCTGATAGTCTTGATGCCATTTGATTATCCCCCTTTCGCCTAGAAGATTTAACTTCTAGGCTATTTATTTGTAAGTATTTTATATAACTCCACGTAATCTATAATTATTTTCAAGTCCTCTAGGAAACTCTATAACGTTGCCTTGACACATCTCGATTAATCTACTGCCAATAGCTTCATCCCAGTTTAGAATCTCTTTTACGCTCTTTTCTGTGCTAATTATCATTGGCATACTCTTTAGATATCTAGTATTGATTATTTTATATACATGCTTTCTATCAGCTATTGTAGGCTCACCTTTTAAAAAATCGTCTAAAAACAATACTGGTGGATTTATGTACTTTTCTAAGCTTCTTATATATTCTTCTTCATCCATTGATGTTTGTTTTAAATCTGTTAGCATTGATATATATTCTCTGTAGACACATCCTGTGTTGTTTTCTATTAGTCTTAACATAGTTGCCACACCAATATGGGTTTTACCTGAGCCTGGTTGACCACTAAGCATCAAGCTTGCTTTTGTTTCTTTAAAATTTTTACTATAGTCCATAGCCTTTGCCTTCGCTTCTAATTGCCATTCGTTGTTAACTATAAATGTTTTAAACGTTCTTTGCTTGAAAGCTTCTGTAAGTCCACTACGCTCCATTTTTTCGATACTTTGTTTCTTTTCTAGACACTCACATGCAACTGCCACTTCATATCCATCTTGTATTTTAAAAATATATCCTCTATCTTCACATTTAGGACAATCATATTTTACTGGTTCTGGAGCATGTTTTTCTAAAGTAGCTTTTATTCTGTTTAATAAAGCAGCATCCATCTAATCATCTCCTTCTAGTTCTCTTTCTAGCTCTAGCATTCTTTTATATCGTTCCGAATTTGGATCTATTGCATCATTACCATTTGATACTTTAAATTTTTCTTCTAATCTGTCTAAAAAGTCCATATTTTGTTTTTCTGCTGATTCTTGTTGTCTAGGTTTGTTTTGTTCTTGCTGTAATTTGTATGCTTGTAATTGTTCCATTGTGTATATGTTATTGTTGGTCCAGTTGTTGATTATACCTTTTAGATAGCCCCAGTTGGTTTTAGCTCTTTCGGTGCATATTTCTATTGCTCTTGCAAATAAATCTCTGTCTATTGTTTCTGTCATTTCTATAAGCCATTGAGCTATTAATTGATTTACTGTTCCTATATTTTTTTCAAATAGGTTAGTAAATTCTTTTAAATCATTACCTACCAACTTACTTACATTTTTTTCAGGAGATGCTGTATCTTCTTTTTCTTTTTCTTTTTCTTTTTCTTTTTC
>ERZ1106977.258-NODE-258-length-32495-cov-11.122503_pt1 | contig 32495 bp, 24 predicted proteins | sample MGYA00403688_ERZ1106977 | MGnify/ENA primary metagenome ERZ1106977 (study PRJEB35170, sample SAMEA104062426) | human gut metagenome | biome: human gut; feature: human-associated habitat; material: faeces | place: Denmark | collected 2012-06-23 ...
GAAAACAAACAGTTCTATTTTTTATATTTCTATACACTTTGTTGGCATGCAATACAACATAACCTCAGGAAATCCATAACACCACCTGTAAACGGCAGTTCCTAAGTAAAATTCCGGTAAAATTCCTATCTTGAAAAAATGTATTGACAACAAAGTACCATAGTGCTATGGTTAATTACATAAGTAATGAACCACATAACAAACAAAAAACAAGAGGACAGATAAGCGCATTTGAAAAGCTGTCAGCAACAGAATAATTTCTGGAAAGAAAGGAGTATATCATGCATGAATGAGATTTTGACGCAGGAGAAATCCATATATCTGCAGATTGCAGAGATGATCGAGACAGATATTTTAAGGGATATTCTTCTGGAAGAGGAACGCGTGCCGAGCACGAATGAACTGGCGAAACTATATGCCATTAATCCGGCGACAGCAGCCAAAGGAGTGAATATTTTGGTGGATGAAGGTGTTTTATATAAGAAAAGAGGGATTGGGATGTTTGTGTCAGCAGGTGCGAAAGAGGCAATCTTAAGCCGGAGAAAGAATGAATTTTATGATAACTATGTAAAAAAACTGTTAGAGGAAGCAGCGAGCATCGGACTTGGAAAAGAAGAAGTCATTCAGTTGATACAATCCAGCAATGAAGAGTAAGGAGCTGTCCGGATGGAAAACAGTGATACCGGAAGCATGGAATCATGCAAATAAGAGGAATGATACAGGAAAATGTATTTTAAAGTTGTGAAAAGAAAGGCAGGAAGATGATTCATGGAATCAATCGTATGTAATGGTATTGGTAAAATTTATGGAAAAAAACAGGTGTTAAAGAATATCAATCTCACATTGGAGAAAGGAAAGATTTATGGACTGATCGGAAGAAACGGTGCAGGAAAGACGACATTGTTATCCATTATGTCCGCACAGAATCCGGCATCCGAAGGAACTGTGACATGGAATGGTGAAAATGTATGGGAGAACCGCAAGGCGTTAGATCACATTTGCTTTTCCAGAGAGTTGTCCATCAATCTCTATGGAAGCGGCGTGAGCGGCATGAAAGTAAAAGATTATCTGAAAACTGCGTCCTATTATTATCCAAACTGGGATCAGGCACTTGCGGAGGAACTGATCAAAAAATTTGAACTGAATACAAAACAACGTATCAATAAAATGTCCAAAGGTATGCTGTCCATGGTGACGATTATCGTAGCACTTGCAAGCAAAGCCGATTTTACGTTTATGGATGAACCGGTGGCAGGCCTTGATGTTGTAATGCGTGATTATTTTTACCATAAACTGATGGAGGAATATACAGAGACCGGACGTACCTTCGTTATTTCCACACATATTATCGAGGAAGCAACAGACCTGATGGAAGAAGTGGTCATGATCAAAAATGGCGAGGTGCTGCTGAAAGAAAATACGCAGGAACTTCTGGAGAGAAGCTACCATGTAAGTGGTCTTGCAGAAGTTGTGGATCAGGCAACGGAAGGCTATGAGAGACATCATGAAGAGAAGATGGGAAGAAGCAAGAGTGTGACGATCCTTTTGGAGGAAGGACAGAAGCTGCCAGAAGGCTATGATGTGACCATACAGGCACTCAATCTGGAAAAATTGTTTGTATCCCTTTGCGGAATGGAGGAGTAGACATGGCAGAGAGCAGGATTATTAAGAGAAATGTTCGATTCTGGGGAAAATCAGGATTGCAGCTGACCGGCATGATGTTGATTTTTATGGTTGTATATGGATTCTTGTTTAATATGGGAAGCAGCAGGGTATTTGGGGATTTCTGGAAAACAGCCTATTTTTATGGCGGGATCATAAGCGTTTTATTTGCCATGATCGGACCGGTTTCTTATGTGGGATCTTATCTTCCGCTGACATTGTCTTTTGGCTCCGGAAGAAGGGAGGCAGTCTTTGGCGCACAGATTTTCTGTGTGGTCTATGTAGTAAGCGCCTATATCATTCTGGTATTTGCAGGGATTATGAGCAGTGGAAAGTTCAATGGAAAGCTGAATGCTTTGATCGCAGTTCTGTTTATATTCATGACAGCGATCGGGCAGCTTGTCTCGGTTGCACAGATGCATTTCGGAATGAAAGGAATGATTATAGGAATCGTCATGGTGGTATTAGGTATAGTCATCGGTATTGTGGCAGGAATTGGATTTATTGACCAGATCATGGCGTGGATCAACAGAATACAGACGAATGTAGTATGGACATTGCTTGCGATAGCAGCGATTGTCAGCATTGCGTTGTATGCAGTCAGTGTCATGGCACTTTTCCGTGAAATGAGACATTACGAAGTGAAAGCATAAGTTGGGAGGCGGAAAGAATGAACAGTTTTTTGATTCAGTGTAAGGTGCGGAAAGCAGAGCTTTTGCAATTTCTTGGAATTACTGCTGTGGGATACTTAATTGGTCTGATCGTTGTATTTATCGTGATGAATGTGGCAAAAGAGAATACCTGTGCCACAGCCGGAACTATGCTGGCGTTCATCGCCTTTGCCTTTATGCATTTATTTGGGATTACTTTTTCTTTCATGGGGGATTTTAACATGGCAATTTCCCTGGGTGCGACCAGAAAAAGCTTTGTCTCAGGCTATGTACTTTTTAATCTGCTGGAGATCGCAGTGCTGGAACTTGAGATCGTTGTGTTTGGTGTAGTTGAGAAGCTTTTGCTGGAAAATGCATTTCCACAGGCGGTTATGGAAATTGACCTGACAAACTTTTTTACATGGAACTATCTGTCAGGTGTCCTGGTCGTATTTACAGCAGTGGAAATGTTTTTCGGCGCAGTTATTTTAAGATATGGCATGAAAGTGTTATGGATTTTATGGGCGGTCTGGATGATAATCTGTCTGGTTCCCATGAATATTGCAAAGAATGAAAAGCTTTCCGGTGAACTTGCGAAATTAGGGCTGTTTCTGGGTGGAAAATTCACGCCACAGGGAATTGTGGCTCTGGTGATTGCCTTAACAATTGTTGTAGCTGCGATCACATGGAACATTCTTCGGAAACAGCGGGTGACAGCATAAATATTATGTGATAAGATAAAACCATGTGGGTGAAAAATACCTGCATGGTTTTTGTTATGACGACCACTAATCAGATAACAGGATTACGGAAAAATATAAGGGGATTATGATGAACGATAAGTTAGAACAGTTACAGAAATATTTAGAGAAAATGGAACAGTTCAACCATGTGAACACATTATTGTATTGGGATATGAGAACCAACACTCCAAAGGAAGGATTTGCAGGACACAGCGATGCACTCACTTATTTTTCGACGGAGCAGTTTTCCATGTCGACCTCGGATGAACTGAAAACGTTATTGGATACACTGGCAGAGCCGGAAGAGTTTGAAAAGCTTGACGATAAGTGGAAGTTTGTTGTAAATAAAATGAAAACAGATATGGACAGAAATCGCAGAATTCCAAAAGAATTTTATGAAAGCTTCGTGAAAGCACAGTCGGAATCGGAGAATGCGTGGGAGGAAGCGAAGGAAAAAGCAGACTTTTCTATTTTTGCCCCACATTTGCAGAAAATGATCGATATGACAGCGGAGATGACCGGTTACACAGATCCGGAAAAAGAAGTTTACGACGCACTGTTAGACCAGTATGAAAAAGGAATGGATTCCGCTACGATGGACAGCCTGTTTGAAGATTTAAAAGCAGAGCTGATTCCTCTGGTGCAGAAAGTGCTTGCAGCGAAACAGCCGGATGACAGCAAGTTTCATGTTTCATTTGATAGGAATGCGCAGAAGGAAGTGGAGAAGCTTTTGCTGAGTTATATCGGATTTGACTGGAACAGAGGAACAACCGGGGAATCTACACATCCGTTTACACTGAATTTTTCGTCAAAGGATGTGCGTGTGACCAATCATTTTTATGAACATGATCCGCTCAGTGCGATGTATTCGGCAATCCATGAGGGTGGTCATGCGATTTTTGAGCAGAATGTGAATCCGGATTATGACGGAACGGTAGCGGGAAGCTGCAGTTATATGGGAATCCATGAGAGCCAGTCCCGTTTTTATGAGAACATTCTTGGAAGAAATAAGAATTTCTGGATTCCGGTTTATGCAAAAGTGCAGGAAAAAATGCCACAGCTTCAGGACGTTTCGTTGGATGAATTTTATAAGGAAGTCAATCATGTGAGAAACAGTTTTATCCGCACAGAGGCAGATGAACTGACTTACTGTTTCCATATTATTTTAAGATATGAGATCGAGAAGGCAATTTTCCGCGACCATGTGAAAGTGGAGGAACTTCCGGCACTCTGGAATCAGAAGATGCAGGAATATTTACAGATTACTCCGGCAGATGATGCGGAAGGAATTTTGCAGGATATGCACTGGTCTGACGGTTCTTTTGGTTACTTTCCATCCTATCTGCTTGGCAGTATTTATGACGGCATGTATTTAGATCGTCTGGAGGAAGAACTTGGCTCTGTGGATGCGCTGCTCGCGGAGGGAAGAATCGGTGAGATTACAAAATGGCTGAATGAGAAGATTCATCAGTATGGTTCTACCAGAAGCCCGAAAGAAGTGATCAGATACGTCTGCGGCAAAGAAGTTTCAGCAGAACCGCTGATTCGTTATTTCAAAGAAAAATATACAAAAGTTTATAATCTTGGTTAAAAAAGAAATTTTTGTGGATAATGGATAGATAAGGAGAAGTATGAAAAAAGGAATTATTTTTGACATGGACGGAACGCTGTGGGACTCGGCAGCGAACGTTGCAGAATCATGGAATCTTGCCATAAAACAGGACAGCTCTGTCGATAAAAAACTGACGGAGCAGGATATTCAGGGAGTTATGGGAAAGACCATGGATGTGATCGCCGACATCCTTTTCCCGGAACTGGAAAAAGAGGCGCGCATGAAATTGTTAGATCAGTGCTGCTCCATGGAAAATGACTACCTGAGAGAGCATGGTGGAGTTTTGTATCCCAAATTGGAGGAGACACTTTCTGCACTGAAAGAAAAGTATCCGCTCTACATCGTGAGCAACTGTCAGAGCGGTTATATCGAGGCATTTTTAGATCATTACGGTTTTGGAAAATACTTTGAAGATATAGAGTGTTATGGAAATAATCTGAAACAGAAGGGCGATAATATCAGACTATTAGCAGACCGGAACGGGTTGACAGAGGCAGTGTATGTCGGCGATATCCAGGGGGATTATGATGCCAGCTGCCACGCAGGTGTCGGGTTCATCCACGCAGCATATGGGTTTGGAACAATTGCAGCGGACGTGCCGGAAATCCATACATTTGAGGAACTTACAGAGACAGCAGACCAATATTTTGCTCTGCGGTAAGAAATTATAAGGATTTATCATATGACAAAATTAGATGAGTTAGTAACACAGATCAACAGAGAACATGTTTATATCCAGACACATAATTTTCCGGATCCGGATGCCATCGCAAGTGCGTTCGGACTGCAGGAACTGTTAAAGCTTCGGGGGATTCATGCAACGATCTGCTATAAGGGGAAAATCGACCGTTACAGTACCGACAAGCTGAGAGAGATTTTGGACATCAGATTGGTAAATATTGAGAATATTGACAGTGAACTCACGGAGGACGACGAGGTTATCCTGGTAGATGCGCAGAAGGGCAATTCCAACATTATCGATATGACCGGGGATGAGATCATCTGCATCGACCATCATCCGGTTTATGAGAAAACGGAGTACCGGTTTACGGATATCCGGCCGGGTGTCGGGGCTTGCGCATCGATCATAGCACAATATTTTTTTGAAAATGAAATACCGATGGATCGAAGAATTGCAACAGCGCTGACGTTTGGAATCCGTATGGATACGCAGAAATTGTCGAGAGGCGTATGCAAAATGGATATGGAAATGATCTGGCGCATGTTTGACCTGTGCGATCAGGATATGATTTATCTCTTAGAGAACAGCACACTCTATTTTGAAGATCTGATGGCGTATTCCAAGGCGATCTCAAGCATTGAGGTGTTTGAGAATATCAGTTTTGCAGATACCGGAAGGGATTGCCCGGAGGCTCTGATCGCCAGTGTGTCAGATTTTATGCTTGCATTGGTGGAAGTCTCTTTTTCAGTGGTCTATTCCAGAAAAAAAGAAGGAATCAAAATTTCTGTGCGGAGTGAGCGTCCCACATTAGATGCCGGAAAAATTATAAGCAAGGCGTTAAAAGGCATCGGAAGCGGTGGCGGGCATGCTACGATGGCAGGCGGTTTTGTGCCGTTTGACGGAAATGACCGGGAGGAAGATCTGATGATCCAGAACATCCGCGAAAGATTTATCGATGTGATCAGCAGGACGAAACGAAAGTCATTAAGATAGGTGGAAAATCTTGACTTTTCGGGGAAATCTCTGTATAATCACAGGAGATTGAAAGCAATGGTTGGTTCATTGTGAAAAAGAAAAGACGATGACGAAGACAGTAGTTGTTAAGAGAAAGGCAAAGAGAGCCGGGAATGGTGTGAACCGGTGCGAGTATCTTAGGAATGAACATCACTTCCCAGTCGCAGTCCAAAATGTTTTTACAGAGTAGGCACTGACGTTTTTCCTACGTTACAGGGAACGGGTATATGATTTTTATAAAATCTGTACATTGTAATTAGGTGGTACAACGAATATAACCCCTTCGTCCTATTTACAGGAAGAAGGGGTTTTTTGCACGTTAGGCATGAGCCGTGCGGCTGCAAAAAAAAGAACAAACTGACGTGCATCAGTAAAATGAAGAAAGAGGAAAGATCACATGTATAACAAAGTTGAAACAAATATGAACTTCGTTGACAGGGAAAAGCAGACAGAGAAGTTCTGGGAAGATCATGACATCTTCAAAAAATCAATGGAACAGCGCAAACAGGGAGAGACCTACACATTCTATGACGGACCTCCGACTGCAAACGGAAAACCACATATCGGACACGTATTGACACGTGTTATCAAAGATATGATCCCAAGATACCAGACTATGAAGGGAAAATATGTTCCGCGTAAAGCCGGATGGGATACACACGGACTCCCGGTTGAGTTAGAGGTAGAGAAGATGCTCGGCTTAAACGGAAAAGAGCAGATCGAAGAGTACGGTATGGAACCTTTCATCAAAAAATGTAAGGAATCTGTATGGAAATACAAGGGAATGTGGGAAGATTTCTCAGGAACCGTTGGTTTCTGGGCAGATATGGAAAACCCATATGTCACCTATGATGACAACTTTATTGAGTCCGAATGGTGGGCATTAAAACAGATCTGGGACAAAGGATTGTTATACAAAGGATTCAAGATCGTTCCTTACTGCCCTCGCTGTGGTACACCACTTTCTTCGCAGGAAGTTGCACAGGGTTACAAGACCGTGAAAGAGCGTTCCGCAGTGGTACGTTTCAAAGTTGTCGGAGAGGATGCTTATTTCCTCGCATGGACCACAACTCCGTGGACACTTCCATCCAACGTTGCACTCTGTGTGAACCCGGATGAGACTTACTGCAAAGTAAAAGCTGCAGACGGATACACCTACTACATGGCAGAGGCACTTCTTGACAAAGTGTTAGGAAAGCTTGGAAATGAAGAGGAAGGTGTCAAAGCATATGAAGTATTAGAGACTTACACCGGAAAAGATTTAGAGTACAAAGAATATGAGCCGTTATATGCATGTGCAGCAGAAGTGGCAGCAAAACAGCACAAAAAAGGACATTTTGTTACCTGTGATACTTATGTAACGATGTCTGATGGTACCGGTATCGTTCATATTGCTCCTGCATTCGGTGAAGATGATGCGAATGTTGGACGTAAGTACGATCTTCCGTTTGTACAGTTTGTAAACGGAAAAGGTGAGATGACAGAAGAGACACCTTATGCCGGATTATTTGTAAAGAAAGCCGACCCTGAAGTATTAAAAGATCTGGATGTGCAGGGCAAATTATTTGACGCACCAAAATTCGAACATGAATATCCACACTGCTGGAGATGTGATACACCACTTATTTACTATGCAAGAGAGTCATGGTTCATCAAGATGACAGCTGTCAAAGATGACCTGATCCGTAATAATAATACTGTAAACTGGATCCCGGAATCCATCGGTAAAGGACGTTTTGGTGACTGGCTTGAGAACATTCAGGACTGGGGAATCTCCCGTAACCGTTACTGGGGAACTCCTTTAAATGTATGGGAATGTGAAGGCTGCGGACATCAGGAGTCCATCGGAAGCCGCGCTGAATTAGCAGAGAAAAGCGGAAACCCGGATGATGCCAAAGTGGAATTACACAGACCGTATATCGACGCTGTGACCTTCAAATGCCCTGACTGTGGCAAGACCATGCACAGAGTGCCGGAAGTGATCGACTGCTGGTTCGACTCAGGAGCAATGCCGTTTGCACAGCACCATTATCCATTTGAAAATCAGGATTTGTTCAAACAGCAGTTCCCGGCTCAGTTCATTTCCGAGGCGGTAGACCAGACACGCGGATGGTTCTATTCCCTGATGGCAGAGTCCACCTTACTGTTTAATAAAGCTCCTTATGAAAACGTTATCGTTTTAGGACATGTACAGGATGAGAACGGACAGAAAATGTCCAAATCCAAAGGAAATGCAGTCGATCCGTTCGATGCATTAGAGACTTACGGAGCAGATGCGATCCGCTGGTATTTCTACATCAACAGCGCTCCATGGCTTCCAAACCGTTTCCATGGAAAAGCAGTGCAGGAGGGACAGCGTAAGTTCTTAAGTACCTTATGGAACACTTATGCATTCTTTGTACTGTATGCGAACATTGACGGATTTGACGCAACAAAATACAAACTGGAATATGATAAATTATCCGTGATGGATAAATGGTTACTGTCCAAATTAAATACCGTAATCGGCGCTGTGGATGATAACCTTGGCAGTTACAAAATCCCGGAAGCTGCAAGAGCACTCGATGAGTTTGTGGACGATATGAGTAACTGGTACGTAAGACGCTCCCGTGAACGTTTCTGGGCAAAAGGAATGGAGCAGGATAAGATCAATGCCTACATGACACTTTACACAGCGTTAGTAGAGATCTGTAAATGTGCAGCACCAATGATCCCGTTCATGACAGAGGAAATCTATCAGAACCTTGTGTGCAGCATTGATAAAAATGCGCCGGAAAGTATTCATTTATGTGACTTCCCAACCGTTAATGAAGCATACATTGACAAAGAGTTAGAGAAAAATATGGATGAGGTATTAAAGATTGTGGTTATGGGCCGTGCATGCCGTAATGCAGCAAACATCAAGAACCGTCAGCCAATCGGAAATATGTTTGTCAAAGCTCCATTTGAACTTTCAGAGTACTTCAAAGAAATCATCGAGGATGAGCTGAATGTAAAGAAAGTTTCCTTTACCGATGATGTAAGTTCCTACACAAGCTATACATTCAAACCACAGCTCCGTACTGTAGGACCAAAATATGGAAAATATTTAGGACAGATCCAGAAAGCTTTAGCAGAGCTTGACGGAAACGCTGCTATGGCAGAGTTAAAGGAAAATGGATTTATCACTTTGAAGTCTGTCAGTGATGATGTAAAATTAGCAGAGGAAGATCTGTTAATTACAATGACACAGATGGAAGGTTATGTAACGGAGGGGGACAATACAGTAACCGTTGTCCTTGATACCAACTTAACACCGGAGTTAATTGAAGAAGGATTTGTGCGTGAGATCATCAGCAAGATCCAGACTATGAGAAAAGAAGCAGGATTCGAAGTGATGGATAAGATCATGATCTCTTATCAGGCAGATGACAAAGTAGCTGCAATCTTTGACAAATATGGTGATGCGATCAAAGCAGATGTACTCGGACTTGATGTTGTAGCTGGCAGTGTGGATGGATACCAGAAAGAATGGAATATTAATGGGGAAACCGTTCTTTTAGGTGTAAAAAAAGGAGAATAAGGAAATGTCTAAAACAGCAGCAGTCTTCAATAAGAAAAAATTTATCAATGAGGTAACAGAGACAGTCCGTCATATGTACCGCAAACAGTTAAAAGAAGCAAGCCAGCAGGAAATTTTCCAGGCAGTATCCTATGTCGTAAAAGACGTTGTAATCGATGACTGGCTGGCAACCCAGCAGGCATTTGACGATCAGGATCCAAAGATTGTCTATTATATGTCAATGGAATTTCTGATGGGCCGTGCGCTTGGAAATAACCTGATCAATTTAAAAGCTTACAAAGAAGTGAAAGAAGCACTGGAAGAAATCGGACTGAATCTTGACGTGATCGAAGATCAGGAGCCGGATCCGGCACTCGGAAACGGTGGTCTTGGACGTCTTGCAGCATGCTTTATGGAATCACTGGCAACACTTGGATACGCAGCTTACGGCTGCGGTATCCGTTACCGTTATGGTATGTTCAAACAGCAGATTTCGGATGGTTTTCAGGTAGAGGTACCGGATAACTGGTTAAAGAATGGCTACCCATTCGAACTTCGCAGACCGGAGTATTCCTACGAGATCAAATTCGGCGGCTATGTCCGTACCGAAGACATGGGAAATGGCAACATCAGATTTATCCATGAAGGCTATCAGTCCGTTATGGCGATCCCATACGATATGCCGATCGTAGGCTATGATAATCATATGGTAAATACGCTGATGATCTGGGATGCAGAGCCTAAGGAAGGTTTCCAGTTAGATTCCTTTGATAAAGGAGATTATAACAAAGCAGTAGAGCAGGAAAACCTTGCTCGTAATCTGGTGGAAGTCCTTTATCCGAATGACAATCATATTCAGGGAAAAGAACTTCGTTTAAAACAGCAGTATTTCTTCGTATCTGCAAGTTTACAGCGTGCGATCGCCAGATTTAAAAAGCATCATGACGACATTCATAAGCTGCCGGAGAAAGCAGTATTCCAGATGAATGATACACATCCGACGGTTGCAGTTGCAGAGTTAATGCGTATCTTACTGGATGAGGAAGGCTTAAGCTGGGAGGATGCGTGGGATATCACAACCCACTGTGTTGCTTATACCAACCATACCATTATGGCTGAGGCTCTTGAAAAATGGCCGATCGAGATTTTCCAAAGACTGCTTCCGCGTGTATATCAGATCGTGGAAGAGATCAACCGCCGTTTTGTTTTACAGATCCAGGAGCAGTATCCGGGCAACAATGATAAAATTGCAAAAATGGCAATTTTATATGATGGTCAGGTAAAAATGGCGCATCTTGCGATCGTTGCAGGTTATTCTGTCAACGGTGTTGCCAGACTGCACACTGAGATTTTGAAAAAAGAGCAGTTAAAAGATTTCTATGAGATGATGCCGCAGAAGTTCAATAACAAAACTAATGGTATCACACAGAGACGTTTCTTAGCACATGCGAACCCGCTTCTGGCTGACTGGGTAACAGCGCATGTGGGAGAAGGCTGGATCACAGACCTTTCCCAGATCAGGAAACTTGCGCCTTATGCAGATGATAAAAAAGCACAGCAGGAGTTTCTGAAAATCAAGCACCAGAATAAAGTGCGCCTTGCAAAATATATCAAAGAGCACAATGGAATTGATGTAGATCCGGATTCCATCTTTGATGTGCAGGTGAAACGTCTTCATGAGTACAAACGTCAGCTGTTGAATATCCTTCATGTTATGTATCTCTATAATGAGATCAAAGAGCATCCGGATATGGAATTTGTTCCAAGAACATTCATTTTTGGTGCAAAGGCAGCAGCCGGTTATAAAAATGCAAAACTTACCATTAAACTGATCAACAGCGTTGCAGAAGTGATCAACAATGATAAGAGTATCAATAATAAGATCAAAGTGGTATTTATCGAGGACTACAAAGTTTCCAATGCAGAGTGGATCTTTGCAGCAGCAGATGTCAGCGAGCAGATTTCAACTGCAAGTAAAGAGGCATCCGGTACCGGTAATATGAAGTTCATGTTAAACGGTGCCCTGACACTTGGAACGATGGACGGTGCGAATGTAGAGATGTACGAGGAAGTAGGACCGGATAATATGTTCATTTTCGGTATGAGCTCTGACGAAGTCATCGCACATGAGCATAACCGTGATTATGATCCGATGCAGATTTTCAACACGGATCAGGATATCCGCAAAGTTCTGACACAGTTAGTGAACGGATTCTACTCACCGAACGACTCCGAACTTTTCCGTGACCTGTACAATTCACTGCTGAATACACACAGCACACAGTACGCGGATACTTACTTCATTCTTGCAGACTTCCGTTCTTATGCAGAAGCGCAGAAGAAGATCATGGAGTATTACAAGAACAAGAGCGCCTGGGCAAAGAGCGCTATCTTAAACACTGCACATTCCGGCAAGTTCTCATCCGACAGAACGATTCAGGAATATGTGGATGATATCTGGCATTTACCGAAGGTGAAGGTTGATGTGGAATAAAGTGATAAGAAAATAAAATTACAAGAAGGACAGTCCCTGTGAAAAAGGGGCTGTTTTTCTATATTTATGTTATGTCAAAAACAAATTGACAATTTTTTCGATACAAGTTATGGTAATAAGGAAATCTTTTTTATCAAATTGAGGGTGCAAGGTCTGCATAAAAATCCAGTTAAAACTGCAAGTGCAAAAAGCGACGAAACTATTTTCCTGAAATATCAGGTATATAGGAAGGAGCAATTATATATGGGAAAAAAAGTATTGAAAGCAGATACTGTAGTAAAGAATTACTGGCGGAATAACGAACAGTTTGCAGATATTTTTAATGCAGTTTTATTTAATGGAAATAAGGTTATAAAACCGGAAGAATTAGAAGATATGGATACAGAGGAATCTTTGGTATTAGAACACAAGGAGTATATACAGAGTATTGTGGCAGCAAGAGATAACGTTAAAATCAGAAAAAAATCTACCACTTATGATGCTGAATTTGTTATACTTGGATTGGAGGGACAGGAATGTATCCATTATGCAATGCCGTTAAGAGTGATGGGATATGATTATAGTACATACAAAAAGCAGTATGATGACAATGCGGCAAAGCGTAAAAAAGAAAAAGGATTAACAGAAGATGAATATCTGTCGGGAATGAAGAAAACAGATAAATTTATTCCTGTTATTACAATCGTTATCTATTATGGTGAGAAGCCGTGGGATGGAGCAGTATCTTTGCATGGGATGCTAAATATTCCAAAAGCAATGGAAACATTTGTGAATGATTATAAAATACATCTGGTGGAAGCCGGAAAAAATAATCTGGTATTGCATAATGTAAATAATCAGGATTTATTTAATCTGCTTGAAATTCTTTTAAGCAGAAGTGGAAGAACAGATGGAAAAAAAGAAAAAGCAATAGATTATACAAGAAAACATAAGGTAGACAAAGCTGTTATTATGACAGTAGCAGGCACTATGAATGGAAAAATTGATTATAATGAATTGATTGGGGAAGGAGAGAAAGGTATGGTCAGTGTATTTCAGGAAACATGGAATGAAGGAGAGGCAAAAGGTATTATTGAAATGGGGAATGACTTTGGACTTTCCGAGGAGGATATTTTAGCAAGACTTCAAAAAAAGTTGAATGTTTCACTGCAAAAAGCACAGGAATATCTTTACGCATATAGAAAACAGAACGCATAAGATATGCTCTCGGCGGTTTGCCTAACAATATCTTTGCTTCGCGCTATGTTTCTTATATTCCAAATAAAGAGCAGTTCATCGCCTATCATACAGTTACATTTAACGTTACCATTTATGCGATAGATTTGTTATACTTAAGTAGAAATTGCAAAAAAATAGTTTGGAGAGGCAGCTATGGCAGAATTTATAAAATTACCTGTTGGAATTGAAAATTTTGAAAAAATCCGCAGAGATGGTTTTTATTATGTTGATAAAACCGGTCTGATCGAGCAGCTTTTAAATAACTGGGGAGAGGTCAATCTGTTCACGCGTCCACGTCGGTTTGGTAAGACATTGAATGCTTCCACCGGAGAATTATTGGACCAATACCAGTGGAAACGATGTGCTGAAACATTTTATAGAAAGTGCAGGAGCAGCAAAGGGGCTGGCAAAAACAGACTTAGAGAGACTTGTAAATGGTGAAATCGTAGAAAAAGATATACGTGAGGATCTGACTTATAATGAACTGTATGCATCCATGGATAACCTTTGGAGTACACTTTTCATGGCGGGATATCTTACGCATAAAGGCAGAGTTGATACAAAAAGATTCAGACTTGCAGTGCCAAACAGAGAAATCCGGAACATTATCACAGAGCAGGTTCTGGCTTTGTTTAAGCAGAATGTGGAAAAAGACGGACAGCGTCCGTGATACTTAATGTAAGGTTATGTTAGAAGAAAACTAATTTCAAGAAAGATGTGACATGTAAAAATGTTGCATCTTTCTTTTTTATTGTTGCAGTCTGCGGTCAATTGGTTGCAATGTAAAAACGAACATGATAATGTGATAGTAACAGGAAACGGAAGATGCGCAGAAGCGCAAAACAAGGAGGCTAAATCCTCTCCTCACAAGGGTTCGGATTTTGCTTCGCAAAACAAGGAGGATTTTATGATCTGGGAAGATGTATTAGCAAAATTTAAAGAGTTATTCGGGGATGAGGGTGAAATCGGTGTTTATTTTGCACCGGGACGTGTGAACATGATCGGTGAGCATACCGATTACAACGGAGGACACGTTTTCCCTTGTGCACTCACTATTGGTACATATGGTGTGGCAAGAAAAAGAGATGATAAGAAACTTCGTTTCTATTCCATGAATTTTGAGCAGCTCGGTGTGATCGAGTCCTCAGTAGAAGGTTTAAAGCCGGAAAAAGAAGCTGACTGGACGAACTATCCAAAGGGAGTTATGTGGGCGTTTGGCGAGAAGGGAATGAAAGTAGAGCAGGGCATGGATCTTGTTTTATTTGGCAATATTCCAAACGGCTCCGGACTTTCTTCTTCTGCATCAGTTGAAGTTCTGACCGGATATATTTTAAAAGATATGTTTGGATTTGACGTAACAAATCAGGATCTTGCGCTGATAGGACAGTTCTCTGAAAATAAATTCAACGGCGTAAACTGTGGTATCATGGATCAGTTTGCGATTGCAATGGGAAAAGCAGGTCATGCGATTTTCCTTGACACAGCAACTTTAAAATATGAGTATGCACCGATCAAACTGGAAAATGCAAAGATCGTGATCTCCTGCAGCAACAAAAAACGTGGGCTTGGAGATTCCAAATACAATGAGAGAAGAAGTGAGTGCGAGACTGCACTGGCAGAACTCCAGAAAGTTGTTAAAATTGATTCCCTTGGTGAACTCACGGAGGAACAGTTTGAACAGTACAAAGATGCGATCAAAGATCCTGTCAGGGTAAAACGTGCAAAACATGCGGTTTATGAGAACCAGAGAACCATCAAGGCAGTGGAAGCATTAAAGAATAACGATGTTGCTCTGTTTGGTGAGTTAATGAACGCCTCCCATGTTTCCCTTCGTGATGATTACGAAGTAACCGGTATCGAGCTTGACACATTGGTGGAAGAGGCATGGAAAGTAGACGGAGTGATCGGTTCCCGCATGACAGGTGCAGGATTCGGTGGATGTACCGTCAGCATCGTAAAGGATGAGGCAGTGGATTCCTTTATTGAAAAAGTAGGTGCTGCTTACAAAGATAAAATCGGTTACGCTGCTGATTTCTATGTAGTTGAGATCGGTGACGGTCCAGTAAAATTGGATTAATAATTCTTAAATAAAGAGGATAACACAATGATTCAGGAAAGAATTTTAGAATTGACAGAATATGGCCTTGTGACCGGGCTGGTAGAGCCGGAAGACAGGAGATTTACCATTAACCGCCTGTTAGAACTTTTTCATCTGGATGAATTAGAAGATGAAGTGGCAGCAGCCTATGCAAAGAGAACTCCGATGACGCAGGAGAGTGCAGAGGCAGCATTGGAAGACATCTTAAATGAGATGCTCGATTATGCGGCAGAAGATGGACTGATGCCGGAAGACACGATCACATACAGAGATTTATTTGATACAAAGATCATGGGCATGCTTGTGCCAAGACCAAGTGAAGTGATCAAAAAATTCCAGGCACTCTATCAGATCAGCCCAAAGGGGGCAACTGACTATTTTTACAAATTAAGCAGGGATACAAACTACATTCGTAGATATCGTATCAAAAAAGACCAGAAATGGACTGCAGATACCGAGTTTGGAACATTGGATATCACCATCAATCTCTCCAAACCGGAAAAAGATCCGAAGGCGATCGCAGCAGCCAAGCTTGCAAAACAGAGCGGTTATCCAAAATGCCTTCTGTGCAAAGAAAACGAGGGATATGCAGGACGTGTGAACCATCCGGCAAGACAGAACCACAGGATCATTCCGGTAACGATCAACCACAGTGACTGGTTTTTCCAGTATTCACCATATGTTTACTACAATGAGCACTGTATCGTTTTTAACGCAGAGCATACACCGATGAAAATCGAGAAAGCAACCTTTGGAAAACTGTTGGATTTTGTAGAGCAGTTCCCACATTACTTTGTCGGATCGAATGCGGATCTTCCGATTGTTGGAGGATCTATCTTGAGCCATGATCATTTCCAGGGTGGACATTATGAGTTTGCCATGGCAAAAGCACCGGTCGAAAAAGAGCTGACCTTCAAAGGATTTGATGATGTGAAAGCCGGAATCGTAAAATGGCCAATGTCCGTGATCCGTATCAGCGCATCACAAAAAGAGCGCCTGATCGAACTAGCAGATAAGATTTTACTTGCATGGAGAGGTTATACGGATGAAGATGCATTTATTTTTGCAGAGACAGAGGGCGAACCACACAACACGATCACTCCTATCGCAAGAAAACGCGGCAATGATTATGAGTTAGATCTTGTATTCCGCAACAATATCACGACGGAGGAGCATCCGCTGGGTGTTTACCATCCACATGCAAAACTTCATCATATCAAAAAAGAAAACATTGGTCTGATCGAGGTTATGGGACTTGCAGTGCTTCCAGCCAGATTAAAAGATGAGATGGCTGCATTAGAGCAGGCAATCTTAGACGGCGCAGAAATCCGTGAGGATGAAGTTCTTGCAAAACATGCAGACTGGGTGGAGGAATTTCTGCCGAAGTATGGATTTACGGCAGGAAGCGGCCTGGAAGGTGAGATCACACCGGAAAAATTACATGAGATCATTCAGACAGAAATCGGTCTTGTGTTCAAAGAAGTTTTATTGGACGCAGGTGTTTACAAATGCACAGAGGAAGGCAGAAAAGCGTTCCAGAAGTTCGTAGATACCGTCAATGCATAAAAATACAGGGGAGTATTTTTAATAAACAAAAACTGTCCGGGGCAGTATCCGTAAGGAAAATGTCCTGTGGCAGTTTTCTTTTTTTATCTATTTACTTTCATACAGTATTGTTGTAAAGTAATAATTGTTCCGTGGATCTGCACATTTACGGTGCAGACCGCAGAAAAATGACTCGAGAGTAAGAAAACAGTGAGGAAGAGAATATGATTTCACAGAAAATACAGAAGGCATTGCAGGGAAGTTCTGCGATCCGTGCAATGTTTGTAGAGGGAAATGAACTTGCCGCCAGGGTGGGAAGAGAGAACGTGTATGATTTTTCATTGGGGAATCCTGCAACACCGGCTCCGGCAGCATTGAACGAGGCAATTAAGCAACTGGTGGATGAGACCGATCCGCTGGTTTTACATGGATATATGGACAACGCCGGTTACCCGGATGTTCGTCAGGCGGTTGCAGAGAACTTAAACAAGCGTTTTGGAACTGCATTTACTTCCCATAATATTGTGATGACAGTGGGAGCAGCGGGAGGATTGAACATTATTTTTAAAACAATCTTAGATCCGGGTGACGAGGTGATCGTGTTTGCCCCATATTTCGGAGAGTACAAGAGTTATGCAGCCAATTTTGATGCGGAAGTCGTGGAAGTGGCACCGGATTTTGAAACATTCCAGCCAGATCTGATGGCATTTGAAAAAGCGATCAATGAAAAGACCAAGGCAGTGATCGTGAACACACCAAACAATCCGACAGGTGTGATCTATCATGAAGAAACCATGAAAAAGATGGCTGAGATTCTGGAAAAGAAGGAAAAAGAGATTGGACACGAAATTTATCTGATTTCCGATGAGCCTTACCGTGAACTTGTCTACGATGGAAATCAAGAGGATTTCCTGACGAAATACTATAGGAATACAATTGTAGGTTATTCCTTCAGCAAATCCCTTTCCCTTCCGGGTGAGCGTATTGGATATGTGGTTGTTCCGGATGAGGTGGAAAATGCAGATCAGGTCATTGACGGCATTGTTGTATCCAACCGTACCCTCGGCTTTGTGAATGCGCCATCCCTGCTTCAGAAAGCAGTTGCAAAATGTCTGGATGAGAAAACCAATCTGGCATTTTATGATGAAAACAGAAAGATGTTATACGAAGGACTGCAAAAGCTAGGTTTTCACTGCATCAAACCGGAAGGCGCTTTTTATATGTGGGTAAAATCTCCGGATGCAGACGAAGAAAAATTTGTTGCAGCAGGTAAAAAATACAATATCATCATGGTAAAGGGCAGCGCATTCGGATGTGCAGGCTATGTCCGTCTTGCTTACTGTGTTTCCCATGAGACGGTGAAAAATGCCCTGACTGCGTTTGAAAAACTGGCAGAAGATTACGGATTGTATACTGAATGAAATGACTCGGAAATGAGCAGATTGTAATGAATTTGTGAAATATATCAGGAAAATTGAGAGAGTGGAGAGCGTAAAATTTATGAGTAACTGGGAAGAGTATGTAAGAACGGTGGAACCGTATGTTCCGGGAGAACAGCCAAACCAGCCGGACATGATCAAATTGAATACCAACGAAAATCCATATCCGCCCGCACCGGGAGTGGTAGAGGCACTGAAGAACTTTGAAACAGACAAGCTGCGGCTTTATCCGGAACCGACCTGCAAAGTGTTAGTTGATGCGATCGCAGATTATTACGGGATCAGGAGCAGTCAGGTATTTACCGGTGTCGGTTCTGATGATGTGCTTGCCATGATATTTATGACGTTTTTTAACAGCAAAAAGCCGATCCTGTTTCCGGATATCACCTATTCTTTTTATGATGTGTGGGCAGATATGCTTCGAATCCCATTTGAGACAAAAGCGTTAGATGATGATTTTCAGATCAGAAAAGAGGACTATTATGGGGAAAACGGCGGCGTGGTGTTCCCAAATCCGAATGCACCGACCGGAATCCTGATGCCGCTTTCAGAGATCGAGGATATCATTGCACACAACCGCAATGTGATCGTAGTTGTGGATGAGGCATACATTGATTTTGGCGGGGTGTCTGCGCTGCCTTTGATCGAAAAATATGACAATCTTCTCGTGGTACAGACCTTTTCAAAATCGCGTTCCCTGGCAGGTATGCGGCTTGGCTTCGCGATGGGAAATGAAAAGCTGATCCGGTATATCAATGATGTGAAATATTCTTTCAATTCCTACACGCTCAATCAGACAGCGCTTGTACTTGGCGTGCAGGCAATAAGGGACAGGGAGTATTTTGAGGAAACCTGTGCGAAAGTCATCGCTACAAGGGAATGGACGAAGTGCGAACTGAAAAAGCTTGGATTTTCCTTTGGGGACTCCATGAGCAACTTTATTTTTGCAACACATGAAAGAGTTCCTGCAAAAGAAATATTTGAAGCACTCCGGGAGCATAACATTTTCGTGCGTTATTTTTCAAAGCCGAGAATTGATAATTATCTGCGCATCAGCATTGGTACACAGCAGGAGATGGAGCACCTGATTGCTTTTCTGACAGATTATTTGAAGGAATAACAGAATACTGTCAGGTATAAATTATAGTTATAACCAATATGAAAAAAAGTATTGCTTTTTCGTCACGATTCGACTATTATAGAATTCGCGTCTGTAACGCTTTAGTGTGTAAAACAGGTATTTACTTTAAAACTTTACTATGTTAAAATATGTATAGATTTGAAATTTCTGACAATAAAAAAGAGAATGATATCATTTTGATTTATGAAAAGGAGAAAGTAAAATGAGCAAGAAACTAAGGACTGAGGCAGTAGACCATCTTTTTGATGCGATTTTAAGCCTGGAAAACAGAGAAGAATGTTATACTTTTTTTGAAGATGTCTGCACTGTGAATGAGCTGCTTTCCTTATCACAGAGATTTGAGGTTGCCAAGATGTTACGTGACCAGAAAACATATCTTGATATTGCAGAGAAAACAGGTGCTTCCACAGCGACCATCAGCCGTGTAAACCGTTCTTTAAATTATGGAAATGACGGATATGACATGGTATTTGCCAGAATGGCAGCATCAGAGACAAACGAAGCGTAAAAACGGAGCAGAAAGAAAAACCCGGAGCTGCACGGATCATGTCTGGTATAGACAATGTTCCATTCAGCACCGGGTTTTATTTTTCTTTTTTGGAAGGATCTTTTTCTTCGTGCAGCATCTGATCGACAATGCGCTCGATAATTGTTTTTTTCAGGTAGACATCATAGCTTAACATGCAGATAAAACTGAATGTCCGTAAAAGCTCTGCATCCTCACCTTCCATTCCCTCAAAAGTTTTCATGGAGGTGTTAAACTTCTTTGCAAGGTCTTTCATGATATTTAAGGTTTCCTGATGCTCTAAACCGAACACTTCTTTATAGATATCCTCAAGACTCATCTCGGAGCTGCCTTTTCCAAAATACTTGTCCGTAATCGGATTTAAGATACTCTGGATGTCACTGATGCTTAAGATACTCTTAAAATAGTAGATAAAAATCAAAGTCAGCACATGTTCTTTGGAATATTTTTTCTTTTCCGGCGGAGGAAGAAGATCGTTTTTTGCATAATTGTTGATCATGGTCTTAGTCAGAATCTTATCGTCCTCATGCCGCTTGGATGTGGCAAGCTGGGAATCCATAAATGTTGTCACCTGATCCATATAAAGATCGATATTCGGGATATCTTCCGGTTTTACATAGTCGATTTTGTTAAATTCATCTAATATATCACTTAAAAATTGTTTTGTATTCATTTTTTTACCTGCTTTTACTCTTACTGGTTCAATCATATTCTCTACATCAGATTATATAGTATTGAAAACTAGATGACAAGATACAATTGAATTTAATTGTATGAATTTGAATGTGGACGGTCGTAGATTTTTTCTGACGCAAAGGACGGTTATTTTTATTGTTAAAAAAAGAAAATATGTTCGATTTTACTGTTCATAAGCAGGGATAATGTGTTACAATAGATGGGAATATGATATTGTAATAAAAAAGGGATTGAATATTACAAACAACAACGGAAATGGAGATTTCTATGAGTATTTATGATACATTGAACGAACAGCAGAAAGAAGCGGTATTTCACACGGAGGGACCGGTTTTGATCTTGGCGGGTGCAGGTTCCGGAAAAACGAGGGTTCTGACACATCGAACCGCCTATCTGATTGAAGAAAAGGGCGTGAATCCATACAATATTATGGCAATCACCTTTACGAATAAAGCGGCAGGTGAGATGCGTGAGAGAATCGACCAGCTTGTGGGATATGGCTCTGAGAGCATCTGGGTATCAACGTTTCATTCTACCTGTGTGCGCATTTTAAGACGTCATATTGACCGCATCGGGTTTGACACTAATTTTACAATCTATGATTCCGATGATCAGAAGACACTGATGAAGGATATCTGTAAGCGTCTGAATGTGGATACCAAGATTTACAAAGAGCGGAGTCTGCTTGCTGCGATTTCCAAGGCAAAAGATGAACTGGTAGATCCACAGGAATTTTCTCTCCGGGCGGCTGCTTCCGGGGATTTTGCGAAACGGAAACAGGCTGAGATCTACAGAGAGTATCAGGATGCACTGCGGCGGAATAATGCACTTGATTTTGATGATCTGATCGTAAAGACGGTTGAATTGTTTAAAACGGATGCCCAGGTGTTAGACTACTATCAGGAACGCTTTCGCTATATTATGGTGGACGAGTATCAGGATACGAATACGGCACAGTTTGAACTGATCAGTATTCTTGCGAGAAAGTATAAGAACCTGTGTGTCGTTGGTGATGATGACCAGTCTATCTATAAGTTCCGCGGTGCGAATATTTATAATATCCTGAACTTTGAAAAACATTTTCCGGAGGCAGTGACGATAAAACTGGAACAGAATTACCGTTCTACACAGAATATTTTAAATGCTGCAAACGGAGTGATCTCCAACAATATGGGACGAAAAAGAAAGACACTCTGGACAGACAATGAAGAGGGGAAAAAGATCGGTTTCAAGCAGTTTGAGACAGGCTATGAAGAGGCAGAGTATGTCGCAAAGGATATCAATGCCTGTGTGAAGGACGGCAGATATCATTACGGTGACTGCGCTGTTCTCTACCGCACAAACGCACAGTCCCGTCTTTTTGAGGAAAAATTTATCGTATCCAATATTCCATATAAGATTGTCGGTGGCGTGAACTTCTATGCAAGAAAAGAGATCAAAGACCTGCTTGCCTATTTAAAAACGATCGATAATGCAAGAGATGATCTTGCTGTCCGCAGGATCATCAACGTGCCAAAACGTGGAATCGGTGCAACAACCTTAAATCGTGTGGCAGATTATGCGGCTGCGGCAGATATCAGTTTTTATAATGCATTGAAAATGGCAGACGATATTCCGACACTCGGCAAGAGTGCTGCAAAGATCAAGCCATTTGTGAATTTTATTCAGGTGATGCGCAGTAAAGTAGAGATTATCAGCGTTTCTGAACTTTTGCAGGAGATTATAGACGAAACCGGATATGTGAAAGAATTGGAAGCGGAAGATACCGAAGAGGCAAAGGCGCGTATTGAGAATATCGATGAGCTGATCAGCAAAGTGGTTGCTTACGAGGAAGGCGAGGAACATCCGACACTCAGTGGTTTTTTAGAGGAAGTGGCACTGGTTGCAGACATCGACAGTCTCGATGAGGGCAGTGATTATGTTGTTTTAATGACATTACATAGTGCAAAAGGTCTGGAGTTCCCGAAAGTTTACCTTGCCGGAATGGAGGATGGATTGTTCCCAAGTTATATGTCCATCACTTCGGACAGTTCTTCTGAGGATCTAGAAGAGGAGCGACGCCTGGCTTATGTGGGGATCACGAGAGCCAAAGAAGAACTTACAATTACCTGTGCAAGACAACGTATGATCCGTGGCGAAACGCAATATAATAGAGTATCGCGGTTTGTTCGGGAGATTCCGTCTGAACTGTTGGACAGTGAACTGAGAAAGCCGGCATCTGCAAGAGAATCTTCTTTTGGAAAAGAGAGCAGTTTCCCATCTTTTTTACAGAACCAGACAACAGCAAGACCGAAAAGAACAACACTGCGCCAGCAGCCTTCCGGACAGAGTATGCAGGCAAAGGCACTTGTCACAAAGGGTGTTGTAAAGTCAGAGCTTGACTATGGTGTCGGGGACACCGTATCGCATATCAAGTTTGGCAGAGGAGTTGTGAAAAACATCATGGATGGCGGAAGAGATTACGAGGTGACCGTGGATTTCGAAGGATATGGTGTGAAAAAAATGTTTGCCTCTTTTGCAAAATTAAAGCGTATCTGATTCTATTTGGGAGCAGGGACGTTTGTGTATCCGAAACTCTAAAAAATATATAAAATTTTTGAAAAATGTAAATTTTTTATATTCGAAAAGTAAAGGATATGATATAATGAGCGTAAGCAATGAGCGGTGCACGTAGATTTTTCTGGTGTGTATTGCGTTTAGGTTTTGCATATCCTAAAAAGTATAAATTAGAGAAGGAGCGGAACACTATGAACAAGGTGGAAGATTTCATCAATACGACAAAGTTAAACGACTTACTCAATAAGAAAGAGGAGCTGATCAATATGACAAAGTTGAATGAATTATTAAACAAAAAAGAAGCAGAAGAAAAGAAAACATCAAAGGTTGTATGGATTTTTGCAATCATCGGTATTATTGCAGCAGTTGCAGCAGCAGTATATGGCGTATATCGTTTCTTTACACCAGATTATCTGGAAGATTTTGAAGACGATTTTGAAGATGATTATGATGACGATTTCTTCGAAGATGAAGAGGACGAAGAAGAGCCGGCAAAACCAGCAGAGAAAAAAGAAGAAGAATAAAAATAATCTGGAGGGCTGCGGATGCAGCCCTTTTTTCTTGTGTAACAGATAAAAGAAATAGAAAACTGTGAAGTTAATAAAATGTCAATGGAATCATGGACTATTTTATAGTTGATGAAATAAAAATGCGAGGAATTTATGAAAAAAGGACAAATCATAGAAGGCGTGATCGAGCGCGTAGACTTTCCAAATAAGGGAATTATCAGAACAGAGGATGGCAGACAGGTTATTGTAAAAAATACGATACCGGGACAGAAAGTGTCTGCTTCCATCAATAAAATCCGCAAAGGAAAAGCAGAGGGCAGACTTTTAGAGGTATTGGAAAAGTCACCGCTGGAAGGGGACAAAACAGGATGTGTCCATGCCGGGGAATGTGGAGGATGTACTTACCAGACACTTCCATACGACAGGCAGCTTGAGATGAAAGCAGAACAGGTAAAAAAATTAATGGATGATGTGATCGATCAGGAAAACCGGGATTACCAGTTTCTGGGAATCAAGGAAAGTCCAAGGCAGACCGGATACCGCAATAAAATGGAATTTTCCTTTGGGGATGAATTTAAGGATGGACCGTTAGCACTTGGCATGCATAAGCGTGGAAGCTTTTATGATATTGTGACGGTGGAAAACTGCCAGATCGTGGATGAGGATTTCAGAAAGATCCTGTCTGTCACACTTGCTTATTTTCGTGAAAAAAATATCACCTATTACCATAAACTGCGTCACACCGGATATTTGAGACATCTGCTTGTCCGTAAGGCAGTCAAAACAGGGGAAATATTAGTAGATCTGGTGACTACAACGCAGACGGATTTTCCGGGAATTGCCGGAGCACAGATGGATGAAGTTGAAAGTACGTTGAACAATACACAGGAAAACGCATTTGCAGGAACGGAAGAGGAATTATTAGAGGGCTGGAAAGCTGCTCTTCTTGCAGCAGATTACAAAGGTACCATGACAGGTATTCTGCATACGAGAAATGACAATGTGGCAGATACCGTGACGAATGAAGGCACGGATGTTTTATATGGACAGGATTTCTTTTACGAGGAATTGCTAGGGCTTCGCTTTAAGATTACACCATTTTCCTTTTTCCAGACAAATTCCCTGGGTGCAGAGGTGCTATATCAGACTGCCAGAGAGTTTATCGGAGATGCACTTCCAAGCGGAACAGACGCAGATATTGCGGAACATGGTAAAATTGTATTTGATCTGTATTCCGGAACCGGAACGATCGCACAAATGCTTTCTCCGGTAGCTAAAAAAGTGATCGGTGTGGAGATCATTGAGGAAGCAGTGGAAGCTGCCAAAGAGAATGCACAGTTAAATGGTTTACATAACTGCGAGTTTATCGCAGGGGATGTGCTCAAAGTCATTGACAGCATTGAAGAAAAGCCGGATTATATTGTACTTGATCCACCAAGGGACGGAATCAATCCAAAAGCTTTGGAAAAAATCATCCGTTACAATGTGCCTCAGATGGTTTATATTTCCTGCAAGCCGACCAGTCTGGCAAGAGATCTGGAAGTTTTACAGGCGAGAGGATATGAAGTGAAGAAGGTCTGTTGTGTCGATATGTTTCCTTCGACGTTTCATGTTGAGACGGTTGTTCTTTTGTCCCAACAAAAACCAGATGACACGATAGAGATCGACTTAGACCTGGACGAGCTGGATGCCACCAGTGCCGAGTTGAAAGCAACCTATCAGGAAATCAAAGATTATGTGCTGAAAGAATTTGGCTTGAAGGTTTCAAGTTTATATATTTCTCAGGTAAAACGCAAATGTGGAATTGAAGTGGGAGAAAACTATAATCTTCCAAAATCAGAAAATGCAAGAGTTCCACAATGCCCGAAAGAGAAAGAAGATGCTATCAAGGCTGCCCTGAAATATTTTGCGATGATTTAAGGACATCGCTGATTTCAAGGAGGAATAACACATGAAAAGCACATTTGAAAAATGGGTGGAACCTACACACTTGGCGCAGACGGAATTTACTATCCGAATCTTGTCAGTACAGATGAAGAACCGCATTATGGGAAATATGGAATGATGCGGAAAACATATCTGAAAGAGCATCGTCCGGCAATGTATTCACTGTATATGTTGGAAGACAGATTGACAGAACATCTGAATACTGTGGACGATGAAGCACAGGAGAGGATGGTTATTCTGGTACGTCAGATGATGGAGAGGCAGGGCATTACGGAAGAATTGAAAGCTCGTGACCAGATGGAATGGGTTAGAGCGGTAAATAATGCCCGGAATGCTGCAGAAGAGATTGTGTTGAAAGAATTAGTGTATATTTAAAGCGTGGAAAGCTCCTTCGGGAGCTTTTCAGTGTTTGTAAGAGTTTATATAAAATGGGCTAAGAAGGTGGTATGATCAAAATAACAGATTAAAATTTATATTAAGAAATGAATTTAAAATTTTTAATTATGAAATAAAACGTAAGATAATTTCAGAGGTGAGAATAATGGATAGAATTGCATTAGTAATCGGTAATTCTGATTATTCAAATGTAGGGAAATTGAATAATCCTAAGAATGATGCTGACGATATTGCTAGTATTTTGAATAAATTAAATTTTGATGTTACAAAAATAATGGATGCAAATTTAATAGATATTCAAAAATCTGTTAATGATTTTTTACAGGCATTAGATGAATATGCTGTAGGGGTATTTTTTTATGCAGGGCATGGTATGCAAATCGACGGTAAAAATTTTATCGTTCCTATTGATTTAAAGTTAAGTGATAAAAGCAAGACAATGGTCTCTTGTTATTGTTTAAATTCGCTGTTAGAAGGTGCATCTTCATATAAGGGAAAAACATTAATATGTATATTGGATGCATGTCGAGATAATCCTTTTGCTATGGGGAGGGGATTTTTAACAGGCTTTGCGCCATTTAATAATCCACCTAAAGGTACTATGATTGCTTATTCTACAAGCGCTGACTGTAGTGCATTTGATGGACAATGTAGTAATGGATTATATACACAAGTTTTAAAAGATGCTATGCTTATTCCAAATTTGAAAATTGAAGAAATGTTTAAATTTGTTAGAAATAAAGTGTCAGAAATATCAATTAGCCAATACGGAGAAGAACAGCTTTCATGGGAATATTCTTCGTTAGTGGGAGACTTTTATTTTTCTGTTACGCCACAACCAGTCAATGAACAGGTTACTGATGAGAAAATATATGAATTCATATGTACTCGTCGAAAATCTTATGAGAATGCTTCGGATAATATTTATGATATTGAATGTTTGCCATATATAGATGCCTATAATAAATATCATATACCAATTATTAAAATTTTACGTGCATATTCAAGAGTAGATTATTCAAAAAGAGGATTTCAGTTTTCGGATGCTACTATAGATCAGTTAAACAGCAATTATTTGTCATCATGGGGATTTATACAGAAATATGGTAGATGGTATTATAAAAATCATTACGTTGAGATGGGAGATTTATTGCCATTGCCCGAGGAATTAGAACCTAAACAACCTATTAATGGAAAGGAATTGAAGATTGAAGCTTCATTGAGCTGGAAAATGAATGATGGAAAGATAAGATTTCAAGTATCTTCTAATATTCCAGAGGAAACCCCATTAATGTTTACATTACGTGGCAAAGAATATACAGCTCAATGTAAATCTGTAGCAGGTAATAGAATTTCAATAAGTGAATGGTTTAGTGACAGAGGTAATCCTATGAAAAATGGATTTTATACTATAGATGTGTCATGTCCGATATATAGTGTATTGCCAGAAAAGATAAAGAAAATATTTGGTGAACGTAATAGAAATATATGTGGACAATATGTTAAATTTGAACCAGTGGGAGGAAATACGATTCATTTTTCGTATGGATTAGTTCTTAAAAATAGTAAAGTTCAAGTTATTGATATGCAACAAAGAATCTCAGCATTATAATGAATGTGGTTTTATACAAGAAAACATGGCAGATTGTAACTGGTTAAAGTGAATTGGGCGTATGGAACTTTTAAATCCATACGCCTTTTAAACAAGAGAGTTGTAAGAGCATATTATCTACTCGATGATGATTATAATTCCATATCATATGACCTTTTCTTAGCTCTGGCAGGCTGATTTCGCCGCATCTCCTGTTTCCTCTGATATTCAAGTTCCCATGCACGATGGGAGAAAACATCAGGATCTTCCACATTAAGATAATCCACCTCATCGGCTACAATATCACGACGGTGATAGTCGTAATATTTACCGAAAGTACCTTTGAGTTGTTCAATCAGCTTATCCCGAAAATCAGGACGTATCTGGATTCTGGTATCCAGCAATTCTGTGTATTGTTCTGGTTCAGGACGAAATTTTTCTTCCCGGAAAGCGGCGGCATCTTTTTCAAGTTGTTTTTTGAGCGAGATGTCCTGAGAATCCAGGATATCAAGATTGTTATTCATCTGGTCGTATTTCTTGGATAGATTCGTCATATCTTTATCAGTAGAGCATTTTGCCTGGAAGATTAGCTGCTCTTTCCTTGATTTCAGTTCTTCAATTTCTTCGGTAATAGTGGTAAGCTGCTGATTCAATTTTATATGCTGGATGGGATTCAAAATACTGGTTTTGTCCTTTTGCACATTCAGTTCTTTCCGTTCCGTAACTTTAGCTTTGAGTTTCTTTTTAACGGTGTTGTATTTATTCAGTATTGGATTAAAATGATTCATCCAATCATGAATTACTTCTTTTTGTATCTCATTGTGAAGTAAATGATATTGTGTAAAAATCATATGATTGCGGATCGCTTCCAATGTTTCTGCAATTATCGGGATGGATTTTTCTACAGCCTGTGCCAGTTTTGCTACCCGTGCTTTTAATTCCCGGAGCTTTTTGTTATCGGTACGAATTTGACGATTGATTTCACAGCGGTCTGCTATCATGCCGTTCTTTTCCATATTCTGGGCAATGTAGCCTTCATGGATGGTTGGCTGTTCGGTGATTCCCTGATCTGCAAAGCTGCGGTGATCAATGGTAGCATTTATCTGATTATGTGCAAGCATTTTATTTACGGCATCTGCCCAGTTTGCCCGCCAGATACAAAGTTGTTCATCGCTGTTCCATTGTTCGGAAATAGGATTCTGTCTGCCATATCGGCTGCTCTTGGGGTGCTTATCAATCCGTTCATATCCTTTTTCCTGTGCAACAGAGGAAGTCAGATATTCTTTCTTTTTCCCAACTTTATAGCGATATTGCTTTTCCCATCCCTGTTTCTGAGCGGTTTTAAATTCAGAAGCAGTAAAGCCTTTTTCTTGCCCGTCTTTTATACAGAGATATTCTTTTTCCGTTTTATACTGCCATGTTCCATTTTCATTTAGTGGTCGGACAGTAAGAAGAATGTGAGCATGGGGATTGTGACCATCTGTATCGTGAATGGCAAAATCAGCACACATCCCCATATCTACAAAGTTATTTTGAATAAAATCTTGAAGAAGAGAAATATTGCTGTTTTTATCCAACTCAACAGGGAGTGCAACAACAAATTCTCTTGCCAGTCGGCTGTCTTTGGTCTTTTCGGTTTCTTCCACAGCATTCCAGAGTTGTTCCCGGTCATTCCATTCCAATGGAGCCATTGGAGGAAGCATCACTTCCTGATAGATCAGACCCTGCTTTCTGGTATAGTCATGCTGAATGCCATCGTAATCATTGTACATCCGGCTGCAGCTCATATAAGCAGAAGTAGCAACAGCAGATCGACCGGAACCACGGCTGACGACTTTAGCTTGCATATGATAAATTGCCATATCTGGCACCTCCTTTCGATGTTGACTGCAACAGCGGATAAAGCCCTCGGCAGAGCGCACGAGCCCCGAAGGGGATACCACTGCCTGATTTATCAGGTGGTGAGTAAGTGCGCCCTTCGGGAGTAGAACTTGTGCGTTTACATTCCTCGTAGCTGGATCATCAGTTCCCGTTTTAGGGAATCTAAATCCATTTCTTTAATATGGGGAACAATACTTTCCAGAATTGCTCCTTCCTGGACTAACCTGTGTGTTCTGGTATCACGTTCTTTTTTGCGATTTCTTGCTTCGGCTTCTTCCTGGCGGTGTCTTGCCTGTAAAAGTGCTTTTTCTTCCGGTGTCATAATTTTTTTATCTGCCATATCTGGCACCTCCTTTTTATGCCCGTATCCGGGCAGTTTTGGTTTTAAAATCTTTTGGTTTGGTACTATGGTTTTAGATAACTGACAGTGACATATTTCCGGTAATAAATGAGGAAAGAAAGTAGTACCACTGTCAGTGAAAAGTAATCATTGTGTTATACTTTTTCGAGTCAATTCTGGTTCGGAGCATGATTGTTCAACAGGATTTTTTTCGCCTGTTTTAAATTAGCTGTTGCATTGTCCTGACGAATATTCCGGTTATTGATACGGACAGGAATACATCTCTCCAGAATACGGTCATAAATTCGTTTGTGTGCGATATCAGCGGCGTTATTCAGCTCTGATAAAGTGAAATTGGTCGTTATGATCAGTGGCTTTTTACTGCGGTAACGGCTGTCGATCACATTGAATACCTGTTCCAGTGCAAAGTCAGAGTTCCGCTCAATTCCGAGATCATCAATAATCAGAAGACTGTAGCGGTTTAAGCTGTTGATGAACTGGTTTCTGTCTTCAAAATGCATTCCGGTAAGGGTATTCAGAATCCGGGAAAAGTTGGTCATCAGTACAGGAACGCCTTTTTCCAGAAGGGCATTGGCAATGCAGCCTGCAAAAAAAGATTTTCCAGTACCAACATCACCCCAGATGAGAAGTCCGGAAGCGTTTGCTTTCATCTCTTTCCAGTTGCTTACGTAATTGTGTGCCAGTTTTATTTCCGGATTGATGCCGTTATCCCTGGCAAAAGTGTAGTCATAGAGTGCTTTATCCTGTAATCCGTTGGTTTTAAGATGCTCTATTTCCATTTGTTTTTCATGAAGTTTTCTCTGGGCTTCTTCCTGCTCAAAGATTTCCTGCTGGCATTTACAGCGGATGGAAGGAATAAGAACCTTTCCCTGTAATTCATGCCGGCATTGTCTTGGCGTATTGCATTTGGAACAGTAGATCAGGTGGTCTGTTTCGTTAAAATATTCATCAGGCTGAAGTTCTCTGTTTGGTGTTATAGCATTTTCTTTTTCTGTAAATCTTGTCATAGTGTTTCGTATTCCTCACTTTCGTAATTCCTTTGCCGGGAAACAGGATGATCCTGTCTTGCCCAACTGATGATGGTAGCTGCATGGTTCTGATATTGCTTTCCGGTAGAAGCCATATAACCGGGTAAGCGTTCAATATAATCCTGCCAGTCAGGGATTGTCTGCCGGATATCTTCAAGCTCTTTTTCTGACAGAAAAACATTTTGAAATTTTCCATTGGGTGAGAGTGGATCCTTACTCCCTCTTATTGCTAAATTGTTCTTTTTTATCTCTTTCTTATTACCAGACAGTTTTCTGTCTGTATCAGGGAAAGAATTCTGTCTGTCAATAGGACAGTTTTCTGTCTGTCTTAGGGAAAGAAATCTGTCTGTATAGTGGATGGTTTCTTTTGGGAGTTTTACATAAATCCGATTAGGCTGTCCGGGTCCCTGCCGTTTTCGGAAGATAAGCTCCTGTTTTTCCAGTACTGCCAGAGCAGTTTTAACCGTCATCTGGCTTTTGTGGAGAACTTCTGCCAGTGCTTCAATTGTAAAGTAAATGAACACATGACCATCTGTATCTGACCAGCCCTCATTTTTCTGGGAAAGCCTTGCCCGATCGAGCAGGATAATATAAAGCATTTTGGCAGTTTCGTTTATTTCCATGTCCAGAAGAAAATGGGGAAACATCATATAAGATGGCAGGTTGGTGTCTGCTGTCAGAAAGTCCGTCACGTGTTCACCTCCAATCAGTTATTCTCCAAGAAAATCCCAGTCTACATCATTATCTGGCTGTGAATTTTCAGGTGTTGGAAAGGACGCCCTGATTTGGGGCTCCCTTTGCACCATGCCTGCAGTCAGTCCGGAAAGAAAAAGTGGCAATGCCTGTTTCAGGCTGTATTCCACTGCATCTACAATCTGTTTCACAAAAAGTTCTTCCCGTTCTCTTGTTTCCAAATAAGGATCAGCCTGTGTGCGGTAGTAGCGGTCAAAATAATCTACCAGCGCAAGAGAGATTACCTGACTGTAAGATTTAAAATCCTGCCTGTCCATCGTCTGTAAATATTCCCAGGCTCTCCGCTGTTGTTCTTTGTCCAGATTAAAGCGCAGGTTTGTGTTGCGGATATTGTTCTGCATGGTTTATCCCCTCCTTTTTTCGTATTGATTGATTCAGCAGGTCGTACCGGTGTGGTACTGCTCTGCTGTGG